>Ga0308161_1003569_pt1 | contig 15011 bp, 16 predicted proteins | sample PhyFR2_FD_201034 | JGI IMG/M metagenome (GOLD analysis project Ga0308161, IMG submission 201034) | Phyllosphere microbial communities from UC Gill Tract Community Farm, Albany, California, United States - DLSLF.R2 | ecosystem: Host-associated > Plants > Phyllosphere > Unclassified | place: USA...
CGTCGTGCCCTCGACAGGATTCGAACCTGCGACCTGCCCTTTAGGAGAGGGCCGCTCTATCCGACTGAGCTACGAGGGCGCCCGGCAAGTCTAGCCGAGCGAACGCGGGCCGCCTGAAACCTACGCCGCGAGCGCGAGGTACGGCTCCCAGCGCGGGTCACCGCGCTCACCGCCGCGGACGGTCCACGCCGTGCCGTGCGGCGGACGCGGCGTCATCCGCAGTTCCCAGCCCATCTCCTGCGGGGTGCGGTCGCTCTTGATGTTGTTGCACTTCAGGCAGCAGGCGACCAGGTTCTCCCAGCTGTCGGCCCCTCCGCGCGAGCGCGGCAGGATGTGGTCGATGGTCGACGCGCTCCGTCCGCAGTAGCCGCAGCGGTGGTCGTCCCGGCGGAGCACTCCCCGCCGGGTGACAGGAACGCGCCTCGACGAGGGCACGCGCACGTAACGGGTGAGCAGGATCACGACCGGCCGGTCGTATGCGTTGCGGCCCGCCCAGACGGGATCGCCCTCCACGTGCTCGATCACGCTCGCCTTGTCGTTCATCACGAGCACCATGGCTCTCTTGAACGAGACCACGGTGAGGGGTTCGTATCCGGCGTTCAGGACCAGTGTGCGCATCGTCGTCATCCTCTCGATCCGGCCGGGATGGCTTCCCGGCGCTCTCGACTCACACGACGCCGCGCGGACAGCAGGCGGTCGCAGGGACGAAAAAAGGCGCTGCCTTACAGACAGCGCCTTCCACGCTCGACGGTGTCGAGCCGTCCCTGCGGACGATGCTGAAGAACCAGACGACCGAGCGCATCCATGGTTCGGATGCTCGGTAACTGCTCCATCGGCTTCTCCCGTCCGTACGACGACGGGTACAGGCTAGCCCATCCGTCTGAACAGCGCGGGAACGGCGCTCAGACGGACGGCGACGTGTCGGGTCAGCCCGCGTTCGCGCGCAACCAGGAGATCGGCTCGACGAGGGAGCCGTTCACGTGCACCTCGAAGTGCAGGTGGGCACCGTAGGAGCGACCCGTGTTCCCGACCTTGCCGATGAACTGTCCGGGCTGGACGGTCTGGCCTGCCGAGACGGCACGCGTGCCGTTCGTCATGTGACCGTAGAGCGTGGAGACGCGCTGACCGCCGACCACCGAGTCGATGACGATGGCGACGCCGTAGCCGAAGTAGCTCTCGGACGAGACGCGCACCACACCGCCCGCGGCGGCGAAGATCGGGGTGCCGGCCGGGGCCACCATGTCGGCGCCGTTGTGGCCGCTGCCGACCGTGCGGCTGACGTAGTACGAGCCCTGCGGGAGCGGGTAGCGCACCTCACCGGAGCCGGCCGCGACCAGTCGCAGGTCGGCGTCGCTCAGTCGACCGCCGGCGCCCGCGGTGCGCGCGGCGGCAGCAGCGGCGGCGCGCTTCTTGGCGGCCTCCTCGGCCTTCTTCTTCGCGATCTCGTCGGGCGTGGTCGCGGCGTAGGTGCCGCGGTCGAGCGGAGCCGTGGTGGCCTCGGATGCCACGACGAGCGACTGCGCGTCGTCGGCGGCCATCTGCTGAAGGGTCGCGGCACCGGACTTGGCGGACGCGCCGCCGGTCGCTGCATAGGCGGGAAGGGCGACGGCGGCGACGAGAGCACCGACTGCCGCGAAGATCGCGACAGTGCGCATGGGCTTCACGCTGGAGCGGGTGCCTGTGCGGCTGGCGGCGCGTCCTCGCACCTTCCTGCTCTTCTTCGGGTCTTCAGCTGCGTCGGTCGTGGCGATGTCTTCGGCCAAAAGGGATTCCTCCTGCGCCTCCGCGCTCATTCGGGCTAGCGCAGGCTCGTCAGCAATGTCGATTCTCGGGCACGTATGTCACACGGCACGTTGTGCGAACTGCTCACGGGGACGACGAGCCAGGGAGGCGATCCCCGTGATCGTCACCGACGGGCTTCTTCGTCGGCGACCCCAACGACGTTACCGGAAGATAACGATTCTGTCACCCTCCGAACCTGGCAATCTTCCTGGCGGAGGGCGAAAGATCATCTGATCAGGAGTTCCCGCCGACCAGGAAGATGTGAGACGCCAGCTCGACCGGCAGCTCCAGACCCTCTTCGCGGCCTTCCATGCGGATGAGGACGTAGCCCTCGTTGTACCGGTAGTCCCCTCGAGCGCCGGGGACGACACCGGCGTCACGCAGCTGCTCGAGCAGTTCGGGATCCACCTGAGCGGGCTCGGCGAGGCGTCGGACGGTGCCCTCGATCGGCTCTCCGGCGGCGTCCAGCTTCTTGACCAGTCCGATCACGCCGTCGTCGAAGGATCGCGTCGGGACGTCGCCGAGCTGGTCGAGGCCGGGAATCGGGTTGCCGTACGGCGACTCCGTCGGATGACCGAGCAGTTCCACGAGGCGACGCTCGACCTGCTCGCTCATGACGTGCTCCCACCGGCAGGCCTCTTCGTGCACGAATGCCCAGTCCAGCCCGATCACGTCGGAGAGCAGCCGCTCGGCGAGGCGATGCTTGCGCATGACGTCGACGGCCTTGCGGCGGCCGGCATCCGTGAGCTCGAGCCGGCGGTCCTCGGAGACGACGACGAGGCCGTCGCGCTCCATGCGCCCCACGGTCTGCGACACGGTCGGACCGGAGTGCCCGAGGCGCTCGGAGATGCGCGCGCGCAGAGGCACGATGTTCTCCTCCTCGAGCTCGAGGATGGTGCGGAGATACATCTCGGTCGTGTCGATCAGATCGGTCATGCGGGCCCTCCGAAGGTTCTTAGGCAAGCCTACCTTTTTACAGGAGCTCGTCGCCGTCATGCGGGCGGATGGGCACGGGATACCCGCCTACAATCGACCCATGGCGATCGAGATCCCCCGAGAACTCCTGCCCGTCGACGGACGCTTCGGCTGCGGTCCGTCCAAAGTGCGCCCCGCGCAGGTCGAGGCGCTCGCCTCGGTCGGAGAGAGTCTGCTGGGCACGTCCCATCGCCAGCTGCCCGTCAAGAACCTGGTCGCGAGCGCGCGTGAGCGCCTCTCCACCCTGTTCCGTCTTCCCGACGGATACGAGATCATCCTCGGCAACGGCGGATCCACCGCGTTCTGGGACGCCGCGGCCTTCGGACTGATCGAGCGCCGCAGCCAGAACCTGGTGTTCGGCGAGTTCGGCGGCAAGTTCGCCAAGGCGGCCGCGGCCCCGTGGCTGGAGGCCCCGGATGTGCGCAACGCGGAGCCCGGATCGCTGACCTCGGCCGAGGTCGTCGAGGGCATCGATGTCTACGCCTGGCCGCACAACGAGACCTCCACCGGCGTGGCCGCCCCCGTGCAGCGCGTCGCCGCAGAGGGCGCCCTCACCGTGATCGACGCGACCAGCGCGGCCGGCGGCATCGACTTCGATGTGACGCAGGCAGACGTCTACTACTTCGCGCCGCAGAAGAATCTCGGCTCCGACGGCGGCCTGTGGTTCGCGGCCGTCTCCCCCGCCGCCGTCGAGCGCATCGAGCGCATCGCGGCATCCGGCCGGTACATCCCGGAGTTCCTCAGCCTGAAGAACGCCCTGGACAACTCGCGGCTCAGCCAGACGCTGAACACTCCCGCGCTGACCACGCTGCATCTGCTGGACAGCCAGCTCGCGTGGATCCTGAACCACGGCGGACTGGAGTGGGCAGCCGCCCGCACCGCCGAGTCGTCCGGTCTCCTGTACGACTGGGCCGAGGCAACGTCGGTCACCACGCCGTTCGTCGTCGACCCGGCTCACCGCTCCCCCGTCGTCGCGACCATCGACTTCGACGGGGTCGATGCGGCGGCCATCGCCAAGACGCTGCGCGCCAACGGCATCGTCGACACCGAGCCCTACCGCAAGCTCGGCCGCAACCAGCTGCGCATCGCGACGTTCGTGTCCATCGAACCCGATGACGTGCGCCAGCTGATCCGCTCGATCGAGTTCGTGCTCGAGCACCAGGGCTGAGCCCCAAAGCACGGAACGCCCGCACAGACCGTCAGGTCGTGCGGGCGTTCTCCGTTCTGGGGTCACTCCTCCTCGTCGGAGTCGTCACCGTCCTCATCCTCGTCTGAGCCGTCCTCGTCGGACTCGTCGTCGTCATCGGACTCGTCATCCTCATCGGACTCGTCGGATGAGTCGTCGTCCTGGTCGTCGGCGTCCGCGTCCAGCTCGTCGATGTCGACACCGTCGAGGTCACCGGCGTGCAGCAGGTCGCTCTCGTCGTGGTCGTCGTCCCCATCGGAGTCCTCGTCATCGGACTCGTCGGCGTCGTCGGAGTCCTCGTCCGCGTCCTCACCGGCGGCGGCCGCCTGCTCGGCGAGCTCCGCCTGGTGCGCGCGGTACTCTGCCAGCCGCTCGGTCCACGGCACCCAGTCCGGCGCCAGGAGGGCGCTCTCGCCGGGCATCAGCTCGACCTCGAGCACCGTCGGCTCCTCGCCGTCGACCTGAGCGACCGAGACCGTCCAGTACCAGCCCGGGTATCCGGGAAGGCGGTTCTCGAAGCGCAGCGAGACCGCGCCGCTCTCCTCGACGGAGTGACCGGCCGCCGGGCCGACGGTGGATGCCGGGGTGATCTCGTGCAGCGCGGCGAGCGCGAGCTCCCGCGTCGCCGAAGCGAGTTCGTCAGGCGTCGAGGTCATCAGCGACCTTGCGGAGCACGGCGGGCAGAGCCCGGCTGGTGGGACGACCGTGGCGCAGGTCCGCGCTCGCGTCATCGAGCATCTTCATGAGGTCCTCGATGATCACGGCCATGTCATGGGCGTTCGCGCGCGGGGCCTTCGCGCGGGCAGGCGGTGCATCCAGCACGCGCACGGAGAGGGCCTGCGGGCCGCGGCGGCCGTCTGCGAGGCCGAACTCCACGCGGGTGTTCTTCTTCACGGAGACGCCTGCAGGAAGGGCAGAGGCGTGCAGGAAGACGTCCTGGCCGTCATCGGATGCGATGAAGCCGAACCCCTTCTCGTCGTCGTAGAACCTGACCTTGCCGGTGGGCATGGGAGAACCTCGCTGAATGTCGCTGTCGTGAATCGTCGCGCGGCGGCGCGTCCCCTCCAGCCTACCCGTGCACCCGGTGCGGACGCTCGATCCCGCGCAACCGCCCAGGCGATACGCTGGAGTGTGATGAGCACGCACGACGACAGCAGCGGCACCTCAAACGGTCTGCTCGATCGCATCCTGGCATACACCGCCCTGGCGCTGACCGCGGCGTCCATCATCTGCTTCTTCGCGATCCCCATCGGCACCGCCACCGGCATGCAGCAGAAGGACTTTGGCCAGGGCGCCTGGCCCTTCATCGCGGCGCTGCCGCTCTACGGCCTTCCCGTCGCGTTCCTGATGATCATCACGCTGCTGATCATCACGTTCGTCCGCAGGGGACGCGCGAACACGCGCCGCTGAGCCGAGCATGAGCACCCACGCGCGCCCGCTGGCCGACAGGCTGGCCGCGGTGAGCGATGCCCGGCTGGCCGACCTGCTGCGCAGCCGTGCGGTGCGCCCCGACGCCGAATGGTCGGACTTCTTCGACGCAGCGGAGGCGCTGCTGGAGCCGGGCTCGATCGAGCGCGGACTCGCGGCGCTCACCCGCGCCGAAGCGCGCTCACTGATAGCCGCTGTCTCGGGTGAGGCGGATGCCGACGAGCTGACGATGCTCGCCGAACGAGGTCTCGTCGACGACGGGGGCCGGGTCCCGGCGCCGGTCGCCGCCGCGGTGACCGCGCACCCGCCGGTGCCGGAGCTCGATCCGATCGAGGAGACCCCGGCATCCGCCGCCGCGTCGGCCCGTGCCGCAGAGCGCGCGTTCACGACGGTGGGCGCGCTGGCCGACCTGCTGCTTACTGCCAGGACCACGCCACTCGCGCTCGTCGCCACCGGCGCCCTGAGCGCCACGGAGAAGCGCAGGTTCGCCCCCGGCGACGATCCGGACGAGCTGCGGGAGATCGCCGACCTGACCGGACTCGCGCATGCCGTCGACCGGGAGTTCCGCGTCACCGCCGCCTCCGAGCGCTGGCTCGACTCGTCGTTCGCGGAGCGCTGGAGCATGCTGGCCGACGGTTTCCGGAAGGCCCTGCCCGCGGGCATCCGCTCGGGAGGCGGATGGCTGCCCGTCGGGATGTGGGCCGACGCCCATCCCTGGAACGAGGCCTGGCCGGCACGAGCAGACGTCCTCCGACGCCTGGCGACGATGCTCGGTCTGCGCACGCCCGACGAGGCGGAGCCGGCCTGGGCGCGGAGACTGCGCGAGGGCGCCGAGCCGGACACCGCGGATCTCGAGGCGCTGCTGCCCACGGAGGTGGATCGGCTGTTCCTGCAGAACGACCTGACCGCCATCGCGCCGGGGCCGCTGCAGCCCGCACTCGACAATCGCCTGCGCGGCATGACCGAGCACGAGTCCGGCGCTCAGACGTCGTCGTACCGGTTCACCGCCGACTCAGTGGCCGGCGCGCTCGTCGACGGCGAGACCGAGCAGAGCATCCTGTCGTTCCTGCGGGAGATCTCGCTGACCGGTCTTCCGCAGCCGCTCGAGTACCTGGTCACGCAGGCCGCGGCACGGCACGGACTGGTCAGGGTCGGCCCGGACGCCACCGGTGGCACCGCGGTGTCGAGCACGGACGAGAACCTGCTGCAGGCCATCGAGGTCGACCGCAATCTGCGTCCGATGGGCCTGGTCCGCGACGGCGACCGGCTGGCCTCGCGCGTCAGCGCGGAGACCGTCGCCTGGGCGCTGGCGGATGCCCGCTACCCGGCGACACTGGTCGACCGCGACGGCGCGACGGTGGCGGCGCTGCGCCGCCGGGTCGCGCCGACCGCACCTGCGGAGCCTCCGACGTATGCGACGCTCATCGCCCGTCTGCGGGCGCACCGCGGCCCGGACGCGGATGCCGCATGGCTGGACCGCGAGCTGGAGGCCGCCGTCCGAGCCCGCGCGCTCATGCTCGTCGAGGTCGCCATGCCGGACGGTTCGAGCCGGGAGCTGACGCTGGAGGCATCCGGCATCGGCGGCGGGCGCCTGCGCGGTCGCGACCGCGCCGCCGACGTCGAGCGGACGCTCCCGGTGCGCAGCATCCGCTCGGTGCGGGTGCTCGAGAGCTGAGCAGAGCCCCTCCCGGACGTCGCCGGTAGACTGGTCTGCTATGTCTGATGGCCCCCTGATCGTCCAGAGCGACCGCACCGTGCTGCTCGAAGTCGCGCACGCCGATGCCGAGACCGCACGTCACGAGCTGGCGATCTTCGCGGAGCTGGAGCGCGCCCCCGAGCATATCCACACCTACCGGATCACCCGGCTGGGGCTGTGGAACGCCCGCGCGGCCGGCCACACGGCCGACGACATGCTGGAGACCCTGGACCGCTGGTCCCGCTTCCCCGTGCCGCCGTCGGTCTCGGTCGACCTGCGTGAGACCGTGGACCGCTACGGCCGTCTCGTCATCGAACGGGATGAAGAGGGCGCCCTGATCCTGCGCTCGGACGACGCGGCCGTGCTCACCCAGGTGGCGGGCAACAAGCGCATCCAGCCGCTGCTGATCGGCCACCCGACCTCGCAGAGCTACACGATCGACGCCTGGGCGCGCGGTCAGATCAAGCAGGAGCTGCTGAAGATCGGCTGGCCCGCCGAGGATCTCGCGGGCTACACCCCCGGCACCCCGCACGAGATCGAGCTCGCGGAGGACGGCTGGGCGATGCGTCCGTACCAGCGGCAGGCCGTCGACGCGTTCGCGCACGAGGGCTCCGGAGTGGTCGTCCTCCCCTGCGGCGCGGGCAAGACGATCGTCGGCGCAGGCGCCATGGCCGCGACCGGCACGACGACGCTGATCCTCGTGACCAACACGGTCTCCGCGCGGCAGTGGCGCGACGAGCTGCTGAAGCGCACCTCGCTCACCCCGGACGAGATCGGCGAGTACTCCGGCCAGGCCAAGGAGGTCAAGCCGGTCACCATCGCGACCTACCAGATCCTCACTGCCAAGCGGAAGGGCCAGTACGCGCACCTCGCTCTGCTGGATGCCCTGGACTGGGGCCTCATCGTCTACGACGAGGTGCACCTGCTGCCGGCCCCGGTGTTCAAGCTCACCGCCGACCTGCAGGCGCGTCGCCGCATCGGCCTGACCGCGACCCTGGTGCGCGAGGACGGCCGCGAGGGCGACGTGTTCAGCCTGATCGGCCCCAAGCGCTTCGACGCCCCCTGGAAGCAGATCGAGGCGCAGGGCTTCATCTCCCCCGCCGCCTGTTACGAGGTGCGAGTGGACCTGCCGCCCAGCGACCGGCTGGAGTACGCCGCGGCCACCGACGACGAGCGGTACCGGCTCGCGGCATCCGCCCCGGCGAAGATCACGGCCGTGCGCGAGCTGATCGCGAAGCACCCCGACGAGCGGATCCTGGTGATCGGGCAGTACCTCGATCAGCTCGAGGAGCTGTCCGAGGCGCTGAACGCCCCGCAGATCACCGGCGCCACACCCGTGGACGAGCGCGAGGAGCTGTACCGGCAGTTCCGCGAGGGTGAGATCTCACTGCTGGTCGTGTCGAAGGTCGCGAACTTCTCGGTGGACCTGCCGGAGGCCTCGGTCGCGATCCAGGTCTCGGGCTCCTTCGGCTCCCGCCAGGAGGAGGCGCAGAGGCTCGGACGCCTGCTGCGTCCCAAGCAGTCGAACCACACGGCCAGCTTCTACACGCTGATCGCCCGCGACACGGTCGATCAGGACTATGCGCAGAACCGGCAGCGGTTCCTCGCGGAGCAGGGGTACAGCTACACGATCATGGACGCCGTCGACCTGGCGGCCTGAGTCAGTCGCGCGGCTCCTCCCCCGGCTTCAGCCCGCATCGCCAGCACGGCGAGGCGAGGTCGTCGAGCAGCGCACCGCACTCCGGGCACACCTTCGAGAGCCAGCAGGCGCTGTCGCCGCCCTCGAACTCTGACATGTCCCGGATGCTACCCCTGCGGGACCGGCATCGGCGCGCGAAGCTGCACGGTCCGGGTGCGCACCAGCCCGCGCCGCCGCTGCATCCACTCGATGATCCCTGCGTACGCGACCATCGTGATCGCCGCGGTGAGCACGTCGAGCGGCGATCCGGTCGTGGCGTTCGCGTCGGCGAGCCCGAAGGCGCCGAGCAGGAACGCGGAGACGTTGTTCACGGCGTGGAGCGCGATCGCCGACTCCAAGCCGCCCGTGCGCCACACCAGCCAGGCGGCCGTGACCGCGAACACGCCGACACTGAGGAGTCCCCACACGTCGTAGAGGTGCCCGAACACGAACAGCGGGATCGGCAGCAGGATCGGGAAGAGCGGATGCCGCAGCCAGGTGCCGATCGCCTGCATGAGGAACCCGCGGAACACGTACTCCTCGGCTGCGGACTGCAGCGGGACGAGCACGACGATCAGCACGAGCATCAGCGCGAGCCCCGGCTGCGAGGCGCCCACCGCGATGGACTCGCCTGTGGCCACGGCGAGCGCGAGCGACACCGCCGTCTGCACGACGAACACGGCGAGCGCGACGAGCAGGCTGCGTCCGAGCCAGCCCCAGCGGAGGCGGCCGGTGACCGACAGCAGCAGTCCCACGCCCCGTCCGCCGAGCATCCGGGACGCCACCAGCAACGCGGGGATCATCAGGATCAGCGGGACGACCAGGAGCAGGAACCCTGTGGGATCGGCGACGTCGAACCCGGGGATCTCACCACGGGTGAGTGCGTCGAATGTACTCGCGAACGCAGGCACCTGCATCGCGATGATGACCAGCGGCACCATGATCGCGACCATCATGGCGAGGTACAGACCCACGGCCACGAGCGCCACCAGCAGCGGCCGCCACCAGCGCGGCGGCCGGGAGCGCGCACGATCCAGCCGGTGGAAGGCGAGCTCCTCCGCCGCCCCCGCTCCTGCCATCACCGGCGTGGCCGGGACTCCCGCGGGCGGGCGCGGTGCAGGCGGCGGTGGCGGCGGGTACGCGGCCGGCGATGCATGGGCGGTGCGGGGATCGATGTCGGACGGCACACGACGATCCTTGCGGATCCGAGCAGTCCGCGCATCGCCCCGCGCCGTTCAGCCCTCGCGCGCGAACCACTCCAGCGCCAGATCGACGACGGCATCCGGTGCGTCGTCGGTGATGAAGTGCGCCGCATCGTCGACGAAGGCGAGCTCGAATCGCTCGGCGCAGCGGTCGTGATGGCGGCTGATCCGCCGCACGTTCGCCTCGCTGAAGGGGCGATCCTCCCGGCCGAAGACGAACAGCGTCGGCGGCTGCAGCCGCATGCGCTTGTAATCCCCGCGCACCAGCCTGACCACCTCGGGGATGACCATGCCCCGGTACAGCGCGCGCACGTTCGGCAGCACCTCGGGGCGCCGCTCCGGCGCGAGATAGCCGTCCAGCACGTCTGCCGACAGCGGGTGGGAGATGTACGGAGCGGCGAAGAGGTATCCCATCGATCGCGGCGGACGATGCATCAACAGGGCCGGCATGTGCGCGAAGGCGGGGACGATCCGGGGCGTGAACTCCAGGAACCCCGGAGGCACCGACAGCTGGACCATCGAGCGGATGCGGTCGGGATGCGTATAGGCGAGCTGCATCGCGGAGATCGCACCCATGTCGTGGCTCATCACATGCACGCGCCCGACGCCCAGCGCGTCGAGGATCGCCAGTACGTCGTCCCTCTGGATCGTCCGGTGCATGCCGGGGGCGTCGGTCTCGGTCCATCCGGATCCGCGCAGGTCGGGGCAGATCACCCGATAGCCGTGAGCCGCGATCCGCGGCGCGATGAGCCGCCACTGCCACCAGTGCTCGGGGAAGCCGTGCAGAAGCAGGACGGGGTCGCCCTCGCCGATCTCGGCGACATGGCACCGCGCTCCAGGGGTGCGGACCATCCGGTGCGCGAAGCCCGGCGCCGGCGGCAGCGGGGGCGACCACTCCTGCTGCCCGGTGTCATGAGGAACTGCGTCTGCGTCCATGAGAGGGCCTCCACGTCGCTGTGCGGACCGGGCCTTCCGGCCATGCCCTCACCTTACTATGTTCATAGTGAATTGTCACTATGAACATAGTTGCGTAGGCTCGGCATGTGAGCACCACGCGACGACGCGCACTGGAAGCCGCCGTGACCCTGATCGGCACCGAAGGCATCCGCGCGCTGACACACGGCCGAGTGGATGCCGCGGCAGGCCTCCCCGCAGGGTCGACCTCGAACCACTTCCGCACCCGCGCGGCGCTGGTGGCGGGCGTGGCCGAATGGATCGCCCGGCGCGAAATGGGTGACGCCGGCACTCCGGAGATCACCACGCGCGACGAGTTCGTCGGCGCGCTCACCCGGATGATCGAGGTGCAGTCCGGCCCGCTGGCCGCGCGAACCCGCGCCCGGTACGCGCTCTTCCTCGAAGCGGACGACGAGGCAGTGCGCCCGTTGCGCGAGCAGCGGACGGGCATGGAGGCGTGGGTGCGCAGCATCCTGACCCGTCTCGGCGGCGACGCTGCCGCGCGCAACACGACCTTCCTCATGGCCGCCGGTGACGGGCTGCTGCTGCATCGCCTCACCGTCGACCCGGACGCCCCGATCGATGACGTGGTCTCCCACGCGATCGACGCCGCGCTGCAGCTCTGACCGCCGCATCTCCGAACGCAATCAGCCCGCGCAGGGGCGGAGTCACCATAATGGGGTCATGACTGATGCGCGCATCCTGGTCGTCGACGACGAACCGAACATCCGCGACCTGCTCTCCCGGGGTCTCAGCTTCGCCGGGTTCAAGGTGAAGACCGTCGCCAACGGCGCGGCGACCATCTCCGCCGTCCTCGAGGAGGAGCCGGACCTCATCATCCTCGACGTGATGCTGCCGGACATGAACGGCTTCAGCGTCACCAAGCGACTGCGCGGGGCGGGCTTCACCGCCCCGATCCTGTTCCTCACCGCCAAGGACGACACCCAGGACAAGATCGAGGGCCTGAACGCCGGTGGCGACGACTACGTCACCAAGCCCTTCGCCCTGGACGAGATCGTCGCGCGCGCCCAGGCCATCCTGCGCCGCACGATGCAGAACGGCGACGAGGAGTCGCTGATCCGCGCCGGCGAGCTGTCGATGGATCAGGACACCCACGACGTCTTCGTAGGCAAGGTGCCGATCGAGCTGAGCCCCACCGAGTTCAAGCTGCTGAAGTACCTCATGCTCAACCCCAACCGGGTGCTCTCCAAGGCGCAGATCCTGGACCACGTGTGGGAGTACGACTTCAACGGCGATGCGGGCATCGTGGAGAGCTACATCTCGTACCTGCGCCGCAAGATCGACCCGCACACCGAGGAGTCGGTCATCCAGACCAAGCGCGGCTTCGGCTACATGCTCAAGGTCGGCAAGACCGCCTGAGCGCGGGCTTCAGAGCACTCCCATGGCACAAGGCGCGGACTCCGTCACCCAGTGGTGGCGGCGGATCAGCCTGCGCGCCAAGGTCACGGGAGTGACCGTCGCGGTGCTCGCCCTCGGGCTCGTCGTCGCGGGGATCGGCACCGTGCCGATCCTGCGCGGTGCGATGATCAACAACATCAACCAGCAGCTGCCCTCACTGACCGGCACCGGGCAGGCGGAGCGCTTCTTCGACGTGTCGATCCCCGATGGGAAGCTGGTCTTCGACCAGAAGGACGACGCGCCCCGCGCGACGGACTTCGTGGTCGCCTTCTACACGACAGCGGGAGATCCGATCGCGACCGCCGGGGGGCAGAGCACCCCCGAGCATCGCCCGCAGTTCCCCGCGAAGCTCAGCCTGCAGTCCGCGCAGGCCATGGGCGACACGACGGTCACGCTCACCACTCCGAGCGGCCAGACGTACACGGCAGCGGCAGCCACCCAGTCCCTGCAGAAGATCGCCGGCGTCACCTACGTGCAGATGGTCGCACTGCCCCTGGAGGAGGCCGACAAGATCGTCGGCACCTACTTCGCGGTGTACACGACCGTGGCGCTGGTGACGATCCTGCTCGCGGCGCTGCTGATCCGCGGTCTCGTCACGCTCACGTTCCGCAGACTCGGCCACGTCGAGTCCACCGCCATGGCCATCGCCGCCGGCGACTTCAGCCAGCGGCTCACGGATCTGGAGCCGACCACCGAGGTCGGACGCCTCAACTCCGCCATCAACACCATGCTGGAACGCGTCGACCAGTCGCTCGCCCAGCGCGACCGCACGGTGCAGAACATGCGGCGATTCATCGGCGATGCCAGCCATGAGCTGCGCACTCCGCTGGTGAGTGTGCGGGGATACGCCGAGCTGTACCGGATGGGCGCGATCAGCGGCGACGAGGACACCGCACGCGCCATGGAGCGCATCGAGAAGGAGGCGATCCGGATGGGCGTGCTCGTCGAGGACCTCCTGGCCCTCGCCCGCCTGGACGAGGACCGCGAGAAGCAGCTCGAGATCGTCCCGATCGACCTGCGGCCGGTCGCCCGCGACGCCGCCCTGGACCTGCGCGTCGCCTCGCCGGGGCGCACGATCACCGTGATCGACAACACCGCCGAGGAACAGGAGCCCCCGCGCCTGCATCCGGCCGCCCCCGCCGATCCTCCCGTGACCTCGCCGGCACCGACCGGGCGCGCCGCGGGTGCGCTGGGCCGACTGCGCCGCCGCGGAAGGCCCGCACCGGTCGTGCCGTCGATCGACTTCACCGAGGCGACGGATGCTCCGGTCCGCACGCCCCCGATCGTGCTCGGCGAGGAGAACAAGGTGCGTCAGGTCGTGACGAACCTGCTCGGCAACGCGCGCCGCTTCTCCCCCGCCGAGAGCCCCATCGAGCTCGTCGTCGGCGCGGACCGCCGCCGCGGCGTCGGCACGATCGCGATCGTGGATCACGGCGAGGGCATCCCGCCGCAGATCCGCGAGCACATCTTCGAGCGCTTCTGGCGCGCCGACACGTCCCGCGCACGGGAGACCGGCGGGGCGGGCCTGGGCCTGGCGATCGTCGCCTCCATCCTGGAGTCGCTGCACGGCTCCGTGCACGTCGAGGAGACGCCCGGGGGCGGCGCGACCTTCGTCGTCTCCCTTCCGCTCGCCCCCGCACAGGCGACCCCGGCGCATCTGCTCGAGGAGACCCAGCCGCTGGACCGCCTGGACCTCTGAGCGACTTCCCCTGCACATCTCCCGTCCGCCACGGGTTGTGCACGGATGCCGGTGTCCCGGCATCCGCTTCCCCCTCCGCGCTTCTAGTCTCGGAAGCCCACCGAGAGGAGAACCCCATGTCCGTCTTCACCGTCGACACCGATGCGGTCCACGCCGCCAACGGCGCCACCCGCGCCACCATGGAGCGTCTGCAGAGCGAATCGGCCGCCCTCATGGCGCAGCTCACGCAGCTGCAGTCGTCCTGGACCGGCTCCGCGTCACTGGCGTTCCAGCAGTGCAGCGAGCAGTGGCGCGGCGCACAGCTCCACGTCGAGCAGGTGCTGGCCTCCATCGGCACCGCGCTCGGATCTGCCGCCAGCCAGTATGCGGATGCCGATCAGTACTCCGCGAGCCTGTTCCGCTGAGCCATCGCCCCAGACGAGCAGAACGCCCCCTGCCGGAGCAGGGGGCGTTCTGTCTGTCGATCAGGCCGGACTCAGAAGTCCATGCCGCCCGACGGGTCAGCCGGCATGGCCGGAGCCTTCTCGGGCTTGTCCGCGACGACGGCCTCCGTGGTGAGGAACAGGCCGGCGATCGAGGCTGCGTTCTGCAGCGCCGAGCGGGTGACCTTGGCCGGGTCGATGATGCCCTGTGCGAACATGTCGCCGTACTCGCCGGTCGCGGCGTTCAGGCCCTGGCCCGCGGGGAGCTCGGAGACCTTGTGCGCGACCACACCCGGCTCGAGGCCGGCGTTGATGGCGATCTGCTTGAGCGGCGCCTCGATGGCGACGCGGACGATGTTCGCGCCGGTGGCCTCGTCGCCCTCGAGGGTGAGGGTGTCGAGCACCTTGGCCGACTGCAGCAGCGCGACGCCACCACCGGGGACGATGCCCTCCTCGACGGCAGCCTTCGCGTTGCGGACGGCGTCCTCGATGCGGTGCTTGCGCTCCTTGAGCTCGACCTCGGTGGCCGCGCCCGCCTTGATGACGGCCACGCCGCCGGCGAGCTTGGCG
>Ga0308161_1003572_pt1 | contig 15002 bp, 13 predicted proteins | sample PhyFR2_FD_201034 | JGI IMG/M metagenome (GOLD analysis project Ga0308161, IMG submission 201034) | Phyllosphere microbial communities from UC Gill Tract Community Farm, Albany, California, United States - DLSLF.R2 | ecosystem: Host-associated > Plants > Phyllosphere > Unclassified | place: USA...
CTTCATCTAAGCCAAAGTCTGTACTGATCAGTTTTTCGTTATATAGTTTGTTCATAAATTGCAGACCTTCTTTGAAGCCCGGCAATAATGTAGGATAATCGCTGGAACCTAGCTTTTGTGTTAATGTATATTTTTGTTCATCTGTTAATGGTTGTTGGACAAAAGACCATAACAATGGATCATATTGAGCAGGTGCAATCGTCATACCGAATGGAATTAGACCACTACCGACTTTGCCCGGATCTTTTTCTTTAAAAGCTTTGAGTGTCGTATACAGCTCATCGGTTGTTTGTGGCATCGGTAGTTTCAGTTCATCTAACCAATCTTGACGGATATAAGAAGCGTATTTCCCAAGAACAGACCGCTTGCCCGGAATCGCAAATTGTTTACCTTCTATTTGCCCGTAAGCCAGTGTGTCATCACCTAAGAATTTTTTGAGATTAGGGCCGTATTGATTGAGCAGATCTGTTAAATCCGTCAATCCACCTTGTTCTGCATAACGATTGAATGTTCCTTGATCATAAGTAAATACGATATCAGGTACATCGCCTCCACTTGCCATCAAGACGTTCAACTTCTGCAATTCATCGGAACGAGGAACCGGTACATATTGCACATCAATTTTATTTGGTTTGCCAAAACGTTCATCAACTAACTTGGTCATATAGTTATCACTAATGGTATAACCGGATGGAGAATTACCACGATCGAAGACTTCTACTTTTAAAATAGAACTTCCATCTGCACTTGTGGCACCGCTGCTACTTTCATTGGAAGAACATCCCGTCAAAATGGTAATGCCTGCTAATACAATTGCCAACATTGAGCTTGTGACACCTTTAACCATTTTTTGATTTGGACCTTTTTTCATCTTCTCAACCCCTTTGTCAGCTTATCTCCCTTAGAACGTTTATCTTTGTACGAAAAAGTTAGCATAATTGTCATATGCTCCTTTTGGGATGTTCTCAGTATGGCATTTACAGCGATATTCAGACAATCAACTATTTTCCGAGCATAAACTTTACCAATGAAAACGGTATCATTTTAATAATCAACTATATTCCGATGATTAACTATTTTCCGTATTGAGGTTTGTGTGAGTTAACGTAACGTTATTCTTCCTATCTAATTTAGAAAAAGTCATAAAAAAGAACCTTTCGTACTCGATTTTGATCGAATAATCGAAAGATTCTTTGTTGAATGATTAGCTTATATTATTGAACTTAGTTCGTGCTTATAACATCAAGCGCTTAAGGTAATACAATATCGACTTCTTTGCCTAGTTCAGAAGAACGGAAAATCCCATCAATAATCGCTTGATTCAAAATAATCTGTTCTCCCGAAATAGGAGCAGGCAATCCATTCGCTACAGCATGAACGAAATCTTTTACTTTTTCATCAAATAAATTAAGTTCAGAGCGTACACATGGAATTGGAGTATGGGTTAAGCGACCACCGATATCATGATATTTGGTCATCGTACCGACACCACCATCCCATACGCCTGACCATGGGCCTTCGCCATAAGGAGTGATTTTCATACCGGCATCTGTTCCAAGAAAACGTGTCGCTCCCAGCGTATCCATATGCATCGCCCAAGCTGTTTTGAATTGAAGAGTAATACCGCCTTCTAAACGGATCAATGCAGCACCAAAATCTTCTACATTAAAGTTGTCTGCTTCAGGATGGTACTTGGGATTGGTTCCGAAGTGGTTCGATACTGTGGCAGATACCGTTAATGGCTTCGGATGACCCAGTGTATGAAGAGCTAGATCCAGTGAATAACAACCGATATCAGCGAGTGCACCTGCACCTGCTAATTCTTTGCGGATAAATGTACCCTGCGGCATCCCCCTACGACGACCACCACCGACTTCAACATAATATATTTTGCCTAGATTGCCATCTTGAATATAATTGCGAATAAATTGCATATTCGGATCATAACGTGGTTGGAAGCCGATCGATAACATTTTTCCAGATTTTTTGGACATCTCTACCATTTCAACAGATTCTTGCAACGTCACAGACATCGGCTTTTCCAGCAACACATTTTTACCTGCGGCAAGAGCATCCATTGTTGTCTGATAATGCGATACATTAGGCGTACAAATACTGACTCCATCTAATTCTTGCTCTAGCAATACCAGATGATCCTCGTAAGCGTGTGCTTGGTTCAAATGATGAGTCGCTATAAATTGACTGGCTCGATCAGGCACAATATCTGCCACACCTACAATCTCTACATTTTCCATCTGACGATACGCATTGACATGCATACGTGCAATACCGCCACTGCCGATAATACCTATACGAATTTTAGAGGTCATTTGCTATTCAGCTCCTGATCAAGTATTTATGACGCCATTATTCGTTGATGATCTGTTGAGATTGTTCTTTGAAAGAACGAGGAGTCATACCATACCTTTTTTTGAAGACCAAATATAGATAATTTACATTTTCAAAACCATTATCTAAAGCGATATGCTCTACCGTTTTGTTCCCTATACGAAGTTCTGTACAAATATGCGTCAAACGAACTTCTTCCAGATAAGCGGTAAATGTAGCCGATGTATATTTTTGAAAAACACGCTGTAACTGACGTTTGCTAATACCTACTGTGGTCGCCACTTCTTCTAGCGCAATCGGAAACATATAGTTATCCCGTATAAACTGACATGCCATTTGAAAATGCACTTCAGACGCTTCCCGATGCGGTAACGTTAACCATGGCTGCTTTTCCTGATTAGATGCATGAGTCGTCAATAACATAATCTGAATAATACACTGCCGAATTGTCTCATACACTCCAGATTCATGATTCACAATCGCATCATAAGCACGATAAAAATAGGACATCGTCTGTCTGCGATCCATCATCGGACGTGCAGGCAAATCATACAATTGACGTACACATTGTTCTGCTTCAGAGACTTCTTGTTCTTTGCCCCAATCCGCAGGTTCTACAGAAGCTATACTCTTATCATTGTCCATCCGCTCTATGAACGAATCAGTTGTTAACGGAACGATTTCTAGATGTAGACATAATTCTTCCAAAGGGTCATATTGATCCATTTCCTGCGCATGTAACACATCAGGTCCTGTCAGATAAAACATTCCTTCTTGTAAAAAATAAGTCTGATCGTCCAATACCACATTGCCTTTACCAGAAGCGACAAAATGAAATTCAAATTCCGAATGCTTATGAAATCCTATTTTGGCTCCAGGTGCAAACGAATTTAGATGAAAACGTAATACCCGAAAACCATAATTGCCCCAGCGGAACTTCAAATCTAGCTTTTCTAGCAAAAATGGCTTTTCACGCATCGGTTGTAACGGGACGAATCGTTCATTTTTGATCATGATCTTCGTCCTTTCTTCTATGAGAGATAAGAGATTGATCTATATCTTACAATTATAATCGAACCGGACGATCTTCTGCCGCAGATTGGTTAGAAGCTTGTACCAGACGAGTTAAGTCTACTGCGAGTCCGATATTTTCTGTGGCTTCCGTATCCTGCTGAATATGAGCAACCCATTGCTGGTACGCAGTCTCACGATCTGCGGGTATAGTCACTTCTTGCCACGCCTTATCGTCCCCTGCACGTAACCACAATTTCTCATCATGAGTACTGTACAATACACTGCCAAGTGTACCGTGAACTTCAATAACAAATGGAGAAAAGCGATTAACAAATCCCGCTTCTACAATCCCTACACCGCCATGGCTATAACGGAATGTGGTGACTGCATTATCTTCAACTTCTTTCCCTGTCACATAACCATAATTAGCAGACACACTTTCAGGCATTCCCATAAATAAGCGAGCAAGATAAACGGGATGACAACCTAGATCGATCAATGCTCCACCACCACATTCTTGTTTGCCAAAAAAGTGATCCGGTAACCAGCCTTGTGTCGCTCCATCATGAGAAAGACGGGTACGTACCAGTGTTAAGTCGCCCAGTACGTTATCTGCTAGTAATTGCTGAATCGCTAGCGTATAACCTGCATTCAAGCGTGGTAAAGATACTGTTAATTTCACATTATTTTTTTTGACTGCTTCTACAATTTGATCTACTTCATCATTGGTGGAAGCGATTACTTTTTCGGTAAAAATATGTTTGCCCGCTTCTGCTGCATGAATCATCACATCACGATGCATAACAGTAGGAGTGGTGATCACGACACCATCAATATCAGGATTCGCAAATAGTTCATGCAGATCTTCGTAGAAAGAAACACCGAGTTCGGCGGCTTTTTTCTGACCTCGCTCTGGAATCTCATCCCATACCGCTACTACTTCTGTATCTGGATGATTTAACGTATCGTTAGTGTAGTCCTGTGCGTGTACATGCCAATAACTTAATATTGCTACTTTGATCATGATCTTCACTCCCACTGTATAATGATTGTACTTTAAAATAGTGACACTCTACCGACAAAATATCATATTTTAGATAACATTTGAAATGAATTAAGATGACAACCACACTATAAAAAAGCGACATGTAGAGAATACTCTAAAAAAAGGCAAAATAAAAAGTGATTCTTAGAATCGAATCACTTTTTGTTCATATAGACTCATCACCAGATGATATCCAATTAGAAATAAACCGTTTGCCCTGTCTCAGCAGACGTATAAATCGCTTCTAGAATCTCAGATACGACTAACGCTTGCTCTGGTGTGACTACAGGTTCCGTATCATTGATAATGGCTTCCATCCAGAGACGCATCTCCATAAATTCAGGCTTCTCGTCATGATCTGAACTGTAAAAAGCAACGCCACTGCCACCTAATTGAACTTCTTTCACATACAAATTGCCCAAATCTTCACCATTGATATGCAGTCCATCATTCATGTCTGCACCTGCTTTGGTTCCGCAAAGTGTACATTTAGCTTCATCAGGTTGACGCACATTCAGCGCCCAACTCGCATCGATCGAGATGGTAGCACCATTTTTCATCGTAATAAATCCAAACGCGGAATCTTCCACTTTGAATTTCTCAGGGTCCCACGGTCCCCATGCATTCGCAGCGTTCGGGGTCTGAGATAACTTATGATAGACCGATCCAGTAACCGAATGGACTTCATAGTTGTTCAGCATCCAGAGGGTTAGATCAAGCGCATGAGTTCCAATATCAATCAATGGGCCCCCGCCTTGCTTATCCCCATCTAAGAACACACCCCATGTCGGTACAGCACGGCGACGCACAGCATGTGCTTTGGCATGATAGACTTCACCTAGATCACCACGCTCGCATAACTGCTTGAGCATTAAGCTATCCGGACGGTAACGGTTATTGTAACCTACTGTTAATTTTTTGCCTGTAGCTTTAGCTGTTTCTAACATTTTGCGTGCATCTGCTGCTTTTTTCGCCATCGGCTTTTCACTCATGACATGCTTGCCTGCTTCCATCGCAGCGATCGCAATTTCAGCATGAGCATCATTCGGTGTACAGACATGAATAACTTGAATATCTTCACGCTTTAACACTTCATGATAATCTTCATAGACTTGTGCATTCGCTGTACCGTATTGCTCAGCAAGTGCTTGTGCTTTTTCAGGAATAATATCGCAAAATGCAACCACATTGACATAATCCAGATTCGCTAGTGATGGCAAGTGCTTCCCTTGTGCGATTCCACCACATCCGATAATACCTACATTAATGATCTGCTCCATGTGCTTAGCCCTCCGTATACGCTAGTCGTTTAGTATAACTTGAAGTCATTTTAACATGTCAGTATTCAAAGGATACAACAAGATTGCGACAGGCTACCTTCAAAAAAGCGACATCTTTTATCGTATTATTCAATAACACTTGAGTATACACTTCTAGCTAAAAGCGACATCATTTCGATTCATATGAAGCAGGCTTCATTTTGAGCTTACGGTAGTCACCAGGGGTCACGCCGATAATTCGCTTGAATACCCGTCCAAATGTAATTGAATTCGCATAGCCTACTTGAATCGCAATATTCTGAATCGTATCTTCGGTTGAATACAGTAATTCTTCTGCCCGTTGAAGTCGAAGCTGTACTAGAAAATCAATGAATTTGATATCGAGTTCTGCTTTGAACAAATGACTGACATGCTTGGGAGTCACATTAAAGCGTTCACTCAGATGATTCAACGATAAGTCTGGATTGGCAAAATGATCTTCGATATACAATTTCATCTTACCGATGAGCGCATGATAATTGGTCGATTCACCTGCTTCAACATAATGAGTATAGACCTGATCCAGATAGGAGAGTAAAGCTTGATGCACATCTTCCACCGTTTCTGCTTCTGCTATAGCTTCCATCGCTCTATTCGCCGCATCTCCGGTTAACAACGTATCCAGTGGTTCAGACATCCCTTCCAGTTCACGACTTAACATTTGTAAAAGCGATAATACCAGTGAGCGAATACTTTCATCACGCAAAGGTTCATTTTCAGCACGATCTAACATCTGCTTCAAATGATCCCGCCATACTTCTTGAGTCAGACGAAATTCTTTGACCAGATCAGCGATATTCTGCAAGTAGCGATAACTTTCCTGTTCACGACCTTGAGGCAGATCACTATACATCACAATCCCATCGCGACCCAGCGTCATACTGTATCCTAACGACTGTAGCGCAGATTCATACGATTGTTGTACTTGAGGTAGATCATGAACTGTGATTCCTGTCCCCATGGTGATCGTCAGATGCAGATTATGTTCTACCCACTCCCGGCTGTTCGCAGCTAAGTCAAACAAGCGACGATTCCATTGCCGTTCTTCTTGCTGTATCCCGTAAATAATAATCCCGGCACGACGTACACTGATCCATTCTGACCAGCCTTGCAATCCTTCTTGCTGTACCAATTCTTGAAAAACATTCGTTAACGCCAATTTGAGCGTATTATGTTCTTGCACATTTCCTTTTTCTCGAAAAGCATCATAGTCTTTGATCTCGACAACGATCACAGCATAATACGGCAATTCCGTAGAAACTTCAGTAGGAGAAGAACGAACGTAATCGTTGAAAATATGTACATTTTGCAGTTCTTGGTGCATATTTTCAGGATGTTCCCCTTCGATCCAATTCATAAATAAACGACGACGACGAATCAGTAGATTCTCATGATATTGTTGTTCATAATCGATCGTCTGCTCAATCAGGCTTTCGAGGGCATGATCAATTAACGATAATTCATCTTTACGTGCCGATTCGCCACCTAATTGCAGGGACTCAATACGTTCCATCATGACCTGAATTGGTTTATAATTTTTGCGTGTAATATAGATAATATAGACAATCGACACCCCAACTACAAATATACCGATCAAGATCCAGATATAGGAGATAACCGATACCCACGCAAAAAGTTGCCCTGCACGAATCCCACTTTCAAATGTCCATCCCAGTCGATCGGAATGAAGCGTAGTTAGCGTTTTGCCATGTTCTGCATCGTCTGTAGTGGTAGCAGGATAGATCGGTAATCCTGAAGCATCTTGAACTTCCAGAAAAGATACCTGCGGATTGAACATAGAAGAGATCATTTGCTTCATCGCATAGACACTAATATTAATAACAACCAATCCCTGATCTCCGAAAGGTAATGGCAAGCGTTTGTACATCGTAATCACTTCACGCTTGGGGTCATTACTCATTTCAGCAAATGAGCGTACACTCGACCAACCCCGTTGTTCTGGCGCTTGCAAAGCCGCTTGAACAAAATCACGATCAGCAAAAGCGTTCAAATCTTTTATCCCGTGTAGCGTCAATACTTGCTGATCGGTATCCCGATACATATAGATCGAAGCAATCAGTTCATTATTATTTTCTAACAGCCGTAGCCGATCAATCGTCTGATAAGTTATCGCTGTATTGTCAACGTTATTCCCATTTAGAAATAAAGGATAGACACTTGCAGTCTCCAGATCGCTTAATATATCCAGCTCTACTTCACTGACCGATCGCTCTAACGTATCCATCATATATCCTGTAGAAATACGATCGGCTTTGGCGGTTTCTTGCCGTGAAATCTCATTAATCACTAGAAAAGATAAAAAGATCAATATCGATACAGTTAATAAAAAAATAGGAAAATACGATAGCAACAGACGGCGATACCAGTTTTGAGATAGCAAATGGTCCTCCCCCTTGAATGCTCCCGACACAGACTATCTTGTTTTACGTATAGATCTACACATAAGAATAGATGTTAGCCAAATGTCCGATACATTAACTTCATTATAGAAAGTATATTTACTATTAGTTTACGCTTTTCGCTGTTATTTGTTGAGGATTATTTTAAAAATAAAATAATTGTCGAATATTATTGAGGAACAGCCGAAGAAGAATGACGACTCTGAAGCGCCACATATAATAATAAAAGAGAACCTAGCATCGCACTGATCACACAGGAAAGATTCATCGCTTGCGAACCACCCAGTTCTAGTAAATAGCCATTCAGTAGATTACCAATAATACCTGCAATACCGACAAACACCATATTAAAAATACTCTGTCCGGTCGCTTGCATATGTTTGGATGTGATACGTGATACATATTCTACCGCCGCAATATAGAAGAACCCGAAGGATAAACCATGTAACAATTGTACCGCTAACATGACAGAAGGCACCGGAAATAACCACTGAATGCCCCAGCGCAAAATATAAGCAAACGCCGCTAACAGCAACATTTTCTCATGTCCGATACGGCGAATCACTTTGGCGGCAATTAACATCGACGGAATATTAGCGGCTGAAGCAATCAACAGACCGACTCCTGCCAGTTGTAATGTACCGCCTGCATCTTGAAAGGACAGCACAAAGTACGAGTTGAATGCAGTGAGTGTCTGATTAACCAGTAAGCTTCCCCCGAGGAAAAATAAAAATAAGCGATTGGTTAATAACGTCTTAATACCTGCACTAAGCGATTGATTCAGAATCCGACTTTCATCAGAACGGCGAGGTAACGTAAACGCCAATATAGCGGCTAATACATTGAATAACATAAAAGGAATCCAAATTAGAGATACATCGTATCGACTAACATACAATCCACCGAGATAACCTCCAATTGCTGTACCTATACTACCCAAAAATCGGATTGCTCCGTATGTAGTATTGGCTTTTTGCGCCGCCACCAGTGCATATGAATCCGCCATTGGTGCTTGAGTCGCTGTAAAGACGGTAGAGATCGTATACACCATAATCAGAATCAAGAAGTACGGGCTTTGATAAAGAATCGATAACAAACCTGGAATCGCTACACTCAATAACAGCACCAATCTCATTTGCTGAAAACGGTCCACAACGAATCCCCAGACAGGTTGTACCAGAATCGAAATAAACGTACCGATGGATAACAACAAACCTACTTGTCCACTACCAAGCCCTCCACCTACAAGCATCGAAGATAGATAGGGATTAAAGATTCCACCTGCTAATCCGGCGAGCAAATAAAAGCTACGAATACGTAGCAACACGTCTTTGGGTGACTGTTCCTCTGTCCATTGATCCGCTAGCCGCTTTGAGGAGTCCCGTATTCCTTTTAATTTAGCACTCCATATGGAGATCATGATCATCACTCCTTTTTGACCTAACGGCTATGTGGGTTCATCATTAATGGATCATTCAATACACCATAGACTGCTCCAAGCGCTCCAGCCACATTGCCTAATACCGCAGGAACGAGTTGTGCATGAATCGGAGTAAACTGCTGAATACGTTGGCTTAATTGTTCAATATAATAGCTAGAATCTGCTACACCGCCACCAATCACTACACATTCTGGATTGAGTAGCGAAATCATATTGGCAATACCTGCCGCCATATAATCGATCGGTACATTCATAATCTCTTGTGCATCACTATTTCCTGCTTGTGCTAGCATCAATACATCTACAGCCTGTACCTGCTCAATATCTCCTCCTGCGTGCACAACAATCGGATGAGTAGCATCTGCTTGTTGACTGGTTAACCATTGTCTGGCGTATATGCCTATGCCTGTACCGGATGCATGGGATTCGAATCGTCCAAATTCATGACTGTTAACCACTTCAAGCGATCTCTGCTCTGGCTGATGATCGACAACAAAATAAGAGACTTCTCCAGCGGTATAGTCAGCACCACGAAACAAAGTATCATTTAAAATAACTGCGCCACCGATGCCTGTGCCTACAGTGAGCATAATCATATGCTTTTTCCCGATGCCTGCTCCCTTCCAGTGTTCTCCAAGAGCGGCTACATTCACATCATTATCCAAATACAGAGCTCCTTGATAAAAAGGCTCAATCTGCTTTATCAACGATACTCCGTCTAAAGGAAGTGCTGGAATATGGGTAATCACTCCGGTGGCGACATTGACTGCTCCAGGCAAGCCTATACCGATCCCTTCAATGTGTGCAATCGTGCGATCGATAGTAGACAGGAGATGATGTACTTGCTCAAATAAAGCCGCAAAAAAAGCAGAAGGTTGCCTTGCTTGAATCGTAGGTTGCTTGTGCTGCGCTAATATAGAACCTTCACGATTGGTAACGATCATTAACGTTTTGGTTCCTCCAATATCGATGCCGATCATCAAGCCTGTACTCATTCTTTGTCCTCCTGCTCTGCAAATAATATTTTACCGCCCACTACTAACATATCTTCTCTTATATATTGAAAAGCTCGGTGAATACCTGACCATGCCGCTCCTTGAATCACACCTTTGCCGGTTAGCATAGTTGTCGTTAATTGAGGGCACACTGGAGCATATTGTTCCATCTGCTGCTGAAGAGTCGGAATAAATAAATCTGCATGCTCTCCTATGTCTCCGCCAAAAACGATCATTTCCGGTGCTAACATGGATGCTAAATTAATTAGTGATAATGAAAGTTGTTGTCCGTATTGTTCCACGATAGCTTGTGCATCTGGATTCTCCTGACGCGCTTGGTTCATCAAGGTTGGAATATCCCATTGACTGATCGAAGCAGAGACAGTCGCATCCGTATGAGAAGCACTGTAGTGTTGAATAAGACGACGAAGCCCTGCTCCACCGATCTGCTCTTCTAAGCGCTCTCCATGAACAGAGCGAGAAAGACATTGACCCATTTCACCTGCGGACCCGGATAAGCCACGATACAATTTGCTATCAATCATAATACCTGCGCCTACTCCTTCACCCAGAGACACATAGACCATATGTTGCACCGATTGTGCAGCTCCATATTCTTTTTCAGCGATAGTTGCTAGATTAACATCATTGTCGAGAAGGATTTCACAAGGAAATAAAGAAGCTAATGAAGAAGAGGATAATGCAGAATAGTAAGGTTCAAATTGAGGAAGTAGCGTATGAATGGTTCCATTGTCAGGATGGACAACCGCTGGAATTCCTGCTGATAAAAAGCGTACTTGATTCCATGTAACATTTGCCTGTGCGATGAGCTGATCCATATGTGTTTTTAGCTGTGTTAACATGCTCTGCTCGGTATGTGAAGCTTCAAGAGCAAAATGCCCTGTCTCAATAATCTTGCCTGACAAATCTGTTAAAGCGGTACGAATATAATCTGCTCCGATATCCAGTGTTACAATATAGAAGACTGCTGGATTAAATGAAAGCAATTGCCCTTTGCGCCCCTGCTGATTGCTATCATCTTGTCCTATTTCCGCAATTAATTGATGTTGGATTAAATTCTGAACTGCTGAAGAAACGGTAGGTTTACTCAATCCAGTGCGCCGGCTAATCTCTGCTCGCGATAAGCTATCGTGTTGCACAATCACTTCCAAAATCAAATATTCATTCAGATTGCGGATCATTTGCGGATTGCCGATAGACATTAACATGACATGCTCCTTTGAACTTTTTTTGTAATTAGTAAATGATCTTTACTAATTAGTTGAGAATAGTATACGTCGGCTTGCTGATACTGTCTAGTGTATAATAACCATTCAATAATATGAGGGAGGTGATGTAATGAAAGGTGATTTAAGAGTGTTAGCGGTAATTTGTATTATTGCACCGATCCTTTTCGGTTTATGGCTAAGTTTTAACAGTGAATTCTTAATTCCATCAGGGTACGACTTGGCGATAGACGGATACGTTATCTCTCGAACTCTTATGATTATTTTTTGTTTGTATTTATTGACGAAGTTAGGATACTTTATCTTAGAATCGAGAAAAAAGAATGAAGATTAAAATAAAATTTGGAAATAAAAAAGCTATCTCACTGCATACACAGTAAAATAGCTTGAGCAAATTAGCGAAAAGAGGTTAGATGATGATTTTACATAAAGGTGAATTTTTGTTCCGACAAGGAGAACATGGTGGGCTATATCATATCACTAGCGGTCTTTTTAAAATTGTACGTCTGCATGAAGATGGTAATCCTATTTTATTTAATATTATTGTGCCTGGAGAAACGATTCCGCATCATTCACTCATCAGCCCGATGGCATATCATGGAACAGCGATTGCTTTAATAACCAGTGAAGTTGAACCGATCTCTGCCACCGAATGGTATGCGCAATTGGAACGTGAACCGCTTCGCTACCGTGATATCGCGATCCAATTACAAGATAAATTGCGGATGATGCAACAGCGGATCGATCAACTGACCCAGATTGCTCCTGCTGACAAATTAACTCATTTACAGAGTTGGTTCCAGAACTATCTCAGTGATATTCCGATTACTGATATTCTGACGCAAGATGAGATTGGACAATTAATCGGTGTACGGCGGGAAACGGTCAACCGCTTGCTTCGAGCACAGATGAAGCATATAGAATAGATCTTATCAAAAAGCCTTCTACAATATAGTTTTTTGATAACTTCAACTTCTAATTATCTGTTCACATCTATTGTACTTCCATATGCAGATCGCCTGTTTTCGCCCAGCCTATTTTTTTGAGTCCATAATAGAGAACCAATGTAATGATTGCAGGTAAAAGAACACCGATCATCAGATATACAATAAATGCACTTGCTCCTTGAGTCGCCAAAATATTCAACGGTGCAATCATCGAGTTCAATCCTAAACCTGCTAATTCATACGAAGCTTGGAAATGGAATACCAGAGTAGCAATCGGAGCACAAATAATCGCTGCGATAAACGTAGGTAAGACCAATCGTGGATTTTTGACCAAGTTGGGAAATTGTACTTTGGGAGTGACTAGAATCTGCGCTATAATTCCGCCTGCATCGTTCTGTCGAGCAGACATTAATGTAAATCCTACAAATTGAACGGTACATCCAATCAATGCGGCTGCACTGGAGACCGGATCTAATTTGAGTGCAATCGCAATCGCCGCTGACGATGCTGGAGACATTAACAAGATACTCCATACTAATGAGATCGCCATCGAAGCTAAAATAGGAGAACCTTGTACTGATTCCGTAATGCCTGCGCTAATCGTAATCAATAACGGTGTCACGACAGCAGCAAGCCCTGCGCCCACTAATCCGCCGACAAAAACAGCCCCTAACGGAATCGCCATCATATCAAGCTTGGTACGCCCTGTAATTCGTTTTCCTACATATGTGGCTACGATCGCTGCAAGCACAGCACTAATGGGCTGTCCGGGTACAAGCGTCATTCCGCCCTCTACATTGAGATGAAGAGCAGCTCCACCGATCGTACTTGCGATCATCGCACTAAAAAGAACAAGCGTATTGCCACCCAATTGAAAAGCAATCCCTGCTCCTAATGCAGGCGCAAGCAATATTTTGGCAACCGATCCGATAGCGATCAGTGTATCCCATCCAAGAAATTTACCAAATGTCTCGAAAAGCAATCCTATTCCCAGTGTGACTAGAACAGCATTTGCCATTCCTGCTGAAGCTTTGTACATCCGACTGACTACATATTCTTTCATTTCTGTATACTCCTTTGTGCTGTATGCATATAATGATCCAAACGTTTATTAGTTATCCTAACACTATCATTTTGATACTGTAAATCATATATTTTCAGAAATACATATTATGTTTGAAAATCATCATCATTTTGCAATTCATTTCAATCGTATGTATAGCAAAAAAAGCCATCTCCAAGGAAAGATAGCTTTTCAATATTCCACGATATGTGTATTAAACAGTGATATCTAGTAATCCGCCTACACCCATATCAGCTGTACTGCGTTTGGCTTTTTCATCTTCCTGCGTTTGTCGAACAGCTTCTTGTACATCTTTGATCGATTGAATCGCTGCTTTGGCAGTAGAACCTGTACTGCTTGTCGAATCTGTCGATACTGTACTGGTATCTGAAGAATCACTATTACTGGATTTGGCACTAGCTTGAGCGATTTGACGCTCTACTTGTTGAATCTGTTGTTGTACTTGTTTGATCTGTTGTTCGCTATCTTTTTGGTCTGTGCTACTTTGTAATTTGGTTAATTGAGATTGTAACGCTGTTTTTTGTTTTTCCAATGCACTGGTGTCGGTTGTAGTTGCAGCAGAAGCTGCTTGGTATGCACTTGATGTAACGGAAGAAATATTCATAGGTATTGCCCCTTTGTCCGATAGATTACCCCTTTCTTGTTCATTATTCCCTGCCTGTATTATCGGTTGGTTATGTCAATTTGTGTATAGCAACATTGTATATTTATGCATTTCTTTAAGGAGGTTTTATTCATATGAGCACTCAGACTGTTCAAGCTTTTTACTTTCAATCTAATCAAGGCATTCCTAATAATCCTCATTTACCTGTCTTGCTGTATTCGCAAGCATTTCACAACAATCCGGCACAGACTGAATCTATGTTCAATCAACACCAGTGGCTGAATAGTTGGACAAATGGTGTATTTGATTATCATCATTATCATAGTAATGCGCATGAAGTTTTAGGCGTAATCAGTGGTCATGTGACGGTACAACTAGGCGGTGAAGAAGGAAAAGTATTCACTTTGCAGACAGGCGATGTAGTCGTTTTACCTGCGGGCACAGGGCATAAGCGGTTATCCGCCAGCCCTGATTTTCGAATTGTAGGCGCCTATCCTGATGGCATGTCTTACAATACACGCACTCCAGCAGACAAAG
>Ga0308161_1003574_pt1 | contig 14997 bp, 12 predicted proteins | sample PhyFR2_FD_201034 | JGI IMG/M metagenome (GOLD analysis project Ga0308161, IMG submission 201034) | Phyllosphere microbial communities from UC Gill Tract Community Farm, Albany, California, United States - DLSLF.R2 | ecosystem: Host-associated > Plants > Phyllosphere > Unclassified | place: USA...
ATCCGGGATGCGTCCACGCGGCCCGGCCTCGGCCGCGTCCACCAGGGCCGCGGCCACCTCCTTTGCTGCCACCGGTTGGGTGGCCATCGTGGGCACGAGAACCAGGGGGCCCACCGAGGCGGCCTTGATGGACATCGGTACGAACTCGTGGAACTGGGTGGCCCGGAGGAGGGTCCACGGAATGCCGCCGTGCCTGACCTCGTCTTCCTGCACTAATTTCCCGGCGTACAGTCCTGAATGGGCGTTGTCGGTGCCCACAATGGACAGCGCCACATGGTGCGTCACGCCGGCCTTCTTCCCGGCTGCCAGCAGGTTCTGGGTGGCGTTGGTGAAGTAATCCACGGCTTTCTTGGTGGACAGGGTCTGGATGCCGGCGACGTCGATGACCGTGTCGACATTCTGGAGTGCCTGCTCGAGACCCCGCCCGTTGACCAAGTCCACCCCTTCGGCGCGGCTGAGACTGACCACCTGGTGCCCGCGCTCCCTGGCGATGGCCACAACGTGGCGGCCCACTGTACCGGTTCCCCCTGCAACGGCAATCCTCATGGAAGAAATCGTAAGCCGGTTGCACGACAAAAACCGGTGCTCTACGGGCCCTGCCGTGTGGCGGCAACAACCAGCGGGGGGCGTGCCTGGCCCGACCCGTGCCTTCGGGACAGTGGTGTGAATGCGGTTATCGTCTCGGGAGGCGTAGGGAGCGCACCGAAGCGGTCAGCGAATTTCACGGAGTTCGGTCCCGGCGCCGGCGAGATGGGCGCCCGGCCACCGGATCAGCGGCGGCGGAGCCCGCTGAGACGGCAATCCGTTGGAGTTACTGCTGGATTTCCAGGTCGGTTACCTTCCAGTCGGTGCCCTGAAACGTCAAGGTTATTTTTCCGATCTTGCCGCTGTCCCCGCCTTGGCCGGATTTTTCGATGCCCCTGATCTTGATATCACTGGCCTTGATCGTCGCTGTATCTCCATTGACGGTGATCCCGGACTCGTTAGCAGTCATCTCAGTATCGGGAGTGAGCATTGCTGCCAGTGCGAAAATGCCGATTAAAGCCGGGCCCTTCTTCTCGTCCAAAGCCAGATAAGAGTAGGACTGGGGAAACGCGGCTTTAAGCTTTGCTGCCTTCTCCTCGTCAGTCCCGCTGGCTGCGCCTCCGGTCATTGCCGCCTTCATATAGCCGTCCGATTCATTGGAAACGGTCAAGAGAAACGAGTCGAGAAACTTCTTAACCTCGGCTGGCGTGTGCTGGACAACCGGCGGCGCAGCAACAGCAGACGTATCTTTGGGAGCTGAACCTGGTGTGGTTGCATTGCCGGCACCGCAACCTGCAATGCCGACGAGAAGGCAGAGCGCAGCGATGGAGAGAGCGGTGCGGTGGCTGATTTCCATCATTTTCTTCCCCCAATTTGATCATGTGGCGCGGGATCAGCATACGTCTCTGCTTCTGATTTGCCACACAATGACATACTGCCCCTGAAGGATGTGTTGAACCAATGACAGTTGGCCAACAGTATCCTTCGCAAAAAATACAAAGAATATAGGGGGATAAGATATGCGGGCTAGGGTTGTTGCGCTTAGCATCGTCGCTATTGCGTTACTCGGGACTGGTTGCGCTGGTGAAAATAACATTGTCGAGCAGAAGACTGGGAATGCAGCCTCGGGCAATTCTGCATCCAGTTCGGCAGTTCCAACGAAGGCTTCAGGGTCACTCGTTTCAAGCGGCTTCGGACAGAAGGACGGATACGTATGGGTCACTTCTCTTGTCCATAACGACTCTGACAAAGTCGGGCAGACGGTAACGGTCCAGTTCAACGCCAAGGACGCTGCTGGCAAATTGGTCAAGTCCACCAGCCAGGTCGAAACCTTCACCCGGGTCAACCAGGACATCGCGGTTGGAACCCAGATCGACGTGCAAAACGATGTCAAGATCGCCACGGTCGAGGCAACACTACTGATCGAGGACCGCGGCACCTTCTCGAGAGAGCCGTTTCCGGAGATGCCGATGACGCCCGTGACTGTCGTAGCCGACCCGTACGGCGGTTCGACGGCCAACTTCGAACTGACCAATCCCACTGGCCAGCCCGTGAAGAGTCCGCGACTGGGCATCATTTGCTTCGACGCAGCAAACACGATTATTGGCGGTGGAGTCGATTTCCCTGAACTCGTACCGCCTTCGGGAAAAGTCGCGGTGGAGGCGCACCTCCTTACGTCCAGCGTCCCGGCCTCTTGTAGGGCCTTTGATGGCGGGCCGATGTTCTAAGTCTCTGGAAGCTCCACCTGTGTATGTGGAGAGAAGGAATCCGGCTACCACTGCGGGTGAAGGATACTCTGCCTCCACCCGCAGTAGTCGGAGATTTGTGCTGCCAAACGGGACTCCGGCGATGCTTAGCGTGACGACTTTGAAATTGGATCAAGGGGTGGAGGTCTTGAGATTCTCGCTGATCACGGCCCCGCAATTCAGGGCTGGCACTCCCAGACCGCTTTAGCATTGGCGGGTATACGGAGATTCGGGGCTGGTGGATTTGAACCGCTAGTTGAAAACGTGGAAGTTATACCTGCCATGCGAAAACTCTTCCGTCGGCGGTCATGTACCGGGCTTCAGTGATGGGTGTGCCCTCCATGATTGGCATAATGATCCATCCTCTGGCACATTCCCCCCAATTTAGGGCACCACCTTCTGGGTACATTGGGGTGACTGGGTTACCCGTATATCCGCTCGAACGGTCGTGGAGGCCGTTATTCGAGTCGCGAAGACTCCACCTTTGGGATGAGACCGAAGGCATTGATTTTCCGTCCTTCGGGTCGCTACCGAGACAAACCTGTACTTCGAAGGCTCCGAGGTCCTTGTTGTATTCATCGCGGATCTGCTTGTACTGGAAGAAAGTCGCACTGGCCCCCGTTTCTTTCACTTGGACTGTGGTGCCGGGGGTAGATGGTGCGGCAGGCGGGGACACTGGTGCTGGCGGCGCCGTAACAGTTTGGGTGACCGTAACAGTCGTTGTTGGCGCGGCAGCGGGTGCATCGGTGGAACAGCCAGTCGCCGACATCACTGCCGTAGCGACAACAAAAAAACCCGCAAAACGGCGAACGCGTCGATTCAATTTCAATCCCCCAAATGCTCCAAGATCTCGGACTTTTATACGAGCCCACGTGATCATACATGGCTTCTCTGTAACAGCAGATTATTTCGCTGCTTTTGACCAGTGGATCCAGAGACCCCATGTAAATCGTTGGGAGGCGGCAATCCTGATTGGCCGACAGGTGCTTTTCAGTTAGAACTTGGTTCCAGGATTCTTTTCCGCACCAACCCCATGAACATTGTCCGGTGTAGGATGCCCACGTGCTTGCGGGAAACCTCCACCGCTTTCTCAACGCGGCCAGCGGGCAGGGCTGTCACCAGTGCGATGTGGTCAAGGTTCGACGTGTGCTGCGGGTGGGAACTTGCGGCCCTTGCCGAGCTACTGCAAGGGCCTATTCCCCGGGAGTTTGCCGCCATTGGCCGCCATGCCATTACGCATGGTGGTCAAGATGGTCACCAGCTTGGGTTGAGGTCGCCTCAGACTTAGGCAAGTCGTAAGCGTACGAACCGGGCCCTCGATACGTGACGCCCCGGAGAGACCCCAGCGTTCTCGCCTCATCGTCTAGACGATCGCGGAGTATGGTCAGGGACTTTTGGTAGCTGTCGGGTTCAATGCGGGATGCTCGAAGGTATGAATTACATGCAGCTGCCATGCTCGCAAGACTGTCAAAGGCTTTCGATTGCGGAAGCAGTTGAAGTCGCGCATCCCGTATCAGCTTTCGAGAGTCGTACACGGAATCTTTGCATTGCTTGTAGTCGGTGGTCTCCGCCGCCCGGGTGACATGCTGAGGGGTATCTGTTGCGAGCGCCCGCTTGAGTTGGAGATCAAGAAGAAGGCCGTTCAGCGCTGCACGCTCCTTGGCAACGCCCTCACGCCTTCGTACCCAGAAGCCGGTTAGAAGCGCTGCCCCAGCGCCAGCGAATGCGCCGATAATTGTGGTGCCAAGTTGTTGCCAGAAGTCCATCCCCGAAGAATACCCTTGCGGCAATTGACGTCAATTGTTGTGCAGGAATATCCAGACCAACTCATCTGTCTCCGCGTTCGCTGTTGGCCTGTCGCCAGTAGTCCCTGAGCTGAGAGACAGTTACATTCGACGTCGTGACTGATTCGTATGGCCCTGGCATTACAAATACTTGGCTATCTCCGAGAGCGGCAGAGGTTATGAAGCCGTTCCCGTGGAACTTGCCGAGGATCGTTTCTGCGGACTTCTTGAAGGCGAAGATCACCAGGGGGACCTGCCGATCCACCAGCTTCTCCGTCAGGAGACGCTTACCGAACGCGAGCTCTTCGGGTAATACACCTGATGCACTGGCCGTAGGCCGTTTCACCACGTCAGTGAAACCTATTCCTACCTTGAGTGCCTGATCGTCTTCGTAACCGGAGCCGCCGTCCTCGAGTATCCCGGCTTTTCTCAGGCGCCGAAATAGTAGTTGTCCCAAGTTCCCCTGATAGTAATGACCCGCCTCAACGCTACTGGGCGCCGGATTAATACCGACTACAGCTGCCCGAAGATCTTGAGGCCACAGGTCTTTCAGGGATGTAATTGTCTGGCCCATCCAGTCCATTTCACATCGGTGTGACATGACCCGTTCCGCTCCTTTTCGATCTTTTTGCGAGCTAATGATGGCAGTTCGCAGGGCCGGTGGCCAGATACCTTTGTACAAGTACGCTTCACGGCCTTGCCTGCGAGCCTGGATAGACGACACACGGGCGATGGGTTAACCCGACATCGCCGCCTTCGCTGCTTGGGAGGCCGCCATCCATTCGCTCAGCCACGGCGCGCGGACGGTAGACGTGATGCGGCAGTCGGCCACGAAGGTTCCCTTCGCGCCGACGTCGATCCATTCCTGCAGCGCGGCCAAGTCGGATAAGGACCGGATCACAGCCGACTCCGCACCCAACGCCCGGGCAACCCCGCTGAAGTCCACCTCCGGGATCAGCATCGGCCTCTCGGTCAGGCCCTGCGAGCCGTACTGGTGGATCTCGGCCCCGTAGGCGGCGTCGTTGTAGATCACCACGATGGCGCTGCGGGCGGCGCCGATCAGCGATTCGAGGTCGGACAGGCCCATCAGGAACCCGCCGTCGCCGGAGGCCAGCACCAGGGTCCGGTCGTCCTCCACTGCCCGAGCGGCCCCGACGGCACTGGCCAGGCCCAGCCCGATGGACTGGAACGCGGTCCCAACCATCACCAGGTCATGCGGCCTCGGGATGTTCCAGTACATGGGCGCCCATCCGATGAAGTGCCCGCCGTCCTGCACCACCGTGCGGCGCTCAGGCAGCACGGCATCCAGGGCGGTCGCCAAGGCGCGCGGATCCAGCCGTCCATCAACAGTTTCAGCGGAACCGGCAGCATGCCCCGGCCCAGCAGCAAGCCGCCGGGCAGCTTCCAAGCGCCACGCCCCGGCAGCAGCCCCGCCATCAACCAAAGACAACAACCGCGAAGCAGCAGCCTTCACATCAGCCTGAACAAACACATCCACCCGCGGGTGAGTCGGCTCCACTGCAGTATCAATCTGGATGACAGTGGCATCCGGGCCCAGCAGGTGCCCGAACCGCATGGTGAACGGGCTCAGGCTCGCCCCGGCCACCAGGACCACGTCGGCCTCGCCCATGAGCCCGGCCGCGGTGTCCGTGCCGAAACCGCCGGCCACACCCAGGTACCCCTCGCCATTGAGGAGGTTGAGCGCGAGGGCGGTTCCGGCGGTCAGTGCGCCGAGCCGGTCGGCGAGTTCGCGGAGTTCTGGCCCCGCGCCGGCGAGGTGCGCACCCCGGCCGGCCAGGATCAGCGGCCGCCTGGCACCGGCAAGCAGGCGGGCGGCTCGCGCAAGGTCCGCGCCGCCGTCGTCCGTCACGTTTAAAGCGGACGCAGCCTGAAGGTCCTCGTCCGCGGCCTCGAGCGCGGCGAGGTCGTAGGGGATGGCAAGCACGACGGCGGTGCGCTTGCTGAGTGCGTACTCCACCGCCTGCCGGGTGACGGCGCCCGCGGCGTCGCGGGTGACGGTGAAGGTGGCCGCGCCGAGGCCCGCGGCGATGGCGGTTTGGTCCACGTCCCAGGGGCGGGCGCCGCTGGTGGGCGCGTCGCCGGTGACCAGCACGACGGGGATCTGCGCCTGGACCGCCTCAGCGAGGGCGGTGAGCGCGTTGGTGTAGCCAGGGCCGTAGGTGGTGGTGCCCGCGGCGAGCCGTCCCGACGTGCGGTAGTAGGCGTCGGCCGCGGCGATGGCGGCGCCCTCGTGCCGGACGGCAGTGAAGCGCATGCCCTGCTTCTCGGCGGCGTCCAGGAAGTAGACGTTGCCGTTGCCCATGACGCCGAAGACGTCGCTGACATAGCTGCTGAGAACCTCTGCCACGCGGCCCGAGACGGTAAGTGAAGTCATGCAGGAATCCTGGGACGCAGACCTCAGATCGGCAAGAGACGTGTTTACGGCTGGGACTTTTGGCAGCAGAGACGCAGGCAAGTGACGAAATGCCCAGTCATGGCGCGCGTCACACCCAGTTGAGTTTCATAATGGAGAGGGCCGTGCTCGGTGAGGGCGGGTCGTTCCAGGACCTACCCAGTGAACTCAAAGTCGATAGTGACTTCGGGATCGACGCTTGCGATGATTCCGGAGTAAAACACCTTGGCCTGCTCCTCTAGCGCTGCTTCGTTTTGGGTGACGAACTTCTGCTTGTTCTCGTCACTCAAAATGTTGTTGATCATGCGAGTTTGAACGGCCTGCGGTGCCAACCAGCTAAGCGCGCCACTGCTCTCAAGAGGGTCCTCGAATACGGGATTATCAAAGCCTATGCCGATGAATTTAGGGATAGTTACCCGAAACGACTCCGGACCGTTGGGTTCGATCTTCACCTGTGATCCGTCGATTCCCAATTTGGCATCGAACTTGTATTGGAGCAGCGTCGTTTTCTCGCTCGCAGGCACGGCAATACCGAGAATCTCTCCATTGCTTTCCTGCCTCGAAACACCTTCGACGTGAAGGCTGAGCAAGGCGACCTCCTGCACGCGCGTGACGGCCTGGACTACCTGCGAATCCCGTTCATTTGAGCTGCTGGTCAACAGCGAACCGAGAGCGAGAGCGTTGAGTCCCCCGAACGCGAAGGCGGCGCCCGTTCCCGCGACAATCAGCGCGATGATCAGCAGGACGGGCCAAAGTAGAACCTTTGCTTTGAAAAACTTCATGACGATCAGACTCCAATTTTTGACGGCGAAACGCCTTCGGAATTCATTGGTGCGGAGCGGCTAACCGGATTGCGGCGTTCGGTCCCCCCTCGAACCGTATACGCAAGCAGGAACTGGTCTGTTAGGGCGCGCCCCACCCACCTTGATGTGATGACTCGCTGACGCCGACGCGGCTTGCATTAGTGGGAGTTGCTGGACTCCTCCTTCGACAGTCGGCTGATCAGCCCGTCGTAGCGGGGCGGCATGAGTTCCAGGATGGAGATGGCTGTGCTGGTCCGCTCGATTCCCTCGATCTCCAGGATCTCGTTGGTGATCCGGTAGAGGTCGGCGGTGCCGCGTGCCACCACCTTGGCCATGAGGTCCGCGTCGCCGGTGGTGGCGTGCACCTCGATGACCTCCGGGATCGCGGCGAGCCCGTCCTCCACCGACCCGGTCCGCGTCTGGCTGATGGACAGCGAGAGGAAGGCCATCAGCTCGTAGCCCAGTGCGGCGGGGTCCAGCCTGCGGCTGAAGGAGCGGAGCGCGCCGCTGCGCTCCAGCCTCGCCAGCCGGGCATGGACAGTGTTGCGGGCGACGCCGAGTGTCCGGGAGAGTGCCAGGGCGCTGGCTTCGGGGTCCTTGTCCAGGGCAAGGATGATCCTGCCGTCGAGCGAATCAAGGGTGCGAGAGTTCGCGATGGTCATATTTTCACCACACACACTAGAAGTTGAGCATAAGTCCCAAGCACCGAAGCGTACCTTGCATTGTGGCCCGGGTCACTTCCATGATCGGACGTCATGAGCCCTGATCAACTCCTGGCCGAACCGGCAACAAAGTTGCCCACCCTCCGCAGCGCCGTCACCAGCCTTCCCGCCTACGTCCCGGGCCGTCGCAGCGTCGGCGCGGACATCGCGGCCCTCGCCAGCAACGAAAGCCACTACGACCCCCTGCCCGCAGCCACCGCCGCGGTGGCCGAGGCGGCCGGCAGGATGAACCGCTACCCGGACATGGCCGCCGTCGAACTCCGCGAGCGGATCGCCCGGCACCTGGGCGTCACACCGGAAGAAGTGGCGGTGGGACCCGGCAGCGTGGGCGTCCTGCAGCAGATCATCACCGGACTGTGCGACGCCAGGGACGAGGTGGTCTTCGCGTGGCGCTCCTTCGAGGCCTACCCCATCCTGGTGGAGCTGGCGGGCGCGCGGCCGGTCCGCGTCCCGCTGGACGACGCCGAAGGCCACGATCTCGACGCGATGGCCGCAGCCGTCACCGACCGCACCAAAGTCATCCTGCTCTGCACGCCTAACAACCCCACCGGCGTCCCGATCAGCCACGACCGTCTCGAGGCCTTCCTGCAGTCCGTCCGCTCCGACGTCCTGGTGGTGATCGACGAGGCCTACGTGGAGTACGCCGACGCTGGCAGCGGCCCCGATTCCCTGGCGCTCTACCGCCGGTACCCGACCGTGTGCATCCTGCGCACCTTCTCCAAGGCCTACGGGCTCGCCGGCCTGCGCGTCGGGTATGCCATTACGACGGCGGCCATCGCCGAAGGGCTGCGGCGCACCGCCCTGCCGTTCGCCGTGAGCGCGCTGGCCCAGAAGGCCGCCATCGCGTCGCTGGACGCGGGGGAGGAGATGGCCGCGCGGGTTGCCGTGGTGAAGCAGGAGCGTGCCCGGATGGCCGCGGAGCTCGAGGCGCACGGCTGGAGGCTGCAGCCGAGCCAGGGCAATTTCCTGTGGATCCGCGCGGATGCTGCGCTCCTGGCAACGCTGGTGGACGCCTTCAATGACGCGGGGATCATGGTCCGGGCGTACGCGGGCGACGGCGTGCGGATCACCGTGGCCGACCCCGCCTCCAACGACCGCGTGCTCCGGCTCCTCGCCGCCCACGCCGCATGACTAGTTTCTGACCTCTTCCCCCAATCCGTTCTATAACCAGAGGAATCCCCATGGAACAACAGACAACGACGTCTGCCCGCCCCCTCGGCGCAGCCCTCAAACCCCGCCAGCTCACGATGATGGGCCTGGGCAGCGCCATCGGCGCCGGCCTGTTCATCGGCTCCGGCGCGGGCATCCAGGCCGCCGGCCCGGCGGTGCTGATCTCCTACCTCGTGGCCGGCACGCTCATTATCCTGGTGATGTGGGCCCTGGGCGAGATGGCCGCCGCCAACCCGGACAGCGGCGCCTTCTCCGTCTACACCGCCAAGGCGTATGGCCCGGTGGCCGGCGCCACCGTTGGTTGGCTCTGGTGGATCCAGCTCGTGGTGGTCATCGCCGCCGAAGCACTAGGTGCGGCAGGTCTCCTGGCCACCATCTTTCCGGCCCTGCCGGTGTGGCTGTTGGCCTTGGTGTTCATCGTGGTGCTCACGGCCGTGAACCTGACCAGCGTGAAGAACTTCGGTGAGTTCGAGTTCTGGTTCGCCCTGCTGAAGGTGGTGGCGATCGTCGGCTTCCTGCTGGTGGGCTTTGCGCTACTGTTCGGCTTGATTCCCGGGGTGCCGTCGCCCGGCCTCGGCCACTTCATGGGGGAGGGCTTCGCGCCCAGCGGTTTCGGCGGGATTGCGACGGCGCTGTTCGTGGTGGCATTCGCGTTCGGCGGCACCGAGATCGTGTCCGTGGCCGCAGCCGAGACGGCCGAGCCGGCCCGCAGCGTGAAGAAGGCGGTCCGAACCGTGCTGTGGCGCATCCTGGTCTTCTACATCGGTGCGATTTTTGTGATCGCTGCCGTTGTCCCCGTGGGTTCCGAGGGACTGAAGAGCCCGTTCGCCGCGGTGCTCGACGCGGCCGGCATGCCCGGTGCAGCCACTGCGATCACCCTGGTGGCCGTCGCAGCCCTGCTCTCCGCGCTCAACGCCAACCTCTACGGCGCTTCGCGGATGGCGTTCTCCCTGGCCGAGCGGGGTGAGGCCCCGCGTTGGCTCGCGGCCGTGTCTAAGGCGCGCGTTCCGGTTGTGGCAGTCCTGGCCAGCGTCGCCTTCGGCGTTGTCACGGTGGTGTTGGAGCTGGCCTTTCCCGAGATGGTCCTTGCCGTCCTGCTGAACATCGTTGGGTCTACGTGCCTGCTGGTGTGGACGTCCGCGCTTGTGGCCCAGTTGGCGCTGCGCCTCCGTGCCGACCGCGAGGGTACGGAGCTTCCCCTGCGGATGCCCGGCTTCCCCTGGCTCACGGTGGTTGGCCTCCTCATCCTCGCGGCGATCTTCACGGTGGGCTTCATCGGCGAAGATTCCCGGCCGCAGCTCCTGAGTACTTTCGGGCTGGTGGCGGTTCTCGCGGTGGGGTGTTGGATGAATCAGCGGAACCGGAAAGTTGCGGTTTCTGTTGATGCTTCGGAGGGGGACAAGCAGCCGGTGCTCGTCGACTGAGCAAGACGCTGTGAACCTGTTCGTGGAGGGTTCAGGGAACACGAAGGGCGCGTCCGGCCGGACGCGCCTCTCTCGCAAACGACGCGCAGCGTGTCGCTCAGCGGGACGGTCCTGACCCACTATCCGGACTCTGCGGAACGCTTTCTCGTAGATGACTCGACTGTCAACGCATCGGTTCAGCCGACCGTTCGTGAGTACTGGTTGTCCCGCCATGCCAACCAACCCCTGCTCGGGTACTCTTGGGACTCCATCCACCTCTTGAGGAGACGCTGACGCCTTAGTGATTGAGCGGTCGCCCCCTGTCGGCCCGCTGATCCCTGTCAGGAGGGCCACCCCTTGAGCGAAAAGCCCTGGCAGGGTGGCCCTCCCGGCACTAGGTGATCAGTGCGGCCCGTGGATGAACGGGCCGACGATCTGGATTATCACCGCGGGCAGGAGCCTCACCCACCAGGTTGGACCCTGGACGTGGCGGCACTGCTCGCACGGCTGGCGGTGGTGGTGCTTCTTGCTGAACAATGTGCCTTGGGCTGGAGCCGGGGGTGCGGGTGGTGGAGGTGTCGCTGGATACCGCGGACCGGGTGCAGGAGTCGTTCCCGATGTTCCGGCAGCGGCGGCTGTAGGTAGCACGCCTCAGGGCCGGATCGGGGGCTTTCTTCAAGTACACTCCTGCTTGAACAAGGCTGTTCTAGGCGCGCTGAGTTTTAGACAGACGCCGCCTTTCCCTGGTCAAAGTATCGACGTTGACCGCGTATTCGAGGACACCTCGTTTCCGTAAAGCTCTAACGGGTTGCCTTCTTGCCGGTCACACTCGCGTCGTCGTATGTTGACGTTCTGAATTTTTCGCGAAAGTAGCCTACTGCATAACATTAATGGAGTGAGCTGAACGGATGAAAATGCTCGGGACGCCTTCATCCACACGCTCAGCCACGTCGCTCAATGGACCCGGTTTCTTACAAACTTCAGAGGTATATATGCAGTTGCAGGAACAACCCTTATGGACCAGACGGAAGCTGCATGCAGCATAGGAGACACGAACGCTAGGACGCCTCCCTTACGGGACAAGACTCGATAGAGTTGCTCTAGCTTAGATAGGAGCAGTCGTGGGAAAACTCACTGTAGAGTCAATCGGTATTTCAGAATTACTGGATCGACTTCGGTCTAATGCCTGGTTGGTGCCCGCTTTCCAGCGAGATTTCGTCTGGTCGGAAGCCGATGTTACCAGTCTTGCGCTCTCTGTTATAGAGGCGCGGCCAATTGGTATGGCCACCCTCTGGGAACAGCCAGATGATAGCGACCTCACGCTTGTACCGGCCTCGATTCCGGATACGCAAAACGGCCAATCAGTCGATGCCTCCTTGTCCCCACCTGAGGACCGGCCCAAAAATTTTTACGCGGTCCTAGACGGACGCCAACGCGCTACCGCACTTGCCATGGTTTTCGGAGGTTTGCGAGCAACAGATGCGAGGCGGCGGTTTTCGGGACGATACTTCCTCGACGTTTCCAACGACGACCCAAGTGGCCGCGTTCGTTACGTACGTGAGGCGCAAGTCAAAGCCAGCAAGTATGACCAACTAGCTGTCTGCATAGGGGATGGTCTATTTCCACTCTCGCCCGAGGCCGACAAAGACTTGATGGGTCAGTGGTACACCTATATTCAAGCGATCAACGATCCTTCTAACTATCCGGACCAGGCTCTACCTGAAGCGGAGGAGCTTGCGCGGCGAAATGACATACTTAAACAAGCTTTCAAGGGAATCACGGAGACTGTATTAGCGGTCTATATCGTTCCTGCTGAGTACACACTTGGCGAGATATGTGAAATTTTTGAAACCCTAAACACCACGGGGACAAAGGTATCCACCGTAGATTTGCTCCACAGTTGGCTATATAACGACACGAGTTCTGAGCCCGAGCCGATTCTTCTCCGTGACTGGATTGAAAACCTAGGAGAACTCGAAGGCGCTGTCGGCTGGGCCTCGAAATCCAATCGCCCCGAAATCGTTGCCCAGGCTGTGACGGCTTGCTATGTCGCATTGGACTCCGAGAAGCCGACGCCCCGCGCGGTAGGCGGGAAGTTAAAGCCCACTGCAGTGACGTCCATCAAGGCAGGAGACCTTCTTGCTACGCCTGCCGCCTTCTGGAAGCAAGCCATTGAGAACGAGAAGGATCTCGCAAACTACATTGGCGATTTTCAGACGTGCGTGGCAGGCGGCAATTTCCCGCTGTCCGATTCCCCCTACCCGGTTACGATGGCGATGTATTCCGCGCTTCGTTGGTATATGGCACACGACAGCCGATATGCGAACCAATGGAATGTGGAAGAGCTCAATGGGCTCTTCCGAGCATTCTTCTGGCGAAACGCTCTGGCCACACGATACGACCAAGGGTTCCTCAGCCAGAGCAGCACGGATATGCGGGTTCTAAAGGAAATCTTATTTCGCCGAGCCAAAGCAGGAAACGCGAATACTTGGGCCGCTGAAGCTAATGAGGAATTGCTGTCGTCGCTCAATCTGCCCGTTCCCGATGCCGAGTCAGTGAAACAGCTGCTCTTGCAGGCCAAGCCTGCCGGTGCCCTGGGACGCGCACTCACTCTTGTTGTCCGGACGCAACCAACTCAAGACCTCGTTAACCCAAACGTCTCAATTGCATATCCAAGCTCTAAACCCGTGGAACTGCATCATCTCTATCCTTTGAATTGGTGTTCGAATAATAAGCACGGAAAGCTCGGTGAGATTCTGGACCCAAATAAGGCCGAGTTCGACTACGCCAAGTCTGTAGCCAACCTCACTCCTCTTACGCGCGAAAGTAACAACACTTGGCGAGCCAAGACGCCCGGACTTGCACTTACGGAAAAAGGAGTCACCTTTAATTCTTCAAAGTCGCGACTGCAAAGCCATTTTATTTCAGCCGATGCCTTCGCCGCTTTAACGGCCGATGAGCCCGATCCTCTGAGCTTCTGGAAATCGAGGGCTGCGGAGATTGAGAAGGATTTGCGCTCTAGGTGCAACGTCCAACTTTGAGTGACTCATGAACAACGACATCCCCTCTGCCATGGTGCCACTCATGGCGAAAGCGTTCACCGCTGGGGTTGAAACCACCATTGCTCAAATCGCGGAATTACTCGCACTACCTGAGGAGGACCCCCTCAGGGCCGTGCAGACGGTAGTGCAAACGATTGAAGCGTGGGGATTGGAACTCAACCCCAATCAAGCTCGGGGCACTTTTGAGTCCGCGCGGGTCCTCCGTATGCCAGAGATCAGCGTTTCAAGCGCGGGGGTTGCCAAGTTGATAGCACTCGGTGAGGGACCAGGCGTCGAATTCAAAAGTTCGCTCTTATGCTCAATCCGTGATTGGCGTCGGGACGGGAGCCTCATCGAACTCCCCGCTTTACCCGGGGAAGTCCTCAAAACCCTGTGCGCTTTCCTGAACAGTGACGGGGGTGAGCTACTGATTGGGATAGACGATGATGGAGAGCTAAGTCACGGTATTGAGCGCGACCTCGATCTCAAGGCTTGGGACTTCGACAAGTGGCAACTGCACCTCGTCTCGCTGATCGAGGGGCGTTTTCTCGACGGTGCAATGGTGATGCCGTACATCAGAATCCAGCCTCACTGGCTTGACAACTCGCCAATCGTGCATATGACCGTGATGCCGCGAACTGTCCGCTCGTTCGTGCGACGGGAAAAATCCCGACCCTACGAATTTTTTGTCCGGAATGGTTCGCGATCCGACTCGCTCGATCTCCCGTCGTTCTATGCTCATCTGGAGTCGCGCAGCGACCTTTAGCTGTACTAGTCGATTTAGTGCAGACGCAGGTGTGGGGTTACGGGCCTTCACATGCCGCTTACAGTTCTGCGCATGGGCTGTTGTCGACTTAATGCTCATTGGTATCTGATAAACGTCGGAGCCGGCTGCATGCATCGGTTCACGTGCGGACCTAACGCTGGCCGACCGTTGCGCGTCGATGTTGGCAAACAGGTAAGTGCCCATTCTTGGGGACGGGTCGGGAAACCGCAGTGTGGAGCGCATCGCTGGGCCAGGGGAGCCGTGGATGCCGATCCTGCGCCGATACAGGCTCCAAACCACATCAGCCGGGAGTGACTTACCTGATTGTGAACGTGAAGCTGGGCGCCATAAAGGTCGGCATCACAGGAGTAGACACAGACCGACTAAAAACCTTTCGCCAGCTGGGGTGGGTGGTACACATCGAAAAGTTCAAGACGGGATACGAGGCGACGTCCGTCGAAGGGGCGATTTTGAACTGGTGGCGCATCGAACGTGCACTACCGCCCTACCTCTGTCAATGGCCATTAGTTTCTGCCCACCGGCGGCCAGTTAATCGGCCCGCTGGTGGCCCGTAAAACTGCCCGGTGATGGCCAACAGATCTGCCCACTGAGGGTTCTCGGTGGG
>Ga0308161_1003576_pt1 | contig 14995 bp, 12 predicted proteins | sample PhyFR2_FD_201034 | JGI IMG/M metagenome (GOLD analysis project Ga0308161, IMG submission 201034) | Phyllosphere microbial communities from UC Gill Tract Community Farm, Albany, California, United States - DLSLF.R2 | ecosystem: Host-associated > Plants > Phyllosphere > Unclassified | place: USA...
CATGCTCGTCGTCGATCCGGCCGCGCGCGGCGGCGGCATCGGGCGCGCGCTCGTGACGGCGGCGCTGGAGCGGGCCGTGCAGGCGGGGGCGCCGGCCGTCGGACTGCACACGAGTCCGATCATGGCGACGGCGCTGCGGATGTACCTGTCGCTCGGATTCGTGCGCGAGCACGACCTGCCGCCGAACCGCGGCGTGCCGTATGCGCGCTATGTCCTGTCCCTGAACGGGTTGCGGTCATTCAGCTCGTCGATGTAGTCGTCGATCCCGCCCGCTTCGCGCTGCAGGAATTCCTCGACGGCGTCCGCGAACGACGGATGCCCGAGCCAGTGCGCCGACCACGTGCGCGTCGGCAGGAAGCCGCGCGCCATCTTGTGCTCGCCCTGCGCCCCGCCTTCGAACACGGCGATGCCCTGTTCGATGCAGAATTCCAGCGGCTGGTAGTACGCGGCCTCGAAGTGCAGGCATGGCACGTGTTCCAGCGCGCCCCAGTAGCGGCCGTACAGGGTGGTCGCGTCGTGGACGACGAGCGACGCGGCGATCGGCGCGCCGTCCCGTTCCGCGATCACGAGCAGCAGGTTGTCCGGCATCGTCCGGCCGATGCGGCGGAAGAAGTCCAGGTTCAGGTAGGGCCTGGAGCCATGCTCGGCATACGTGTTGCGGTAGCAGCGCGTGAAGAAGCGCCATTCCTCGTCCGTGACGTCGCGGCCGCGCACGCGCCGCATCGACACGCCCGCCTCGCGCACCTTGCGCCGCTCGGCGCGGATGTTCTTGCGCTTCTTCTGCTCCAGGGTGGCGAGGAAATCGTCGAAGGTGGCGTAGCCCGCGTTCATCCAGTGGAACTGCACGCCGCGCCTCAGCAGGAACCCGGCCGCGGCGAGCTGCTGCGCCTGGTCCTCGGGCGGGAACAGCACGTGCGTGGACGACACGTCCGTCGCGCCCTGCGTGCCCACCAGCACGTCGACGAGCGCCGCGCGCGCCCCGGCGTCGCGCGCCAGCAGGCGCGGGCCGGCCACCGGCGTGAACGGGATCGCCGACAACAGCTTCGGGTAATAGTCGAGCCCGTGGCGCCGGTAGGCGTCGGCCCAGGCCCAGTCGAACACGTACTCGCCGTACGAGTGCCCCTTGACGTACAACGGCAGCGCCGCCGCCAGGGATTCGCCACCTTCCGCATCCGGGGCGTACAGCGCGATGTACTGCGGCTGCCAGCCGGTGTCCGGCGTCGCGCTGCCGGATTCGTGCAGCGCGTGCAGGAACGCGAACGAGAGGAAGGGATTCGGCCGGTCCTGCCGGGCGACGAGCGCGTCCCAGGGGGCCTGCCCGATCTCGGACAGGGAAGAAACGATATGCGTGCGATAATTCAAGATGACTTCCGCGAGTTGACTTCCGTATTTGCGATCATTGAGCCGATCACCCAGCTGTCGAGACCATGGATAACCGATTCTTCAACCTGTATTCCCACGATTTCGCGCGCGTCGCCGTTGCGAGCCCACGCTGCCGCGTCGCCGACCCGGCCTTCAATGCCCAGGAAACGATCCGGCTCGCACGCCAGGCGGCGGACGACGGCGCCGTGCTGGCCGCGTTCCCCGAACTGGGGCTGTCGGCCTACACCTGCGACGATCTGTTCCACCAGCGCGCGCTGCTCGACGCCGTGCTCGCCGCGCTGGCCGACGTCGTGACCGCATCGACGAGCTTGCCGCTGGCGCTCGTCGTCGGCGCGCCGCTGCGCGTGAACCACGTGCTGTTCAACTGCGCCGTGGTGATCGCCGGCGGCCGCATCCTGGGCGTGGTCCCCAAAAGCTACCTGCCCAATTATGGCGAATTTTACGAAAGTCGGCAGTTCAGTCCGGCGGACAACGCCGCGGTCGACCGCGTCAACCTGCTGGGCCAGGACGTGCCGTTCGGCCCGGAGCAGATTTTCGCGCTCGAGAACCAGCCGTTGTTCCGTTTCCACGTCGAGATCTGCGAAGACGTGTGGGTACCGGTGCCGCCGTCCTCGTACGCCGCGCTGGCCGGCGCGACGGTGCTGGTGAATTTGTCGGCATCGAACGTCGTCGTGGGCAAGAGCGGCTACCGCCACCAGCTCGTGTCGCAGCAGTCGGCGCGCTGCCTCGCCGCCTACCTGTACACGTCGGCGGGCCTCGGCGAATCGACGACGGACATGGCCTGGGACGGCCAGTCCCTCATCTACGAAAAAGGCGACCTGCTGGCCGAGTCGCCGCGCTTCCACGGCGAGTCGCACCTGATCTTCGCCGACGTCGACCTGGAACGCCTGTCGGTCGACCGCATGCACACGACGACGTTCGCGCAGTCCGTGCGCCGGCATGCGCATGAAGTCGAGAAATTCCTCACCCAGACGTTCGCGCTGCCGCTGCCGCTCGACCGCGATTTGCCGCTGTCCCGGCTGGTCGAGCGCTTCCCGTACGTGCCGGCCGACGGCCGCCGCCGCGACGTGCGCTGCACCGAGGTCTACAACATCCAGGTGCAGGCGCTCGTGCAGCGGCTGCAGTCGTCCGGGCACGAGAAGGTCGTCATCGGCATTTCCGGCGGCCTCGATTCGACGCACGCGCTGCTCGTCTGCGCCAAGGCGATGGACAAGCTGAACCTGCCGCGCACGAACATCCTCGCGTACACGATGCCGGGCTTCGCGACGAGCGAGCGCACCCTGCGCCAGGCGCGCGAACTGATGCGCGTGGTCGGCTGCACGGCGCACGAGATCGACATCCGCCCGAGCTGCATCCAGATGCTGAAGGACCTCGGCCACCCGTACGCGGAAGGGCGCGAAGAATACGACGTCACGTTCGAGAACGTGCAGGCCGGCGAGCGCACGAGCCACCTGTTCCGCCTTGCCAACCACCACCATGGGATCGTGATCGGCACCGGCGATCTGTCCGAGCTGGCGCTGGGCTGGTGCACGTACGGCGTGGGCGACCACATGTCGCACTACAACGTCAACGCGAGCGTGCCGAAGACGCTGATCTCGCACCTCGTGCGCTGGGTCGCCGACACGAACCAGATCGGCGAGACGGGCTCGGACGTCCTGATCAACGTGCTGGAGACGGAGATCAGCCCGGAACTCGTGCCGGCCAAGACCGGCACCGGCAAGGAAGAGGGCAAGCCGGCCCAGGTGACGGAAAACTTCATCGGCCCGTACGAGCTGCAGGACTTCAACCTGTACTACACCCTGCGCTACGGCTTCGCCCCGGCGAAGGTCGCGTTCCTGGCGTGGAACGCCTGGCGCGACCGCGCCGCCGGACCGTGGCCGGAAGGCGGCAGCCCGGCGCGCAACGAGTACGACATCGGGGCGATCAAGAAGAACCTCGGGATCTTCCTGTGGCGCTTCTTCAAGACGAGCCAGTTCAAGCGCTCGTGCGTGCCGAACGGCCCGAAGGTCGGCAACGGCGGCTCGCTGTCGCCGCGCGGCGACTGGCGCGCGCCGAGCGACTCGGAAGCGGTCGTGTGGATGGAGGGGTTGAAGCGGATTCCGGAGTAACGCCGGCCGGCGCGCAACGATGGAAGGAGTTGCCTGAATGATATCCTGGTGGCATGCTGTCGGGTTTCCAACAGCAACCACCAAGCCATGCAACCGATCCGCTTCCTCACCTTCTGCGCCTGCCTGTCCGCCGCCGGCCTCGTTCACGCCCAAGCCGACGTCAGGACCATCCCGAGCGGCGACTGGAGCCGCGCGATGGGACCGCTGCGCGACGCCATCGAGTGCAACACGCCCCTCAAGGCAACAGCGGCCGTGCGCAACGTCCTGCGCCCTCCCCAGGGCAACCTGACTGCGGACTACACCCTGCCCGAGCCGCTGACCGTGTTCGGCAGCCTGAAGGTGACGGCCGTGTCGATCTACGACGAAGGGGCCGAAGGCGCGAGCTTCACCATCAAGCCGGCGGGCGTCAAGCTGGCCGACATCGCCAGGGCCGCGCGCCTGAAGAAGGACAACGGCAGGTATTTCCGCGCGGTGAAGGGCGGGCACATCGAGGCGGGCGAGCCGAGGAAGGGCGAGTTCGCGCTGTCGTGCGTCTCGGGCGAGTACGGGGATTGATGCCGTTTGCCGTGCCGGCGCGGGCGGCGTTCCGGCTTGTTCTGCCGATCTTGTCGAGCCTGTGCGCGTCGCCGGCGGCGGCCGCACCGATGTGCCCGGCGACGCATCCCAAAGCGGTCACCGAGTGGTCGCTCCAGTGTTTCGAGCGGCAGGGCGCCGCGCTCAGGGTCAAGCCGCGTTACGTCAGGAAGCTCAGGGTCAACCGGGCCGGCGTGACGCTGATTCTGGTGGAAGAGCCCCTCGATCCCCTGGCGCTGCTGGCGGTCGGCCGGGACGGAACGATCGTCGTTCCGAACATCCGGCACGTGGGGGATTTCGACCTGCCGAATCCCGACGGCATCGGCCGGTTCGATGTCGTCACGCGCGACGCTGCCGGCGAACGTGAATACCGCTGCGGCTTCTATGACCAGAAGACCTACCGGATCGTCGTGCCTGCGACGTACGCGCACTGCAGCCCATTCCATGGCGGCACCGGTGTCGCCTGCGTCGACTGCAACGCATATTGCCGCGATCCGGATTGCCACGACAGCGCCTACACGGACGGGCAAGGATTCAGCTTCGACCGGCGCGGCACAGTCGTGGCATCGTGGCGTCTGGGGAGCCCCGACGACGCATGCGACGGGCCCGGATCGGCTTCGGTCGAGCATCGACGAAAGAACTTCGGCATGCTGACGTGCCTGAGGAACAAGCCGGACCCGTTCGGCCGGATCGATGGAGCCCGCCGGCCGGGCCGTTCCGATGAGTTGCCCGCCGTGCGATAATCACGCCTGTCCGCTGGCATATTCGAACAAAGGAGAACGACCATGAAACAGATCACCTGCGTGATCAAGCCCTTCAAGCTCGACGAGGTGCGCGAGGCGCTGGCCGAGGTGAACGTCACCGGCCTGACCGTCACGGAAGTGAAGGGCTTCGGCCGCCAGAAGGGCCACACGGAGCTGTACCGCGGCGCCGAATACGTGGTCGACTTCCTGCCCAAGGTGAAGATCGAAGTGGTGGTCGACGACGCGCTGACCGAGCAGGTCGTCGACGCCATCATCAAAGCGGCCCGTACCGGCAAGATCGGCGACGGCAAGATCTTCGTGCAGGACGTGGAACAGGTGATCCGCATCCGTACCGGCGAGACGGGCCCGGACGCGGTCTGACCGCTTGAGCCGATACGCGAATCCACCCGTCGCCCCCGCGCAGGCGGGGGCCCACGTTTCGTGTGTCGAAGCGCTGGCAAAATTCTTTCCCCGCCTGCGCGGGGACGGCGTTGTTCAGGCCGCCGGGCGATGTGTCAGCGCCCCAGCCGCAGATCGAACTTCCACGCCAGCAGCCGGAACACGACGATGAACGTCGCGCTCGACCACAGCGCGAAATCGTGCGGAAAGCCGTTGATCCCCAACATCAGGAACATCCAGTTGCCCAGGAACGCGCAGATCGCGTAAGGCTTGCCGTCCCTGAACACCATCGGCACCTCGTTACAGACGATGTCGCGCATCACGCCGCCGAAGATCCCCGTGATCACGCCCATCATCGACGCGATGAACAGCGGCATGTGCGCATCCAGCGCGGACGACACGCCGGCGACCGAAAACAGCCCCAGGCCGATGGCGTCGGCGATCACGATCATGCGCTCGGACACGACGTGACGCAACGTGCGGATCAGCGGCGAGGCCACCAGCGCCAGCACGAAGATCAGGATCGCGTACTCCTGGTGGATCACCCAGAACAGCGGCCGCTTGTCGAGCAGGATGTCGCGCAAGGTGCCGCCGCCGAACGCGGCGATGAACGCCACCGTGAACACCCCCACCACATCCATCCGCTTGCGCCGGGCCTCGATGAAGCCGGAAAATGCGCCGACCAGGATCGCAATGATTTCAATGATGGTGATGAGGTGCATGCGGCGGCCGGTTGTCTCGATGTTGCTATAGACTAACATGGCGCACCCGGCCGCGTAAGGCCCCCGCGTCTCGTGCGAAAGGCCGGGTCAGGCTTGCGCGGGCTGGCTCGTCCGGCGCGGTGCCAGCGGCAGGCGCACGGCGAAGATCACCTGGCCGCTGCCGTCGCCCTCCTCGTGCCGGTAGGCGAGTTCGCCCGCGTGCTCGCGCACGATCTGCTGGGCGATGTAGAGGCCGAGGCCCATGCCCGTGCGGTTGCGCGGATTGTGCAGCGAACCGCGCTTGAACGGGTTGAACAGCGTGCTTTCCGTGTCGGGCGGAATCGGCGCGCCGGCGTTGGCGATCTCCAGCACGGCGTGGCCGTCGGCCAGCGCCAGGCGGATGACGATCGGCTGGTTCGGCTCGCCGTGGTGGCGTGCGTTCGAGAGCAGGTTCGAGATCACCTGGCCCAGCCGGCCGTCGTCGGCCAGCACGCACGCCGGCTCGCCCGTCTGCAAGTTGATGTTCAGGTCGTACGTGATGGTCGGGTAGGCGAGGCGCGCTTCCTCGACCATGTCCTCGACGAGGGCCGCCAGGTCGACCGGTTGCAGCTCGACGCCGAGCGCCAGGCCGCGGTCGATGCGGCTCATGTCCAGCACCTGGCCGATCATGCGCTGCATGCGGTTGCTGGACGACTGGATGCGCTTGCCCAGCATGCCCTTGTTGGCCGCGCCGGCGCCGGCCCCTGTGCCGGTGTCGGTCCGCTCCAGCACCATGCCGGCCATGTTGATCGAGTTCAGCGGGTCGCGCAGGTCGTGGCCCAGCATCGCCAGCAGTTGCGCGCGCGTCGCTTCGGTCTGGGCGCGGCGCGAATTCGACACGCGCGCGAGCTCGCTCAGCATCATGCGCGCGTGCGTGAGGATGCCGTCTTCCCATGGATGGGAGCAGCCGCGCACCGTCTCGTGCCATGCCTCGAACGAGCCGCGCGGCGTCAGGCGTTCGCCCAGGCGGCCGGCGCGGATCTTTTCCGGCTTGCCGCCCCACGCGACGTGCTCGATCTGTTCCGTGCGCAGCAGCACGCACCAGCCGCCGCTGGGCGGATCGAACGGCAGGCCCAGCATGCCGGCCCATTTGCCGAGGAGTGGACGGACGTCGTCCGCCCACTCCTTGACGCAGGCGCGCGCGAGCACGTCGTGCGCGTCCGGCGGCAGCGACGCGACGATCGCCTCGCCCAGCGCCTGGTCGATGCCGCGGCAGACGACGCGGCCGTACTGTGCGACGACGAGCGCCTGCGCGTGCGTCGATTCCAGCAGGCCGTCGCCGTGCTGCGCGAGGGCTTCGAGCGGGTCTTCTTCCAGCAGCAGCGATTCGACGAGGCTGGTGCGCACCTTGGCGGCGTGTTCGACGAGTTCCGCCTCCGCCCGCGATTCGAGGCTTTGCACCATGGCCGCGATCACCTGCGCCAGCACGTCCGCGGCCATGCGCACGGAGTAGGGCACGCGCTTCGGGCCCATGTGGTGGCAGGCGATCAGGCCCCACAGCCGGCCGCCGACGACGATCGACACGCTCATCGACGCGCCCACGCCCATGTTCTGCAGGTACTCGACGTGGATCGGCGAGACGCTGCGCAGGACGGCGAAGCTCATGTCCAGCGGCGCCGCGTCGGGCGCGCCAAGCAGCGGCACGGCATGGTAGCTGGCGTCGGCGATCATGCGCAGCGTGTTCAGCACGTACAGGCGGCGCGCCTGCGGCGGGATGTCGCCGGCGGGATAGCGCTGGCCGCGGTAGGGGACGAGGTCGTCGCGGCGCGCCTCGGCCATGACGTCGCCGGAATCGTCGCTGCGGAACACGTACGCCATCACGCGGTCGAAACCGGTGAATTCGCGCACCTGGCGCACGGCCGTCTCCAGCAGGCCGTCGACCGTGCGCTGGCGGCGCAGGCGGTCGATCGACGTGTGCGCCTTGATGGCGAACTGCGCCACCTCGTCCGTGCTGACGTCGCGCGCCTCGAATTCGACGAGCACGCGTTCCATGTGCGCATGCACGACGCAGTCGTATTCGCGTGCGCCGATGGCGACGGCGGCCACCATGGGCGGGGCTTCGCCGCCCTCCATGCCGGCCATGCATTCCTGGATCAGTTCGGTCACGGCCTGCGGCAGGCCGAGCGCGGCGTAGGGGCGCCCCAGCGCGAGATCGGCCGCGACGATGGCGGCGACGTTGGCGCTCCAGCCTTCGAGCAGCCCGGTCGCCGAAAAGAACAGCAGCGCGCCGTGCGGCTGGATGTGACCCGGGATGTGGATCGGTTCATCCGCGCAGTTCTGCAAGTCGACCTGCTGCGGCACTGCCATCTGAACTGGCGTACTGGACTTCACTCGTTCATCCCTATGCGAGCGGCGCAAGACAGTCGCCACGAAGTGAATATATTACCGCTTTCATCAAATCGATGCGGGTTTTTGACAACGGAACGTGCCACTACGGACGCGTTGCGACACATCCGTACCACGATTTGTTTCAGGAAAAATGTTCAGTCGTCGAGCGCCGGGCGCAGCAGCACGATCAGCGCGCCGTTGCCGCCGTCGGCCCGGTTCGCCACGCAGAAGGCGACGACTTCGGCAGTCTGTACGAGCCAGCTGTGGACCATGCCGCGCAGGACCGGTTCGCCGCCGGCCGAGCCGTAGCCGACGCCGTGGATGATGCGCACGCAGCGGATGCCGCGCTTGGTCGATTTGCGCAGCCAGGCGTCGACGTGACTCCGGGCGAGGTCGCGCGTGAGGCCGTGCAGATCGAGCTCGTCCTCGACGGGCCAGTGGCGCTTGCGCAGCTTCTTGACGACGTCGGGGCCGACGCCGGGCGCCGACCAGCTCAGGGACGGATCCTCGTCGAGCAGGCCGTCGACGTCGAATCCATCGGACAGCATCGATTCGCGCAGCACGGCGGCCGTTTCTTCTTCCGCGGTGCGCGGGCGGGTCGGCAGCGGCTGGCCGCGCGTCTCGAACTCGTGCATCGGGCGCCAGACGTAGCGGTCCGATTCGGGCATCTTGACGACGTCGGTCACGGCCGAGCGGAATTCGACGGCATGTTCGCGCGCGATGCGCTCGCGTTTTTCCCGCTCGGCCTTTTCGATGGCGCGCAGCCGCTCTTCTTCCTTGAGTTGGTCGCGCAGGGATTTCAGTTCAGAAAACTGTTTCATAATTGCTGTCGCAATCGATGTCGCCGGCTTGCCCTGCAAGCCGGCGCGGGGCCTCGAATCGCCTCGTGTTATTCCAGGGCTTCCAGGTAGCGCTGGGCATCCAGCGCGGCCATGCAGCCCGAGCCCGACGACGTGATCGCCTGGCGGTACACGTGGTCCTGCACGTCGCCGGCCGCGAACACGCCCGGGACGTTGGTCGCGGTGGCCATGCCTTCGCTGCCGCCGCGGGTCTTGATGTAGCCGTTGTGCATGTCGATCTGGCCGTCGAAGATGCCGGTGTTCGGCTTGTGGCCGATCGCCACGAACAGGCCGTGCACCTTGATGTCCTTCGTCGTGCCGCCGTCCGTCGACTTCAGCTGCAGGCCGGTGACGCCGCTCTGGTCGCCCTTGACCTCGTCCAGCGTCTGGTTCAGTTCCAGCACGATCTTGCCCTCGGCGACCTTGCCCATCAGGCGGTCGACGAGGATCGGCTCGGCGCGGAACTTGTCACGGCGGTGGATCAGCGTCACCTTGGTGGCGATGTTGGACAGGTACAGCGCTTCCTCGACCGCGGTGTTGCCGCCGCCGATCACGGCGACTTCCTGGTTGCGGTAGAAGAAGCCGTCGCAGGTCGCGCAGGCGGACACGCCCTTGCCCATGAATTCCTGTTCGCTCGGCAGGCCGAGGTATTGCGCCGAGGCGCCGGTCGCGATGATCAGCGCGTCGCAGGTGAATTCGTGCGAATCGCCGACGAGGCGGATCGGCTTCTCGTTCAGGTACGTCGTGTGGATGTGGTCGAACACGATTTCCGTGTTGAAGCGCTCGGCGTGCTGCAGCAGGCGCTGCATCAGTTCCGGGCCCTGGACGCCCAGCGGGTCGCCCGGCCAGTTCTCGACGTCCGTCGTCGTCATCAGTTGACCACCCTGTTCGACACCGGTCACCAGCATCGGGCTGAGGTTGGCGCGCGCGGCATAAACGGCGGCGCTGTAGCCGGCGGGGCCGGAACCGAGGATCAGGACTTTGGCGTGTTTGCGAGTGGTCATGTGTGAACTGAATCTTCTATTGGATGATGCCCGGAAAGTGGGGCCGGGCAGTGCGGGAATCAAGAGCGTTGAACCCGCGATTATAGTCGATGATGCACGCGAGCATGAATCATGGGCCTGCCTGGCCATAGATGGCTTAAAATGTCACCTTTGGGGAATTGTCACCCCGGCAGTATGGTTTCCAGACGCAATGAGCAAGAATAGTCCATCGACGAGCACGACCTATACGCACAAGCCGCGACCCCCGCGCCAGCCGTTGCCGAACCGGCTCGTGCGGCTGTTGTCGGAGGCGCGCTGGCTGGCCACGGCCGTCGCGCTGTTGTATTTCGTCCTCATTTTGCTCAGCTATAACAAGGCCGATCCAGGCTGGTCGCACGACAACGTGGTGGACCACGTCGCCAACCTGGGCGGCCGCGCCGGCGCCTGGCTGGCCGACCTGTTGCTGTTCATCTTCGGCTTTTCCGCCTGGTGGCTGTGCGTGTGCTTCACGCGCGCCGTGTGGAAGGGCTACCGGCGCCTGCACACGCGGTTCATCGTGCAGGGCAAGGAACAGGAACCGGAACACCAGGGCGAGACCGTGATCCGCTGGGTCGGCTTCGTGCTGATGTTCGCCGGCAGCGTCGGCCTCGAATACCTGCGCATGTGGTCGCTGAAGGTCGAGCTGCCGCGCGCGGCCGGCGGCGTGCTGGGCCAATTGATAGGTCATGCCGCGCACACCGCCTTCGGTTTCACCGGCGCCACCTTGCTGCTGCTGTTGATGTTCGGCCTCGGCTTTTCCTGGTACTTCCAGGTGTCGTGGCTGGCGGTGGCCGAGCGCATCGGCGAATCCATCGAGATGACGTGGGACTGGTTCCGCCTGCGCTACGAGGACCGCGAAGACCGCCGCTACGGCGAAGTCGCCGCGCACAAGCGCGACGAGGTCGTCGTGCACGAGCGCGCCAAGTACGAGGAAAAGCATGCCGGCTCGCCGGTGCGCATCGAGACGCCGCGCGACGACGACGACGAGGCGTTCGAGCCGGCGCCGCGCGCGCCGGGCTTCCTCGCCAAGATGAAGGCGAAGGTCAAGGCGCGCGGCGAGGCGAAGCTGGCGCGCGAGCGCGCCGAGCCGCAGATCGACGGCGCCGCCGCGCCCGCGCAGTTGCGCGAACCGTCGTTCGGCGCGCCGGACGACGACGAGGCCGACGTCGCGCCGCCGCGGGCGCCGCGCGCGCCGAAGCCGTCGCTGGCGAAGGGCGAACCCGCTGCTGCGCCGGCAGCCGTGCCCGCGTCCGTACCGCCGGCACCGCTGCCGCCGGCCTCCGCGCCCAATCCGAACCCGATCAAGATCGAGCCGCAGATGGTCAGCGTGCCGCGCTCCGAGCGCGCCGAGAAGGAGCGCCAGTCGCACCTGTTCGAGGTCAACGGCGATTCCAGCCTGCCGCCGCTGGCGCTGCTGGACGAAGCCCCGCCCGCGCAGGAAACCGTCGCTATCGACACGCTGGAATTCACCAGCCGCCTGATCGAGAAGAAGCTGTCCGACTTCGGCGTCGAGGCGAAGGTCGTCGCGGCGTACCCGGGCCCGGTCGTCACGCGCTACGAGATCGAACCGGCGACGGGCGTGAAGGGCAGCCAGATCGTCAACCTGGCGCGCGACCTGGCGCGTTCGCTGTCGCTGACGTCGATCCGCGTCGTGGAAACCATCCCCGGCAAGAACTACATGGCGCTGGAGCTGCCGAATCCGAAGCGCCAGATCGTGCGCCTGACGGAAATCCTCGGCTCCAAGGTCTATGGCGACAGCGCGTCCAGCCTCACGGTCGCGCTGGGCAAGGACATCGCCGGCAAGCCGGTCGTGGCCGACCTCGCGAAGATGCCGCACCTGCTGGTGGCGGGTACGACCGGTTCCGGTAAATCGGTCGGCATCAATGCGACGATCCTGTCGCTGCTGTACAAGGCCGATCCGGCCGACGTGCGCCTGATCCTGATCGACCCGAAGATGCTGGAGATGTCGGTGTACGAAGGCATCCCGCACCTGCTGGCGCCGGTCGTCACGGACATGCGCCAGGCCGGCCACGCGCTGAACTGGGCCGTGAACGAGATGGAGCGGCGCTACAAGCTGATGAGCAAGCTGGGCGTGCGCAACCTCGCCGGCTACAACGGCAAGATCGCGGAAGCCGCGAAGCGCGAGGAACACATCCCGAATCCGTTCTCGCTGACGCCGGACGCGCCGGAACCGCTCGACAAGCTGCCGACGATCGTCATCATCATCGACGAGCTGGCCGACCTGATGATGGTGGTCGGCAAGAAGGTCGAGGAACTGATCGCCCGTATCGCCCAGAAGGCGCGCGCGGCCGGCATCCACCTGATCCTGGCGACGCAGCGGCCGTCCGTGGACGTGATCACGGGCCTGATCAAGGCGAACATCCCGACGCGCATCGCGTTCCAGGTGTCGTCCAAGATCGACTCGCGCACCATTCTCGACCAGATGGGCGCCGAGACGCTGCTGGGCATGGGCGACATGCTGTACATGCCGCCGGGTACGGGCCTGCCGGTCCGCGTGCACGGCGCGTTCGTGTCGGACGATGAAGTGCATCGAGTTGTAAAACATCTGCAAGCGACGGGCGAACCGAATTACATTGAAGGCATCCTCGAAGGTGGCGTGGCCGAGGACGGCGGCGGCGCGGATGGCGTGCCGGCGGGCGAGGGCGGCGGCGAATCCGACGCGATGTACGACCAGGCCGTGGCGGTGGTGTTGAAGAACCGCCGCGCATCGATCTCGCTCGTCCAGCGCCACCTGCGCATCGGCTACAACCGGGCCGCGCGCCTGCTCGAGCAGATGGAGCAGAGCGGGATCGTGTCGCCGATGCAGTCGAACGGCAACCGCGACATCCTCGTGCCAGCCACGAACGCCGAGTGATCGGTTCGCGTCCGAACGGACGCGATCGCCGGGCCGGCCCAGGATGGGCACTTCATGCTCACCCGACAAAGGAAAACAATGCTGAGAACCACACTGATTGCCGCAACCTTCCTCATCGCGGGCGCCGCGCACGCCGCCGCGCTCGACCAGTTCAAAGCGTTCGTCGCCGGGACCAAGTCCGCGCGCGGCGAGTTCACCCAGACGCAGGTCGCGACATCGACAACGCCGGGCAAGACCGGCAAGACGTCGAGCGGCACCTTCGTATTCGCCCGCCCCGGCAAGTTCGTCTGGACCTACGAGAAGCCGTACGAACAGGTGCTGCAGGCCGACGGCGAGACGCTGTACCTGTACGACAAGGACCTGAACCAGGTCACCAAGCGCAAGCTGGGCGGGGCGCTGGGCAGCTCGCCGGCCGCGATCCTGTTCGGCAGCAACGACCTGGAAAAGAACTTCACCCTGGCGGAAGCGGGGACGCACGACGGCCTCGAATGGCTGAACGCGACGCCGAAGGCGAAGGACACGACGTTCGAACAGATCGGCATCGGCCTGAAGGACGGCATCCCGCAGGCGATGCAATTGAAGGACAACTTCGGCCAGACAGTGATGCTGAAGTTCACGAGCTTCCAGCGCAATCCGGCGCTCGGCGCGCAGACGTTCAGGTTCGAGGTGCCCAAAGGCGTCGAGGTCGTCAGCCAGTAGCCGCGCGCCAGCGAGGCGCGGGCCGGCCGCCCATCCGTTACACTTGCGCTTTCGATGCACCGGCCCCAGATAGGCAAGATGAACCACAACAACGCCTCGCGCGCCATGGGAGACGCCCGTGGATGACCTTTTCAAGACGGAACCCGCCGCCCCGCTCGCCGAGGCGCTGCGGCCGAAGACCCTCGACGAGGTGATCGGGCAAAGCCACCTGCTCGGGAAGGACCGGCCGCTGCGGCTCGCGTTCGAGTCGGGCAAGCCGCATTCGATGATCCTGTGGGGCCCGCCGGGCGTCGGCAAGACGACCCTGGCGCGCCTGACCGCGCAGAGCTTCGACTGCGAATTCATCGCGCTGTCCGCCGTCTTTTCCGGCGTGAAGGACATCCGCGCGGCGATGGAACAGGCCGAGCAGAACCTGGCACGGGGCCGCCACACGATCCTGTTCGTCGACGAGATCCACCGCTTCAACAAGTCGCAGCAGGATGCGTTGCTGCCGTATGCCGAGAGCGGCCTGGTGACGTTCATCGGCGCGACGACGGAAAACCCGTCGTTCGAAGTCAATTCCGCATTGTTGTCGCGTGCCCAGGTGTACGTGCTCAAGTCGCTGACGGACGACGAATTGCGCCAGCTGCTCAAGCGTGCGCAAGAGAAGGCGCTAGGCAACCTGAAGTTCGACGATGCCGCCATCGACACGCTCGTCGGCTACGCGGACGGCGACGCGCGCCGCTTCCTCAACCTGCTGGAGCAGACGAACACGGCGGCCGGCGCCGCGGGCACGACGCACGTCACCGCCGCGTTCCTGGACAAGGCGCTGACCCTGAATTCGCGCCGCTTCGACAAGGGCGGAGACAATTTCTACGACCAGATCTCGGCGCTGCACAAGTCCGTGCGCGGCTCGCATCCGGACGCCGCGCTGTACTGGTTCTGCCGCATGATCGACGGCGGCGCCGATCCGCGCTATCTCGCGCGCCGCATCGTGCGGATGGCGTGGGAAGACATCGGCCTGGCCGACCCGCGCGCCCTGCAGATCTGCAACGACGCGGCCGAAACGTACGAGCGCCTCGGGTCGCCGGAGGGCGAGCTGGCGCTGGGACAGGCCGTGATCTACCTGGCGATCGCCGCCAAGAGCAACGCCGGCTACAACGCCTTCAACGCGGCGATGGCGTTCGTCAAGAAGGACAAGTCGCGCGAGGTGCCCGTGCACCTGCGCAACGCGCCGACCAAGCTGATGAAGGAACTCGGCTACGGCCACGCCTATCGCTACGCGCACGACGAGCCGCACGCGTAAG
>Ga0308161_1003578_pt1 | contig 14993 bp, 12 predicted proteins | sample PhyFR2_FD_201034 | JGI IMG/M metagenome (GOLD analysis project Ga0308161, IMG submission 201034) | Phyllosphere microbial communities from UC Gill Tract Community Farm, Albany, California, United States - DLSLF.R2 | ecosystem: Host-associated > Plants > Phyllosphere > Unclassified | place: USA...
TCACGCACCAGGCTGTCGGGCGCCGAGCGCACCACGGCCTTGCCCGGCTCGGCAATCAGCACGAAGCGGATCTCGCCGCCTTCGGCCTTCTTGTCGACGCGCATGTGCTGCAGGTAGTGGCCGGCGTTGTCGCGGCTGGCGATGATGGCGCCGCGCGTGGGCAGGCCGGCGCGGTCGATCAGGCGGATCAGGCGCTGCACGAATTCCTCGTCGACCAGCCCCAGGCGGCGCGACAGCCGCGCGGCCATGACCATGCCGGCCGCCACGCCCTCGCCATGCAGCCAGACGCCATAGCCCATGCCGGCTTCCATCGCGTGGCCGAAGGTATGGCCGAAATTGAGCACGGCGCGCAGGCCGCCCTCGCGCTCGTCCTGGCTCACGACCCAGGCCTTGATCTCGACGCTGCGCTTGACCGCATGCGCGAGCGCCGCCTTGTCGCCGGCCAGCAGCGCATCGAGGTTGTCCTCGAGCCAGCCCAGGAATTCCATGTCGGCAATCGGGCCGTATTTGATGACCTCGGCCAGGCCCGCGGCGAGTTCGCGCGCCGGCAGCGTGGTCAGCGTGTCGATGTCGCAGACCACCAGCTGCGGCTGGTAGAACGCGCCGATCATGTTCTTGCCCAGCGGGTGGTTGATGGCCGTCTTGCCGCCCACCGACGAGTCGACCTGCGACAGCAGCGTGGTCGGCACCTGCACGAAGGGCACGCCGCGCATGTAGCAGGCCGCCGCAAATCCGGTCATGTCGCCGACCACGCCGCCGCCCAATGCGAACAACACCGTCTTGCGGTCGCAGCCCTGGCCCAGCAGCGTGTCGAAGATCTGGTTCAGCGTCTGCCAGTCCTTGTGCGCCTCGCCATCGGGCAAGGCCACGAGATGCACCTGCGGGTAATGCGGCGCGAGCGCCGCCTGGAGCCGCGCCGCGTAGAGCGGCTCGACGGTGGTGTTGGTGACGATCAGCGCGGCGCGGGCCTTGGGCAGGCCGGCGTAGACCGCGGGGTCGCCCAGCAGGCCGCTGCCGATCACGATGGGGTAGGAGCGCTCGCCCAAATCGATGTCCACCTGGTGCTGGCAAGCCGCCAATGCGCGCAGATCCATTGTGTTCCGTCCATTCTCAAAAAGTAGCGTGGGGCAGCCGGCGGCTGTTCCGGCCAAGCGGTCTATCGTAGCCGCAAGCGCCCCGCAGCGGTATGCACCAGCTATGGCCGCGGGGACATCGCGCCGCTGTGCGGCGCGGGCAGGTCGTATTCGCCCAGCTCGGCCTGCATGGCCAGCTTGCGCACCACCTGGGTCACCGACAGGCGCGCGGTCTTGATCGTGTAATGCGCGGTCGCCAGGTACAGCGCATGGCGCTGCTGCATCAGCTCGCGCAGCCGCACGCCCGGGTCCTGCCCCTTGAGCAACGGCCGCGTGGTGTCGTTGCGCAGCCGCCGCGCGATGTCCTCGGGCGCGGCCTGCAGGTAGAACACCGTCGAGCGCGAGCGCAGATGCAGCCGGTTGGCCTCGCGCAGCACCACGCCGCCGCCCGTGGACAGCAGCAGCGGTTGCGGCGCGGCCGTGATCTCGTCGATGACCTGCTGCTCCACGTCGCGGAATGCAGCCTCGCCGTGCGCCGCGAAATACGCCGCGATGCTGCAGCCCAGGCGCTGCTCGATCACATGGTCGGAGTCGACGAAACCCATGCCCCAGAGCTGTGCCAGCTGCCTGCCGATGGTGGTTTTTCCGCTGCCCGGAAGGCCGATCAATGTATACATGGGGATGGAAAAAATCCGCCCGAAGGCGGATTTGTCAGTTGTGCCGTGAAGTCGCCGCCGCCGAGCTTAGCGCAAGTGGCGGGGCATGGACACGATGAAGCGCTCGCGCGTCAGGTAGCCGGCGTGCAGGCGCGGTAGGGAACGGTTGCCGCGAACTGCTGCACCGAGGTGCCGGCCGTGACCGTGAACAGCAGGTTGGCCGTGCCGTTCGCCGTGGCATTGTTCAAGGTGAAGCTCAGCACCGTACGCGTGCGCGAATTGGGTGACGTCGCGTCGGGCGCCCGGGTATTGGGCGAATCCATCACTGGCACACCCGAGGTCACGGCGGCCGTGAGCACCGGCGACGTCGATTCGACCGCCAGGGTCGCGCCGGCAGGCGCAGCGAAACCGGCGTTGGTGCCCAGCTCACCGGTCCACATTGCCTTGCAAGTGCCATCGAACTCAGGCAAAGGGAAGCTGGTGACAGGAGTATTGCTGCCAACGGGGAAGAGGTTGACCCAGCTCACGCTGGTGGCGTTGAGATAGATGGTGTCGGAGATCGTTATATCCCGACCCTGGAGCGCGGAATATGCCTGTCCGGTCACCACAATGGGAATGCGCACGCCATCCGCGGGACGCGGGTTCTGCACTTGGTACTCGACCTCGCAGATGCCATTTACCGTCGTGCAGCCACCGCGGTCGGATGAGCCCACCCGGCCATAGGTCGTTGTCGCCACCACCGGAAAACCATCGGCCACGGGATTGCCATTGGCATCTGCCACAGCAATCCGGATGGTGCTTGAATCGCCCGAGAGGTTCAGGTTGAGCACATGCTTGCTGGCCGAAAGGTCGAACGCAGCGGGCACCGCAGTGCCTGTGGTCACGGTCAGCGTGTCGGACTGGGTGAGCAGCGCCGCACCAGCCACAGTGGCTTTCACCACCACAGAAGTCGGCGTCGTCTTGGAAGACACTGACGCGGCCACCAGGCCGCTCGCATCCGTGGTTCCGGTCGTGCTGTTGAGGGTGACCACATTGGCCGGAATGGCTTCGAAAGTCACGCGCACGCCAGGCACGGCAGCGCCAGTTCCATCCACCACCTTGTATTGCAGGATGGCGGTTTCGGAGCGGCCATTGCCACCCGCACCCGCGATCACGATGGATTTGTCGGCGGGCACTGCCGAAACAAAGTTCACGCCCTTCGCCAGGGTCTGCGGATCCACTCCCTCGACCACTGCGCCCGTGACCGCCAGATTGCGCGATGCAGCATAGGCTGTTCCAGCTACGGTGGCAGTGGCACTCACGGTGGTCGCACCCAGCGCATCGAGCGCCTTGGCCTTGATTTCCATCACCGCCTGCCCGCTGGCATTGGTCAGCGCCGTGGCCGCGGTAGGCGTGAAATTCAGCAGGCCGCTGCCGCTTTCGGCAAAGGTCACGACTTCATTGGGTGCGGCCGCACCGGCCGAGGTCTTGAGCGTCGCCAGCAGCTTCACCGTGTCGGAAGCCGCAAACGAGTTGCTGGCGATATCGGCCCCGGCGCTGTTCTGCAACTGCAGTTGCATCACATAGCTGGCCGGCGTGACCGTGCCGCCACCGGTTCCGGTGTCCGTGCCGCCGCCCGTATCCGTTCCGGTCCCGCCGCCAAATCCCGGCGTGCCCGCGCTCCCCCCTCCTCCGCCGCAGGCCGCAAGGGCCGCGCTCATCACGATCGCCAATACACAGTTGTGGATCTTCATTTTTCTTGTCTCTCGATTAAAAATCAGCGCGCCGTCGGGTTCTGCATCAGCATCTTGGGCGTGATGAACACCAGCATTTCCCGCTTCGATGTCTCGCGCGTGCGGCTCTTGAACAGGTTGCCGACGACGGGCATGTCGCCCAGCAGCGGCACCTTGGTCTCGTTGTTGGTCTCTTCCATCTCGAAGATGCCGCCGATCACCACCGTGCCGCCGTTCTCGACCAGCACCTGGGTCTGGATATGCTTGGTGTCGATGGCCACGCCCTGGCTGGTGGTCTCGCCGCGGCTGTCCTTGTTGACGTCGAGGTCCAGGATGATGTTGCCCTCGGGCGTGATCTGCGGCGTGACTTCAAGCTTGAGCACAGCCTTCTTGAAGGCAATCGTGGTCGCGCCATTGGGCGCCGTGACCGAATACGGGTACTCCGTGCCCTGCTCGATCAGCCGCGGGCTCGACACCACCTTGCCCTTGCCGTCGGCTTCCATGGCCGACAGCTCCAGTGTCAGGAAGCGGTTGGCGGCCGAGTTGAAGATCGACAGCGCGAACGTGCCGGCCGACTGCACGTTGGACAGCGAGGCCGGCAGGTTCACGAAGGTGCCCGAGGTGTCCACGGTGCCGCCCGCGCCCGCGGTGGCGGTGGAGTTGGCGTAGCTGGTGCCGAAGCCGATGCGGTTGCCGCCGCCGATCGAATAGCCGCCATTGCCGCCGTTCTGCGCGCGCAGGTCGCCACCGCCGAGCTTCACGCCCAGCGAACGGCCGAAGGTGTCGCGGGCTTCGACGATGCGTGCCTCGATCAGCACCTGGCGCACCGGAATGTCCAGCGTCGCCAGCAGGTTCTTCACCTCTTCGAGCTTGCTCGCGGTATCGGTCACGAACAGCTGGTTGGTACGCGGTTCGGCAATGGCCGAGCCGCGTTCCGACAGGAAGCGCGTGGTCGAACCGGTACCGCCGCCCGCATTGCTCGCGATCTGCGTGATCATGGCGGTGGCCTTGGCGTAGTTGAGCTGGAAGCCCTGCGTGCGCAGCGGCTCGAGCTTCTGGATGGCCAGGGTCGCCTCGAAGTCCTTCTTGATGCGCGCGTCGATTTCATCCTTGGGCGCGATCCACAGCACCGAGCCCGACTTGCGCATGCCCAGGCCCTTGGCATCCATGATGATCTGCAGCGCCTGGTCCCAGGGCACGTCCTTGAGGCGCAGCGTCAGCGAGCCGGTGACGGTGTCCGAGGTGACGATGTTGAAATTGGTGAAGTCGGCAATGACCTGCAACAGCGAGCGCACCTCGATGCTCTGGAAATTCAGCGACAGCTTCTCGCCGGTGAAGCCCGGGCCCTGGCTCAGCTTGGTCGGGTCGACCTTCTTCTGCCGCACCTCGATGACGAACTGGTTGTCGCTCTGGTAGGCGCTGTGCTCCCACTCCCCGGTGGGTTCGATGCGCATGCGCACGCGGCCGCCGGCCTCGGAGGTGGTGATGGTCTGCACCGGCGTGCCGAAGTCGGTGACGTCGAGCCTGCGGCGCAGGCCTTCGGGCAGCGAGGAGCGCAGGAAGTCGGCGACCAGCACCCGGCCTTCCTGGCGCAGGTCCACCGCCACCTGGTTGCTTGCCAGGCCGACCACGATGCGCCCGGCACTGTCCGCGCCGCGGCGGAAGTCCACGTCGCGGATCGGCTGCACGTCGCTGGCGGCGGTCCTATTGGCGAACACGCGCGGCTCGGCCACCGCCTGCACGGTGGCCGCCGTCGGCACGGGCGCGAGGATCACATACAGGTTGTTGCCCTGGATGTCGGTCTTGTAGGAGGTCGCGGCCTTGAGATTGATCACCACGCGCGAGCGCCCGCCGGCCTCGACCACATTGACCGAGCGCAGGTTGCCCTGGTTGAGTTCGAGTTGCGTCTGCCCCGTGGCATTCTGCGTGCCCGGAAAGTCCAGCGCGATGCGCGCCGGCGACTGGATGGCAAAGCCCGCGGGCGGCGCCGAAAGCGGTTGCGACAGCTCGATGCGCAGCACTTCGCTGCCATCCTGCAGCGATCCCGTGACGGACTGGATCGCTCCCTGGGCAAAAACGCTGGTCGACAGCAGCAGCGCCGCCGCGACGACAGCGCGCCGGCACTGCGCCAGCACGGCGCGGTTGTTTTTCATCATTTCTGTGTCTCCTGCAGCACCAGTTCGGTGTTGCGCTCTATCCATTCGCCGGTCACGTCCTGGATGATTTCACGCAGCTGGACCGAGTTTTCCGTGATGCGCAGCACTTTTCCATAGTTCTGGCCCAGGTAATTGCCGACGCGCACCTGGTAGAGCAGTTGATCGACCTTGATCAGTGCCGTCGGCTGGCCCTGCTTTTGCAGGCTGCCGACCATGGCCATCGCATCGAGCGGCATGGCTTCGAGCGGCTCCTTGCGGCGGTTGAGTTCGGACTGGATGATTCCCGAACGCGCGCCCTGCTGCGCCGAATCGCGGCGCAGTGCCTGCGTGAGCTTGCCCGGGTCGAACGGATCGACGCCGCCGTCGGCCGTGTAGGTCTGGGGCTGGAACTGCTTGGGTTCGGCAATCGGCGTGATGCGCGGCCGGGCCTGCGCGCGCTGCTGCGCCATCCACTGCTGCAATTCCTCGTGCTCGGGATTCGAACAGCCGGCCAGCAGCGCGGTGCACAGGCCCAGCGCCAGGATCAATGATCGTTGCTGCATCATTTCTTCCCCGCGGCCGCGCGCTTCTGCGTCTCGATCTCTTCGGCATCGAGGTAGCGGAAGGTGCGCGCCGTCGCGTCCATGGCCAGGGTGCCGCCGCTGTCTTTGCTGACCGGCGCGATCGCGATGTTGTTGAGCGTGACGATGCGCGACAGATGCGCGATGTCAGAGGCGAACGCGCCGATGTCGTGGTAGCTGCCCGTGACCTTGACCGCGATGGGCAGTTCGGCGTAGTAGTCCCTGACCACCATCTGCCCCGGACGGAACAGCTCGAACTGCAGGCTGCGCCCCAGCCCGGCCTGGTTGATATCGGACAGCAACGCGGCCATTTCGGCTTTGCTGGGCAGCTGTTTTTCCAGCTGGATCACATATTGCTGGACCTGCTCGCGCTGCTGCTTGAGCGCATCCAGGCTCACGGCCTTGGCCAGCTTGGTCTGGAAATCCTGGCGCAGCGTCGCTTCCTGGTCCTGCTCGCGCTGCAGTTCGTCGCGGTAATCGCTGAGCAGCACGAACCACAGCACGGCGGCCACGCCGACCGCGATGGCAATGCACAGCAGCGTGCGCGGCACGATCGGCCACTGCGAGGGGTCGTTCGGATGCAGGTTGGTGAACTGCTTGCGCAGGTCGGCCTGCAGCCGGGCGAAGTCGGGGCCTTGGCGCGGTTTCTTGGGCATTGTCATCTCCCGCCCACGGCAGGCGCAGCGTTGTCCTTGGCTTGCAGCTCGCTGGTGCGCATCAGCTGGAAACGCAGGTTGAACGAGGCCACGCGGCGCTGGTCCCTGGGCGTCAACGCCAGGTTGGTGGCGACGATCTCGGTGAGTTCCGGCTTGGAGAACCAGGGAGTGTTCTCGGACAGGTTGCGCAGCATCTCGGAAACCCGCTCATTGGACTGGGCCATGCCTTGCATGCTGACGACCTGTCCTTCCTGTTTGAGGCTGGTCACATAGACGCCGTCGGGCAACTGCACCACCAGTTCATGCAGCAGGTGCACCGGCAGGTTGCGGTCGGATTGCAGGTCCTCGACGGCCTTCTGGCGCGCGCGCAGCGCGGTGATCTCTTTTTCCAGGCCGGCGATCTCCCCGATCTGCTTTTCCAGCACCTTGATCTCGGCATGCAGCAGGCTGTTCTTTTCCTGCTGGGCGGTGATGAGGTTCTGCAGCAGCGTATAGATCAGACCCGCAATGACCAGGCCCGCCATGAAAGACAGCAGCATCGTGGTCTGGAACAACTGCTTGCGGCGCTTGCGTGCCGCCTCGCGGTGGGGAAGTAGGTTGATCAGTATCACTGCAGGAACCTTCGCAGGGCCAGGCCGCAGGCGGTCAGATAGGAAGGCGCCTCGCGCGCCATTTTCTTGAGCCGGATATTGCCGCCCATCTGCATGCCATCGAACGGATTCACCAAGCTGCAGGCAAGGCCGGTGTGCTGGGTGATGGCCTCGACCAGCCCGGGCAGCGGCGCCGAGCCGCCGGCGAGCAGGATATGGTCGACCCGGTTGTAAGGCGTGCTGGTGAAGAAGAATTGCAGCGCGCGCGCAACCTCCTGGGTCATGCTTTCGACAAACGGCTTGAGCACCACGGTGGGGTAGTCCTCGGGAAGATCGGCGTTGCGCTTCTTGCTCTCGGCTTCCTCCTGGGAGAAGCCGTACTGGCGCGCGATCAGCTGCGTCAGCTGCGCGCCGCCAAACGCCTGGTCGCGCTCGTACAGGACCTCTTCGTTGCGCAGCACCTGCATGCTGGTGGTCAGCGCGCCGACTTCGAACAGCGCCACCAGCGCGTCCTCGCCCCGTTGCGGCAGCTTCTCGATCAGCCGCCGCGCGGCCAGGCGCGCGCAATGCGATTCGATGTCGACGATGACCGGAGTCAGCCCGGCCGCTTCGGCCAGGCCCTGGCGGTCCTGGACCTTCTCGCGCCGGGAAGCCGCGATCAGCACGTCGACATCGCCGGGCGAGTTGGCCGTGGGACCGATGACGCAGAAGTCGAGGCTCACCTCATCGAGCGAGAAGGGAATGTACTGATTGGCTTCGGACTCGACTTGCACTTCGAGTTCCTGCTCGCTCATTTCGCCGGGCAGCGAGATCCTCTTGGTGATGACCGCCGAAGGCGGCAGCGCCATCGCCACGTTCTTGCTGCGCGTGCCGCTTTTCTTCACCAGGCGGCGCAGGGCCTCGGCCACCTCGTCGAACTTCTCGATGTTGCCGTCGACGATCCAGCCCCGTTCGAGCGGCTCGATGCAGCAACGCTCGAGCACCAGCATCCCAGAAGGCTCGCGTCCAAGTTCTACCAGCTTGATGCTCGATGAGCTGATGTCAATACCCAGCAAGGATGCAGGCTGGCGATTGAACAGGGAACCTACAGTGATCAACGTGCCCTCCCGAGCCTGTAATGAAATGCAACAAAGTCTCACATTCCTCTTTGATGCTATCAGCAAGACCCTCGTCCAACCAATATAGTTGTAGCAACTGTATCCGCTTTACGTGGCCTAAATAAGACGTTTGCCTGCGAAGGAATCGAGACTTCGCGGACACTTGGCGCACGCCGGTCCCGGCCTGGCATTTCTCTCCCCGATGGCATTGTGTTGCTGCGCGGCACCCGGTTCGCGCTGATTTTTATAATGCCTGTTCCTCTCCTTCTGCTGCGCCATGCCGACTCCTGAAAAAACCGACAAGCCTTCCTCGTCCCGTTCGGCCCCGCCCCGCGCCCCCCACCACTGGTTGACCAAGCTCCTGTTCGGATTGGTCGGCTTGGCCGTGGCGGTGGCCGCGGGCGTGCTGCTGACGGTGGCGGTGGCGCTGGCCATGGCGTATCCCAACCTGCCCGACGTCTCCGAGCTCGCCGACTACCGTCCCAAGCTGCCGCTGCGCGTGTATTCGGCCGAAGGCGCGCTGCTGGGCGAGTTCGGCGAGGAACGGCGCACGCTGACGCCGATCCAGGAAATTCCCAAGGTCATGACCGATGCGGTGCTGGCCATCGAAGACACGCGCTTCTTCGAGCACGGCGGCGTCGACTACAAGGGCATTGCGCGCGCCGTGCTGGCCAACCTGGGCGCGGGCGGCAAGAGCCAGGGCGCGTCGACGATCACCATGCAGGTCGCGCGCAACGTCTATCTGTCCTCGGAAAAGACCTTCACGCGCAAGATCTACGAAGTGCTGCTGACCTTCAAGCTCGAGCACCTGCTGACAAAGAACCAGATCCTCGAGATCTACATGAACCAGATCTACCTGGGCAACCGCGCCTATGGTTTCGCGGCCGCGTCCGAAGCCTACTTCGGCAAGCCGCTCAAGGACATCTCGGTGGCCGAGGCCGCGATGCTGGCCGGCCTGCCCAAGGCGCCGTCGGCGTACAACCCGATCAGCAACCCCAAGCGCGCCCGTGCGCGCCAGCTCTACATCATCGAGCGCATGGAGGAAAACGGGTTCATCACCGCCGCACAGGCCCAGCAGGCCAAGCAGGAAGAACTCAAGATCAGCTCGGGCAGCAACAACACCCGCGTGCATGCCGAGTACGTGGCTGAAATGGCGCGCCAGCTGATCTTCGCCCAGTATGGCAACGAAGCCTACACGCGCGGCATCAATGTCTACACCACGCTCAACGCGGGTGAACAGGACGCGGCCTACACCGCGCTGCGCAAGGGCATCATGGACTACGAGCGCCGCCAGCACTACCGCGGCCCCGAGCGCTTCATCGCGCTGCCGCAGGACCCGGAGGAACGCGAGAACGCCATCGACGATGTGCTGGCCAACCACCCCGACAACGGCAACGTGATGTCCGCCGTGGTGCTGGACGCCACGCCGCGCAAGATCGTTGCGACGCGTGCCGACGGCGAGAAGTTCGAGATCACCGGCGACGGCCTCAAGCCCGCCCAGTCGGGCCTCAGCGACAAGGCGCCGCCCAATACCAAGCTGCGCGCCGGCGCCGTGATCCGCGTGGTCAAGACACCGAAGAACACCTGGGAGATCACCCAGCTGCCCGAGGTCGAGGGCGCGTTTGTCGCACTCGACCCGCGTACCGGCGCGATCCGCGCACTGGTCGGCGGCTTCGACTTCGGCAAGAACAAGTTCAACCACGTGACGCAGGCCTGGCGCCAGCCGGGGTCGAGCTTCAAGCCCTTCATCTACTCGGCGGCGCTGGAAAAGGGGTTCTCGCCGGCGACGATGATCAACGACGCGCCGATCTTCTTCAGCGCCGGCACCACCGGCGGCCAGCCCTGGGAGCCGAAGAACTACGACTCGCGCTATGACGGCCCGATGAGCATGCGCACCGGCCTGAACAAGTCGAAGAACATGATCTCGATCCGCCTGCTGCAGGCGGTCGGCCCCAAGTACGGCCAGGAATGGGTCACGCGTTTCGGCTTCGACGCCGACAAGCACCCGGCCTACCTGACCATGGCGCTGGGCGCGGGCTCGGTCACGCCGATGCAGATGGTGGCGGGCTACTCGGTGTTCGCCAACGGCGGGCGCCGCGTGAACCCGTGGCTGATCACGCGCATCACCGACCACAAGGGCCGCGTGCTGTCCGAATTCGTGCCCAAGCCGCTCGAACAGATGCCCGAGGCGATCCCGGCACGCAATGCCTTCATCATGGACAGCATGCTGCAGGACGTGGCCCGCGTCGGCACCGCGGCGCGCGCCCAGGCGACGCTCAAGCGCCCCGACCTCTACGGCAAGACCGGCACCACCAACGACTCGGTCGATGCCTGGTTCGGCGGCTTCCAGCCGACGCTGGCGGCGGTGACCTGGATCGGCTACGACACGCCGCGCAACCTGGGCTCGCGCGAGACCGGCGGCGGGCTGAGCCTGCCGATCTGGATCGACTTCATGCAGCACGCGCTCAAGGGCGTGCCCGTGGCCGAACTGCCTGTGCCTCCGGGCGTGGTCAACGTCGGCGGCGAATGGTTCTACGAGGAGTTCGCGCGCAATGCCGGCGTGGCCAGCCTGGGCATGTCCGACGGCGGCGGCGCCACCGACACCGGCGAGGCGCCACCGCCCGCCGCCGAGGAACGCAACCGCATCCTCGACCTGTTCCGGAACTGACGCCATGCAAAAAGCCCCTCGCGAGGGGCTTTTTGCTGTCTTGCCGGCGGCCGTTCAGGCGCTGAAAGTCAGTTGCAGCCCGGACTGTTCCGACGCATAGCGGCTCAGGCAGGCAAAGAACTCGCCCTCGCCCTTGGTGTCGAGCCAGCAGGACTGGCCGCTGTCGTAGCGGAAGTGGAATCCGCCGGCCTTGGCCGCCAGCCACACTTCGTGCAGAGGTTTCTGCAGGTTGATCACAATCTGGCTGCGGTTGGGAAACGACAGCGTGACCATGCCGCCCACGCGCTGGGCGTCGATGTCGGCATCGGTGTCATCGTTGATGCGGTCGCAGCCCTGCTCCACCGCCAGCAGCAGTTTTTCAGCGCAGTCCAGGAATTCAAGGTCGTTCATTACAATTTGCATATGTTGAGAGCTTCCCAAATTCTAGTCAGGTCTTTTGCCCTTGCGCTGAGTGCGGCGTCGCTGCTGGCCTGCGGCCAGCGCGGACCGCTCTATCTGCCGACCGCGCCCGAGGCGGCGCAGCGTGCAACGCTGCCTCAGACGCTGCGCCCGCCGATTTTCGACGACGCGCCGGAAACCAGTGTCCCCGCGCCGCTGTTGCCCGCCAACGGCCGCTGACGGCGCTGGCGTGCCTGGCTGATCCAGGTCAAGAAAGCGTGCCGCAGCAGCGCCTACAGTGGGCTTTTTCGCTGGATGGCCTGCCATGCCGATTGAGCTCTACCGCGACCGGCAGCACGCCTGCCTGATGTTCTGCGACCTGATCGAGGAAGACGGCCAGGCCGTGCAGGCCAACCAGTTCCTGATCGTCGACGGCGATACCGGCGCGATCATCGATCCGGGCGGCAACCTGGCCTTCAACGAACTGTTCATGGGCATGGTGCGCCACTTCGCGCCGGCGCGGCTGTCGTATGTGATCGCCTCGCATGCCGACCCGGACATCATTGCCTCGCTCGACCGCTGGATGAGCAGCACCCAGGCGCGGCTCGTGATCTCGCGCGTGTGGGAACGCTTCGTGCCGCATTTCACCAAGGCCGGCAAGACCGACGCGCGCATCATCGGCGTACCCGACGCGGGCGGGCGCCTGCCGCTGGGCCGCAACGAGTTGCTGCTGCTGCCCGCGCATTTCCTGCACTCCGAGGGCAATTTCCATTTCTACGACCCGGTGAGCCGCATCCTGTTCACCGGCGACCTGGGCGCGTCCATGCTCAGCGGCGCGCAGGCCGCGGTGCCGGTCACCGACCTGGCACCGCACATCGCGCACATGGAGGGCTTCCATCGGCGCTACATGGTGTCGAACAAGATTCTGCGGCTATGGCTGCAGATGGTGCGCCCGCTCGACATCGCCATGCTCGTGCCCCAGCATGGCGCGCCGATCCAGGGCCGAGCGGCCATCGACGCGTTCTTCGACTGGCTCGAGCACCTGGCCTGCGGCATCGACCTGTTCGACCAGCGTGCCTACCAGGTCTCGACGGCACTGATCGACCCGGTGTCGCGCCTGACGCGTGCGCCGCTGCGTGCCGTCAACGGCTGATCATGCCGCCGCGCGGCGCTTGCGGATCGCGCGCTGCGCGCGCCAGCCCAGCAGCAGCGCGATGATGGCGGTGTAGACCAGTACCTCGGCAAAATTGTTCTTGCCCGCGCGCATCCAGAAGAAATGCAGCAGCGCCAGGCCCGCCACCGCATACACGCTGCGGTGCAGCCGCTGCCAGCGGCGTGCGCCCAGCAGCCGGGTCATGCGGTGCGGCGAGGTTGCGGCCAGCGCCGTGAGCAGCACGAAGGCCAGCATGCCGACCAGGATGAACGGGCGCTCAAGCGTGTCGCGCCAGATCTCGCCCAGGTCCAGCCCCTGGTCGAAGACCGAATAGCACAGCAGGTGCAGCAGCGCATAGAAGAACACGTAGAGCCCCAGCATGCGCCGAAAGCGCGCCAGCGCCGGCAGGCCCAGCAGCACGCGCGCGGGCGTCACGGCCAATGCCACGCACAGGAAGCGCAGCGTCCAATCGCCCGTGGCGCGCAGCAGCGCCTCGGCCGGGTTCGCGCCCAGCGTATCGAACACCGCGCCATACAGCAGCTGCGCGAACGGCAGCAGGCACAGCACGAACAGCAGCGGCTTGGCTGCGGGGTGCATGAAGGCGGCTTTCCAGCGCGGCGCCGCGGCGCGCATCGGCGGGGCGTTCAAAATTGTTGCTTCAAATCCATGCCGGCATACATCGCGGCCACCTGATCGCCATAGCCATTGAACAGCAGCGTCTTGCGCTTCTTGGCAAACAGCCCGCCCTCGCCGATGCGCCGCTCGGTGGCCTGGCTCCAGCGCGGATGCGGCACGTCGGGGTTCACGTTCGAATAGAAGCCGTACTCGTTGCGCGCGGCCTTGTTCCAGGCCGTGCCCGGCTGCTTGTCGGTGAGGCGGATGGCAACAATGCTCTTGGCGCTCTTGAAGCCGTACTTCCAGGGCACGACCAGGCGCGCCGGCGCGCCGTTTTGCGGCGGCAGCACCTCGCCATACATGCCGAAGGCCAGCAGCGTCAGCGGGTGCATCGCCTCGTCGAGGCGCAGTCCCTCGGTGTAGGGCCAGTCGAGCACGCTGCTGCGCAGGCCCGGCATCTGGTTCTTGTCGGCCAGCGTCACGAACTCGACGTACTTCGCGCTGCCCAGCGGCTGGACCTGGCGCAGCAGTTGCGCCAGCGAATAGCCGACCCAGGGAATGACCATCGACCAGCCCTCGACGCAGCGCAGGCGGTAGATGCGCTCTTCCTGCGCGCTGAGCTTGAGCAGCTCCTCCAGTCCGAACGTCCTGGGCTTGGCCACCAGGCCCTCGACCTTGATGCTCCAGGGCGTGGTCTTGAGCGTGTGCGCGTTGCGCGCCGGGTCGGCCTTGTCGAGGCCGAACTCGTAGTAGTTGTTGTACTGCGAGGCATCGGCATAGGAAGTGGGCGCTTCCATCGTGTTCGCGCCCGCCACCTGGCTGGGCGCGCCCGGCAGCGCGGCCAGCTTGCCCGGGCGCTCGATGGCCGCGCGCGCATCGCGCGCCGCCCAGCCGGCGAGCGTGGCACCGGCGGCGCCGGCAGCCAGCGTGCGCAGCATGCGGCGGCGCCCTTCGTAGGCCGCCTGGGGCGTGATCTCGCTGCCCTGGGGGTGGACAAAACCGTCATGGCCGGTACGTATCAGCATTGCAGCTCCTTGGAGGAAATCCCATGGCCGCGCAACGCCCGGCCCAACCTGTCTGATCCGTTCCGATTGTGGATGGTTCAACCGCGCTGGCAACAAAAAAGCGCCCGGGCAGGGGCGCTCTGTTGTGCTTTCGCGGCCCAGGACTACAGTTCTCCGTAGCTGTGCAGGCCGCTCAGGAACATGTTGACGCCCAGGAAGGCAAAGGTGGTCACGCCCAGGCCGGTCAGCGCCCACCAGGCCGAGACCGTGCCGCGCAGGCCCTTGACCAGGCGCATGTGCAGCCAGGCCGCGTAGTTGAGCCAGACGATCAGTGCCCAGGTCTCCTTCGGGTCCCAGCTCCAGTAGCCGCCCCAGGCCTCGGCGGCCCACAGCGCGCCGAGCACGGTGGCGATGGTGAAGAATGCAAAGCCCACGGCAATCGACTTGTACATCACGTCGTCGAGGATCTCGAACGAAGGCAGGCGCGCGGCGATGTGCTTGCGCGCCAGCAGGATGCCGGCCACGATCAGCGCCGAGATGCCGAAATAGACCGTCCAGTAGCTGCTGCCGTTGTCGGTCGCACCCTGGCGGAACACGATGGGCTCGAAGCACAGCACGATGCCCAGCAGCCACAGCGGCGCGAGCTTGTACCAGCGCGTCTCGCCGGCCTGCTGC
>Ga0308161_1003579_pt1 | contig 14991 bp, 14 predicted proteins | sample PhyFR2_FD_201034 | JGI IMG/M metagenome (GOLD analysis project Ga0308161, IMG submission 201034) | Phyllosphere microbial communities from UC Gill Tract Community Farm, Albany, California, United States - DLSLF.R2 | ecosystem: Host-associated > Plants > Phyllosphere > Unclassified | place: USA...
CGTTTGAAGATTTCATCGCTTATAAAGGCGAGCAAGGTGCTAAAGAAGCCGGCAAGATGCGTTCAGAAGGTAAAGAGTACATCGTGAAAGATGGCGATGTGATGAACTTCCTGTTCAACGTCTAAATAAAATTTGTCGTCTCATGAGATCTCAACACATCTCATAAGAATCACAAAAACCTATAAAATCCACGCAATTGCGTGGATTTTTTCATTTCATAGAATCTCAACTAATCTCGTAACAACGCTGTCAAAAATGAGTACATGGATGAGTACAACATTCTTCCACCTTCATTTTAAGTGAGTACAATAACGGTATGATAAATACACAAGGCCATGTTATGCTCACTGATACGCAATGCCGCACTGCCAAGCCGAAAGAAAAACTCTATCGACTCAATGATTTCAACGGTCTCTACCTCGAAGTGAAACCCAATGGCAAAAAGGCATGGCGCTATCGGTTTAAACTCAACGGTAAATCTAGCATGTTTGCGCTGGGTGAGTACCCGACGGTCAAACTTGCCGAAGCTCGCGAGAAATGCGAGCAAGCGCGTAAGCGAGTCGCAGATGGAGTTAGCCCGACACAGGCTCGTCAATTAGATAAGATCCGCAAGGTCAATGACGCTTCTAACACCTTTAAGCTGATCGCTAAAGAGTGGTTACAGATGAAAGACTGGGCCGAAATTACCAAAACGCGGCGACTGGATATGCTCGAACGAGTGGTTTTCCCTGCAATCGGTAAGCTCCCAGTCAGAGAGATCACTCCACATCACATTCTTAAAATTCTTCAGGAAACGGCTAAGCGCGGCGCTCCGACCGTTGCCGCTGAAGCCCGCCGCACCATTTCATCCGTTTTTGAACTGGCGGTGGCGACGCTCAGAGCAGATAGCGATCCTGTCTGGCCAGTGCGTAAGGCGATTCCGGCGAATAAGACACAGCACAAACAGGCATTAAACCCACAACAAATCGGGAAGTTATTAAGCTGTTTTGATAACAGTCGTGGCTCATACCAGGTTAACTATTGCATGTGGCTCATGTGGTGGACATTAGCGCGTCCTGCAGAAGCCACCGAAGCTGAATGGAAAGAATTCGATCTTGATAACGCCCTATGGACTATTCCGCCAGCGCGAATGAAAGCTCGCAGAGAACACGTTATTCCCCTACCCTTCCAAGCTGTCAAAATGCTCAGAACACTACAGGGATTAACCGGGCATCGGCAGCACCTTTTCCCAGGTAGAGATAATCCGCTAGGTCCAATGACATCGCACTCGCTGCGTCAGTTACTTAAAAGCCTCGGCTGGAGTGGTACTTATAGCCCACATGCAACCAGAACTACAGGAAGTACGCGTTTAAACGAAATGGGCTATCGACCTGATGCTATTGAAGCTCAACTTGCGCATGCTGACACCAACAATGTTCGTCGCACATACAATCATGCGACTTATCTTGATGAGCGTAAGGTGATGATGCAAGAATGGGCTGATATGTTGGACAAATGGGTAGCAGGATTCGAGTAGAACTTGCTGCACTTAGTGAACCACGAGGATAGAACTAATTCCTCAGGGTCCACTTTGTGCCAAGAGCGGAAGTTCCTAACATCATGCTGCATTCGTTTAAGGGGAGCAGATCACATCAACATAGCAGCTTTGTGCCAGAAGGGACTTCCAACTGTTCTAGAAATTTCTTATGTCGTGAATAAATTTTATCGACCACTCCAGTGTGAATAATCTTCCAGGCCGAGGTATAATCTTCAATACCTCTAAATTATCAATAAAACAGTAGGTTGCAACCATGTTAAAAATTACCGGTTTAGACAAGCTACAAAAAGAGTTGAAAGTGGCCCAGTTGGCACTGAGTGAGTTGGATGGAAATTTAGGTACTGTACATTTTGACCCCCAAGATCCAGCCAGTATTGAAAATGCAATTCAAAAAATAAATCAAATAGTTGACGAACGTGTCTCTCAATACTCATCCAATTCGATTATTGGTCCATTGGCCGAGCAAATGAAGCAAGCATATCGTGAAAATTTAATCCAAAAAGCTACAGAGTTCAGAATTAAAAATAACGAGGAAAATTGATGTCAAAAGATATATTTGCAGATATTAATAATGTCGTTCTGGACTTACAGGCTTCACAGGCACAAACCTATGAACGTCCTTTAAAAAAGCTTGCTCAACTTCTAAAACATCCTGATCTTGAGCCTTACAATAAAGACTTAGTTGCAGATCTTGACTTAGAGAGTTTTCTTGAAAAGAGTGCACAATCTGCGAGTTCTATGGTCGGAAGTGCAACTCTTGACTGGCCAGAAGATCCTAGAAAAGAGCTAGGCCTAACACTACTTTTAATCTGGAAATTAGGTGCAGATCCTAGCTATGCCGTCCACTTCAGTATTAATTTCTTCTATTCTGGTAAAAAAATCATCAGCAATATCCATGCGCTCACCGGTCAGTTAATCATTCCCTTTATTCGGCACTACAAAAACTACATTCAATCGAAGGGAATTCCCCAGACCATGTTAACTCCCCCTCTATCTAAGAAAGTATTTATTGTTCATGGTCACGATGAGGGTTCCCGTGAAAAAGTGGCTCGCTTTCTGGAACGCCTTGGTCTGGAAGCAATTATATTGCATGAACAGGCTAATCGGGGACGAACTGTTATTGAACACGGCAATGTGGGATTTGCGGTTGTCCTACTTACCCCGGATGATGAAGGGTGTGTAAAAGGTGGTACGCTTGAACCCAGAGCACGCCAAAATGTGCTTCTGGAGTTAGGTTTTTTTATTGGTCACCTTGGACGGGATAAAGTCTGCGCCCTTAAAAAAGGAGCAGTAGAAATACCCAGTGATTTCGCCGGTGTTGTTTGGGAACCGATGGATGATAATAATGGATGGAAGCAATCTCTTTCTCGTGAACTCGAGGCTGCTGGTCATGTAATCGACTGGAACAAAGTGATGCGTTAAAGCACCATGTAATCGTCATAGGTGCTTACAGGAGGACTGGCAGTTTCTGCAGTGAAGGCTATTATTCACGGTAATATCTTTGTCAGTCCCCCAGCGCCTAGGCTCGGAATGAACAATGTAACTCAGCTCAAAGGTTCGAAGCTTTGCTGGGCTTGACTTTTCTAATTCGTCGCTGATTAAGCTTCAGTTTTCCATCTCCAAGAACATACCGCCCAGAATGTACCGCCAGCCAGAACTGTACTGTAATAATATGATTGTTGATCAAAAGCTTGCACAGGCTTTTGCGTAATATTCCATTCCAGGGATAAGACCCGAGCCCAGCACTGTAAAGGGAAAAATGTTTAAATTCTCCCAATCGCCAACGCCAGTAAGACTTCATTTCGGTTTTCGCATGCTCAATGGCATTACAGTTCCATAACTCTCCCCAACGTCGCACCCATTTGTCATTAAGCAACCAGTTATATGTTAGGTGGGACCTTATTGAATCAAAGGGTTGCTGTTGTTGACCCCCGGCTAACGTAATGATGCATTGAAGGAACTGCGTTTCGGTAATTGAAAAGAATATACCGCGCTCAGAAGCCTCCACAAGCTCCTGCCGAGGAATTTGATCTAAGTAAACAATCAGGACAGATTGGTCCAGATTTACCAACTCAATTCTTTGCTGGTAACGAATACCGTGTCCAGACGCTTCAAAATAAAGTTTAACATTCTCTACCAGAATTTCTTTTGCCCGAAAAGCTATACAGGATTTTACCGTTTCATGATCGGCAGGACTAGAAAGCCGCAACGAGTACTCCAGGTGCTCACCAAGTGGTACCCAACGCGCTCCTAACCGAAGGCGACTAGCTTTGTACTCGTGAGATTTTTGATAGGTCTTTAGTAACCATAACCGAGTAATTTTGCCCCATATCCACTTTAAAAGGCGTCCGGCTATACTCCAAGGCATTGATACGTTCATATATCTCTCCGTATTTTGTGCCCTATGCTTTCATCTTTCCACTAAGAAAAATAAAGGTTTTACATATTTTTACTGTCCTTCACCTCTGGCCTGCTCCCCGTTGATTAATACATACGTGATGTTAGTAATACCTTTATCAACTGTGAAAATAATTGCCAAGTTCCGCACCTCGCTCAAAGCAGACCCAATGACCACGTAGCCTGTCCGTTGCGTGCCAGAAGCGGACGAAGATAAAGCCAAGGCTCAGCTCAAAGGTGGCAAAAAATAAAGCGAGGTACGAGCGTAGATTTTTGATATTGAATTGAAAATCGAGTTAGCCACAACAGCCCGCTAAATCCAAATGTTGGTCATGAAATAGGATGCTAGTATTTATTTTTATTAGAAAAACCAGCAATTAATAAACCTATTGTCAACGCACCCAGTAAAGCTTCAGAACCTGCTAAAACTTTCAATATATCCGTATGAGGTGTTATATCACCATATCCAAGAGTGCTAAATGTAACTACTGAATAATAAAAACTATCAAAGACACTCAAATTATAACCATTACCGTCCGTGTCAACCCAGTCTACTATATTGTAAGCCCCAGCATATGCAGATATAACAAAAGCCGCGAAGAATATTATTCTCAGAGGCCTCTCTCCGTACCCCCACACCATGTTATTGACCATTGAGACAAACCACTTAAATCGATACTTCATCAAGGAAAATAATGATCTAGGCATTAAATATTTTTTTAGTTTTGATATTAATACCTTTTTAATTAACGAAGGAATTGCTGATTTTTCACACATCCCATTAATGTAGTAGTGAAAAATTTTAGTAAGCCTGCCATAAAATAACATCCCTTTAAAGTTTTCACGATCTATGTCATAAGGATGAAAATAAGACTTCCTTTCAAAGGACTTTTCTTTAAAATAACATTCGGATGCTTCTTTCGTAAGTCCACTACTCTGGTAGGCTGCTCTGAACATCCTATAGGTAATCGCAATTTCTGAAGGTTCAACACTTTTGTCAGGTTCAAAAGTGATTTCTCTCATCTCTGTGTATTTAATGAAAGGTTTAACCCTTGCCCCTTTAAAGCCCATTTTAAAAACATTTGAATTTTCGAAATAACATTCATTAATATTGGTTTTTTCAAAATAAAAATCTTGAAGCTTTGAATCTTTTACTAACAGCTTATCAAGCCAACACTCATGAAAAGTATAAAAATGTACTGATGCTCTCTCGAATGTAAGTTCTCTGAAGGAAGAATAATTTATAGTTTTCCATGAAGAACCATATCCATGCATATCACCTTTTATCGTTAAAAAGTCGAGGTCACAGAAATCAAGGTTTTTGTGTCCTATTGAAACATGGTTATCTAGACAGATCTGTCCCAACTTCAAGAGGGTATACTCCCTAAAAAGATGAGCTTTAGTTATACACCCTGTAACATTTATTCCAGAGCATGATCCGCGAATAAACTTATCTGAAGTTTGCTTATTAAGCTGATCCCATATAAAAAAACGCTTTCTTCCAAGTTTTCTTTTAGCCCACTTAAAATATGGTTCAATTTCACCTAATATTTCATAGTCATTACTCCTTTTTTGCCACCATTGCTTAGCTTCATTCTCTGTGCCTTCGAAACATTCAAACAAGTTCTGTTGAGAATAATCAGTTATTCGGATAACGACTTTATCCTTTCCTTTAAAAAGGTCTCCTGTTGGCACAATTCTCAGTACAACATCCATGTCAAAAGGTAAGCTTGCCAGCCAGTCACTAAAACCTGGAAGAAGTTTCATTAAATAATTAAACAGCATTGGAAGGTCATTATTTGACCGCCATTCGTTAAACTCACGTGGCTCCATAGACCATAGCTCTTTAGCATTTTTATTAAAATGTGACATGCTCACCATACTATAAAATAATCTATAAAACTGCTAACACCTTATTAGTGAATAATATCGGGTTATGGAAACACCAAAACCTGAAGTGTTTAAACCAATAAGAATCCATTTTATTACATCTGTAGATTAACAAGATATAATTATTCAAGCAATAGGTATGGTGTACAGTGAAATCGTGTTATTAGATAACTGAGTCAACTTTCGCTATGACTTAACGAGGCTGTTGATAAAAATGCCCGGGCCTACTTAGAAGGTGATAGACGCACATTCATCCTCACATGAGGTATAGTTATTCGATGCCCAGTACAAATGGCATCAACATATCTAGCTTTATTTTCATGTCTGCAGTTGCCGAAGCCGCATTAGCCTGCGGCAAGGCAAGCCATCTGTTTGCGGCATCGGAGTTGAATCGCTGCTGACTTAGAAACGAAGATACAGACGTTTCCCAGGAAAAGAGTTCACCCGTGCAAAGTTCGACGGACTGCTGAGAGCAGGCTCGCTGAATAGCCATTCCCAAACCGACGTAGCGGAGAAGCTCACGTCGTACATTCTCATCTTTTTGCTTGATCGGCACATCCAGTTTCGGTTTCGGTCCAAAGTACACTCCGGTAGTACCTGGTTGTAATGTTGGGTCACTGGAAAAATAAACCGGGACTCCCATCAATTTAAATGCCGCCGTCAAAATTTCATAGCTAATGTTTGATCGACTCCAACGGCCCATGTGGGGTGGTACTTTCGGCAAACCGACCAGATCATCGCCACGGCTTACAATCGATACGCCCTCAACTGGTAAGGATGGTTGCATTGTGACTACAGTGTCCGAATCGATTTCCCAGCCAGCTTCGCTTAACAATCGCAAAAAATTACCAGCAGCCACGCACGATGATTCGCTCCACTCAACACAACCGATGCGCAGCTTGTCCCGCTGACCGAACTGTCCTGTGCGAAATAATTCGAGGTATCTATCGCGATTGGAACTATTAACGGCATATGTATCAATCACGGAAGGCGGTACAGGTTTACTTGCAGATTCAGGATTTTGTTGAAGCAAAGCTGGGCTTTTGAAATACACTATAGCGAAGATCGCCGCTGCGCCAGATGCTCTTAACCATCCTTTAAATTTTACTTCCAGGAGACCTGGCAGAACTGCACCAATACATCCAGCAGCTAGAGCCAGAACTATTCGGTAAACTGTATATTGGTAAGATGTTGGATTGGGGGTTGTGAAAGTGGTTATGAGTATGGCAACTATCGCCACAAGCGCAAAACTATACCTAATGTACTTGTCTATCTTTACACTGCTCATTTTAATTTTGACACCTGTATCAAATCCATAAGTCGAAAACCCCGCATTAACCTGCTCCCCATTGATTAATACAGCTTTATACTCGTGATGAGGCTAATGGCGTTGGTGATGAGTGTAACTGTCCGTTCCTCGCTGATTGCAGCCATTCACTGTACTTGATGAAGATGAAACCGTGCTCAGTCTAATTCAGGGTAAATCCGGTAAAGCCCCCAGCATCGGTCCTATACCTGGCGACTATCTCGCGGTTGATCCCGCCACTTCGCAAAAGACTTTGTCGCTGACTTCCCGGCCGCACAGGCTAATTAGATGGCCATTTCTCAGGTCCCCATGGTAGCCAGCATCGGCACAACAAAAATTACCGCTCCCGCATGGAAGAAAAAAATAGGTTTACGGCATGGTGGCAACTAAGGATCGCATGATTAATCCGGACTCAGAACGCGCTCACGCAAAAGTCACTGAAATCCGCGGCAACCATGCCGTCTATGTCTAACCATCGGCAGCCGTTGCAAAAGCAATAGACAAGCAGCTCAGGGTTACTGAGACAGTCCAACAGTGACCTTTGCCCTCCAGGGCAACCGTCGCGCCGAAAAGCATTTCCTGGCGACCAGCGTTACAGGAGACTGCCACTCGAATAAAGGGAGAATCCGAGAAGGCTTAAGTAAATATCGGCTGACCGTGCGGCATCCTGGTAAGCAGGTGGTGAAATTTGAGCCGAACACTTTCTTTAATCATATCGGCCCCGCCTTTCGCTACAGCCTGTAGCGGATAATCACGCCCTGAGTACGGTCTGCGCAATGTACCCTGGAACTGCTGAGGTCAGCCTGCACGTCAGGATGAGGATGATGTTTCGAACCCGATGCACAATGTACAAATTGCGTAGGGGCCAGTAGCACTGCGTTACCAGGCTCCCACGAATGCTGAGAACCGTGATGAGGGACCTGCATCAAACCAATTCGGTTCCATCGTTGCGCCCCCAGATGGTGCTGAATATCTGAAATCACTGCCGCAGTAAGATGAATATCGCCGGTGCACAGCGTGGCCGGCCGGAGAGTTCTTCGCCACCTGAAACGACAAAAGTGGCGATCACTGCCTATGCAGCAAATACTGAATTTTTGGCTTACGGGGGCGGCATACATACACAATGAGATGTTATTTTTTGCTTTGCCGGAATGACCAAAATGGTACTCATACCGATCCTTGAGTGTTTTTCTCCAGTTCGCTGGCATACCTGACAACGGCTGATGCAGGTTAGTACTCATAATGGTGTTCTGAATATCCGTTTTTACATCCGACAAGAGCCAGCCTGAATGTTTCGCATACCACTGCCCGCATCGGTATTCAATCAGTCCCAATTCGGAAAAGTCTTTTTCCGCATTATAAAAGACAAACTCAAAGTCACCATTTACAGCTTGGATAGAGTGGTTATGGGGGAGGATTCGTATACTTGTATTACCGGACAAAGAAGACCCAAAAGAAAAGTAATTTTCACTGAATTGCCCTGGTTCATCCTCCTGAAACTCCCTTGAGTTCGGCTCAGGCTCCTCATTGCCTGAGGGGACCGGTGTTGCATCCGGTCCCCTCCGAATGAGTACAACTTCCTCAACACGAACATCAAAATTTCTTGATGCCAGCCATTGTACTGGATTGAGTTGTAACATGGCTGTGGATGGTGATGAGCCCTTCTTGCCTAGGACAGAAATTTCCCGAACGGACTGAGCCCATTCTGAGTATGGCAGAACCAGGGTCTTGACAGAGCAGTGCCGAAGAAGAGTTTCAACGCCATTAACATGATCATTATCGAAGTGTGAGAGCACCAGCATGTCAAGAGACACGAGCTTCCGGGGTAATGTGCTCAATACGCGGTTAAGGGTTGTCTGGCTTGTTGCGCCACAATCATAAACCCATCGGAAAGACTCTCCTGTACCTAGGTGACGAAGAGAGCCAGTCTTAAAGGTACCCGTTCCGACAGGGTGGAACTTCTGAATAACCATCATTGATGTCATTTTCTTCCCTTAAATTGAGATGCCTTCCTGTGAAACGCACCTCTTCCATTAGTGATATTGGAAGATTATCGGCAGTTAACCGTCATAATTGAATGCTTTTTGAAAAACTAGCGTCAGCAAGAGTGAAAATTCCCGCAGTAGCTTAGCCAACATACCCCAGTTGCATGACATGTTCCCAATTGTTTGACTCACGGCATTGCTAGCAAGAACCATGAGTACGTAAACCAACTGCGGCACGTTCCAATGTCTCCGCGACCGTCAACAGTACAGAAGTTAAGAAATTGATGAAGCACGACGGCAAAGCCCTGCTTGTGCTATTTGACTTCTCTGACACGCCCTATTCAGAAGAACAGATTGAGTCCTTTCGTAACTGGCCTTCACTTGGCCGGGGAAATCACCGCAAGTCCGCATTCAACGTCGTTTATTTCTTTGTGGAAAAACGCAGACCATTGGCACTGGCGAAAATCGCTAAAAACATCCGTATCACTTAACAGGAAATGAATTAATGAACAGAAAACAGTTGGCCTTATTGATGGCAGCCATAACGCTACCTGTCGCAGCAGCGCAGTACGCAAAACCCGGAGCGGTTCTAACCCTGAATCCGGGAAAGGGCAATGCTGAATTCAACATTAATGCCTCAACGAGGGATGGTTCGGGCGTATGCAATATGGAGGGTACGGCAAAGCAAATAGCTGCCAGAGAACGCCAGAAGCGTCGCTGGGTCTGGAATGACAATACCAGCCAGTGTGTTGCAGTAATTAGTGAACTGAAAAACGGTAAGGCCAGCATTATGACCCGTGGTTGCGAGGGATACTGCGGGGCTTCAGCGACAGGCGCAATGAATGGTCTATTTAATAAGAAATAAAATTAGCTTTAATTAACTAAGGAACTATAGATGAAAAGAGCAATACTTCTGGTATTAATAGCTGCTGGTTTGCTGGCTGGTTGCGGCGAGAAAACGCCAAAATGTAGTAGTGACGATGCAAAAAATCTTGTCGTAGATATTGCCAGAAAGACAATCGAAAAAGGTATGACACTGGATAGGGGCGTGCATATTTCTGTAGAAAATGTCAGAACAATTAGCCACGAATCAGAGCTTGATATTTATCAGTGTGCGACTGATTTAACGTTCACAAAACCTGATCTGCAAAATTCCCTACCAATCACCTACCGGATTCAGAAACTGATGAGGGGAAAGGTCAGTTCTATATAGATGTATCTGGTCTGTAGCCGTTGCTATCAAAATCATTAAAGGCCGCTTCAGCGGCCTTTAATAATCAATTAGAAAATATTGACAAAAGAATGCTAAAAATCCAACTTCCTATAGAGATTATTAACTTACCGCCTAACCATAAAATTAATTCCATATTTTGATTTATTTAGGAGAGAGTGTATGGATCTCGGCGCCTAAAATTTGTATATTGTGCTGACACACTTTCTCTGGCTTTACCAGTGCCTATGGATTTGCTCAAAGTGTGTCTATTTCATGATCAAAGCAAATAATAATTTATTTTCAACCAGATGTACAACCAACGCCCGCTTTTGGCACAGGAGTGCTGTTGCAGCCCTAACATTTCTCTTTAGAAAACTATTTTCTGTGCATTAAGCATTCAAGAAACCACCATTACAAAACTCTTCATTAGACTTTAAATTTTTTAGCAAAGCAGTTTTCCAATGATTTTTCCCATGCTCTGCTAGAGAATCTGTATACTTAGACTCAAGCGCAAGTTTAAGGACATTTACATCTCTATTCAAACCATAATCATTATTAAAGACAGGTTTCATATTTGATAAATATGTACTAGCGTATTTTAGATATCTATTCCTCAACTGTAAATGTTTAAAGTGTTTTTTAAGAACATGTACCGTACTTGCTTTAACTCCAGAGTTACAATCTATATTGTAATGAATAATTACACTTCCCCCCCTTACTAAGACAGAAGATCTTAGAACTTCAAAGTCATTAATTTCATCAATATAAGGGTGAAAGTATACTCGATTTCCACCTTCTTCATATCCTGTTTTTTTATAAGTGGAATTACATTTATAACAACATGGTATTAAATTATTTGTATATAATGCATACTCTGCAAACTCACTTTTGGGGAGGTAGTGATCCAAGTGAACTGTTTCCCCCAAACCACAATAAGCACACACTGGAATATGTTCAAACAAAGCATCTCGAAATTCAACAATCGCCTTTGATGTATAACTTTCATATACATCAATCATTGTGTTTTTTTCACTTAAAATCAATTTATTAGGTTTTACCCTATGAATACTAAAACCATGACCAATATAATGCCTGTAATAATAAGGTATCTTATTCTTCACATTTAATAAATTTTTACGAGTATCACCACTGCGATACTTTATAAAAGAATCAAAGTTATCAGGCTCAACAATATTAGGTCTAACACTACTCTTCATCTATCACACCACTCAGGCTCATGTAATAACTTCTTGCGCTAAAATCCAGATTATTTCCTAATGTTTCTTCTAGCTTTGTTAGAGAAAAACCTTCCTTATGAAAATTTTGTAAAGTATCAAAAAAGCTTAAATCGTCAAATTCAACTTTAAATACCTCGTTAATTATAGAATTTAAACCTTGTCCCAATGTTTCAGAACTTGGTTTTTTACATTTGATGCTACTTCCAACACTAGACAAAATATTTATGTATTTAGATGGCGTCTCTTGAATCAAGATTGGTGAGTGTGTAGCCAAAATACAATAAGATTTTGTATATGATAATAATTTATTCAGACAGTGGTAAAAATTGCTCACACCTTGAGGGTGTAAATATGTTTCAGGTTCATCAATGAGAATTAAATCATCTTTCTCTACAGAAGACAAAAAATCCGTAACCATCTTAAATAGAATTTTTTGCCCACTACTTAAATAATCATACTTGTCTAAAACTTTCCTAGGATTACCAATAACGATATTCCACCCTAGGCAAATTTCTAATATTTCCGTAAGGAAATCACGTCTATTTTTTCGAAGGATCTCATTATAACTTCTAGTTAACTCTTTTTTTATCTCCGCGTGAGATTTAAGCAATACTTCTTGTTCACCATCTATATGTACTAACTTTCGTATCCCATAAAAATTATATGGTAAAAAGCCCGAACTCATGTTGTTTTTTGATACTTTGCCACCATTTAATTCAGATATGTCTTTGAATGTATCAAATGGACTATAAGATATAACATGAACATCTCCAAATATATAACTATCATCTTTTCTAGAAATTTTCCCTTTTGACTCCAGAGCCATCCCTGACAATTTGAGAGCTAAATTAGATAGAACTTGCGATTTTCCACAAGCATTTTTCCCCACAATAATATTAATGCGGTAGGGTAAAATTTCATGCTCCGAGAAATCAAATTCAATATTTGTCACATCTCTTGAATTTGGCAACTGTATTATATAACCAAATGAAAAATCATCATTTGATTTCATTGGAACAGTAACTTGGCTAGAGAAAATAATCTTTGCTTCGTATAGTAGTTTTTCAGCTCGACTAGATCTTAGAAGTGATGAGCTAAAACCGTTCAAATTTATAAATTCATCTCTTACCACGTCGCTTATTGCACAATCTTTTATATCTTCAAGAACATGTTCTAAGTTTAGCTCTTTGATGTTATTGTAATAATCTACACTTTGTCCCAGAGAGCAATAATTATCACTTAAACAATCAAATTCAGAGCTTTCAAATTCTGTATATCCAACTTCATCACTTTTATTCAATATTTTCACATGACCCAGTGATTTCCCACTTTCATCTTTGGAAGAATAGTAAGTTAAATCTAACGTGGTTTTATACCCAAAGTCGTCCCAACTATCTCTCCTTAATACAATTGCCGGATACTGGGAAATTTCACTTACTTTGGATTTGGATGTGAATAGATAGTACCTCAAACTCCCCCCTTCTAATTGATTTATGATTATGGCATTATTAAGTTTCACACATTATATATTCTGCGCTCACTTGTTATAAAACTCAATCATTATTGTATCACCACAGGTTTAACAGACATCTCAGAGTCATTTAAGATGAGTGATCTTACCCTGCAATGATGGACACGTGACTAAGTTAGTTGGACTGACCCCACCCCGGTAGAAGATCCTGCCCTATAGTTTTGAGCATAGGGGGAGCATATGGGCACACCACGATTTACACCTGAATTTAAGGAAGAAGCCGTCGTCAGACAACGGAACGCGGTTATTCCGTTGCCGAAGTATCTGACCGTCTGGGCGTTTCCGCACATAGTCTCTATAAGTGGTTACGGGCTATTAAACCCAATAACAGTGAACAGCATGCCCGGGATTTACTGGAAGCCAAAAGCGAGATCCTGAAAAGGCCGCGCGGTACTTTGGAAGGAAGCCCGACTGAAGTACCGCTTTATCAATGAGCACCGCACTGCATGGGGTGTGATGGCGATGTGTCGGGTACTGAATGTCGCCCGGGCCGGGTTCTATTCGTGGCTGCACAACCCGGTCTCGGTGCGTGATAAAGATAACTAGCGCCTGCTGATGCTTATCCGTGACTCATATTCACTGAGCGGAGGCGTAAAGGGGGACAAGTTGAGGCCGTTTCATCTTCATACGCCCTGCAGGGATTTCCCACACAGCTTTCTCAAGATCAAATTAACTCCAGAAAGCACCTCGGAGCTCGCCAGTACGAACTCCCGTAGGGATCAGCAGACGAGCGGCAAGTACAACTACCGGGCGTCCTTCATAGCCAGCAAGAGCTTTAAAGAAGTCTGGTAACTCCTCAACAGTAAGAAAGGGATAATGCTTCGATTCATGCCCTGACATCGCGCTGGTTAGATCTGCTGCAGGATTGTATTCCCCACGACCGGGAACTATGGTGTAACGAAAGACTTAACTGCAGCGCTGGCGAACCTTCCAGGCCTTCTCTATCGCGCCCGACGTAACACATTCAGCAGAACCAATGGTTTGATTTCATTCACAGGCTGCTGGGCGATATAGGGGAAAATATCTTTATTGAAGGCTTCGATAATGTCAGAGGCGTAGCCTTCTGACCATCGGTTCGCTTTCGTTCCGTGCCATTCAAATGCCACAACCTGAAACGTGTTATTGAGCTGCACATCGCGAACCAACTTTTCTTCTTTCTTGACAAACTATGGATCGATACTCTAGGCCAGCTTTTTCTTGGATTCATCACGTAGTGCCCTCGCTTTTGCAAACGACACTACCGAATAGACACCAAAAGCCATACACTTCTCTTTTCCATTGAAGCGATACTTCATTCGCCAGTATCTGGATACCAGAGGGCACAACCTCAAGATACAAACCAGCGCTATCCGACTGTTTGTAGGCTTTCTCTCTGGATTTAGCGCTATCGACTTGTCGAGCATTAAGCTTCATTGGGGCATCTCCCAAAACCAAACACAGAAGATCCCCACTTATGCCCCCAACTATGATTTGATTTCGGTTGAGTCCAGTTAATAACAGAGATAAGGTAGGGCCATAAACCGCATCATACGGGCTTTTAGTTGATTTCAATTGACTTGAGAAGAGTTTGAAATAGTACCGATAATAGGAGCGAACCCACCACCTTCGCATTACGAATGTGAGCCAACTCAAAAATGAGTATAAGCATGAGTACAAATATAAATTAAATAAAATAAAACAATAAAAATCAATCCCATAAAAACATAATCGCAGTTCAACGTCTGATTAAAGATTGTTGTCTCATGGGGTTCCATCAAAACCATGAAGTCTGACAGACTCCCTAAAATCCACGCCATGGCGTGGATTTTTCATTATGCGGTCGGGGGTAAAATTCAGGCGGACACGTCCTTCCCATTAGCCGTGCTGCAAAACACTTTCAGATCGACCCCGCCCG
>Ga0308161_1003580_pt1 | contig 14989 bp, 19 predicted proteins | sample PhyFR2_FD_201034 | JGI IMG/M metagenome (GOLD analysis project Ga0308161, IMG submission 201034) | Phyllosphere microbial communities from UC Gill Tract Community Farm, Albany, California, United States - DLSLF.R2 | ecosystem: Host-associated > Plants > Phyllosphere > Unclassified | place: USA...
CTAGCTGTCTTGAGAGTGTAACGAGGTGCGGTAATCTGATCGAGGTGGTTGGATTGAGAGAGAGAAGCGAAATCTCTCTTTCAACTTCCTACTCCTCACTCTTGCTTTGGTCGACTATATCAGTATGGCAGCAAGAAGTAGGACAGGACCACGTGTACGAGGAGAGAATGCGTAAGTCCTCCCTCCCTCTCTTCTCCCCTCTCCTCCACACCAACCACGTCCCTCTCTCTCGCTCTCTCCCTTGCTCCCTCAACTAACCCACTCAATCCCCATGATGATAGTGAACTACGAGCAGACCTCAATTCACAATACCGCGACCCCCGAAAAGAAGCGATCAAACGAGTAATCGCTTCAATGACAGTAGGCAAAGACGTTTCAGGATTGTTCCCCGACGTACTCAAGAACATGCAAACGGATGATATCGAACAAAAGAAACTCGTCTACTTGTACTTGCAAGTGTACGCGAAAACTCAACCGGAATTGGTCATTCTCGCTGTAAACACTTTCGTCAAAGTAAAAACAACTCTCTCTCTCATCTCTCCCTCCCTCCCTTGCTCAATTTGCTGACGATGATTGAATGAGTGCAGGACACGGAAGATCCTAATCCATTGATCAGGGCACTGGCGATTAGGACAATGTCATGTTTGAGAGCAGAGAAGATTTTGGATTACATAGCAGATCCATTGAGGAAGTGTTTGAGGGATGAGAATCCATACGTCAGGAAGACAGCAGCGATTTGCGTCGTCAAGTTGTACGATATGAGACCTAGTTTGGCGATTGAGAATGGGTTTATCGGGAGTTTACAAGAAATGGTGACGGATTCAAATCCAATGGTAAGCTCACGCTTCACGTTCTTACGTTTTCGCTCAACACAGAAGCTTACGTAACGAGAGTTGTGACCTTACAGGTGGTAGCGAATGCAGTGTTGGCACTGACGGAAATTCAAGAATCTGATGAATCCTCTCCGATCTTTCTACTCGACTCGAACACCCTCTCTCGATTACTGGTCGCTCTGGGAGAATGTACGGAGTGGGGAAGGATCGCGATTTTGGGCGCAGTCGCAAAGTACAAGGCGGAGGACGAGAAAGAGGCGGAACATATTTGTGAGAGAGTGATTCCTCAATTTCAACATGCGAATGGTTCGGTCGTCTTGGCAGCTATCAAGGTGCGTTCGCCTCTCTACAATCGTATCACGAATGTCGTAACTGATTAGACCTGGACATGATCGCACAGGTTGTCATGATTCATTTGGAAGCGATCACGAGGGACGATTTCGCTAAATCAATCTTACGAAAGATGGCACCACCACTCGGTACGTCTTACTCCCATCTCCCTTTCTCACCTCTCACTAACCTCTTTCTCTCCTCTCCAGTCACGCTCGTTTCCTCCGCACCAGAAGTTCAATGGGTCGCTTTACGAAACATCAACTTGATCCTTCAACGACGACCGCAAGCTCTATCGAACGAGATGAGGGTGTTCTTCTGTAAATACAACGATCCACCATATGTCAAAGTTGAAAAGTTGGAGATTATGATCAAATTGGTCGAGGAGAAGAATGTTGATACTTTCTTATCAGAACTCAAAGAGTGCGTCTCCGATCTCAGTTCAACATTTGCTTGTTAAACTGATTGAACCTTTGTTCGGATTGTACAGGTACGCGAGTGAGGTGGATGTAGATTTCGTTAGAAAATCGATTCGAGCGATTGGACAATGTGCGGTCAAGATTGAATCGGCTGCTGAACGATGTGTCAACGTGCTACTCGATTTAATCTCTACGAAAGTGAGCTATGTAGTACAAGAATCAATCGTCGTCATCAAGGTGAGTTCCGAATCCTTTCAATCTCCTTTCGAAGCAAGCGACGCTCAATTCGGTTGAATGATACAGGACATCTTCCGAAGGTATCCTTACCAATACGAAGGTATCATCCCCACACTCTGCGCGAACCTAGAAGAACTCGACGAACCCGAAGCGAAATCTTCCTTAATCTGGATTCTTGGCGAATATTCCTCGAAAATCGAAAATGCTACTGAACTCATCTCTTCTTTCCTCGACACTTACCAAGACGAACCCGTTCAAGTACAATTACAAACTTTGACGGCGGTCGTCAAGTTGTTCTTGACGAGACCGGAAGAAGCTCAAGCGCTGGTGCAGAGGGTTTTGGGATTGGCGACGAAGACGGCGGATTCAGCAGATTTGAGAGATAGGGCTTATATCCAATGGAGGCTATTGAGTTCGGATACCGAGGTCGCCAAGGTGAGTTCGAGGGTTCTGATGCTATCTCTTTTCGATTCGAAAGACTGATTGTTTGGTGAACCCCGACTTCAGAATGTCATTCTCGCTTCAAGACCACCAATCTCCCTACCTACCACTTCAGTCCCTTCGGCTTTACTCGACGAACTCATTTCAGAACTAGGCTGTCTTTCTGCCGTTTACCACAAGTGAGTTATTCTTTACCTCTTCACCTGCTATCAATCAGCACTCACCATCTCTTCAAACCCCGCGTAATAGACCCGTTCAAGCTTTCGTGGCAGGAGGTAAACTCGGAGCGGACCAGATCTCTTCAAACCAAGGAATGGCACGTGTGAACGAAACTTCGAAGGAAGCAGCATTAGCAACCGTTATCGCTGGTCAAAAAGCCGAAAACGTACGTCGCACCTTTTCTCCCCTTTTCTCCCTCCCTACTCCCCGATTGACAATCGGAGAACGGGATTGTAGTTACTCGACTTCGATGATGATGAAGAAGATCAACTTGGATCTTCTCTCAACGGCGGTGGTTCAACCTCAGCATCAGCAGACTTATTCGCTCCACCATCGACAAAGAACGTCTCTTCGAACCCTCTCGACGATCTATTAGGTCTCTTCGGAGCTCCTCCAGCTTCTTCAACATCAGGAGGCCCAGGTTCTTCGCAATCAATTTCAAACGATTTCTTTTCGACTTCTTCTACTTCTATCAGTCAAGCACCACAACAGCAGTCACAGGGATTGGACGCGTTCGCTTCGTTGGATTTGGGATCGTCGCAGTCGTCGTCGCAACCGGTAACGAATGGATCGAAACCAAACGGAAACGGCCTCGACGATTTACTATTCTGATTCGGGACTTTCTGCTCTCCTCTCTATTCTCTCTCCTTCGTATACCCACCTTCCATCCGTCTCCTCAATTCAGTCTTTTGTCTGTAGTAGTCCAAGGAGTTTATTTCCATTTTGTTTCTTTTCTTGTCCATCGCAATCACTTCCTTTACGTCCCTCTTCCGTCTCGTCGTTCGCAACAGTGTAAGGGCCTCTCAGACGCTGTCCAGCGAGTCTTGAGAGGCGAGGCTGGTCGAGTAGAATTTGGATTCGATTCCAGCGAATGATGTATTCTCTCTTGACTGTCCCTCTTCCCTCACTTTCTCCCCTTCCTTCCTTCAGGAAATCTCGAGTTTTGCGATCTCGTCCACCAACTCTGACATCTTGTTCACTTTCTCCTTTTCGGCATCTCCCAAACTAGCTCCTCCCTCCTCCTTCTCTTTCAATTGCTGAGTCTGTTTCAACTTCTTCTTCAAGTTTCTCAGTCGTTTCGCTGGATCTTCCGTCGACGTTGTCGTTGCCTCAGTCGCAGAAGGTACTGGTGGAGGTAACTTCGAATCCTTCTCCGTCGCTTTCGATTTCGATTCCTCCTCTTCCTCCTCCGCATCCCAACTATCCTTGACCTCTTCCGTCACCTTCTCCTTACGTTTCATATTCTTCTTCTGACTCCTACTCATTCCCCCTCCTCCTCCTGCTCCTTGAGCTCCCCTCAACGCATCCTGTACCATCGTATTCGGTTTCAATCCCGGTATAGTTCCTTTCGTTGCTTTATGTTGATCCAACTCCTTCTGTTTAGTCGATCTGAACAGTGAGACGTCCTCTTGAGGTGTGTAGCCTGGTCGAACTTTGATCTCGGGTCGGAAACTATCGAAATAAAGAGGCAAGGATCAGCAGAGAAGAGGAGAAGTGGATGGATTAGGATTTATAACGTACGTTCCATCTGGTCTTCGAGTTGAAGCGATGACTCGTTGTCCATCTTGGTTTGATGAGATTCCGGCAGCTGATCGATCAGGGAAGATTAGGTTCATTGGTGGTCTCGACATTGTGCTGATTCGTCTAGTGTACTGAGCAAGATAGAGCAGTAGTTGCGATAGTGGTGAGTTGATTTGAGAGAGAGAGAGAGAGGCTCTCGGTCTCTCGCGAGATTTCGAAAACGATTTGTTTTCCTTTCCTCTCTCACTCCTCTTCATCTCCTCAACTTCAAGGTCTCTCTTCCGCTTCATTCCAACCTTTCCCACAGCACGGTTATCAGCTCCTTGGTCCACCCCACACTCGTTTCAAACCCCCCTCCTCTTCCCCTTTCTTGATCCCCCCTTTCAGATTCCTCGCGGGTTTCATTAGCGTGAATTCCAAACCCCCTTCTCTCTCCCTACTCGACGACGACTTCTACTCGATAGAACAGAAATGACTGCCAGTACATTACACCAACGAAAGAACCTATCAAAACGACACCAGAGAGTGAGTCCAATTCTTCAATTTTTCGAAAGTTGAGTGATCGACGCTAACTACTTTCAAATCTCGATGTTTTGTTGCAGAGATGGAACGACGGATCTGATTGGGATCCATCATCTTCAGCAGCACCTGCTACATCAGACACCTGGGGAACGACAGAGAATGGATCAGGTCAAGGAGGAGATTCGACTTCAGATGGTGGAAACAACAACAACGGCAACTCACCGGCGACCACCTCAGTTCAAGGAGGTGGTGGTAACGCAGCGACGGCGACGAATGCTTCACCTGTCGTCGTGACTTCAACTGTACAGAACGGGAACGGGGGAGGAAACGGTGCGAATAATGGAGGAGGAGGGAACGCTTTTTCGACTTCTTATTACACTCCTCCTGCTCAGACCGCGACTGCTGGGGGTGGAAATGGTCAAGTTACTCAAGCTACTCAAGTAGCTGGACAGACGTTTACGACGTCAGTACAACAGAATGGTCAACTCACAGTCGTCGTAGTCATCAGGTGAGGCTTAAGACTCCTTGTCTTTCTCGAGGCTATACTTGTTTCTGATTGTCTCTATCTATCTCCCTCGTACACAGCTATGAGAATTCTCCTGCAGCAACTTCAGCACCAACGAATGGAGTCTCGGGATTCAATACTTTCTCAACAATTTCCACTCTCCCACCTTCTTCATCCCTCATTTCCTCTTCCTCCCTCCTCAACTCGACCTCCTCCACCCTAAACTCTTCTTCCTCCTCGACAATCTCCTCAACTTCCCTTCCCCTCTCAACTGCCGACTTGTCCTCCCTTTTCCCAACCGCTTCCTCACCCGCTTCACTCGCCTCAGGAGGAAGCAATCTCTCAGCCGGAGGTATCGCAGGAGCTGTCGTCGGTTCAGTCCTCGGTGCACTACTCCTCGCTGCACTAGCGGCATTCGCGATCATTCGAGGAAGGAGACAAGGATTAGAGGATGAAGCGACCGGGATGATGGCTCCTGGTAACGAATCTGATCCATTCTATGGACAAGGAGGATCAGAGATGGGTTCTACTCCAGGTCCAATGATGTCCGGCGCGAGATAAGCATCTCACGGTCTTTTTCATATCATAATCTCTTTCTTTTCGTTCTTTCAGCTTCCCTCCTACTATATCATCTCCGCCTCTTTATCGCTTCAACTATACATTCCATCTTGTCGTCTTCATTCATTCGGTACTCAAATTTTTGCACAAAGTTAGCGCTTTTGTTCTCAGCGCTCCTTTCAACCAACTTTATTTTCTACTACTACTACTTTTTCTCATATCTGTTATTACTGGATTATACACATTTTCATATCTGTTCATGCTGTGCTGTCGGTTCACCGTCGAGAAGCAGAGACTCCGTGCTTGAGTGAGCGCTCGAGTCGGGTACAGAACCTAGAAAATCGCAATACTCGTCTCTGTGCACGCGTTTGTACCTTTGCTACTCTCACCATTTCGTGTCGTAGACTTGATCGGCGTTGTGAGCTACGAGAGGTAATTACGGCATAACCCTCCGTCGACGAACGAAACCAATGCGAGATGTGGTTGCGAAAGGTTGGGCTTTCCAGACGCTTCGAGCGAATTGTGGAATGGTCGGCTACATAGTTGATCTCGAACAGACACGAAGACAGTGGCGAGTGCTTTGGCTGGTCAAACGGAAAGGCAAGTCGAAAGCCTGCTCATTCTTCGCATCCGCAATGAAAGGAAGGGGGTTCGTCCGTTTAGCACGACACGCTCGACAGGACGCCTTCGTCTCCACATCAGCGAGTATGGAGCTCATCGTCGCAGCCATGAAGACCCTCAATTGTACGTCTCGATAAGTACAACTTCGATGTTGCGATTTACCTTTGCGCACCGACACTTTTCGCTCAAACTTTGTTGTTCAACGGCCCCTTCTCTCGCTCCAACCTCTCCAACTTAGCTCGCATGAACGGATTCATCAAAGCCTATTAGTAGGGAGGGCTCAAGGAGACGTTCGTTCGCAGGTAGCGGATTTCCAGTCTCGTTCAAAGAGCCTTTCCTCTCTTTCTCGAGTCTGACAGATCTGAAGAGTAGTGGACACGTATCTACTTTTTCAATTGAAGAGCGCGAGACTACTATGAGTCTTGCTGTAGAGGAGATCGGTCGATAAATTTGGTCTCGCAACTTTGCAAGAAAAGCAAAAAGAAAGAATCCAGGAATGGGTTCCGACTCGATCAGAACGAACAAGGTGGGAGTATCGCCGAAGGTATGGAGGAGGAGGGGATTGCAGGACGCAGGAGAGGATCAACAGAGCTCGTGAAGATGTTTGCAGGAGATGAGACGAAAGAATTTTCGCAAAGTACGAAATAGCCATGTGGCAGGTCTCGAACACTTCGTACGTTCTTCGAGCCTCATTTCAATATCGTCCCATCAATTGCATACTTTGGATGAACGGTGAGAAGTATCATGGGGAGACTCCCTTACGAGAACGAACGGCTTGAAGTTCGTCGCGAGATAGAGCTTTCGTTCGATTCCCAGAAGAGAGAGAGGAGAGAAGCGAAGCTCGATTACGTAGCGTAAGTGCGCAAACGGGTTAAATGAAAGGAATTAAACTTCCCGAGATGGAAGGAGAGACAGAGTGGAAATTTGCTCTCGACCTTCCTTCTTTCCTTTCCCCTTCGAAACACCCTCTCCTCTGCTCCCCCCTCTCCCCTCTCCTCTACTCATAGCGCACGATAAATAGCAACAAACAAGCAACATATCATCAAATCCTGCAGAGCCACGAGTTTGAATCGACCCACACCAACCCTCCCTCTCCCTCGCCGATCAATTTCCAGGTCCGCTATTCCTGCACTTGCGTCCTGCTACCTCGAAATCTCGCGCGCAACCTAAATCAAACGCAAAAGAAACCTTGCAACGCAAGCATGAGTGTCGATACTCCCTCTCCCTCTCGTCCTCTTCCCCCTTCTCGCGCACCTCCGAAATTACCACTCCCTCCCCTTCCTGGATCTCGCCTATCATTCGACCCAACTGCAGTCCCTCCTTCACCTTCTAAATCAATTCCAATGGGTTATCCAGGATCCTCGGGTTCAGCTTCAACTGCAACAACTCTCGAAGACGATGAATACCAATACTCGAACGATAGCCATGATTCATCTCCTGCTTCTACATCACCTTCTTCCCTCACTCCCACTTTACCCGTCACTCCAAGACAGGAAGATAAACAACTCACTTTCCCTTCTACTTCGAAATCAAGCCCATTCCCAACTACTCCAAAGAAAACTCCTTTTAGACGGAGACCAAGTCGAGAAGAAGCAGAAGAGGAGGAGGAAGATTGTGGTTGTGGTTCACCACCAGAAGGTTACGATGATAGTGAGGCAGATGATTTTGATGTGTTGGATTTCGTGTTGAGGGATCAAGAGTTGGCTTTGAAAGCGACGAGTTCACCGGGTCAGAAGAGAGCAGTTGGAGAGACTGGATTGGGATTGTTCAAACGACCAGGAGTGGAAGGGTTATCATTGACACCGGGAGTGTCAGCCGATGAAGGAGGAGGACCACCTCCAGCTCTATCGAAACCCATCCCTCGAAGACCTTCAACTGCACCTGCCGCTATTTCCACCGATTCTCCAGCTCCTCCTCTTCCGTCCTCTCCTACTCCACGATCTCGCACTCGTACCATCTCGAACCTCCTACCTCGACTACGACTGCCGAGACCAGGATCATCAGAATCAGACGATTCGACAGACGAAGAAAGGGGAGACAGCGACGAAACGATGCCGGGTCAAACAAAGAGACGAAGAAAGAAGTCACAGAAGAAACAGTTTGATCGATTCATGATGCCTAGCGATGAGGATCTGTTGGAAGCGAGACAATGTGAATTAGTAGGAGAAACGGGTGTGACGGTCACTTTGGATGAACTGATCAAACAAAGAGGGACGGTCGTTTTCGTTGGACTCGTACGTTCCTCACTCTCTCCGAATCGTGCTTGCTGGCGAGACTGACACGGGTTAATCGTACAGCGACATTTCTGGTGCAACTTGTGTCAACAATACGTTCAAGCATTAAGAGAAACGATGCTTTCCCTCGTCGCATTCCAAGAGTCAACAGACAACCTCTCAACGACCGCCTCTTCCGTCTCTGTAGGGGAATACCACGAACCTCGAGCGATCATCCCGCCAATCTATATCGTCCTCGTTTCGACTGGTTCCTATCGATTAATCCCGACTTATCGACAGAGACTCGATTGTCCTTTCCCGCTTTACGTTGATCGATCGAGGAAACTGTACAAGGCTTTAGGAATGACCAAGAGTAGTTTGAACATGGGTAAAGAGGAAGACAAGGGTAGTTACATCAAGAACTCGAATTGGGAGAATATGGTCAATTCGACCAAGGTGAGTCGCGGTCTTCCTGGAGACACCTTCGCTCGATACTGACGACTCTGCCGAGAGATCAGAACGGTATTGCTATGCCACGATACCCTGGACCTCAGGCTCAATTAGGAGGGGAATTTGTTTTCACTTATAACAAAGGTGAGTTATAGACGCTTCCTCGCAGTCGATCTTCTCGAGACTGATAGAATGTCTTGATTCACAGAGGACGACTCGGTCAAATGCGACTACGCTTCCCGAATGCACACAACTCGAGCCCACTCCGAGGTACGTCTCAAATTTTAGACTCATCTTCTTAGTCCTTTCGCTGATGACTTCCCCCTCCGCTAGATTCGAGAACTTTTCGCTGCCGCAGGCGTGCAGCTCACCGACGATGACGCTCAATCAGTCTACGGCGAATCAATGTATTCACACGCTTCCTAATCCTTACCTTCGATTTTCTCTCACGCACGAGCACATATACACGCGTGCTCTTCTACTCTATGACGACGAATACGGGCTAATCGTTACCCTCTCTGTCTATACGTGTCTATCTATCTATCTATCTATCTGTCTATCTATCTACATTTGTTGCTTCTCGTTGTTGCCCCTTCATTTTTGTGCTCTGTCTCTCTCTCTCTCTCTCTCGATACATAGGAATTTCCTCTCTCTCTTTGTGTTGTGACAATCCTATCTCTCTCTCCCTCCCTCCGAGTATCTGAAGCAGAGTTGCGAGAGTCAACCTTTCTTCGTTGTCGATGTTGTTCGATTTTCCAAACTTGCTTCTCTCCGTCTTCCTTTCTTTCCCACTCACCTCAAAATCTCAGAAGATGTCTCCTTCGAAACCTTCATCATCCACAATCGGTCTATCGAATCACGCAGGATCTACACGTCGCAAACCAGACTCATCTTCATCAATCAAAACAACTTATTTAATCTCTTACAACTTGGCCTCTGCACTCGCTTGGGGATATGTCTTGAGCCTCGTAGTCAAACATATGAGTGGACAAGATGGATACACTGGTTTGAAAGAGGCTGCGGGAGTTCAAGGTGGTTTGGAGACTTTGATCAAGAGGGCGAGTACCGCTTTCGATCAGTCAGTCCCTATCCCTCTCTGCTTCCTCAAGTAGCTCTTTACTGATCCCCAAAGGAGGTAAGAACAGCATTGGAGACAAGGTGAAGTGGGTACAGACCGCTGCAATCCTTGAAGCAGTTCACTCGGCAACTCGTCTAGTGTGCGTACCTTCGCTCCTTCTCCTGCGACCCCCTTCTTATCGTGATGAGGATGAGCTGATCGTATAGACCAAGTATAGCCGATCACCTCTAGGAACGACGGTAGCTCAAATCGCTTCGAGATTGTTGATCGTTTGGTATGTTTGCGTCGTCTACCCTACTGTGAGTCGTACTTTCTCCTCTCCAGTTCTCCGCTCTACAGCGATTGACTGAAGTGATGGTTCTGCGCCTCAGATTCCTCGAACCCCTTTCTACGTCTCAATGGTCACCGCTTGGTCTTTCGCCGAAATTATTCGTTACCTTCATTACGCTACCAACTTGATGAACGTCAAGGTACCGATTCTCGAATGGATCCGGTGAGTCGCTCTCTCGGTTGTTAGCTCTAGCCGACACCGCAAGCATAGACTTACGATCTCGAGTGGTTCACAGATACACTGCTTTCTACATTCTCTACCCTGTCGGAGCTGGATCTGAAGCTGCTCTCATCTACTTCTCCGCTGCGTGAGCTCCACTATCCTTCGACTATCGGGACCGAAGAGCGCTCTCTGACCGGCTTGTTCGGAATTTTTTGCAGTCACGCTCGAGAGAAGTTCGGACCTTTGGGTTACTTCGCTACGATCGGTCTAACCATGTTCTGGCCTCCAGGCGCGCTTAATTCCGCTCTCGTTGGCGATCACAGGCAAGAATCATATCACTGACTCGTCAATCTCGACTGATTTCTGCAGCTCTCGCTTTCATGATGTCGCACATGCACGTCCAACGCCGCAAGCATCTTCGCAAAGTTCGAGCATCGACCTCCACCTCGACTAACTCAGGCTCAACCAGTATCGCCGCAAAGATCGATGAATCGACCCCTACGAAATCTCTCGCTCCCAAAGATATCACTTCGAAATTGGCTCCTGACGCTATTATTGAAGCTACTGCTTCTGCTACTCCTGCTAGGAGTACAAGGAGTAGGGCGAAGGCTACCAACTAGGAGCAGTAATCAGGAGGAGGCAGGAAGATAGGAGGGGGAACTTTGCGAACGATACAAAAGGCCGTGAAGAGGACGGCAGGAAACCAATAGCTATATGAATACCAATACAACTCTACTTACTTTCGACTTTCGATCACCAGTAACACTACTATAGCTACTCATTCTCATTTTTTCCAACTTGTGTGTATTTTCTTCACTTTGCTTTTCCCCCTTGATTCCTCGACGCTCTTTCAGTTTCGTCGACGTACAATCAAAGATACCCTCTTCTTTCTGTAATCCAAATTGTTGAGTAGGAATGATCGATATTTTCCGATGAAGTGAGACGACAGAAGTCAGCAAAAAACTTCTCCCTTTAGCGAACTTACCTCTGATCGACTCACGCATTCAACAGCCAACTCAAAGATGGTGGATATAGCTCCAGCACCACCTCCGTTATGTTGGTGCTGCTGCAATTGCGAGTTATGTCGTTCTGCTGCACTCTCTAATTTACCTCGACCTGGAACTTCTTCCCTTCGACCACTCTCGCCCATCCCACCTTCTACCGACCTCTTACCACCCCCTCTAGAACCAGTCCATTCTCTCCCAGGTACTCCGATGATGGAACCTTCGAATCATCGACATTCTCACAAACCTAAAAATCGAAGACCTCCTCCAGCTCCCTTATCAGATGGTACACCCGCACCACTCCCACCACAGAAACCTCATTTACCTCCAGATGGTTCAGTGAAAACTTGCTTGGCCGTCGATAGGTATGAAGTAAATTGTGATGAAGTAGTAGTAGGAGGTTGGAAAGGAAAAGTGGCGAGGTTGTGGTGTGCTGCTCATGAAGAAGAGGAGAAGAATGTTAGAACTAGTTTCTGGAGTGAGTAGCCTGCAGTTCTTCTTTCCCCCTTGTTGAAGAAGCGAGAAACTGATCCATTTTCTTTCGGTACTTCTCTCTCGCTTTCAGATGCCGTGTCTTCCTTACCTAGACTTTCAAGATCTTCACCTCTACCTTCACCTTCAGAGATTACAACGTCGGGATCATTCGCCGATTTGGAATCTTGGGAACAAACCGCTCGACAACATATCGAATTAGCGAAAAGGGCCTTCGAGAGTTGGGAGTATCATCGAGAACATTTCGCTGCTAGTGAAGTGGACCTCGTCGATCGGTTGGAAGGGAGAGGTGAAGGACCTGATGGGACGGATTTGGCGAGAGGAGCTTGGGAGGAAGTGAGATTGAGGGGTGAGAAAGCAGAAGCCGTACTCAAGCGTATGTTTCCCCACTTCTCTCCTTTCCAATCCGTATCGTATGCTGACCTCGAGACCGTCTTGTGCAGTCATTATTCGAAGATCTCATTTCCTCGCATGCGACGCCGAAGACGCACTTTGGTTACTTCACACGGATGGATGTCCTCACAATGGCTATTCTGGATGTGGAGGAGGCGGATACGGTACACCTGGATCATCCGACGAAGGATCCGATGCTGAAAACGATAGTGATTCAGGATGTTCCTGTTGTTCTCACCACTCTCATTCGACTTGCGATCACTCCCATTCTCACCCTCACAACCCTCATCACTCTCACCACCATCGATCGGATAACGAGAAGGCTCCTCACAATCCTTTGAGACCTCCAGGTTCTCCGACTCTTGCACCAGAAGCAGAAGAACCGGATCCTTTGAACGCATTGGAGACGCTCAGGAGGACGGAATTACTCGAATTGCTGAGTTTGACGGGGAGTCATGCGAGCTTTATTCGGGAGGGAAGGAAGAGCGTCGAGAGAGTTAGGATCGTTGAATGTTTGTTCAGGAGATTGATTTCGAGGGATGAAGAGTTATTGGTGAAAGCTTATCGAGGCGGACACGATCATGTACGGTTTGGAGATCCTCCTCAGTTCTCTGTCATCTGTATACTGATTTGTGCTTCACTTTGCAGGTCCTTCGTTTCTTCGAAGATCCAGCCCTCGTCTCCCTTCCCGCCCTCGCCAGACTCCATCACGCACTTCAACGAACCTCGCCAACAGAACTGAAAGAAGCGATCATGGATGCGTTCCGAGCGATCGCATGGGAGGAATCAGGAGCTACAGAGACTGAAGATGGGGAAGAAGGAGTCGGAATGCAAGTGCTAGGAGGATGGGTGTACAAGAATCAGCTTGAGAGGAGTATGACGCCGAGGGAATGGAGTCATCTTTACGATCTCGTGAGTCTTTCGATTGTTTTCTTTTTTAACAACAATCGCTGACTTTTGACGACGATTCGAATAATTAGTGCGCTTGTCCTGGTTGTGCAACACGATGTTGTATGAGGTTTACCGACTTGACCTTGATTCGTCGATTGACGGTTATTCCTCATGGACCTCATCCACCTCCTTTCGAATTATGGGCCGAGGAGGACGAGTCGGATGCGAAAAAGATCTTGAAAGCACTTGATATCGTCTGGTGTGAAGGGAAGGAAGTGGATGATGAAGGGAAAGCTAGGAGAATGAGATTGGGAGGAGAGAAGGGAAGAGAAGTGTGGGCGATTCGAGAGGAGAGGAATTGGGCTTTCTTGAAAGTTGTAAGCGTCGAAGTCAATCTCATCTGACGTAGGCTCAGCTGATCGAATTCCTTCCGTGTTACAGGCACACTCTCATCCTTATCTCACCTCGATCATGGCTCTCCTCGCACAACACTTCACGATCATCGAACGACCTCGGAATCGGAACACTTCCTATGTCGGTCCAGCCGTAGCTCCCCCTCACTTACTCTGGACGAATCGAGTTCGACACGCACCTACGAAAGCAGCACTCTCTAAACCTCCTCCCGATCCACCTCTTCCTCATTCCTCGACCGTCTCCGTCGCTATGCTCGCCTCTACTCCCTCTCCCTGGCGCGCTTACCCCAACGCTTTCAACTGCGTCTCTGTCACTTCCGATTCGTTCGGTTCCGATATGTGTGCAGGGTTCGACACTCTCACTTGTCCAGAAAAGGAACAAGATCTACCACCCTTCGAAGATTGTTGGGAGGTCTTGGTACTCGACGCACCGATGTGGTCGGGGTACGCAGAAGTTGAGAAATACCTCGCACGACCTCTCGAAGCGTTTGAAGTATTCTTAGCTGGAGTGATTAGTCAAGCTTGTGGGTTGAAAGTACCTGATCAAGAGGAATTGGCGATTGAAGGGATCAACCTCGAGGGAGATGAAGGGTTGGGAGGAGATGCTACGAAGAGGATCTTGTCGGAATTGAAACAATCTGCTCTCGAACATGGGGCGGTTGAATCATTCCTTCGAGGGGATCTAGTATGGGATTTCGGGGATGTCAAGGGAGTTACCACACCTGGGAACAAAGCGAGTGGAGGGAAGAATGGTGGGAAAGGAGGAGGAGGGAATTCGACGGGAGGAGCGTCAAGTGGAGGAGGGAAAGATCAAGTTTTCGCAGGAGTCGATCTCAAGAAAGTTGGGAAAGATGGAATCGTCGCTCCTCCTCTTCCACCTCCTGGATCGTCAAGTCACGGACCGACGATGAACGGATCAAAGAAACTCAATAGCAACAGCAACAGTGCGAATATCAATGGAAATATCAATGGAAAGAACAGGAACGTTGGATTGAGTGGTGGAGGACAAGTGAATGGGAATGCGAATGGAACGGTTAGGGACAAGAAGGAGAAAGTGTTGGAAGGATTGAGAGATGATAAATTGGCATTGAGGTTGGCGAGAAGTTTGTTCAAGTAGAACCTTACTTAATTTATTGAGCTCTCGTCGCATCATCACGGTCTAATGAGAGAGCAAGGTTGAGAGAGAGTGCGAAATCAGTTGCGAAAGTTTTTCGTCGTTGTCGGCAAATTCTCAAACGAATAACCGAAGAGCGGCTATTCCTGTTCTCCTTCACTCCACTTCTATCCGCTTCAAAGATGTCAGATCGTACAGCGCTCTTATCAAGTGCTATCTCGTTCCTACGAGATCCCTCTACC
>Ga0308161_1003582_pt1 | contig 14980 bp, 12 predicted proteins | sample PhyFR2_FD_201034 | JGI IMG/M metagenome (GOLD analysis project Ga0308161, IMG submission 201034) | Phyllosphere microbial communities from UC Gill Tract Community Farm, Albany, California, United States - DLSLF.R2 | ecosystem: Host-associated > Plants > Phyllosphere > Unclassified | place: USA...
TTGGCATCGGTTCTTTTTTTCTCTATCAACATCAATTACAGCAACGTGCTGCCAACAATAAACAAATGTTTGAAGTGGTGATGGCTGAGAAAATGCGTACACTTTACGATCAGGCACAAGACTGGACTACACCGGTACAACTGGATATTCATGATGATCGCTTATCTGGCGATTATAAGTTGATGTCAGAATTCCTACTCAACTACTGGATGCAGAATGTTGAAGCGCGCAATCGTTATCTACGTGAACTTAAAGCTGCGAACTGGGATACTTTTCTAGATGTAGAGCGACTAGATCAGGATCGAAAACAGGATTATAAAGAAACTGAAAAGATGCTGGCGGATGTGCGTAAAGCATCCACTGAATATGAACAAGCACGACAACAGATTCAGTCCAGTTCTATGGAACAGGCAAAAAGTCTGACCATTCAGAATGAAATGCGACATTCCTTACAGGCAAAACTGGAAAGTAACCTGAAAGCTGATAAAGCGCATGATATTTTCCCGATTGAACAGCAGATTATTGAAAAAGCACAAGCCATGTTTGACATGCTGAAAAAGCACCAATGGCAAAGAAAGGACAAAATGATTCTTTTCCGCGAAACCGCGCAGGTGAAAAAGTTTAATACGCTGTATCAGGATGTGCTGAAATTGAATAGCAAAATGGAGAAGATCAAGAAAAATAATGCAGAGGTACTGGAAGAAGAACTGTAATCCATATCGCTGACTCAATACACATTGCATGCATAAAAGGCAGACGTCGAATATATGAATTTATGGCAGCTATTTCATAAAGTAAAACCTTTTGTCCTTCCCTATAAGTGGCTGGTTGCCGTGACCTTGCTGCTGACGCTGATTGGTGCTTTAACTGCACAGGTCAATGCGTTGACCTTGCAATATGCGGTTGACCAGATCAATGCGGTGGTTGAATCAGGACAGGGCTTGAGTGCAGGCTGGCATATTCTGGTCACCATTAGTGTGATTTTGTTGAGTAAAGAAATCATCAATATCTTTATTCAGTTTGGACAGAAGTTCTTTGGTGAGAGACTCCGCATCTTGATCTCACAAGATGTGGCGCAGTCGATTATCGTGAAATTTTTGCAATATCGGCTGGCTTTCTTTACGCAGGATGATAATCAGGCTGGAAAATTACAGACTCGTATCGATCGTGGTATTGGCTCAATCACACGACTGGTACAGATTTTCTTTATCGAGATTTTTCCGCTGTTTAGTAGTGCCTTGATCGCCTTGTGCTTAATGTTTTATGCCAATGTCTGGATCGGTCTAGTGGCGTTGTGTATTGTCCCGATCTATTTCTGGGTTACCTTTAAACAGGCGCAGAAACTAAGTGGTACACGCCGTAATTTACGCGATGGACGCGAACGTAAAAGTCAGGGCATTTTGAGTATCATTAACTCGATCACCGTCATTAAATCCTTTAACCGTGAACAGATTGAAGCAGAAAAACAGCTTACGCTACAAAAGCAATTAACCGATCACCAGATGCGTACACGGCAGCTCAGCTTCTTGTTTGAAGGGCTGAAAACCTTTATTGAACAGATCGGTGTGGTCTTTATTATCATCCTCACGGCCTATTTTGTGTTAGTCGGTGATATGAGTATCGGTATGATCATGTTTCATATCCTGCTGTTTAATAATGTCTCAGCACCCATTCGGTCCTTGCATCGGATCTATGACGAAGTAAATGACGCGATGATCTATGCAGAAAGTTTTTTCAAGATACTGGAAGCGGATGATGAGGTGGAGACGTCGGGACAATTAAAACCATCCCCGCTGACGGGCAAATTTGAGCTGAAACAGGTGAATTTTTCCTATCCAAATGGGTTTCATGCCTTGAAAGAGATTAACCTGACCATCCAGCCCAATAAGATTACCGCTTTGGTTGGCTTGTCGGGGGCGGGAAAATCAACCTTAATCAGTCTGCTGGATAAATTTTATGTGCCCCAGTCGGGTGAGATTCTGCTCAACGGCACTCCGTTAAATGACATCAATACCCAATATTTACGGGATCATATTGGTCTGGTATTGCAAAAAAATCATATTTTTCAGGGAACGATTGAGGAAAATATTCGTTACGGTAAGATGAATGCAACACAGGAGGAAATTATTGCTGCCGCGAAGAAAGCTTCGATCCATGAGCAAATTCTGAAATTACCGCAAGCCTATCAATCGGATGCTTTATTACTTTCAGGTGGACAGCAACAACGGATTGCGATTGCCCGCATGTTTCTGAAAAATCCCCCGATTATTTTTCTGGATGAGCCGACCGCAAGTCTGGATGCAATCGCAACTGAACAGATCAAACACAGTCTGGATGAGATTAAACAGGGGCGGACGGTTATTATTATTTCCCATAGTCTGTCACAGATTATTGATGCGGATTATACCTATGTGATGCAGGATGGCATGATTGTAGAACATGGTGAACACCATCAACTTTACCAGCAACAAGGCGTATATAAAAACATCTTTGATGCGATGGCCAAGAGCCTGAATATTGAAAAAATTTCCAAGACTTTTGAGGGTGATGATGAAGAGGAAACCCATAGTTAGTAAAAGCTTACCTACTTCAAACACCCTCAGATTTTGTTTTAATTGAAAATCTTTTCGGCAGCTTGAAATGGTAGGCTGACGACATCGATGGCAACAGCAAACGGTAGCAATACCAGCTTTTCTAAAGGATTCATACCTGATTTGGAGGTATAACTTTCTTCTTTCTGCGTATAAATAGTCACTTGATAAGGCTTACTCAAGGCTTTTAGCGAAGTGAGATTATTGGCCGCAGGGTAAACTACACCCGCCAGCTTAATATCGAAGCAGAACCGCTGTGCCTGCATACGTTCATCGCTTGACGATGAGCATTCTCTAGCGCCATTTTCAATAAAAAATTCGAGATCTTTTTTACTCAAATCTTCTTTGAGTTTGACATAAGAAAGCGGCAAAGTTCCTGAAAAATGACCATCATTTTTTTCAGAATAGAAATTAAGATCTCGGGTGATTTGAATATTCTTTGGATCAAGTTTGCCAATTAAAGTAACAAACTGGCTGCCTCCTTGAGTCAGGATATAACTGTTCTTTTGTCCTGCAATCACGATACTGTCTTTTGGCAAATTTGCAGAAGCTTGTGCTGGTCGTCCAAAAGCAACTACGCTGTCGTCAACCAAAGTGACTTTCGTCGTGCGTGTATAACTCCGATTGTCTTTTTTGATTAAGGTTGAAGTGGCACAGCCAGTAAGGAACGTGGCAGATATAGTCAAAGCGGTTATTGTTTTTGCAAAATCTGTAAGCATTGGGATCATCCTTGATATTTGTAGTAGTGAGATACTTTTGCTTAACAGCAGTATCTGATCAATGGTGCTACTGAGGTATAGCGTTAGTTATTTCCATACCTCATTGGTCAGACCTATGGCCTGAAAAGGAAGTGCAATTACATCAAATGCAACGGCCAACGGAAGTAGGGGGAGCTGTTGCATGATTTCTTTATTGGAACGCTTGACCGTTCCACTTTTATAGTGGAGATATTGAATCTTGACATGATATGGTTTGGATAAAGGCGTTAACTTATCCAGATTATTTGCAGCAGGATATACCTTGCCTTCAAGTCGAAGGTCAAACGTGGCAGGTCTTATTTTTTCCAGACAGCTACAGGGTTGAACGCCATATTGCTTAAAAAGAGCGACTTCTTTGTCATTTAACTTTCCATTGGGTGGCGTATAAGAAAATCTAAAATTGCCGTAAAAACGCGGACTATCCTGTGCGGGTGCATTAAAATCGAGATCACGATCAATTTTGATATATTCTGGATTCAGTTGGCTAATGAGCTGAACCAGTCCGCTCCCTCCCTTATTAATCACATAACTATACTGTTTGCCTGCAATAACGATGCTGTCAGCAGGTTCATCGGGTAAGGCAGTAGCGGGCTTGCCGAAAGCAACCACATCATCTTCAAGTACGGTAATCCATTCGTGTCCTGAGTCATATTTGGTAAATATATCTCTTGTGGAATCACCAACCCGATTGGTTGCGCAAGCGGTAAGGAATAATGATGAACATAAGCTAAAGATTAAAATATTCTGATTTAAACCGTTGAAACGCATTTTTGTTTTTACTTTTCCAATAATTATAAAAAGGATAAATAAAAATTCTTATGAATGCGAGAACTTCCTTTATTTAATTAATCCGATGAAAATCATATGGCACGATTTAATCATTTGTTCAAATAACACTGCCGATTGACCGTTTATCTGACCCTTACTGAATCAAATCTGACTTTGCTGTAGCCTATTTATATATGCTTTTATTTAACTCATTATTTTCTTATGGATGAGGGATATTTGGAGCAAACGATGATTTTTTTTAAACGAGCAGCTTTGATCTCCCTGTTGATTCCTCTGGGTGTACCCATGGTTCACGCGCAAGAGGGAGAGGTCACATCATTACCGACAATTCGGGTCATGGCTGAATCTGAGCTGCGGGAAGAAGTTGGATTTGTGCCTTATCAAGAAGATAAGCAAACCCGTCAAGCACTGCAACATCGTGTCTATAAAATTCACAATGATATGCAGAATGCAGGGGTGACTGAAAGTCCGACCAGCGTGAATTATCAGCCTATGGCGGTACAGCCAGATTTGTCTCAATACTCTCCGATTTTGCAACAATACATATTGGCTGTTGCTTCTGGTTTTCAGTCCTCAGACCCAACCAATGGTCTTTTTAAAATGCTGGAGCCTTTGAATATTAACCGCGGTAATATTGACGGCATTCGCAATGGCACAATTAAAATCGATTTAGGCGATATTTTGAAATTGCAGCAACAGATTAGAGATGGATTAAATCCACCACCGAATCCTTTGTTTCCGCGTTAAAAATTTGATCTTAGCAATAAAAAAATCCCCGCATAGTGCGGGGATTTTCTTTTTATCTCAGTGTCGATTAAACACGTTCGATAATGGTCGCGATACCTTGACCAAGACCGATACACATGGTCGCAAGACCGATTTGTGTATCTTGTTGTTCCATCACGTTTAACAAGGTTGTAGTGATACGTGCACCAGAACAGCCCAATGGGTGACCCAATGCAATCGCACCACCATTCAAGTTGATGATGTCTTGCTTGTCATAAACGCCTAAGCCTTTCATGACCGATAAGCCTTGAGCAGCAAATGCTTCGTTTAATTCGATAGTCTGGATATCCGCCATGGTTAAACCAGCACGCTTAAGCGCTTTTTGAGTTGCTGGTACTGGACCGTAACCCATGATTGCAGCATCACAACCCGCAATGGCCATTGAACGAATCACAGCACGTGGTTTTAAACCCAATGCTTGAGCACGTTCAGCAGACATCAATAACATTGCAGATGCGCCGTCAGAAAGAGCAGAAGAAGTTGCTGCTGTTACTGAACCACCTTTAGGATCGAAAACTGGTTTCAATGCTTTGAATGCTTCAAGGTTCGCATCAGCACGAATTACTTCGTCGATGTCGCAAAGGATTTTGAAGCCGTTTGCATCGTGGCCTTCAACACCAACGATTTCGTTTTTGAAACGACCTTCTTGAGTTGCAGCCCACGCACGACGGTGAGATTCAACACCGAATGCATCCTGCTCTTCACGAGAGATACCATTCATGCGACCTAACATTTCAGCGGTTAAGCCCATCATGTTAGATGCTTTTGCATAGTGTTTAGACGCTTCTGGGTTGAGGTCAATGCCGTGCATCATACCGACGTGGCCCATGTGCTCTACACCACCGATGATGAACACATCACCTTGGTTGGTTGCAATTTGAGCTGCCGCAGTGTGGATTGCTTGCATAGAAGAACCACAAAGACGGTTTACTGTTTGACCGCCAGCAGTTTTTGGAATATCAGCCAATAAACCAATGTTACGAGCAATGTTCATACCTTGCTCTAAAGTTTGGTTTACACAGCCCCAGATTACATCTTCAACTTCATTAGTATCAAACTGGTTACGAGCAACAAGTGCACGTACTAATTCAGCAGATAAACTGTCGGCACGTACATTGCGGAACATACCGTTACGTGATTTGCCCATGGCAGAACGAACGCCATCAACAATCACAACGTCACGTGGATTTAAAGTAGCCATTCACGTCGCTCCTTAACCGTAGAATTTTGTGTTGTTAGCAGCCATGTCACGCAACATTTGTGGCGCTTCATAAGCCTTACCTAAGTGTGCATATTTGTCGCAAAGCGCAACGTATTCAGCAACACCTGTTTGGTCGATGTAACGGCATGGACCACCGCGGAATGGAGGGAAACCAACACCCATGATCATTGCCATGTCTGCTTCAGAAGCAGTTGCAACGATCTTGTCTTCTAGGCAACGAACAGTTTCATTACAGAAAGCAAGCATCATGCGGTCAATGATTTCCTGATTATCAAACTCGCGTTTTTCACCAGTCACGAATGGTGCAATGATTTCGTATGCTGTTGGATCAACAGTTTTCGCTTTCTTGCCTTTCTTATCTAACACGTATTTGTAGAAACCAACGTCGTTCTTTTGACCAAGACGTTTTGCTTCGTACATTGCTTCGATTGAACCTTTGTAGTCTGGCTTCATACGGTCAGGGAAACCTTCAGCCATTACTTCTGCGCCATGAACACCTGTATCGATACCAACAACATCGATCAAGTATGCAGGGCCCATTGGCCAGCCGAATTTCGCCATGACATTATCCACTTGCTGGAAATCCGCACCGTCTTTTACAAGAAGGTCGAATGCACCGAAGTAAGGGAACAATACACGGTTAACCAAGAAACCTGGGCAGTCGTTAACAACGATTGGTGTTTTACCCATTTTTTGAGCAAGAACTACAGTTGTTGCGATTGCTTCTTCAGAAGTCTTTTCACCACGAATGACTTCTACAAGCGGCATCATGTGAACTGGGTTGAAGAAGTGCATACCTACAAAGTTTTCAGGACGTTGTAATGCTTTCGCCAAACGAGTAATTGAAATCGTAGAGGTGTTAGATGCAATGATCGTGTTTTCACGAACATGCTTTTCAGTATCAGCAAGTACGATTTCTTTTACTTTTGGATTTTCAGTTACCGCTTCGATCACGATATCCACTTCTTTAAACTCGTCATAGCTTAAAGTTGGACGGATGCGAGCCAGTGTTTCACCCATTTGCGCAGGTTTCATTTTCTTGCGCTCAACTTGCTTGGTGAGTAAGCCATTCGCTTCTTTCATACCCAATGCAAGTTGTGGGTTACCAATGTCTTTCATGATGATTGGTGTGCCTTTGCTTGCCGCTTGGTAAGCAATACCACCACCCATGATACCAGCGCCTAGAACAGCAGCTTGGTTGACTGGATGAGCACCTTTCTCATATTTTTTCGCAGTTTTCTTCACGACTTGGTCATTGATGAATAAACCAATCAATGCACCTGCTTGTGGAGTAATCGCAGCTTTTGCAAAACCTTGTGCTTCTGCTTTTAACGCGTCATCACGGGTTAAGCTTGCACCTGCTTGTAAAGAATCAAGCAATAACTTTGGAGCAGGGTATTGTGCAGGATTTGCTTTCGCAAGGACCGCACCTTTCGCTGTATTGAACGCCATCATTTGTTCAAGCGGGTTCAATTTGATTGCGTCTAATTTTTCTTGACGCTTTGCTTTCCAGTTTAAACGGCCAGCAATGGCTTGTTTAACTAAATCAACCGCAGCTTCTTGAAGTTTGTCAGCAGCAACAACCGCATCTACCGCGCCATCTTTCAGTGCAGCAGCTGGTTTTTTCGGATTCGCCATTGCCATCCATTCAACGGCATTGTCGATACCGATTAAACGGCTTAAACGTACGCTACCACCAAAACCAGGATAGATACCGAGTTTGATTTCTGGTAAACCAACTTGCGCTTGTTCTGACATCACACGATAGTCACACACCAAGCACATTTCAAAACCGCCACCTAGCGCTGTACCATTGATTGCAGCAACTTTAGGTAGATCTAAATCTTCAAAGCTATTGAAGATTTCATGTACAGGCATAAGCCAATCAACGATCGCTTGCTCACCAGCAGCGAAGTTGTCGCCAAATTCAGTGATATCAGCACCAACGATGAATGTTGATTTGCCAGAAGTTACGACTAAGCCTTTAATATCGTTATTGGCTTTCACTGCAGCAATTGCTGCTTGGAAGTCTTCGATGGTTGCACGGTTAAATTTATTAACCGACTCACCTTGTAAGTCAAAGCGGAATTCTGCAATTCCGTCCGCAAGCATTTGGACGGTAATGGCATTGCCAGCGTGGATCATGCCTGATCTCCCTTGTTGTGGAGGATTCTAAGTGGATGTCATAAAGCGTATGTGCAGTTCGGCACACAAAAAAGCTTCGCTAATCTTACGATAACTATATCCAAAAAGGACATAACAAGTTGTATCAAGCCGTGACGCTAGGGTCATCATTTGTTTTTGTTATTCAGTTTTTAGTTTTATGTTTCTGAAAATAATTGATTTTATCTTTTTCTTATTCATTTTTTAGGCTTCTATGAAGCTTTATTTATCTCCTAGAAATCGCTGCGATATTTTAATAATCTGTCGTTTTTAACGATGGAGATAAGCGCGCTAAATCGAGCGTTATTTATATAAATTTCGACTTATTTATGAGTAGGAAATAACAAAGAAAAGTTCTTTATTAAATAGTTTGGGTTATTTTATAAACACTGGACAGAAAGACTTGTCTATTTTTTTATCTTTAGATAAACTTTATGTTATAAAAATGTTTAAGAAAGTAATATTATGTTAAAAATTAAATTTGTTGTTTTGGCAATGCTTCCATTGATGTTGAGTGCATGTGGCGGGGGAGGAAGCTCAGGAGCTGATTCAAGCCCAAAGGGTGACAATAATACAACTGCACCCATTCAGGAAAAAGTTACAGTAGATTTGTATCATGTAGATCCTGAAACTTTATCTGCGAAAAAATATGCGTATGTCGATAGTATACTTAAAGGAACACAATACTATACACCGTTAAGTGAAGATGAGTTTTTGTTGACAGCAGATCAACTGTTTACAAATACTTGGGTTTACTCCGATACGAAAGCTATTACATCCTTAAAATTTTATTTTAGTGATGCACCTAAAACAGGCTATTACCATACCTTTAAGAAGATAAATATCTCTGGTGAAAATGTTTTTGATCGCTTTTATCCTGGTTATAAAGTTATTTTTGACCAATGGGGGACTACTGGGTTTGAGGAACAAACAGTCGGTAAAGCCTATCAAAGAACGGTACCATTATATTTTCCTCAGGGATCTTATTGCTATCAGATTCAAGAAGAAAAGGCTGAAAAACCCTACATTACTTTTTCTAAAGAAGGGATGACAGGTGAAAATTATGCAGATGTGATTACAGAAAGCGAACAGGCATTTAAAAATGAAGTAGAAAAATTAGGACATACATTAAAAGTGGATAGTGGTAAATGGAAGGGTTATTCATGGCGCTATTATCGTGAATATGATGCTTATGGAATGATTTTTGATTTAGTTGCTATTAATTATAATGGTGAACTTGTCATTGGTGATATGAATCATTTCGCAGATACTCATCTGGGTAATATGATTACTGAACAGAAAAGTCGTTTGACTACTCTAAATAAAGATATGGATCCATATAACTATTATAATCAAAAAGCCTTTGTTTCTGAGTTGGAAAAAGGTTGTTCGTGGTATAACGATATTGCAGCACAAACAATAGCTAAACTTTAATTTTCAAACGTTTTAATAAAAGCAAGGGACTGCCCTTGCTTTTATATTTCTCTATTTCAGTAGCTTTTGTTAATATTGCTAAAATTTTTCCAGACACTCCCAAGCTTTGAAGCTAGCTTAGTTAAACCGAGAAGGGGTAACTATATGATTAAGTGGATCATATTAGCGATTTTTATCATTTCTGCATTGTATATTCAACGTCGGGGGAAAGTGAAGCATTCGTTTTATCGTCAATTTTTTGACCATTCGACGATTCTCGCGCCCATTAACTTTTTAATGTACATGTTTTCCAAAGTGCCGAATCAGCCGTATATCGACACCCAGCATTTTAAGGACTTAAAAATCCTTGATGAAAACTGGGAAATGATTCGTGATGAAGCAAGAGCCTTGTATGACAAAGGTGGGATTAAAGCATCAAGTACTTATGATGACTTGGGGTTTAACTCATTCTTTAAAACAGGCTGGAAACGTTTCTATTTGAAATGGTATGACTCTGCACATCCATCAGCAGCTGAGCTTTGCCCAAAAACAACGGCTTTATTAAAAACATTACCAACCATTAAAGCTGCAATGTTTACTGAACTTGCGCCAGATAGCCGTTTGGTGCGCCATCGTGACCCTTATGCAGGTTCATTACGTTACCATTTGGGCTTAATCACACCGAATGATGACCGCTGCTTTATTGATGTGGATGGTGAGCGTTATTCTTGGCGTGATGGTGAAAGTGTCGTGTTTGATGAAACTTATATTCACTATGCTGAAAACACCACGGATCAAAACCGTATCATTTTCTTTGCTGATGTTGAACGTCCATTAAAAACACGTTTTATGGAAAAGTTTAATCACTGGTTTGGTAAAAAAGTGATGACGGCGGCGAGTTCACCAAATGAAGCGGGTGACCAGACAGGTGGTTTAAACAAGGCATTTGGTTATATTTACCAGATCCGTATTAAAGCCAAAGCCTTGAAGAAGTCGAATCGTTCACTGTACTACTTCTTGAAGTGGTTCATCATGCTTGGTTTGTTCTTCCTTATTTTTATTCGTCCTTACGTATTTTAAGTTCGAATTAAATCAACGCCCGTAAGGGCGTTTTTTTATGGGGGATTGCGATAAGATATTTGAATTCATCAACATTATTTGGAAGCCCATATGCAAGTATTCCGTTCCAAAATCGACTGGTGGTTCTGGGGTGTGGTCATCGCAACCACAGGTTTATTGCTCCAATTTTTGTGGACCATGTATATCAAGGGAACGATGCAGCAATATCCTGAACATGCGCTAGTTTATTTTTTAACCATTGCATTGTTATGGTGGCCAATTCTAAATACACGCTATATCGTGACAGAACAGCACTTAATGATTCATTCAATGTTATTTAAGTGGCAAATCAATCAGTCAGACATTACCAAAATCTCGGAAAGTCATAACCTCATTTCATCTCCTGCTTTATCTTTAGATCGTTTACGCATTGATTATCATAAAAATGGTGTGGCAAGTCATATTTTGATTTCACCTAAAGATAAAGATGTTTTCTGCAAGGCACTTAATAAAACATGTTCAACTTCTAGATAAGCGTTGTACTTACAGGATATTCACATTTAAAACTTGAAAAAATCTTCCTAAGCATCACATCATGTGGTGTAAATAGAGAGAATAGGCATGCCGTGAACCCAAACGCTCGAGAACATATTGAAAAAATATTGGCGCATATGACCCAGTTACCTGGCGTTTATAAAATGCTAGGTAAGGATGGTGAATTACTGTATGTGGGCAAAGCCAAAAACCTGAAAAATCGTGTCTCGAGCTATTTTGTAAAAACCATTGATCATCCTAAAACGCAGGCCTTGGTGGCCCGTATTTATGATATTGAATCGCTGGTGGTTCGTTCTGAAACAGAAGCATTATTACTCGAACAAAACCTGATTAAACTGCACCGCCCGCCTTATAATATTATGTTGCGGGATGATAAGTCTTACGTCTATATCTTTGTTTCTGCGGATAAACCTTATCCACGGATCGCCAGTGGGCGGGGGAAAGGCAAGCATCAGATTGGCAAGTTCTTTGGGCCTTATCCCAGTGCCTATAGTGCCAGAGATACCTTACTGGTTTTACAAAAATTATTTAATGTGCGTCAGTGTGAAAACAGCTATTTTTCACAGCGCAAACGCCCATGTCTGCAATATCAGATTAAACGCTGTACTGCGCCGTGTGTGGGCTTGATTAGCCCAGAAGATTATAAAGAAGATGTCGATAACTCGATTCGTTTTCTGCAAGGCGATACCAAAGAGCTGAATCAGGAACTGATTGGGAAAATGGAGCAGGCGGCAGAGGCACTGGAATTTGAGAAAGCTGTGTTCTACCGCGATCGTCTAGGCCTATTGCGTGAAGTCCAAGCTCAGCAAGCGGTGTTTAAAATTAAGGGTGAGGCCGATATTCTGGCGATTGCCTATCAGGCTGGTGTGACTTGTGTGCAGATCATGCATGTGCGTAATGGGCGTATGCTGGGCGGAAAAAGTTATTTTCCAGATATGCTGGGCGATGATTTGGGGCAGATGCTCAGTGATTTTATGGCGAACTTTTATTTTCAGGTGGCAGATGAAGTGCCGTCTGAATTGATTGTGAATATCGACATTCCTGACAAAGCACAACTGGAAGAGGCCTTGCAGCAAACCTTTAATAAAAAGGTCCAGATCAAGCATAAAGTGCGTGAAACTCGGGCGGAATGGCTTGAGCTGGCGCAAATGAATGTGCAGCATGCGATTAAAGGCAAGTTGAGTAATCATCTGGAGCTGAATGAGCGTTTTCATCAGTTGGAGCAGGTGGTCGGACGCCCAATCGATCGTATTGAGTGTTTTGATATTAGTCATACCATGGGTGAAGCGCCGATTGCTTCGTGTGTGGTATTCGATCAGGGCGGCGCCAGAAAACGCGATTATCGTCAGTTTGCCATTCAGGATATTACTGGTGGGGATGATTATGCTGCAATGCGCCAAGCTCTGACCCGACGTTATAAAAAGAATATGCTACCAGACCTGCTGTTGATTGATGGCGGTAAAGGGCAGTTGCATATGGCGATGGAGGTGATGCAGGAACTGCAACTCGATGCCTTTATGATAGGTGTTTCTAAAGGTGAAGGGCGTAAGCCGGGGCTGGAAACGCTACATTTTACTGATGGCACTAAAATTCAATTGCCAGAAGATCATAAAGCTTTGCATCTGATTCAGCAGGTTCGCGATGAAGCCCACCGTTTTGCGATCACTAAACATCGGGCTAAGCGCGATAAACGTCGTAGTAGTTCAGTATTGGAAGCCATTCCCGGTTTAGGACCAAAACGTAGACGTGATTTGCTCACCCATTTTGGAGGTATCCAAGGGGTCTTAAAAGCTTCTGAAAAAGAGTTAATGCTGGTTTCGGGCTTAGGCGAGGTGATGGCGCGAACAATTTATAAAATTCTGCATGAATAAAAGGTTCAATTGACTCAATCGTCCTGATGAGGTTGTACCAATGATCATTCACAAATCGCTAAAAACATTCAAAGATAGGATGTTTGGATCATGAAGGAAAAATGATGTCATTGCTTCCGCTCTATCAGCAGGTTGAACAACAAGAATGGATTGATATTCCGTCAGGCTGGCTGCAAGGTCGCACGGTGTTTGGCGGTCTGGTCGCAGGCATTCTGATCCAGAAAGCTTTATCGGTCGTACAAGATGCAGCAAAGCAACTGCTCAGCTGTAATATCACTTTTGTAGGGCCTGTACAGCAAGGACAAGCAAAAATTACCGCGGAAGTCTTACGTGAAGGTAAGTCCGTGACTACGCTTGAAGTAAGATTGTGGCAAGACGAAGCGGTGCAAAGTATCTTGGTTGCCAGCTTTGGTTCGCCACGCGAGTCCCGAATTCATGTCGAAAATCTGCCGCAAGTGCCTGATTATCCTACGCCTGAGCAACTCGATAAAACCTTTTATATTGAAGGACTCATGCCTGAATGTTTACAGCATTTCGAATTGTGCTGGGCTGAAGGCAGTTATCCAATGGCAGGCAGCAAAGTGCCTGACTTCGGTGGGTGGAGTCGTTTTTCACCAGATTTGCATCAGAACCGTGCGATGCAATTGCCTGATCTGTTTGCATTAATGGATGTATGGCCGCCTGGTGTATTGCCGATGTTCAAGACACCTGCACCCGCAAGTTCATTGACATGGCAGATTACTTATTTACATCCTGTGGCGGAGCAGATGCAAGACTGGTTTAAATATAAAGTTGTGACAGAGTACGCAGAACATGGTTATTCCACCGAATATGCCTATCTCTGGAATCGTGAAAACCGTTTAATTGCGGTGCTTAGACAAACAGTTGCGGTTTTTGCCTAGTCGACACTGCGGTGCATTTCGTATAAAGTTGCCTACACATGAATACAATCTCAGCACATCCTTTGTGCAAACTGCATTTGATGCGAACAACATGGCGGTGTTTATGAGCACAGGGCAAATCCTGAACATTCCTAATATCTTAACCTTGGCACGTATTGCCCTGATTCCCGTGTTTTTGGTGATTGCCTATTGGCCACCAGCAATTGGGATTGCTGAGCATCATGGGGGAATGATGCGCCATATGGTACTGACTGCGATTTTTGTTTTGGCAGCGGTGACCGACTGGTTTGATGGTTATTTAGCACGAACCCTGAATCAGACTTCTGCTTTTGGGCGCTTTCTTGATCCAGTGGCAGATAAGTTAATGGTTGCAGCGGCTTTGATCGTTCTGGTGCAATGGCAACCGACCATTTCTATGGCGTTTGCTGCGATTGTGATTATTTCCCGTGAGATTACCGTTTCTGCCTTGCGTGAATGGATGGCGGAACTCGGTGCGCGTACCAGTGTTGCGGTTTCTACAGTCGGAAAATACAAAACAGCGTTTCAAATGATCGCGATCAGTGTCTTCCTGTTGAACTGGAAACCTTTAGAAATCTGGGCCTATGCCTTGCTTTATGCTGCGGTCATTTTAACTTTATGGTCGATGTTTATTTATATGAAAGCAGCTTGGCCATATTTAAAACAGCCCTAAGCATGATTTGCATACGAAAAGCCTTCTATTGAGAGGGCTTTTTTTATGGGATGTGTCTCGTCCTAGATAAGGTTGACACTTTCTAAACTTAAATTTGGAGAGTGTAATGAAAACAATAGTTAAAAGAACACAACGAGATTACAGCTTAGCTTTTAAATTATCAGTCGTAGATCAAGTTGA
>Ga0308161_1003584_pt1 | contig 14975 bp, 11 predicted proteins | sample PhyFR2_FD_201034 | JGI IMG/M metagenome (GOLD analysis project Ga0308161, IMG submission 201034) | Phyllosphere microbial communities from UC Gill Tract Community Farm, Albany, California, United States - DLSLF.R2 | ecosystem: Host-associated > Plants > Phyllosphere > Unclassified | place: USA...
CCCGCTGGCACAAAACAGATATCAAAACAGGTGCACTCAAAGTTCAATGGAAATTAACAGCTCAACATGCAACAGCCAGTTGGAAGTATTACATCACCAAGCAAGGTTGGAATCCAAATGAACCACTGAAGCGTAGTACATTGCAAGAAATTGCTGTGATTAATGATAATGGAGCCAAGCCGGCTGCGAATGTGAGTCATACGATTAATATTCCGTCAGACCGCAGTGGCTACCATGTCATCTTGGGCGTATGGGATATTAGCGATACCGCTAATGCTTTTTATCAGGTGATCGATGTGAATATTACGGGACAAGGTACTGGAGGAACAACACCGACGACTCCTACTGATCCAGGACAACCTTCTGCTAACGCTTGGAGTCCTTCTATGATTTATGTTGGTGGAGATACTGTCAGCTATGATGGCAAAACGTATCGTGCGAAATGGTGGACAAGCGGGGAAATGCCAGGTCATTCAGATGTCTGGGAATTGCTTGCTGGATTGCAGTAAATTCATATTTTCCAGTCACTTCTAAGCCAATCTACTTTTTGAAATGACAACATAGCTCAAAGCCCATCTGATCGAATCCAGTAAGAGGTACTGGTTCGGTCTAGATGGGCTTTTTGAATAGGGGTATATCAATGTAATGTGTAAAGAGGAGAGGTTACACCGAACGAGCGAGTTGTCCATTCATTAGTAAGCGAGTCGTTAGATATTTACGAGCATCAGCAGTAATGAGATGAAGATCATCATGCTTAGCACGAGAAGAGTCTTTACTGAATTTGACACATGCACCTTCCAGACTTTCCTGAATAGCGATAACTTTATATCCATTATCTAGCCATTGATCGATCGCCAGCTTTTCTTTTTCAAAATCAGCGAAAGCAGACATTATCGTATCCCTCCACTTACTTTTTCGGCTGTAGAAGATAACGGAGTTGTAGGAACTTCAAACCGATTACGGTGCAAATATTGACCGGTTCCCGGCGTACCAACAAACTGTTTATCTCGAATCACAAATTCTCCTCGACTGAGTACAGATACCGGTTCACCTGTAATCTCTATTCCTTCAAAAGAATTATAATCGACATTCATATGATGCGTTTGCGCTGAGATCATCCGTTTGACGGTTGGATCGAAGATCACAATATCAGCATCACTACCAATCGCAAGTGTTCCTTTCTGCGGAAAAAGTCCAAATAGACGTGAGCTGGCTGTAGCGATAATATCGACAAATTTGTTAAGTGAGATTCGTCCTTTAGCAACTCCTTCAGAATAAAGGACACTGAATCGGTCTTCGATCATCGGGCCACCATTCGGTATTTTGGAGAAGTCATGAAGCCCCAGATCTTTTTGCCCTTTAAAATTAAACGAGCATTGATCGGAACCAATCGTTTGTAGACTTCCATTCCAAAGAGCATCCCACAACACCTCTTGATTCCATTTCTCACGTAGAGGAGGAGACCATACATATTTAGCTCCTTCAAAATTCGGTTTTTCCAAATCGCTCTGATCCAATAGTAAATATTGAGGACATGTTTCTCCATATACACGTAGACCTTTACGGCGGGCTTCTTCAATTTTGTAGACAGCTTCTGCACAAGTCACATGCACCACGTATAATTGCGAATCCGTCAGACCGGTAAGGTAAGCAGCACGTCCAGTAGCTTCACCTTCTAATTCAGGAGGACGGGTAAGCGCATGATAGATAGGTTCTGTCTGTCCAGCGGCTAGTGCTTGTTCGACTAAGTATTCGATCACATCACCATTTTCAGCATGTACCATCACAAGTGCGCCTTCACGCTTCGCTGTTTGCAATGTTCTGAATAATGTGCCGTCATCGGCTTGAAATGTATTTTTGTACGCCATAAATACTTTAAATGAGGTAATGCCTTCTTTTTCAATAATCTGAGGTAATTCATCCAATACGATATCATTAATTTCTGAGACCATCAAATGAAAGCTATAATCAATGACAGCTTTGTCTCGTGATTTCTTATGCCATGTATCGACAGCGCTTTGCAAGGTATTACCTTTAGTCGTTAAGCAGAAATCAATCACTGTCGTTGTACCGCCGAATGCAGCTGCTTTGGTGCCAGACTCAAAATCATCAGCCGTAACGGTTCCACCAAAAGGCATATCAAGATGAGTATGGGGATCAATACCTCCAGGGAATACATAGCAACCACTCGCATCAATTATTTCAGCATCTTCTGCTTCCAAATGAAGCCCGATACTGGTGATGATCCCATGTTCGATTAATAGATCAGCGACATACGTATCTGCTGCTGTTACAATCGTTCCATTTCGAATAATCTTTTTCATCCAATCACCTCAGCTCCGGTATACGAATCATTCAACGAACCGATCATTTTTTGACGATCGTTCCAGCTCATTGGCGCCATACCGTTTTGTATTTCGATCATATCTATCGCACCATCTACAGGACAGACGATAGAACACAGATTACAACCTACACAATCTTCTTCGCGAACTTGCAAAATACTTTTTCCTTCGGCATTAGTCAGCATATCAATACATTGGTGGGAAGTGTCTTCACAAGCAATATGGCACTTGTTGCAGTTAATACAATTTTCTTCATTGATTCGAGCAACGACTTGATAATTAAGGTCTAGATCACCCCAATTGGAATAACGGGATACACTTTGACCAATCAATTCAGTCACTGAGCTAAGACCTTTATCATCTAAATAGTTGTTGAGACCATCGATCATTTCTTCGACAATTCGGAAACCGTGATGCATTGCGGCAGTACAGACTTGAATCCCTGTAGCTCCCATCAACATAAATTCAACCACATCTTGCCATGTAGAAATGCCACCGATTCCTGAGATAGGTACACCTACATTCATATCACGAGCACATTCGGCTAACATATTTAGGGCAATCGGCTTTACCGCAGGACCACAATATCCACCATGTGCCCCTTTACCACCGACATGAGGTATCGTATTCCAACTATGAATATCGACACCAGCAAGACTATTGATCGTATTGATCAGACTAATCGCATCCGCACCACCTTTAACAGCATGGCGAGCCACCACCGTGATATCCGTAATATTTGGAGTTAATTTCACAATTACAGGTGTCGTTGCTACTTCTTTCGCCCATGTGGTCTGTGCTTGGACTAGATCGGGTTGTTGACCAGAAGCCGCACCCATACCACGTTCAGCCATACCATGCGGACAACCGAAGTTCAATTCCAATCCATCGACACCTACATCTTCCACTCGTTTTACAATTTCATGCCATTTGTATTGAGTCGGTTCAACCATTAGAGAAGCAATAACTGCATGATTGGGGAATCGTTTTTTCGTTTCATAGATTTCTTTCAGATTTACATCTAATGGACGGTCAGAGATCAATTCAATATTGTTAAATCCAGCGACTCGTTGTCCGTTGAAATTAATCGCTGCAAATCGGGCAGATGTATTAATAATCGGATCACCCAGCGTTTTCCAGACCGCTCCGCCCCAACCTGCTTCAAAAGCACGCTGTACTTGATAACCTGTATTCGTAGGTGGTGCAGAAGCGAGCCAGAACGGATTAGGGGAACGAATACCTGCAAGATCAATACTCAAATCTGCCATAATCAACAACCTCCTAGTCATATCATCTTATATCTCAAACAGTACATTAGATGTGCCTATCTTCTATTTATAGAATCAGATTTTGGATTGATTTATTTTAATAATCTTATTTGTATTGATAGCAGTGGAAGCCTTATTTTATACAATCGAACGTAAAGAATGATCTTCTTGAGCAAGTAAATGTTGGCTGATTGCATACGCTGCTAATTTTCCTTGTTGCGCAGCAGAGACGACCATTGCTTCACCTTGACCCGCTCCGAATATAATATCGCCTGCGGCATATACTTTAGGATTAGAGGTACGATGAGTCATCGTATCAATCTTGACGACACCCCATGTATGTTCTAATCCAAAATGCTCAATCAGATCGGTACGACGTTCTTGTCCAATCGCTGTCACCACAGCATCGACGGGCATTAAGAATTCAGAACCTTCAACAGGCATCGGCACTAACCGCCCGTCTTTACCAAGTTCACCTGTTAATTTCATTTGCACACACTCTAGATGAGTGACTTTACCTGTAGCATCACCAATAATTCGCTTGGGTAATGTTAACCAGTTGAATTCTACCCCTTCTTGTTTGGCAAATTCATATTCAAAATCATAAGCAGTCATTTCTTCGCGTGTCCGTCGGTAGACCATTTTCACATTAGAAGCACCTAAGCGTACTGAACAGGTAGCTCCATCAATAGCCGTATTACCTGCACCGATCACCGCTACTTTTTTGCCGATTAGATTAACATGAGGTTGACCTGTTTTGGTCTGTTCAACCAGTTGAATCGCATCATAGACGCCTTGTAGTTGTTCCCCTTCAATTTTGATCGGAGGAACGTATCCCATACCAGCTGCTAAGACGACTGCATCGTATTCTGTCAGTAATTGCTCGGCAGTGATATCAGTGCCTACTTTCATATGGGTGCGAATATCGACGCCTAACTTTCGTACTTGTTCAACTTCCCAGAGCGATATGGATTGAGGTAAACGAAAAGAGACAATACCATGCGTATCCAGTCCACCTGCAAGTGGCTTTGATTCATAGATCACGACACTGAATCCCTCACGTGCTAATTCACGAGCAGCAGCCAAGCCAGCAGGACCGCCACCGATCACTGCTACTTTTTTCTCGTTAGGAATACCTGCTTCGAATAAAGAAGCGTCTTTTTCGATCGCCCAATCCGTAGCATAACGTTGTAATCTTCCGATATCTATCGGTTTGGAACTTTCATTCAGTACACAAGCGCCTTCACATAACTCTTCTGTTGGACAGACACGAGCACAACTAGCACCAATAGGATTAGCATCCATAATCGTATATGCAGCGCCTTTTAGATTATCGGTTGCAATACGTTTGATAAAAGAAGGGATATTGATTCCGGTAGGACAAGCTGTTATACATGGCGCATCATAACAGTACAGACAGCGATTCGATTCTTCTATAGCTCCCTTGTGAGTTAGACCAGGTTCTGCTTCCGCAAAATTACGCATAAATAGATCGGGTGAAAACGAAGTTAATGTAGAAGAAAGTTCCATCGGTTAAACCTCCTTAGGGTATAGAAAACTATTTTGTGTTAAATAATGTAACATATTTTTCGCTAATATCGATCTTTTTATAGATTTTTTCAGTGAAATTATTTTAAAATATCATATAAAGCATAGATATAGTATAATTCATATCCATATAGGTTATGTAATCTGACATTTATATATTAAAACTATAGACAATTCGCTTTTTTATTACATTAGACAGAGTGTCTAATTTCAAAAGTTTATTTTTGACGACCATAGCGTAGATACAGGTGCGGCTGAACGTTACTTTATATGAAGGTGATTGATCCATGATTTAGAGAAAGGCGGGGGAGAGATGGAAGGAAACCGTATGTTTACTATCGAAGATGCGATGACAAGACCTTTATTTGCTCAAGCAGAAGTAATCGGAGGAATAAGAGGAACAAAGAATTATGTTCGTTGGGTACATGTGTTGGAAAGCTCTAATTTTGAAAGTCTTATTCATGGAGAAGAAATGATTCTGACTACAGGTATGCAATTCCATCATCATCTTGCAACTGCACTCGAATTTATGGAAAATTTAATTCAGAAAAAAGCAGCATGTCTTTGTATTGAACTGGGCGACTTTTTTCAACAGATTCCTGCTGAAATGATTGAACTTGCCAATCGTCACGATTTTCCTTTGATTATTTTTAAAGAAACTGTACGGTTTGTAGATATTACGCTCGATCTACATTCATTGATTATTAATCATCATCATCGTATGCTTCAAGAATTAGAAAGTATTTCACGTGAATTCAATCGGTTAACGCTCACTTCGCAAGGCACTACGAAAGTATTACAATTGCTACATCAAAGTACGCATCATCAAGTGATCTATTTACAGTTGCAAGGAAAACCTTCCTTTTTCCCGGCACTTGCTCCTGATAAGCAACGTCCGCTATTGGATTTTTTTGCAGCATTTAATGAAAGTATGGATGGGGTACAACATGATACTGCACCTTATTTTCGTGAATATCAGCAACAAACGATTGTGCTCAAGCCTGTAGGTGCTCTGGATCAGACATGGGCATACATTATGTTGATCTGTCCGCACAAACCACAAGAGTATGATTGTTTATTACTAGATTCAGCTTCGCTATCTATCGCTCAAGAATTGTTACGTACCCGTTATATGGAAGAACGCAAGTTATTTTCGGAAAATCTATGGGTGGAGGAATTGATTTATGGAAGGATTGAAGATGAACATCGACTCAAAAGTCTAATTGGACCTGATTTCGCCGCCATGAATGAATTACCTTATCGTGTCTGCCTTATCGAAATTGAGAATCCGCAAGATGTGAAATGGAACAGTTCGGAGAATGAGTGGGAGTCGATCACATTTCATCTTTCGCTAGCTTTACGGTCTATTTTTGAAAAGTATCTATTTCATCCGCTTATCACACTCAAAAATAATCGACTGACAGTGATTGCTCTGGATCAACAAGCCAAAATGCCTGCGAAGCCAAGACTTCAACAGGCATTACAATCTCTACAACATATTCATGCAGATGATAAGCTGAAGCATTTGAAATTAATTATTGGTGTAAGTAAATCCGGTCATCATTTGAAAAATGTTTCAGCCAGTTATCAAGAAGCTATTCAAGCCTTATCTCTGTATTCCTGTTCGGATAGTACGTTACTATTTTATGAAGAATTAGGCGTATTTCAATTACTACTCAGCTTGAATGATGGCAAAACGCTTCAGACCTTTATTCGCAACTATTTAGGGCCTCTGATTGACCATGATCAGTCCAAAGGCAGTGAATTACTTCTTACATTACGAGTATATCTGGATCATGATGGTTCCAAGCAGATTGCCGCGCAGAAATTGTTTATCGTACGCCAATCGTTATATTATCGCTTAGACAAAATTACCGAACTACTTGGTGAAGATTACATGTCACCTGAAAATCGCATATCGATTCAAGTCGCTCTACGTGCTTATCAATTTTTGTATCCAGAAAAAATGACGTTACCTAATGCTCACTCATCACATGTTTGAATGTACTAATCAAGAATTCCAAATCTTCATCTGTAGAAGATAATGGAGGGGCAAAAGTAAGTATATTGTTATAGCCAGCGACCGTATCGCCGTTTTTGCCGATAATCAGTCCTTTACGTTTACAACCGGCAATTATGGACTTCACGATATCGAGTGACGCTGGCTTTTTACTGTCTTTATTTTCAACCAGTTCAATGCCTGTAAGCAGACCGAAGCTACGGATATCGCCGATTAGTGGATGGTCTGCAATATCCATCATTGCTGTATTGAGGCGTTGCCCTAACAGTTGAGCACGTTCAATAAGATGTTCTTGCTCAATCACTTCCAGATTACGTAGTGCTAATGCACATGCCGCAGGATTACCACCAAATGTATTTACATGCCGGAAATGCCCGTAATCATCACTTTTATCTTTAAATGCTTCATAGATATCTTTGCGGACAGCCGTAGCTGATAATGGTAAATACCCACTTGTTAATCCTTTAGCCATCGTCACAATATCCGGTTTTATGCCAAAGTTGTGATGCCCGAACTTTTGACCGGATCGTCCGAATCCGCAGATCACTTCATCTATAATAAGTAGCACACCATGAGTACGACAAATCTCTTGTACCCTATCCATATACACTTGATGGGGAATAATAATACCACCACCCGTAATTACAGGCTCCATAATTACAGTGGCAATCGTTTCAACCCCTTCCCAGATGATCATATCTTCGATCACTTGAGCACAATGCAGGTTGAACTCTTCTACTGTTTGACCAGCCGGACGACGGTAACTGTCTGGTGGAGCCACATGCAGGAAGCCACCACTTAACGGTTCATATTTATATTTACGTTGAGCCTGCCCTGTAGCTGATAGCGCACCCATAGAACTACCATGATACCCACGATAACGCGAAATAAATTTGTGGCGATAATGCTGTCCAATCTGTTGTTGATATTGACGGGCGATTTTGAAAGCCGCTTCATTAGCTTCAGAACCACTATTAGAAAAGAAGATTACATAATCATCACCAAGCCAGTTATTCAACTTTTCCGCAAGTGCAATCGCAGGCATATGACTTTGTGTTAATGGAAAATAAGGAAGTTGTAACAGTTGTTCATATGCCGCTTCCGCTAACTCTTTGCGACCGTAGCCCACATTCACACACCATAGACCAGACATTCCATCCATATAACGCTGACCATTGGTGTCTGTTACCCATGATCCACTACCTGTCGCAGCGATCATCGGTGGAGCTGCTTCATTGTAAGGAGTTATATTATGCCACAAATAGCGCTGATCCTTTTCGATTGCTGATTCACTGTCTGTTCCTAATTCGAGCATGATGATTTCTCCTCTCTGTTGCTGGATCATTAATAGCGAGCAGTGACGCTTACTGCGTTTTACTAGCCATATCTACAATTTCATTGGTATACGCTTCTTGCACATTAGCCGCTTCTTTAATGACGCCAAATTTCAAAGCGATATCAGCAGTCTGCTGGAACATTTTCTCGTCAGTGTAGCCCATTTTAGTTTCATCGAATCCTTCAGGTTGAATCAATTTTGCTACTTCTTGCATCATTTTGAGTTGATGTTCTTTCGTAGTACTGCCCGATTCCGCTTGCTTCATTACACTGTCAACTGCTGCTTCAGGATCAGCAATCGCATCTTTCCATCCTTTAAGTGAAGCACGTACAAATTTAGCGGCGGTTTCTTTATTCGCATCTAGCCACTCTTTATTGGCAAATAAATTATCTTCTAACATCGCTACGCCTTCGTCGTTCATATCAATCACATTCAGATCGCTATCTTTAAGACCAGACTCTAGCAAAATTTGATATTCGTTATAGGTCATCGCTGAAGCGGCATCTAATTCGCCACCTAGAAATTGATCCATTGTGAATCCTTGTTTGGTAAAGCTCACATCTTTGTTCGGATCAAGCCCGTACTTATCGAATAAAGCCAATAGTTCGAATTCATTTCCACCCATCCAGTTGCCTACTTTTTTACCTTTTAGATCAGCAGGAGTGTTAATACCAGCCGATTTTTTAGATACCACCACTAGACCGCTTTTTTGGAAAATTTGAGCGATTTGAATCAATGGCATTTCCTGTTCCTGACTCGTCAGCAGACTTCCAACCCAATCTACACCGATATCTGCGGAACCACCAGCGACCTGTTGCTCAGGAACAATATCTGGGCCGCCCGGAAGAATCTCCACATTTAGACCTTCTTGCTCATAATAACCTTTATCTTTAGCGACAAAATAACCAGCAAATTGTGCTTGAGGTACCCATTTCAACTGTAACTTGACGGTTACGGGTTCTGTTGAAGTCGCTTCATTGGCATTCGCTGTTGTACCTGTGTCTGTCGAAGCTCTTTTCATTCCACCGCATCCTGCAAGCATCGTAATCATGATCACCAGCATAATTACAAGACTGGCTTGAACTTTTTGTGGTTGGATGTTCATCTTTTATTCCCCCTGAATCGTTAATCTATTCTCGATAGCTATATGCGAAAATAAAGCGGATGTATGCCCGTTCATTTAGGTGCGCTGAGAAGGATGCCAGCGAATACATACTTTTTCTAATCGCTCTACCACCATATAGAAAATAATACCGGCGATAGCAGCCAGCACGATACATGACCAACCCAGTGGCATTTTGGCAATTTTGATAGAATTAGAGAGGAGGTAACCCAGTCCTTGCGAAGAAAAGAAGAACTCACCGACAATAGCTCCGATCATACTAGCAGTAGCATTGATTTTGAGAGCAGTAAATACATACGGTAAGCTATGTTGGATACGTAAATAACGAAAGACTTTTCCTTTATTGGCGGCATAGGAATGCATAAGATCAAGAGCGAGTGGATCAACAGATGACATTCCTTTATAAGCGTTAAGAGCCATAGCCGCCATAGTTGTTGCAGTGACGATAGCGATTCGAGAACCGATACCATCACCGAACCATAGATTCATAATTGGAGCCAGCGCTACAATAGGAACAGCATTTAAAGCGGCTACTAAAGTAAGACTTCCTGCACCCCAACGTGGAGAAGCTGTAGCGATAAGAGCAATAAAGAATCCGAATAAAGAACCTATGATCATGCCCAGTACAGCTTCAGCTAATGTGTATCCGGTATAGGATAGTAGAAGACTCCAATTTTCTTGTATAGACGATGCAATTGCTGAAGGAAGAGGAAGTTGATATTTTTTAAGATCAAATATCTTGTGAAAAACCTCTATTTGCCATAACGCCACGAATAAGATACCTGAACCAAGAGGAAACCATAGTTTTCCACCACCTAATAATGATTTGTTCTTGCTCTGACGTTTGCGCGAAGGTTGATCTGTTCCTTTTGCTTGTTGCTGTTCTGTTAACAAAGAATGTGGAGAAGGAAGAGTTGAAGAAGGTAATTCAGAGATATATGTAGCAGCCACTTTTTTGTTCTGTGCCGATGATGGTTTGTTCATGAATGGCTACCTCCTTTGGAGCGGAATTCAGGTTGCCATGGAGATACGATACGTTCGATCAAGCTAATCAACCAATAGCTGAGTATGCCAAGTAAAGCTCCGATAAAAACAGTCGACCAGAACATATATACATGAGAAGGGCCATAATACAGATTGCGAAGCATAATCACGCCGATACCATGTTGTGCTCCCATTAGTTCAACAAGAATAGCACCAGTTACAGCTAGAGGAGCCGCAATTTTTAATCCACTAAAAAGTCCGGGTATAGCAGCAGGTAATCGTAATTTCCAATAAATACTCCACGGTTTAGCCGCATAAGAATGCATTAATTCAAGAGCGGAAGGTTCAACACTTCGTAATCCTCGTAACATATTGAGTGCTACCGGAAAAAATGTAATATATCCCGAGATCAGAATCCGTGAAATATACTCATCTCGTACAATTCCATAAATAATAGGTGCGAGTCCGAGTACCGGAATCATTTGTGAAGCTACAGCATATGGAAAGGTTAATTTTTCGATCCATGTGGAGATGCTCATCAATATAGCTAGTACAACACCTGCCAGAGCGCCAAGCAAAAATCCTATGCCTGCATTACCGAATGTAGCACTACCTTCTTTGATCAACGTTCCACTATATTGAATACTGGTGGCTAGCACTTCATGAAGATAAGGAAGTTTGGATTGAGCCAAGGGCAGATGACCTATATTTAATAGTGCCCATGATGTAAGTTCCCAGATTACCAAAATCGCAATAACCCAGACCATAGCAGGCAACAGGCGATTACGTACAAAAAGATGATTTCCTTTCATACGTCACACCCCTTCAAAGCTATCGCGAATACGGGCAATCAATTCAAAAAAGGCTGGACTGTTACGCATTTCCTGTGTACGTGGTCTAGGTAAAGGGATTTCAACCACTGCCGACAATCGTCCCGGATGTGGGGATAATACAAATACTCGATCTGATAAAAAAATCGATTCGGGAATACTGTGAGTCACAAATACAATCGTATTCTGAATGTTATTCCATACAGACAGTAACTCTTCATTTAAGCGTTCTCTTGTAAATTCATCTAGAGCAGAGAACGGTTCATCCATTAGTAGAATTTCAGGCTCCATTGCCAGTGCTCTTGCAATAGCAGCTCGTTGTTGCATACCACCACTCAGTTGCCATGGATATTGATCTGCAAATTTTTCAAGTCCTACTAATTCCAATAATTCGATGGCTTTGCGTTCACGTTCGATTTTACTAACGCCTACTAACTCTAGAGGAAGCACTACATTTTGTTTGACTTTACGCCAGTCATACAACACAGGACTTTGAAAAACGATCCCGTATTTTTGAGCTAATCGTGCTTCTTTAGCTGTTTTGCCTGCGACATGAATACTGCCACTAGTAGGCTGAATCAGATCAGCCATAAGCCGAAGTAATGTAGTTTTGCCACAACCAGAAGGTCCTAATAAAGAGACAAATTCTCCTTTTCCAATATCAAGACTCACTTGATGTAGAGCAAGAACATCACCAGTATCTGTTGGATAACGCATTTCAACATCTTTTAGCTGAATCTCAGGTGTTTGTACTTGATGCTTTACCATAGAAGCGGTCAAAGACATTTTTATCCCCTCCAAAGATTCATAAGCCTCTAATGACGTTTAACCTAACTGATTAAGTCATATCATAATCAAAAATTGACTTAAACTCAATATTTAATGTCATATAAACTAACTTTATGTTCGATTAACTAACATATTAAATAAAATAAAGGAGTATAGCATTAGACAAAAAGTAAGATTGCTATCACAAAATTACGTCACTTTGTCCAGATCACTCATATATTCGTTAAAATTAGAATTAATCTATCATTTTTTGGTAGTGAAAAACGATCAAGTGATCATTATTACAGATAATATTTACAGATTGACGAACGATTACACATGTACATATAAATAACATTCGCTTTTTGATTGACAACCTTATAATCCTATCCTAGAATGTAACAAGTAAAGCTGTTTGATATGAAAATAACAACACGTATCAAAGACAGCGAATAGAGTTTGGCGACAATTGAAAAACACTTCGTATAATCTTGAGAATAGGCTCAGGAGTCTCTACGGATCACCGGAATGATCTCTCTACGGAATGAAGCAATGGCAGTGTAGGTTTTCTTTAGCGTCTTTTTATATCGATATCGATATAGATAAGCTATTTAAGGAATACTATGACACGCCGTTATTCTGATTCTTAGAGACCCCGATGAACAGCTCGTCCATCGGGGTCTCTTGTCGTTTTCTCTATTCATTTCCAAGAGGAGGAAGATAGCAATAATGGAACGTTTCTTTAAGTTGAAGGAACACGGCACGAGTGTAAAAACAGAAATGATCGCAGGGTTAACAACCTTCATCACGATGGCATACATTCTGTTCGTTAATAACTTGTTCTTGGGACCAGGTGGAGCAGGAATACCTGCAGAAGGCGTATTTTTCGCTACAGCTGTAGGTGCTGGATTAGTTACAATTTTAATGGGATTATTTGCAAACATTCCTGTAGCACTTGCACCAGGTATGGGCTTGAATGCTTACTTTATGACAGTTGTACTTAGCTCCAACGGAATGATCACATGGCAAGCTGCTTTAGGTGCAGTGTTTCTTTCGGGGATTATCTTTATCATTTTAACAATTACCAAAGTTCGTCAATTACTGCTGGTTGCTGTACCGCAATCGATCAAAATGGCGATCACTGTAGGTATAGGATTATTTGTAACCATTATTGGATTGAAGCTGGGCAATGTCGTTTCAGTGTCTGCTACTGTTAAAGGGGTAACAGATGTTGCTCAATTAGCGGCTCCTGTCACAGTCAAAGGTTCTGATTTCCAATTAGCATTAGGTGATTTTATGCATAGCCCTGATACACTGCTTGCGATTATCGGGTTATTCGTTATCGGTATACTTATGGTATTACGTATCAAAGGTGGATTATTAATTGGTATTATCGTAGTCACATTGATTGGTATTCCGATGGGTGTTACAGATCTAAGCAGTTTGTCTACTGCACATTGGATTCCTTCTTTTGATAATCTAGCTGTCGGACAATTGGATATCAAAGGTGCAATCGGTATAGGTCTATTCGAAATTATCTTTATCTTTACCTTTGTGGAACTATTCGATACTTTCGGTACACTGGTAGGTACAGCCGAACGTGCAGGATTGTTCAAAAACAAAGAAGAAGGCGAGAAGAAAATCAGCAAAGCTATGTTGGTTGATGCAGTAGGGGTAAGTGCAGGTGCTGTTTTAGGTACAAGTACGATTACTTCTTATGTAGAAAGTACAGCTGGTGTAGCTGAAGGTGGACGTACAGGTTTGACAGCTATTACTACAGGAGTATTATTCTTATGTGCATTATTTATTGCTCCTTTAGCTTTGGTGGTTCCTTCTGCCGCAACAGCTCCAGCATTAGTGATTGTCGGTGTATTGATGATGAGCCAGGTCAGCAAGATCGAATGGGACGACTTCATGCAAGCATTCCCTGCGTTTTTAACAATTATCTTTATGCCATTTACAAATGGTATTGCGAACGGAATCTCAGCAGGTATTATTGCTTTCGTAGTTTTAGGATTCTTTAGCAATATCGCTTCTCCACGTAAAGTCAAAGTACACTGGTTGATGTGGTTACTTGCTATCCTTGTCATCTGCCGTTATGTATTCCTGGGCTCAGAGTAATCCAGTCTCGCTATATTATAGTTTCAAATCAAAGAATACTATTGAGAAATGAATAACGTAAACAGTCATTTATCGTATTAAAAGTAATCAATAACTATCCTTAACCAGTAATAAATGACTGAAAAATAATGAATTACTAAAAGAGTATGAATAATTAAAAAGTAGCAAGTAAGCAAAAGAAATGCTAAAACGTAATAAAACTCAAAAACCCTTTAACGGCTTTTACAGCTGTTGAAGGGTTTTTTTTGAGTTCAATCTATGGATGCTTCTTCATTCTGTATTATATACTTTAAGTTATGATTACATAGTTCATCCATTCATTTTTATCTCATTTATTAGCGTAATTCATTCTATCGATTTTATTATTTATTTAGTGTAGTTTGATTTCTTTATGATATCGCTCTTCAATAGAAGAAGTAAAAGAATTATCGAATATATTCAGCTTACTTATATCTGTTTCTTCTATATAAGCATTCCAATAATGACTCGATTTTTCAATAACGGTTATTAACCTTTGTTCTTACTCTTCTAATGCATTACATGGATGAAGCAAAATTTCTTTTCGTTCATCTTCAGATGAGAAAGTATTGTAGATATCTCTGTAAATGAACCTCCTATTTTTTAAATAATAA
>Ga0308161_1003585_pt1 | contig 14970 bp, 12 predicted proteins | sample PhyFR2_FD_201034 | JGI IMG/M metagenome (GOLD analysis project Ga0308161, IMG submission 201034) | Phyllosphere microbial communities from UC Gill Tract Community Farm, Albany, California, United States - DLSLF.R2 | ecosystem: Host-associated > Plants > Phyllosphere > Unclassified | place: USA...
TGCAATGCCGCCAGAACGGCCAGCACGCCCGCGGCCGCGAGAAAGGTGGCGCGGAAAGCCGCGCCGATGGCCGGCATGGAGCTGTCCGCGACCGGGCTGCCCAGCAGGGCAGCAAACAGCAGCGGCAGCAATGCCGCGCCCGCCAGGAAGCCCAGGTTGCGCGACAGGCCCAGCAGCCCCGAAACCAGGCCCTGGTGCGCGTCTGCGGCGCCCAGCATCACGGCGGTGTTGTTGGCCGCCAGGAACAGCTGGAAGCCCGGCGTGAGCAGCAGCAGGCCCAGCACATAGCCGGCAACCCCTGCCCATCCGGGCAGGAGCGCCAGCGCGCCCAGGCCGATGGCCGCCAGCAGCAGCCCGGCCACCAGTGTACGGCCCGCGCCAAAGCGGTCGGTGAGCCGTCCCGCGGGCCACCCCGAGAGCGCCGCCACGGCCGGACCCGCGGCCATTGCCAGGCCCGTGCCGGCGGCATCCAGGCCCAGGCCGAACGCCAGGAAAAACGGGCCGACCACCAGTGTGGCCATCATGATGGCCGCGACCAGCAGGTTCATTGCCAGGGCGCGCGCCAACGCCGGTGCGCGCAGCAGCGCCAGCCCGTTGCCGGCCCGGTCCATGCGGGCGCCGGCGTGCTCCGGTGTTGCGGGTACCGCCAGCCACACCATCGGCAGCATGACGGCGCCGCTGAGCGCCAGCAGCGCAAACGCGCTTTGCCAGCCGAGCGCGCCAATCAGCAGGCCGCCCAGCGCCGGGCCCGCGGCGGTGCCCAAAGCCGACATGCTGCCCAGCAGCCCCATGGCCGAGCCCACGCGCTGCCTGGCCACCAGCCCCTTGGCCAGCGCCAGCGGCAGCGCCATCAGCGCCGCCGCGCCCAGGCCCTGGGCAACGCGCGCGGCAATCAGCCAGCCCAGGCCCGGCGCGAGCGCGCAGGTGGCCGAGGCCAGCATGAACAGCGCCAGACCGGCCAGCAGCACGCGCCGGCTGCCCCAAAGATCGCCCATGCGGCCCACGCCGGCGATGGCCGCCGTGACGGCCAGCAGATAAGCCAGCATCACCCATTGCACCTGCTGCAGGTCGGCCGAGAACGCGCGTGCCAGCGTCGGCAGCGCCACCGCCGCGCTGCTCGCGCCCAGCGCTGCCAGCAGCGTGGCGCCGGCCAGTGCGGCCATCAGCAGCGGCCGGCCCTTGGATTGGAAATGGGTTTTCATGGGAGATCGCACGCCTGTTCATGAGGGAGCAGCTACCATGCCACTTCAAGCCCACTTGAAGTCAAGCATGTCTCTCATCGATATCGGCGCGCTCGCCAGGGCCAGTGCCCTGCCCCCTTCCACACTGCGCTACTACGAGGACCTGGGGCTGATCGAGTCGGTCGCGCGCAACGGGCTGCGCCGGCAATACCGCGAGGACACGCTGCTGCAGCTGGCCCTGATTGCCTTGGGCAAGGGCGCGGGTTTTTCGCTCGCGCAAATCAAGGCCATGTTCGACCAGGACCGCCAGCCCGACCTGCCGCGGCCCGGCCTGCTGCAGCGCGCCGAGGAGCTCGACCGCCAGGCACGGCGGCTGGCATCGCTGGCCAAGCTGCTGCGGCATGTGGCGCAGTGCCCCGCGCCTTCCCACCTGGAATGCGCGCGCTTTCGCAAGCTGCTGCAGGCGGCCTGCCCCACGCCGGCGCTGGTGCAGTTGCTGGCCTCTGCCGCGCGGAAAAGCTAGCGCGCCGTGAGCGCCGTGCCGCGAACGCCCAGTCGCGCGCCGCACGGCAACTGCTGTCGACGCAGCATTCGGTTTTCATGGCAGCGTGGACCAGGCCGACCTGGACGTCGAGAAGGCGGACCGCTTAACCGATGGCCGCGGGCCGCCGATGCGCCGCCAGGCACGACAGCACGCCCAGCACCACGCAGCCGAAGGCCGCCATCTCGGCCGGCGTGGGTGCGCGCTGTTCCCAGAGCAGGCCATAGATCAGCGCAAACGCGGTCTCGAACAGGATCATCTGGCCGACCAGGGTCAGCGGCAGCAGGCGGCTCATGCGGTTCCAGAAGGCATTGCCCAGCAGCGAAGCCAGCACCGCCACGGCCAGCGACACCGCGGCCAGCCGCGCCCATTCGTGCGCGCCATGCTGCGCGTTCTCGAACGCCCAGGCCAGCGGAATCAGCAGCAGGCTTTGCGCCCCCGTGACCAGCCCGGTCAGCAGGTTCCATTCGTGGGCCGAGACCTGTTGCTGCCGCGCCAGGCAGCGCGCGTTGCCGACGGCAAAAGCCGTCCATGACAGCAATGCCCCCACGGCGCAGGCCAGGCCCAGCAGCTTCTGGCCGCTGGCCTGCGCACCGGGATGCGCCAGTGCCTGCCAGCCGATGCACAGCGCCCCCAGCGCGCACAGCAGCAGCGAGGGCAGCATGCGCCGCAAGGGCACGGCGCCCTGGTCGCGGCTGCCGATCAGCGTGACGGCCACGGGCAGGAAACCAATGACCAGCGCGGTCATGGCGATGCCGCCGTTTTGCACCGCGGCCGACAGCAGCAGGTAGTACAGCGTGTTGCCCGCCAGCGCGAGCCAGAACAGCTGGCCCCATTGGCGGCGCGACACCCGGGTGCGCAGCCCGCGCCAGCGCGGCGCCACCAGCAGCAGCGCCAGCAGCCCGTAGCAGAAGTAACGGCCGGCGCTGAGCTGCAGCGGACCGAACCCGCCCACCAGTTCGGGCGCGACAAAGACCAGCCCCCACAGCGCGCCCGCAGCGGCGCCATAGGCGACGCCAGCGCTGCGGTGCCCGGCAGGCGAAGGAGTGGACAGAGGAAGCGAAGACATGCTGAATGCTATGCTCGCTGGCGCTTGAATTGGACTTGAATATCGGCCTCGAAACGCAAAAATTACTCGCCATGCCCCGCAAACTGCCGTCCTCCCCTGCGCTGCTCGACCGCTATGACAAGGCCATCCTGCGCCTGCTCCAGCGCGACAACCGCACTGCGCAGCGCGTCATCGCCGAGTCCGTGGCGCTGTCCACCGCCGCCGTGCAGCGCCGGATCGCGGCCATGGAAGCCGCGGGCGTCATTGCCGCCAATGTGGCGCTGGTGAACCCCGAAGCGGTCTCGGCCACCATCACTTCGATCGTCGAGGTGCTGCTGCACGACGAAAGCGCGGCCCGCGTCGATGCGGCGAAGGCGCTGTTCCGCGCCACGCCCGAGGTGCAGCAGTGCTACTACGTGACCGGTGGCTCGAGCTTCGTGCTGGTCATCGTCGCGCCCGACATGCGCCGCTACGAGCGGCTGACGCGGCTGCTGTTTGCCGAGAATCCCTGCGTGAAGAGCTACCGCAGCCTGATTGCGCTGGACCGCGTGAAGACCGGCGGCACCATCACCATCCCGGACTGACGCCGCAGCCGGCCACAAGCGCCCGGCGCGCCGTCCCACGCGGCCGCGCGTGCGCGCTCCCTACAGTGGATCGTTCCATCCATTTGAAAGGAAAGCGCCATGAGCGACAACCAGCACGGCGAGCCCAATCCCATCGTAAATGCGCTGTCCAACGCCGTGGCCGCGCTGCGCGCCGATGAAGACCAGCTGGCGCTGGCCAAGGCCCATGAGGCGTTGCATCCCAAGGCCATAGAGAAGCTGTCGGTGGAAGAAGCGCGGCGCCAGCCCACGGTTGCCGATGCCGTGCACCACCTGCTGACGCTGCAGGGCCGCTCCACGGACCCCGAGCAGCTGGTGCCGGGCGTGCGTGCGGCGCCGCTGTCCATCGACACCGGCAGCACGCTGCTGTCGGCCACGGTCTACACGCCGGTCGATACCGAAGTGCCCACCGGCCTGCCCGTGATCCTGTACTTCCACGGCGGCGGCTGGGTCATTGCCAGCAAGGAAGTCTATGACGGCGGCGCGCGCGGCCTGGCCAAACAGGCACATGCCATCGTGGTGTCGGTCGACTACCGCCAGGCGCCCGAGTTCAAGTTCCCCACCGCCTGGGAAGATGCGCTGGAGAGCTACCGCTGGCTGACCCACCATGCGGCGCGCATCGGCGGCGATCCCAGCCGCCTGGCGCTTGCGGGCGAGAGCGCGGGCGGCAATCTGGCCGTGGCCACGGCCTTTGCCGCGCGCAATGCCGGCCTGCCCATGCCGCGCCACATCCTGAGCGTCTATCCGGTGGCGCAGACCAGCCTCAACACCGAGTCGTACATCGAGAACGCGATTGCCAAGCCCCTCAACCGCGCCATGGTCAAGTGGTTTGTCGACCACCTGATCCGCACCCAGGACGACCTCGCCGACCCGCGCCTGTCGCTGATCGACGCCGACCTGCATGGCCTGCCGCCCGTGACCATCATCAACGCGCGCCTGGACCCGCTGCGCAGCGACGGCGCCAAGCTCGAGGATGCGCTGCAGAAGGCGCAGGTGCCCGTCGAGCGCCGCGAATACGAAGGCGTGGCGCATGAATTCTTCGGCGCCGCCGCGGTGCTGGAGAAGGCGCGCGAAGCCCAGGCCTATGCCGGCGAACGCCTGCGCGCGGCGCTGAGCGGCTACTGAGCCGGCGCGCGCCGTCCCGCCTGATGCGCTTGGTTACAGCGACGGGCGGGGGTCTCTGCGAGCATGGAAGCTCCTGTTTTCAAGGAGCAGCGCATGAAATACGTCGATGGATTCGTGGTCGCCGTGCCGGCCGCCCACCAGCAGCAATACCTGGACCTGGCAAGGCGCGCGGCCCAGGTGTTCAAGGACCATGGCGCCACGCGCGTCGTCGAATGCTGGGGCGACGATGTGCCCGACGGCAAGCTGACCGACTTCCGTGGCGCGGTCAAGGCCGAGGACGGCGAGATCGTCGTGTTTTCCTGGATCGAATACCCGTCGCGCGCAGTGCGCGACCACGTCAACCAGGAAGCCATGAAGGACCCGCGCCTCGAAGGCATGGACCAGCAGATGCCGTTTGACGGCAAGCGCATGATCTTTGGCGGCTTCGTGCCGCTGCTCGACACCTGAGGAGCCGCGCTAACCCGGCTGCCCGCGGCCCAGGTCCGGCACGGCGGCAATCAGCGCGCGCGTGTAGTCGTGCGCGGGCGCGGTCAGCACCTGCGCGGCATCGCCCACCTCGACCAGCCGGCCCTGCTGCATCACGCCCACGGTGTCGCACATGTGGCGCACCACGGCGAGGTTGTGGCTGATCAGCAGATAGGTCAGGCCGAACTCGTCCTGCAGGTCCTGCATCAGGTTCAGCACCTGCGCCTGCACCGACACATCGAGCGACGATGTCGGCTCGTCGCAGACGATGAACTCGGGCCGGCTCACCAGCGCGCGCGCAATCGCGATGCGCTGGCGCTGGCCGCCCGAGAACTGGTGCGGGTAGCGGCGCACATCGTCGGGCGAGAGCCGCACGCGGCGCAGCGCCTCCTGCACGCGTTCGGCGGTTTCCGCGGCGCTGCTGCTCAGGCCCAGCACCTGCAGCGGCTCGGCGATGAGCTGACCCACCTTCCAGCGCGGGTTGAGGCTCGCATACGGATCCTGGAAGATCATCTGGAAGCGCCGGCGCAAGGCCGCCGCCGAGGCGGGGTCGGCCCAGCGGTCGTGGCCATCGATCACGATGCTACCCGCGGTCGGCCGCGTCAGCCCGGCGATCATGCGCGCCACGGTGGACTTGCCCGAGCCCGATTCGCCCACCAGGCCAAAGCTGCTGCCGCGCGCGATCGTGAAACCCACGTCCTGCACCGCATGCAGCACACGCCGCGGCTGGCGCGTGAGCGTGCGCGCGAGCCAGCCCGCCGAGAGATCGAAGTCGCGCGACAGGCCGCTGACCTGTACCAGTGGCGTGCCCTGCGCCTTGGGTTGCGTGACTGGCGCGGGCGCGGGCGCGGCCTCTGCCGCCACGGCCCCGATCTCCGGCACCGGCAGCCGTCGCTGCGGCGCGCCCAGCGACGGAATCGCCGCCATCAGCGCCTGCGTATACGGAGCCTGGGGCGCATCGAGCACCTGGCGCACCGTGCCGGTTTCCAGCACCCGGCCCTGGTACATGACCATCACGCGATCGGCGGCCTCGGCAATCACGCCCATGTCGTGCGTGATCAGCATGGCCGCCGTGCCATGCTCCTTGCAGACGCGGCGCAGCACGCGGATCACCTGCGCCTGCACCGAGACATCGAGCGCCGTGGTGGGTTCGTCGGCAATCAGCAGCACCGGCTCGGCGCACAGCGCCAGCGCGATCGCCACGCGCTGGCGCATGCCGCCCGAGAACTGGTGCGGGAACTGCGCGATCCGCGCCGCCGGTTCGGAGATCTCGACTTCGGCCAGCCACTCGATCGCGCGCTGGCGTGCCTGGCGCTCGCTCAGCGGCAGGTGCTGGCGGATGGTCTCGACCAGATGCTGGCCGATGGTCAGCACCGGGTTGAGGCTGGTCAGCGGGTCCTGGAACACCATGCCGATATGCTTGCCGCGCAGCCGGCGCAGGTCTTCGCCGTGCAGCGTGTCGATGCGCTCGCCGCGCAGCAGGATCTGCCCGCGGCTCATGCGCCCGGGCGGCGCGATCAGGCCGATGACGGCATTGCCGGTCATCGACTTGCCCGCGCCCGATTCACCGACCACGCCCAGGATCTCGCCGGGGCGGATCTCGAAGGACACATCGTCCAGCACCTCGACCGGGCCGCGGTGGGTGTCAAAGGTCACGCCCAGCTGCTGCACCTGCAGCACCGGGTCGTCGAACAGGCTCTCGGCGGAAACCTGGAGGAAAGCGTCGCGTGCGGTCATTGCAGTTTCGGATTCAGTGCGTCGCGCAGCCAGTCGCCGACCAGGTTGACGGACAGGGCCAGCGCCAGCAGCACCAGGCCCGGGAACAGGAGGATCCACCATTCGCCCGAGAACAGAAAGCCCTGCCCCACGCGGATCAGCGTGCCCAGCGACGGCTGGGTCGGCGGCAGGCCGACGCCCAGATACGACAGCGTCGACTCGGCCACGATGGCCAGCGCGAAGCTGATGGTGGCGATCACCAGCACCGGCGCCAGCAGATTGGGCAGGATGTGGCGCACCAGGATGCCGGTGCGCGAGCGGCCGATGACCTGCGCGGCCAGCACGTAGTCCTTGTGCTTCTCGACCATGACGGCGCCGCGCACGGTGCGCGCGTACTGCACCCATTCGGACAGGCCGATGGCCAGGATGATCACGTACAGCGCCATGTCGTCGCGGTAGCTCTCGGGCAGGATGCCGCGCGCGATGCCGAACACCAGCAGCGCCACCAGCAGCACCGGAAACGTCAGCTGCACATCGGCAATGCGCATCACCAGCGTGTCGAACCAGCCGCCGGCATAGCCCGCGATGAGGCCCAGCGGCACGCCGATGGCCAGCGACAGCGCCACCGCCGCGGCGCCGACGAACAGCGACATGCGCAGTCCGTAGAGGATGGCCGAATAGACATCGCGGCCCTGCTCGTCGGCGCCCAGCGGGTAGACCGCGCCCGACAGCCCGGCCTGGCCCGGCGCGGTGAACGCATCGAGCAGTTCCAGGCCTGCGGGATCGAAGGGGTTTTGCAGCGCCAGCCAGGGCGTGAACAATGCCGCGCCGCACAGCAGCAGCAGCACCGCCACCGCAATCTGCACCGTGACCGAGCGCCCGAGCGCGCGCAGCACCGCGGAGTCGGAGCGGCGCAGCTGCCACCAGCGCACCGGCGCCAGCGAAGGAGGAGAAGAAGATTGAGCCATGTTCTTGAAGGGAGGCCTCAGGCGCGGCGCAGCCGCGGGTCGACCAGCAGATAGGCGCCGTCGACGAGGAAGTTGATGACCACGTAGAGCGCGGCAATCAGCAGCAGGTAGGCGGCAATGACCGGCACGTCGACGCCCTGGATCGAGTTGATGAACAGCAGGCCCACGCCGGGCCACTGGAAGACGGTCTCGGTGACGATCGCGAACGCGATCAGCGAGCCGATCTGCAGCCCGGTGATCGTGACCACGGGAATCAGCGTGTTGCGCAGCGCATGGCGGTAATGGATGCGCTGCTCCGGCAGCCCGCGCGCGCGCGCGAAGCGCACATAGTCGGTGCGCAGCGCCTCGAGCATCTCGGCGCGCACCAGGCGCATGATCAGCGTGAGCTTGAACATCGCCAGCGTGCAGACCGGCAGCACCAGCGAGGCCCAGCCCGAGGCGGTGAGAAAGCCGGTGCTCCAGCCGCCCAGCGCCACGGTGTCGCCGCGGCCGAACGAAGGCAGCCACTGCAGCTCGACGGCAAACAGGTAGATCAGGCCGATGCCGATCAGGAAGGTCGGCAGCGAGACGCCGACCAGCGACAGCGTCATCAGCGCGCGGCTGAGCCAGGCCTCGCGATGGATGGCCGTGTAAACGCCCAGCACCAGCCCGCCGGCCACGGCCACCAGCGCCGACACCAGCGCCAGCTCCAGCGTCGCGGGCAGGCGCTCGGCGATCACCTCAACCACCGGGCGCTTGAGCCGGTACGAGACGCCGAACTCGCCGTGCAGCACATTGCCCATGTAGCGCAGGTACTGCACGGCCACGGGCTGGTCGAATCCCAGCTCGGCAATGACCGCCTCGCGGTCGGCCAGCGAGGCGTCCTCGCCCAGCAGGCTGATGGTGGGGTCGCCGATGTGGCGGAACACCAGGAACGCAATAAAGGAAACCGCCAGCAGCACCAGCAAGGACTGGCCCAGGCGACGCAGCAGCAACAGGAGCATGCAGTCTTTTCTCGGGAGTTGGAAGGAGCCAGGCCGCATGGCTGCGCGCCTGGTGCGCCGATCGCCGGCTTACTTCTCGGCCAGCTTGAACAGCTTGAAGTACGGCGTGTTCGACGGATTCACGGGAATGTCGAAGCGGCGCTTCATCGCATAGGTCTGGATCTGGTCATGCAGCGGCAGATAGATCAGCTCCTTCTGCACCGTGGTCCAGATCGACTTGATCGTCGCATCGCGCTTCTTGCTGTCGCCCTCGGAGGCCAGCGAAACGATCTGGCGGTCGATCTCCTCGTTGCTGTAGCGCGTGGCATTGGTCGAGCCGCGCGCGTTCTTGCCGCGCGTGTGCACCAGGTAGTCGAAGATGTAGGCCGAGTCATAGGTCGGCACGCCCCAGCCGTAGAGGTAGAAGTCGGTGTCCTGGCCGTTGATGGCCGCGGTCTGGATCGCCAGCGGGCGCGACACCACGGTGGTCTTCACGCCGGCGCGGCCCAGGAAACCCGCCACCGCCTGGCAGATCGCCTCGTCGTTGAGGTAGCGGTCGTTGGTGCAGTGCAGCGTGATGCCGAAGCCGTTGGGGTAGCCGGCCTCGGCCAGCAGCTTCTTCGCCTGCGCCACATCGGCCTTGCCGACGGCGCCGAACGCCTTCTCGTAGCCGTGCACGAACGGCGGCGAGATGATGTTGGTCGGCACCGACAGGCCGCGCATCACCGCCTTCTGGATCGCCACGCGGTCGATGGCCAGCTGGAACGCCTGGCGCACGCGCACGTCGGCCAGCGGGTTCTTGTCCTTGACGTCCGAATAGGTCAGCGGCGCCGCGCCCACGTTCAGGCCCAGGAAGATGGTGCGGTTCTCGGCGGCCTGGTTGACGCGCAGCTTGGGGTCGGCGCGCAGGCGCGCGATGTCCTGGATGGGCAGGTCCTGCACGAAATCGACCTCGCCCGACAGCAGTGCCGCGACGCGCGTCGCGGGCGACTTGATCGGCAGGTAGACCAGCTCGTCGATGGGCAGCGGGAACAGGCCGTTACCCCAGTAGCCGGGGAATTTCTTCAGCACCGTGCGCACATCGGGTTCACGCGACACCAGCGTGTACGGGCCCGTGCCGTTGACGTTGCGCGTGGCGTAGGTCTCTTCCTTGGCGCTGGGCTTTTGCGGCGCTTCCACGCCATGCTTCTTGGCCCAGGCCGCGCTGAGGATCTGGATGTTGATCAGGTTGTCGGGCAGCAGCGGCGTGGTGCCGTTGGTCTTGATGTGCACGGTGAACGGGTCGACCTTCACCACGTCGGTGATGGCCACCAGCAGCGAGCGCATGTCCGAAGACGGCGAGCGCGCGCGCTCCAGCGAGAACAGCACGTCGTCGGCCGTGAACAGGCTGCCGTCATGGAACTTCACGCCCTTGCGCAGCTTGAATTCCCAGACCGAAGGGTCGCTGGTCAGCGCCCACGAGGTGGCCAGCGTGGGCTGCAGCTTGCCGTCGGCGGTGCGGATGATCAGCGGCTCGTAGACCTGGTGCAGCAGGTTGTGGTTCGGGCCGTTGTTGAGCGCGTGCGGATCGAGCGTCGAGGCATCGCCGGAGCGCGCCCAGCGCAGGGTTTCGGCCTGTGCGGCAGTGCCGCCAAGCAGCGCCGCCAGCAAAACGGCGGCAAGGGCGGTGGAACGGCGGGAGAGAAAGCGTGGATTCATGGGGCAGAAGCAGGCAGGTGACGGGCGCGCGGTGCACGCTGTGAGCCGCCGATTCTGGGCAGCCGCGCGCGCCGCGGCAACGCAGCAATCCGCATATGCAAATGCGGTTTCCGCACCGGGCCGGGCCTAACGCTGCGCGAACTGCGCCGACAGCAGCGCGAACAGCGCGCGCAGGCCCTGGGCCTCGCCGCCCTTGGGGCGCCCGGGCCGGTCCTCGGCATTCCAGGCATAGAGATCGAGGTGCAGCCAGGGCACGGCCGCCGGCACGAAGTCCTCGAGAAACAGCGCCGCGGTGATGGCGCCCGCCAGCGGCGTGCTGGCGGCGTTCATGGTGTCGGCGCTGTCGGATTTCAGCATCCGGCGGTAGGGCGCCCACAGCGGCAGGCGCCACAGCGGGTCGTGTTCGCGCGCGGCCGCGGCCAGCAGCTCGGCGGCCCAGCCTTCATGGTTGCTGAACAGCGCCGGCAACTCGGGGCCCAGCGCCATGCGCGCTGCGCCGGTGAGCGTGGCGAGATCGATGACCAGCGCCGGTGCCGCATCGCCCTGCAGCGCGTGGTGCAGCGCATCGGCCAGGATCAGCCGGCCTTCGGCATCGGTGTTCTCGATCTCCACCGTGCGGCCGTTGCCCGCGCGCAGCACGTCGCCAGGGCGCAGCGCCTGCGGCCCGATGCCGTTCTCCACCGCCGGCACCAGCAGCGTCAGATGCACGTTCAGCCTCGCCTGCATGACCAGCCGCGCCAGCGCAATCGCATGCGCCGCGCCGCCCATGTCCTTCTTCATCCAGCGCATGCCGGCCGCGGGCTTGAGGTCCAGCCCGCCGGTGTCGAAGCACACGCCCTTGCCGATCAGCACCAGCCGCGGCGCTGCCGGATCGCCCCACTCGAGCTTGGCCACGCGCGGCGCCTGGGCGCCCGCGCGGCCCACGGCCCAGACCAGCTCGAACCCCGCGTCGCGCAGCGCCTCGCCGGCCCATTCGCGGTACTGGCCGCCGTGCTGCACGGCCAGCTGCCGCACGGCGGCCGCCAGGGCCTCGGGCCCGAGATGGTTGGCGGGCTGGTTCACCAGCTGGCGCACTTCGGCAATGGCTCCTGCGAGCCCAGTGGCCGCTTCGTGCTCGGCTTCACTGGCGCGCAACTGCGGCGCGGGCTGCGCTGCCTTCAGCGCCCCCAGCGCCCAGCCCAGGTGGCGCAAGGCATCGTCGGCACGAGCTTCCCCGGCCAGCGCGTAGACACCCGCCGGCAGTTGCCGCGGCAGGTCTGCAAGCTGCCACATCGGCTGCGCCAAGTCCACGCCCGCCAGCACCGCGTCCAGCGCGCCGCCAGCGTCAGGCAGCAGCAGCACGCGCCCGGGGCTGGCATCGAAGCCGCTGGATTGCACCCACTGGCGCTGCGCCAGCGTCATTGCCTCCCGCAGCGCGGGCAGCGCGGCCGGCGTGCACAGATGGACCGGAATGGCTGCGGCCTGCAGCGGGGCGAAGGCCGCGGTGGTAGGAGAGGTCATGGCGAGACAAGGCGGGAAAACCCGCCAAGTTAGCCGCGTTGCCCCCGCCTTCCAAGCTGGATTTCCAACTTAGCTTATGCGGCCGCGCGGCGCGCTGACGGTTTGGAACCATTGCGTTGCCTGGCGTTACCCATGCCAGGCAGGAAAACCGCGCGCGCCCGGCTCGCGCGCCACCTGCCGTTTCATTGGGAGTTGGCATGGAGTTTTCTACCTTTCTGCAGGAGATCGGCGCCGCGGCCCGGCTCGACACCAGCGCCGCCGCACAGGCGGGTGGCTGCACCATCGTGTTCAGCGAAACCATGGAGGTCACGTTCGAGCACGATGCCGACAAGTGCATGGTCCAGCTGTTCGCGCCGGTCATTGCCACCGGCAAGTGGCCGACCGAACTTCGCGCGCGCATGCTGGCCAGCGTGCTGCAGCTGCACCTGTTCGGCATGGGCACCGATGGCAACTATTTCGGCTTCGACCCCGAACTCGGGCGCATCGTGTTTTTCCGCAGCATCGCGCTGGCCGGGCTCACTCCGGAGCAGGCGGTGCAGGCGGTGGAGTCCTTCGTCAACCAGCTCGAACGCTGGCAGGCGCATCTGGTGCGCGCATCGGTGGCACAGGACAAGCCGGCCGACCTCGCCGTCCCAGCCCCGTCGCGCGAACTGCCGATGCAGCGCGCCTGACGCCAGGAGACACGCGGAATGCAGATCGGCAGCATGCTCGGCACCGGGGTCAAGGCCCTGGCTTTCGCGGCACTGAACCGCTTCGACACGCTCAATTCGCTGGTCAACCGCATGACCGGCGGCAGCATCAACCGCGACACGCTGGCGCAGAAGGTGCTGCGCGACGCCGTGCACATGGGCCTGGAAATGCAGTTCGCCAAGCTCGGGATGGGCGAACGCAGCGCCACGCTGGTGCCGCTGGCGGGCAAGATTGTGTACGGCAACAACACCGACGAAATGTACGCGTCGATCAAGGGCCTCACGCACGAAATGGTCCTGCACGACACCAATTACGGCGCGGGCGTGATCGCGGGAATCAAGCGCGTGGGAGCGGCCGGCGTGAAGCTCGGCGCCGCGGGGGTCGCGGAAGGGGTGGCGCAGGCCGTCACGGAAACCCAGTTCACCGAAAAGCTGCTGGCCACCATGCTCAAGCAGCACTCGTTCGAGACGCTCGCAGCGTACATGGACAAATCGCTGGCGGGAATGCCCTTCAAGGGCTTTGCCGGCGACCTGGTCAAGAACGTGCTGCAGCGCGCCGTGGTCGACCAGCCGGGGCTGGACCAGAGCGAGCGCCCGGTGTTCCGCCTGCTCGCCAATCTGGGCAATGACTTTCTGCGCAGCGGCAGTTACGGGCAATCGCTGAGCGACTATTTCATGGAATCGACCCAGGCCGCGCCGCACGATTTGCTGGAGGCCACGGGCAGGGGCATGGGGCAGGCGCTGATCAAGGTCGCGGGTGCCGCGGCCGACACCATCGGAGTCATCGCAGAGGGCTACTCGGACACCCGGGACCATCTGGCCAACGGCGAATACTTCCAGGGTGCCATCAAGGCGGTGAACACGGTGACGAATGCGACCGTCGTGGCGGCCGTCGGCGTGGTTGCGGGCACGGTCCCGGTGCTGGTGTCCACCGCCGCGACGCTGACCGGCATCACCGCGAGGGCTGCCGTCGGCGCCGTGGTTTTCGCGGCGCCGACGGTGCAGGCTGGCGCCACCACCCTCTACCAGGGTGCCATGACCGAAGCCGGCCGCATCTACGACACCGCCGCCGGCCCGCCGGCCTACCGGAATGCCTGGGATGTCTTCACCAAGGAGATCGACCAGGCCGCCCAGAGCGACAAACCGCCGGAACTGCCCAAGCCCGATGCACGCACCAGCGACAGCCAATGGGCCAACGCGCTGATCAGACAGCAGACCGCCCTGCAGTACGGGCTGCCGGGCACCTTGCCCGGCCTGGCGCCCTCGGTGGACGCCGTCGACCAGGCATTCGAGCAGGGACATATCGACGCCGCGCGCCGCGACGCCCTGCTCGGTCTCGCGGACCAGCTCTCGCCCGCCCAACTGTCCCCGCTGGGGCCATTCAGCGCCACCCAGCAGGTCGCGCACAACGTCGTGACGGGCCATCTGGCGCGCGTGGCCGCGGAATGCAAGGCCCGGATCCCGCTTGCCGGGCCCACGACCCAGGCGATGGCCCAGGCACTGGACACGTCGCCGGTCAAGCCCAGTGAAAAGGCCGGCTACAAGATGGCCGACACCTATGCCGCGCACGTGGGTCGGCTGGACCTGGACTTCCCCGACGGGGTCTACAGCTATACCGATGCCAGCAAGGACAACCTGCAAGGCGCAAGCAAGCTGTGGTGGGGCGAGAACGTCTCCCTCGCCGACCGAGCCGAGCTGCGCAAGCTCTACAACACCTGCGGCGGCAACGAGGCGCAGATGCTCGAGGTCAGCAGCTACCTGGACCCGGCCGTGGCCCTGCAGGCGCTGTCCGCGCCGGTGCAGGCCGAGCTGGACCCCGGCGGCCAAGGCGTGCTGCAGTTGCCCCAGCCGCAGCCGGATGGACTGCAACTGAAGCTCGCCGACACCACGCCGCAATACCGCTACCAGCTGCGCCGCGAGGGCGACAACGTGCAGGTGACCATCACTTCCACCTGGCACATCGCCCAATACGGCCCGGATGCGCAGCAGTTGCGCAGCCCCTGCGGCGCGCAGGCCAGCCAGCTCACGTCCTCGATCACCATCACGGTGCCTCCGGGCGGTCCGGCGCGCCATTCCGCGCCCAGGCTGGAATGCACGATACGCAACGAATTCCAGTTTGCGGCGCATGGCCAGATGGAGCTTCCCGCCACCACGGCGTGACCAGATCGCACGGCCGCGCGCAGGAGCACCACCATGAGCACCTCGATCCCCCTGACGGCCACCACCCAGCTGTCGCTGAGCGGCGCACGCATCGCCCAGCTGATGGATGCCGACCTGCAGCGGGCAACCAAGCTCAATGTCTTCGACCGGGTACTGGATTTCTTCCGGCCGCAAAGCAAGGAAACGGCGCTCAGGCAGTTGCATGCCATGCTGCATGACGGCGGCATCAGCGTCTTTGCCCGCTTCAACCTAATGGCGCAGCTGGCCACACCCGACAGCCGCGCGCTGTTCACCCTGAGCGTGGCTGCCCACCCC
>Ga0308161_1003589_pt1 | contig 14962 bp, 13 predicted proteins | sample PhyFR2_FD_201034 | JGI IMG/M metagenome (GOLD analysis project Ga0308161, IMG submission 201034) | Phyllosphere microbial communities from UC Gill Tract Community Farm, Albany, California, United States - DLSLF.R2 | ecosystem: Host-associated > Plants > Phyllosphere > Unclassified | place: USA...
TGGCGCCGGCGCGCGCGCAGCCTGCAGCGCATCGTGCCAGGACGCCACGCCTTCGCCTTGCAGCGCGGCGCGCGGCGCTTTGACCCAGTCCGGCACCGCCAGTTCGGTGTGCGCGGGCAGGTAGTCGGAATAGGCGGCCACGATGGCATGCTTCAGCCCGGTGCTGCCGACCAGCGGCGCCAGCCGGGAAAAGATTTCCTGGGAGGTGATGGCAACCTTCGCGCCGCTGTCCTCGACGTAATGACGCAGCTCGTCGGTCATCAGCATCGGGTTGACCGGCACCACCATCGCGTCGGCACGCAGGATGGCGTAATAGGCGATGATGAATTGCGGGCTGTTCTGCATGTTGAGCAGCACCCGGTCGCCGCGCTGGACGCCGCAGTCCTGCTGCAGGTAGCCGGCCAGCGCCCGCACCTGGGCATCGAACTCGGCATAGGTCAGCTTGGCGTCGTAGAAGATCAGGGCGGTCTTGCCGGGATAGCGGCGCGCCGAAATTTCCAGGTTGACGTAGAGACTGGTTTCCGGCGGCGTTAGAGTGTAAGGCAGGCCCGCCGGCCAGTGCTTGTAGTGAGTGGTGTTCATTGTCTCGCTCTCTCTTGTCTTAAACAGGCTGCGGAACATTATAGGACGGGGTTGGCAAAACCGCACGTTCGTTCACAAAATTTCATTTATGAAACATTTGCGGGGATTTTCATTGGATCGTGCTTCATTCGTTCGGCTTTTCTCGCTGATGCTGGCGACCGTTGCGTTGCAGGCCACGCCGGCGCTGGCTGCGCTCGACCAGCCGGCCTGCGACCGGCTAAAAGCCAGCCGCGTGCTGCGCGACCAGGCGCCAGTCGGCTGCGACCGGCTAGCCGTGGTGCGCTTTCCCTATATCGATTTTTCCGGCGCCAGGCATGACGACGGCGAAATGATGGTGCTGGACGCCGTGGCGCCGGAAGTCAGCCAGCTGTTCCACGCGCTGTACCGGCGCCGCTTTCCGCTGGCCCGGGTGCGGCTGATCGACCATTACGGCGGTGACGATGACGCGTCCATGCGTGACAACAACACCTCCGCCTTCAACCAGCGCGCGGTCACCGGCGGCGGCCCGCCCTCGCTGCATGCCTATGGCCTGGCCATCGATATCAACCCGGTGCAGAACCCTTTCCTGCAGCCAGGCGATGGCGGCATGGTGCGGGTCAGTCCGCCGGCCGGAACAAGCTACCTGAACCGGCGCGCCGGCCGGCCCGGCATGGCAGAAGACGTGACCGGCCTGTTCGCCGCGGCCGGCTTCACCGTATGGGGCGGCGACTGGGACACGCCACTCGATTACCAGCATTTCCAGTTCAGCCGCGAACTAGCGCAACGGCTGGCCGCATTGCCGGAGCGGGAGGCGCGCCAGCTTTACCTGCAGAAGATCAAGGCATACCGCGGCTGCGTTGGGGAACGCCGCAACAACGCAGGCACAACTTGTGCATCTGTTCAAACTCCGTAGCATCGCAGTTATTGTGCACCGCAACATTTAATGCTTGACATGCAAAATCAAACAGTTAGAATGGTCATGTTGCGCTGCACAATAACTGGTTTCATGTTGTAGCAAGTCTTTTTCGCCGATGTGCCAGCGCTGATAACCGCTTCATCCACACGAGGAGAATCACATGTTTCCCAATAACGACCAGATTTCCAACGCAGCCAAAGCCAACTTCGACCAGCAGATCGCTGCCGTCACCGAACTCACCAACAAGGCCTTCGCCAGCATCGCCCAGCTGGTGGAACTGAATGTCAATGTCGCCAAGGCATCGCTGGAGCAGTCCACCGCCACCGCACAGCGCCTGATGGCCGCCAAGGACCCGCAGGAATTTTTCGCCGTCAGCACCCAGAACCCGCCGAGCGCGGAGACCGCGATTGCCTACAGCCGCAACCTGGCCAGCATCGCCTCCAATGCACAGGCCGAGTTCACCCGCGCCGCCGAAGCCCAGATCGCCGAGACCACCCGCAAGGTCACCGCGCTGATCGAGGACATCGCCAAGAACGCGCCGCCGGGATCGGAAAACGCGATCGCCATCCTCAAGACCGCCATCGCCAACGCCAATGCCGCCTACGAGCAGCTGACCAAGACCACCCGCCAGGCAGCCGACACGATGAACGCCAACGCCACCAACGTGGTAAACCAGTTCTCCCAGGCTGCTGAAAAAGCCACCGGCCGCGCGAAGAAGTAATCCGCCCGCCGCGCATTGACAAGGACCGCTTGCGGTCCTTTTTTCTTTGCTCCCTGCAATAGCGTCCATGTAAGCTCATGGCTTATCGATACTGCGGAGTTGCGGGATGCTGATCAATTGCGTCGCCTATCAGAACGGCAAGAAGCTCGGAGATATCCCGGTCGAGGAAATCAGCGATGCCCTCGCCCGGCCGGACTGCTTTGTCTGGGTCGGCATGGCCGATGTCACCGTGGAAGAGCTGGAATGCATGCGCGCGGAATTCAAGCTGCATCCGCTGGCGGTCGAGGATGCGCTGGTCGGGCAGCAGAGGCCAAAGATCGAGGAATACGGCGAATCGCTCTTTGCGGTGATGCGGCCGGTGGAAATCGTCGACGGCGAATTGCAGATCGGCGAACTGGCGGTGTTCGTCGGCCCGAATTATGTGCTGTCGGTGCGCCGCGACAGCAGCCACGGCTTCCATGACGTACGCGCCCGCTGCGAGCGCGAGCCGGAGCTGCTGCGCAACGGCTCGGGCTTCGTGCTGTATGCGCTGATGGACGCGGTGGTGGACCGCTATTTCCCGGTGATGGACGCGATGGAAAACCGCCTGGAAACGATAGAGGAACAGATCTTCGAAAAGGATGCGCAGCGCGCCAACATCGAGCAACTGTATGAATTGAAGCGCGAAGTGCTGCGCTTCCGGCATGCGGTCAATCCGCTGACCGCCACCGCCGGCAAGCTGCATGGCGGCCGGGTGCCGCGCGCGGTGCAGGATTGCGGCGACTACTTCCGCGACGTCTACGACCATCTGCACCGCATCAATATTTCCATCGACGCGATCCGCGACACGATCAACACGGCCATCCAGGTCAACCTGTCGATGGTGGCCATCGACGAGAGCGAGGTCAACAAGCGGCTTGCGGCATGGGCGGCCATCTTCGCGGTCGCTACCGCCTTCGCCGGCATCTGGGGCATGAACTTCGAGCACATGCCCGAGCTGCACTGGAAATACGGCTATCCGACGGCGCTGGCCGCCATGGTGGGCATCTGCCTCTACCTGTACCGGCGCTTTCGCAAGTCGGGCTGGTTATGACGCCGTGCGCGCCACGCCCGTGATCGACAGCGCCACCGCCTCGGCCACCCGGATGCCGTCGATGCCGGCCGACATGATGCCGCCGGCATAGCCCGCGCCCTCGCCGGCCGGGAACAGGCCGCGGGTATTGATGCTCTGCAGGCTGTCGTCATGGCGCCGGATGCGTATCGGCGACGAGGTGCGGGTCTCGACGCCGGTCAGCACCGCGTCGCGCATCGCAAAGCCCTTGATCTGGCGGTCAAACATCGGCAGCGCCTCGCGCATCGCGGCAATCGCGTAGTCGGGCAGCGCGGTCGACAGGTCGCCGAGCTTGACGCCCGGCTTGTAGGACGGCAGCACGGCGCCGAACTGCGTGGACGCCTTTTGCTCCAGAAAGTCGCCGACCAGCTGGCCTGGCGCGCTGTAGTCGCCGCCGCCAAGCTCGAAGGCGCGCGACTCCCAGTGGCGCTGGAAGTCAATGCCGGCCAGCGGATGGCCGGGATAATCGTCGGGCGTGATGCCGACCACGATGCCGGCATTGGCATTGCGCTCGTTGCGTGAATACTGGCTCATGCCGTTGGTCACCACGCGGCCCGGCTCGGAGGTGGCCGCTACCACTGTGCCGCCGGGGCACATGCAGAAGCTGTAGACCGAGCGGCCATTGCCGCTGTGATGCACCAGCTTGTAGTCGGCCGCGCCGAGGATGGGGTTGCCGGCATTCGGGCCGAAGCGGCAGCGGTCTATCAGCGACTGCGGATGCTCGATCCGGAAGCCAATCGAAAACGGCTTGGCTTCCACATGCACGCCGCGGTCGTAGAGCATCTGGAAGGTGTCGCGGGCGCTGTGCCCGACCGCCAGCACGACATGGTCGGCCTCCAGCCGCTCGCCGCTGGACAGATGCAGCGCGCGCATTTGTCCATTGTCGATTTCCATGTCGGTGACCCGGGTCTCGAAACGGACCTCGCCGCCTAGCTCCTCGATGGTGGCGCGCATCAGCTCCACCATCTTCACCAGCCTGAAAGTGCCGATGTGCGGCTTGCTGACATACATGATTTCGGGCGGCGCATCGGCCTTGACGAACTCGGTCAGCACCTTGCGGCCGTAATGCTTGGGGTCCTTCACCTGGGTCCACAGCTTGCCGTCGGAAAAGGTGCCGGCGCCGCCTTCGCCGAACTGCACGTTCGACTCCGGATGCAGCACCCGCTTGCGCCACAGGCCGAAGGTGTCCTTGGTCCGCTCGCGCACCGACTTGCCGCGCTCCAGGATGATGGGCCTGAAACCCATCTGCGCCAGGATCAGGCCGGCAAACAGGCCGCACGGCCCCATGCCGATCACCACCGGCCGCCTGGCCAGGCCGGGCGGCGCCTTTGCCACGTAGCGATAATTGGTGTCCGGCGTGGGCTGCACGGTACGGTCGCCGGCATGGCGCCGCAGCAGCGCGGCTTCATCGCGCACCTCGACATCGACGGTGTAGATCAGCGAAATCGCGCTCTTGCGGCGCGCGTCATAACCACGCCGGAACACATGCAGGCCGAGCAGTTCATCGGCAGGAATGCCCAGGCGCGCAAGCACGGCTTGCTTTAACGCAGGTTCGGGATGGTCGAGAGGGAGTTGTACATCGATGAGTCGCAGCATGCGCTTGAATCCGGTGGAAATGCACCGGTTGCGCTACATGCAACCGGTCGGCAGGCCGCTATTTTACCGCAGCAGGGCGGTCTCCTGGACCGCCCGCCGGGTACGTCATGCTTCACATCTCAGGCTTCAGGCATTGCCCTTGGCAGCGCGTACCTGGTTGCGCATCGCCTTGACCTGGTCATGGTTCTTCATCACGCCGCTGTACTGGCGCTCGACGATGGTCTTGATGTTGGCCGGCAGCGCCTTGCCCAGCGCCGTCTCGTAGCTGCGCTTTGCCACGTCCTCGCCGCGCTCGCACTCGTTCAGGATGGCCTCATCGTCCTTGCCGGTCACCAGGCCCTTGATGTCGACCCAGCGGCGGTGCAGCGCGCTGGCAATGCTGCTGCTGGTTTCCGGATTGCCGCCCAGCGTGCGCACTTCCTGCTGCAGTTCGGCGGCCGCTTCGGCGCAGGACTGGGCGCGGGTGGTGAAGAAGGATTTCATCTGCGCATCCTTGATGTCCTCGGCGCAGGTACGGAAACCCTGCTCGCCATCCTTGCAGGTTTCAATCAGGTCGTTCAATGTCGAGATAACGTCGTCGTTGTTCATGTCGCTTCCTTTCGTTATGGAGAAGTTGCCGGCGCAGGCAACAGTGGTTCATGCCCGCGCCGCAAGCCTGTTAGCTATTTGCAAACACCGTGCCACGAGAAAAAGCGTCATGCCAGAGGCAAAAGAAACGGGCGCCAGAGGCGCCCGGAAGAATGTGCCGGCAAAACGGCAGGAATTACACGTTACTTCGCCGAACTTCCTTCAGCGGTAACGCTTGTCGGTACGGCACTCGTGCGTGGACAGCACCTTGCCCTTGGGATCGACCGTTTCCAGCCGCACATCGAAACCCCAGAGACGCGCCACGTGTTTCAGCACCTCGTCGGTCTGCTGGCTCAATGGCCGGCGCTGGAACTGGGTATGGCGCAAGGTCAGCGAACGGTCGTCGCGGGTGTTGACAGCCCACACCTGGATATTGGGCTCGCGGTTGCCCAGGTTGTACTGCGCGGCAAGCTGCTGGCGCACATAGCGATAGCCGGCATCGTCGTGGATGGCGGAGATGGTCAGCTTGTCGTCATGGTCATCGTCCAGCACCGAGAAGAAGTGGAATTCCCGGATCAGCCGCGGCGACAGGTATTGCGCAATGAAGCTTTCATCCTTGAAGTTGCGCATTGCGAAGTCCAGCGTCTTGCGCCAGTCGCTGCCGGCGATGTCCGGGAACCAGTGTCGGTCCTCGTCATCCGGGTTTTCGCAGATGCGGCGGATGTCGCGCATCATCGCAAAACCCAGCGCATAGGGATTGATGCCGCTGTAGTACGGGCTGTTGATCGGCGGCTGATAGACCACGTTGGTATGGCTTTGCAGGAACTCCATCATGAAGCCGTCGCTCAGTATGCCTTCGTCGTAGAGCTGGTTCAGGATGGTGTAATGCCAGAAAGTGGCCCAGCCTTCGTTCATGACCTGGGTCTGGCGCTGCGGATAGAAATACTGCGAAATCTTGCGGGTGATGCGCACGATCTCGCGCTGCCACGGCTCCAGAAGGGGCGCCGACTTCTCGATGAAATACAGCAGGTTCTCCTGCGGTTCGCTCGGAAAGCGCGCGGCTGGCGTGGCAATCGAGGAATACGACTCTTCACGCCGCGGCAAGGTGCGCCACAGATCGTTGATCTGGCTTTGCAGGTATTGCTCGCGCTCGGCCTGACGGGCGTTTTCTTCGATCATCGACAGCTTGGCTGGCCGCTTGTAACGGTCCACGCCATAGTTTTGCAGCGCATGGCAGGAGTCCAGCAGCAATTCCACTTCCTCGACGCCATGGCGCCGCTCGCACTCGGCAATGTAGTTCTTGGCGAACAGCATGTAGTCGATGATGGCTTCCGCGTCGGTCCAGGTGCGGAACAGGTAATTGCCCTTGAAGAAGGAATTGTGGCCATAGGCCGCATGGGCAATCACCAGCGTCTGCATCATCAGGCTGTTTTCCTCCATCAGGTAGGCGATGCAGGGATTGGAGTTGATGACGATCTCGTAGGCCAGGCCCATCTGGCCGCGCCGGTAGCCTTTTTCCGTCGTCAGGAAATGCTTGCCGAAAGACCAGTGGTTATAGGACACCGGCATGCCGACGGAAGCGTAGGCATCCATCATCTGCTCGGCGGTAATGATCTCGAGCTGGTTCGGGTAAGTGTCGAGGCCGAAATCGGCGGCGACGCGGCGCACTTCCTCATGCGCCTGTTCGATCAGTTCAATAGTCCATTCCGACTGCTCCGGCAGGCGGCGTGCATGGACGGGCTTGTCTATCACTTGGCTCATGGGGCTGCCCTCATTTCGGCTGCTTCTTGAACAACTCGCGGAACACCGGGTAAATATCTGCCGGCGACTCGATTTTCTGCATTGCAAAGTGCGGATGCTGGGTCGCTACCTGCGCATATTCATGCCACAGGTTCTGTGGCGCGCCGTCGGTGATTTCCACATAGGCGTAGTACTGGACCGCCGGCAGGATCGCGCTGCTCAATATCTGGCGGCAATTGACCGAGTCCTTGTCCCAGTTGTCGCCGTCGGACGCCTGCGCCACATACACATTCCAGTCGCCGCTGGGATAACGCTCGTGCAGGATGCGCTGCAGCAGATGCAATGCGGACGACACAACCGTGCCGCCGGACTCGCGGGAATTGAAGAACTCGTGCTCATCCACCTCGGTGGCGGCGGTATGGTGGCGGATGAAGACCACCTCGATCTTGTCGTAGGCACGTGTCAGGAACAGGTACAGCAGGATGAAGAAACGCTTGGCGGTGTCCTTGCGCTGCTCATCCATCGAACCCGACACATCCATCACGCAGAACATCACTGCCTGGCTGGACGGCTTGGGTGTCTTGACCCGGTTGCTGTAGCGTAAATCGAATGGATCGATGAAGGGAATCGCATTGATCCGGGTTTTCAGGTGCGATATCTCGTGCCGCAGCCTGATCACTTCCGGATGGTCTTCCTCCGCCATCAGCAACAGGTTCTCGAGTTCTTCCTCGGCCCGTGCCAGGCGCCTGCCATGTTTGCCGCCGATCGCAATGCGCCGTCCGAGCGCGCCGCGCAGGGAGCGCAGTACATGGATATTGGCTGGCGTGCCGGAGGTGGTGTAGCCGGCGCGGTGGCTCTTGAACTCCGTAGTGGAAGCCAGCTGCTTCTTGACCATGTTGGGAAGCTCGAGATCCTCGAAGAAGTAATTCATGAATTCTTCGCGGCTCAGCTCAAAGACGAAGTCATCTTGCGTGACTTCCTCGCTATTGCCCGATTTCCCGCCACCGCCGCCGCCACCGCCGCCGCGCGGACGCGCCACTCTGTCGCCCTTTACATACTCCTCGTTGCCCGGATTGACGACTTCCCAGATGCCGCCATGGGAATGGCCAAAATTCGGCTCGTTCACGTCCTTTGCCGGGATGGAAATTTTCTCGCCGCTGGCGATATCGGTAATAGAGCGCCCCTTGATGGCACGCTCCACCGCTTGCTTGATCTGACCTTTGTAGCGCCGCAAAAAGCGTTCGCGGTTGACTGCTGACTTGTTCTTGCTCTGCGTACGCCGATCGATGAGGTAAGTCAATATGGTCTCCTGCTCATGCTACCGAGGCAAACGCGGAACCGTCGCTTCCGGTCTACCACATCATCCGCCCGGCATTGCCGGGTTCCGATGGCGCGCGACGGGCGTCAGCGGAAGATACGTCTGGCCCTACCCCATAAACTAGCAAGAGCAGGGCCAGTCATGCAAGACCCGCGAGCAGGAAAGCCTGCCTGCTTACGAAGACTTCCTTACCCGCAAATACCACTCGCACAGCAGCCGCACCTGCTTGGGCGTATAGCCCTTGGCAACCATGCGCTCGACAAATTCCTTGTGCTTGTGGGCGTCGTCCGCGCTGGCTTTGGCATTGAACGAGATCACTGGCAGGAGTTCCTCGGTATTGGAGAACATCTTCTTCTCGATTACCGTGCGGAATTTCTCATACCCTGTCCATGCCGGGTTCTTGCCATTGTTCTGCGCCCTGGTGCGCAACACGAAGTTGACGATCTCGTTCCGGAAGTCCTTGGGATTGGAAATGCCGGCCGGTTTTTCGATCTTCTCCAACTCGCTGTTGAGCGAGTCGCGGTTGAAGCTCTCGCCAGTGTCGGGGTCGCGGAACTCCTGGTCCTGTATCCAGAAATCGGCGAAGGTCACGTAGCGGTCGAAGATGTTCTGGCCGTACTCGGAATAACTTTCGAGGTAGGCGGTCTGGATCTCCTTGCCGATGAACTCCACGTAACGCTGCGCCAGGTATTCCTTGATGTAGGAATAGTATTTCTGCTCCGTCTCCGGCGGGAACTGCTCGCGGCTGACCGCCTGCTCCAGCACATACAGCAGGTGCACCGGGTTGGCGGCGACCTCGGTGCTGTCGAAGTTGAAGACCTTGGACAGGATCTTGAACGCGAAGCGGGTCGACAGGCCGGTCATGCCTTCGTCCACGCCGGCATAGTCGGCATATTCGGTGCGCGACTTGGCCTTGGGATCGGTGTCCTTCAGGTTCTCGCCGTCATAGACCTGCATCTTGCTGAAGATGCTGGAGTTTTCCGGCTCCTTCAGGCGCGACAGCACCGCGAACTGCGCCATCATCTTCAGCGTGCCGGGGGCGCAGGGCGCATCGGCCAGCGAGGAGTTGCGCACCAGCTTGTCGTAGATCTTGATCTCGTCTGTCACGCGCAGGCAGTACGGCACCTTGACGATATAGATCCGGTCCAGGAACGCTTCATTGTTCTTGTTGTTCTTGAAGGCCTTCCACTCCGATTCATTGGAGTGGGCCAGCACGACGCCGTCGAACGGTATCGCGCCAAAGCCTTCGGTGCCCTTGTAGTTGCCTTCCTGAGTGGCAGTCAGCAGCGGATGCAGCACCTTGATCGGGGCCTTGAACATCTCGACGAATTCCAGCAAGCCTTGGTTGGCCAGGCACAGGCCGCCGGAGTAGCTGTAGGCATCCGGATCATCCTGCGAATAGTCTTCCAGCTTGCGGATGTCGACCTTGCCGACCAGGGACGAGATGTCCTGGTTGTTCTCGTCGCCCGGCTCGGTCTTGGCCACGGCCACCTGCCGCAGCACCGAGGGATAGCGGCGCACGATGCGGAAGCGGTTGATGTCGCCGTTGAACTCGTGCAGGCGCTTGACGGCCCAGGGACTGGGGATGGAACGCAGATAGCGGCGCGGGATGCCGTAATCCTCTTCCAGGATCACGCCGTCTTCCTGTTCATTGAACAGGCCGAGCGGCGATTCATTGACGGGGGAACCCTTGATGCAGTAGAACGGAACGCTCTCCATCAGGGACTTGAGCTTTTCGGCGATCGACGACTTGCCGCCGCCAACCGGGCCCAGCAGATACAGGATCTGCTTGCGTTCTTCCAGGCCTTGCGCCGCATGGCGGAAGTAGGAAACGACCTGCTCGATGACTTCCTCGGTGCCGTAGAACTCGCGAAACGCGGGGTAAATCTTGATGACCTTGTTGGCGAAGATGCGGGACAGCCGTGGGTCATGCCGGGTGTCCAGGAGTTCCGGCTCGCCTATGGCTGCCAGCATCCTTTCAGCCGCGGTGGCGTAAGCCATGCGGTCGCGCTTGCAAAGATCCAGATACTCCTGGACCGACATCTCTTCCTCACGGGTCCTTTCATATCGTGCCGCATAGTTCTCAAAGATTTTCATTTGCATGGTTCCTTTGAAGTGAATCTATCGTCAGCTAACGCTTGTGCAGAAGCTGGCTTTCTGCCCCGCAATTCAATAATACGCGTTCTTTCTTTTGTCAGCATTGGCCCTGTCGGAAAACTTGATCTATTTCCAGAGCCACGCCGTGCATCCGACGCGCATGAGTCCAACACTGCGAAGTGCCGCGCGCGCCCTTGGCACCGCGATGAAAACCGGATTCATATTTGCATATTATCCGAATCATTGCATCAAGCATTGATGCTCTCGTCTCCGTCCGGATCATCGGTTACGGCGAACGCAAACATGATGCGCTCATGTCGTTTTTCACGGCTGTTCTCGAAGGCACGCCGGGTTATCATCGCGACGTATTACAACAAGGCCGGGACAGAAAATTTATCATGGCATTTCCGTATCTGTTGCATCCCGTCTGAAACTTTGTCTTACAATTTTTCCTGTCGCAGTCATCCTCCTTTCAACCCGTCCCTGACACTATCAACAAGCCAAGTTCAATGACCCGATCCAAGCCTGCCGCCGTGCCTGTCCCGGAACCGATCCCTTCCATCGTCGTGCGCCATTCCAAGATCCATGGCAACGGCGTATTCGCCAGACGCAAGATCCCTGCCGGCACGCTGGTGTCGGAATATATCGGCGAAATCATCACCGAGAAGGAGGCGGAGAAGCGCACCGGGCTGGACCCGGAAAATCCTTACCACACGTTTTTCTTCGCCCTCGGCAATGGCAAGATGATCGACGGCGCCAGCGGCGGCAATGATGTCCGCTGGATCAATCACAGCTGCGCGCCGAACTGCGAGGCGCGCGAGGACAACAACCGCATCTTCATCTACACCTTGCGCGACATCGAGCGCGGCGAGGAACTGAACTACGACTACGGCCTGGTGCTGGAAGGCCGCCATACGCCGGCCGTGAAGCGCGCCTACCAGTGCCTGTGCGGCCAGCCGAACTGCCGCCAGACCATGCTCGCGCCCAAGCGCGGCCGGCGCCGTGCAGCCTGATGCAGCAGGCAAGCAGTATTCAGCGGCAACATAACTGATATCGCAAATCGGAATTGGCGGCCAGGACGCAGGCTTTCTATACTTCGTCCTGTCTCCTCTATGTCTCCTCATTTGATATAGATTCAGCCCGCTCCCAGAGCGGGCTTTTTTTTGTCCGCCGCCCGCGCATGGCGGCCTGCTAAACTGCCGTCCCGGCCATCTCTACTGACGCAACAAGGAACAGGCACGTGCAAGACAGTCATTACGGCGACGCGCCCAGGCGGGTCGTCATCATCGGCGGCGGGCCGGCGGGCCTGATGGCGGCCGAAACGCTGGCAGCGGCCGGCGTCGAGGTCGATCTCTACGACGCCATGCCATCGGTCGGCCGCAAATTCCTGCTGGCCGGCCGCGGCGGGCTGAACCTGACCCACTCCGAGCCGGCGGAACGTTTTCTGGGCCGCTATGGCAGCCGCCAGATGCACATAGCGCCGCTTCTGGCCGGCTTCGACGCCGATGCATTGCGCGCCTGGTCGCATGGCCTGGGCGTCGACACCTTCGTCGGCACGTCGGGCCGGGTCTTCCCCACGGAAATGAAAGCTGCACCTTTATTGCGCGCCTGGCTGCACCGCTTGCGTGCGGCCGGCGTCCGTTTTCATATGCGGCATCGCTGGCTGGGCTGGGAAGACGGCGCACTGCGCTTTGCCACCGCCGATGGCGAGATACGGGTACGTGCCGGCGCGACGCTGCTTGCGCTGGGCGGGGCCAGCTGGAAGCGGCTGGGGTCGGACGGCGCCTGGCTGCCCTGGCTGCAGGCGGCCGGCGTCGAGGTGGCGCCGCTGCTGCCTGCCAACTGCGGTTTCGACGTGCGCTGGAGCGGCCATTTCCGCGAGCGTTTCGCCGGGCAGCCGGTCAAGTCGGTCACGGCGACATGCCTGCTGGCCGATGGCGCCGCGCTGACAAGGCCCGGCGAATTCGTGGTCACCGAAAGCGGCGTGGAAGGCAGCCTGGTCTATGCCCTGTCGGCGCCGCTGCGTGAGGCCCTGATCGCGGACGGCAGCGCGCTGCTGCGCCTGGATCTGGCGCCCGGCAAAAGCCTGGAGCGGCTGACGGCGGAGCTGCAGCATCCGCGCGGATCGCGCTCGCTGGCCAGCCACTTGCAAAGCCGGGCCGGCGTCACCGGCGTCAAGGCGGGCCTGCTGCGTGAAGTGCTAGACCGGGAACAGATGAACGACATGCGCCAGGTGGCATCGGCCATCAAGTCGCTGCCATTGCGGCTGGTGGCGACGCGGCCCATCGATGAAGCCATCAGCAGCGCCGGCGGGGTGTGCTTTGACGCGCTGGACGACAGGCTGATGCTGCGCCGCCTGCCGGGCGTGTTCTGTGCCGGGGAAATGCTGGACTGGGAAGCGCCCACCGGCGGCTATCTGCTGACGGCCTGCATGGCCAGCGGCAGGAGCGCGGCGCAGGGCATGCTGCGCTGGATGGGTGAAGGGCGGTCGTGATGGCAGGCGGCGCCAGGACATTCGCGGTGACCATCAATCCGCAGGGCTGGCGCTTCGACGCCGCCGACAGCCAGCCATTGCTGCGCTCGGCCGAGGCGGCCGGCATCAGGCTCCCGAGTTCCTGCCGCAACGGCACCTGCCGCGCCTGCATCTGCCGGATGACCGCGGGCCAGGTGCACTACCGCATCGAATGGCCCGGCCTGTCGGTTGATGAGAAGCGCGAAGGCTACATCCTGCCCTGCGTGGCTTATCCCGACGCCGACATCACGCTGGAGAACAGGGCGGCGAAGCGCGGCTGATCAGCCTTTCCAGGTGCGCTGCAGGCCGGTATCGGCATGGATCCAGCCGCCGCGGGTGTCGCTGCGGTAATAGAAGCCCACGCCGCCCTGCCGGAAGCTGCGCACCAGCCCGCCCAGCACGACCGCATCCAGATGCGGCACACGGATGTCCGCCGCCTTGCCATCCATGTGCAGCGATTTGCGCGCCGCCGGCACGCCCTGCTCGCGCAGCCGCTGATTCGATTCGGGCGTACGGTAGCCCGACAGGATTTCCAGCGGCGCCGTGATGCCGTAGCGGGCCACGAAGGCCTGCGTGCCCCACAGGGTTTCCAGCAGGTTGGGATCCATCGGCGTGGTCTTGCCGCCGCCGTTGACATCGCGCAGCAGATGGCACAGCTGCTGGTAGGCGGAATCGATCACCTCGCCATCTTTCCAGTACAGCAGTCTGGCGCGCTCGCCGCTGGCCGGGCGCACCACCTCGATCACCCTGGGCTTGACCCAGAATTCCATGTCGAGCACTTCGGCGTCGAAGATATCCGGCGGCGGCTGCATGGCCGATGCGGGAGTGGACAGGCCGGCGTCGGCAAACAGGCCGCCGGCGGTGAGGAACAGGCTTTTCTTGATGAAGGAACGGCGCGAAGTCATGACGGTGGTTCGGTGATTCGGTTGTACGGACGGAGCGCGAAATCTTACCCGAGCAACGCCCGGGCCTGCGGGAAATTTACAATTCAGATGCCGGCGCCACCACGTTTTCGACGCTGGCATTGGCTACTGCCATGCCGCCAAGGATGAAATTGCCGCTGCCGCCGCCCCAGTCCGGGCGCATGCGCAGCGCAATGTCCAGCGCCGGAACATGGTCGGGGTCGTTCTCGTGGTAACCGAGCAGGAAGATCAGGATTTCGGCATGCCCGGGCGTGGAATACCGCTGGAAACGCCCTTCCACCTGTACTTCGTCCTGGCCATCCGCGGCCCGGATGCTGCAGCGGCCGGACAGCCTCTGTTCAGGAAGGCTGCCCAGTTCCAGGTTCAGCACGGGCGCCGAGGGCATGGCGCTCTGGATTGTGAAAGTCAGGGCTTGCATTTAGCCTCCATCGAAAGGAATGGAGACTCAGATGCAGCGCCACCGCATTGGTTCGCAACGCGGCGGTCTTTTTGCGATGCGTCAGTCCTCGCGCGCCAGCGCCAGGAATTCGGTGCGCATGCCGAGGTTGGGCTGCAATTCACCCAGCATCGAGGAAGTGACGGTTTCTTCGCCGGGCGAGCGGATGCCGCGGCTTTCCATGCACATGTGGCGGCAGCGCAGCACCACGCCAACCGCCTTGGGTTCCAGGTGCGTCATCAACGCGTTGGCGATCTGTATTGTCAGCCGTTCCTGCACCTGCAAGCGCTTGGCGAAGCAATCGACCAGGCGGGTCAGCTTGGACAGGCCGACGATCTTCCCGTTGGGCACATAGCCAATGATGGCCTTGCCGAAGAACGGCGCCAGATGATGCTCGCAATGGCTGTAGACCGGGATATTGCGCACCACGATCAGCTCGTTGTATTCCTCGGCGCCGTCGTCGAATGCCTTGAGCAGTTCGGCCG
>Ga0308161_1003594_pt1 | contig 14937 bp, 15 predicted proteins | sample PhyFR2_FD_201034 | JGI IMG/M metagenome (GOLD analysis project Ga0308161, IMG submission 201034) | Phyllosphere microbial communities from UC Gill Tract Community Farm, Albany, California, United States - DLSLF.R2 | ecosystem: Host-associated > Plants > Phyllosphere > Unclassified | place: USA...
CAGCGCGCTGCGGATGTCCTGGCCGATGCGGCCGCGGACGAACGGCGGGCCGACGCGGTACAGCAGCTTCTTGCCGCGGCGCTCGGCTTCTTCCAGGCCCAGGGCCAGCGCGCGGAAGTCGTTCTCGGTGACGATATCCGCGACGATGGGCGTGGAATCGGAGGCCGGTTCGATGGCGTCGGCGATGGCCTTGGCCGAGATGGCCGGGTCCTGGGCGGCGGAGCCGGCACGGATGATGTTCAGGTCCAGGACAATCACGGAGTCTGCCGGGAACCTGCCCTGCGACTTTTCGGCGACGTAGTCCGCCATGACGGAGGTGCTGAAGCCGAAGGAGGCGTCCTTGGCGAACTCGGTCTCGGACACGGGGACCAGGGTTCCCTTGGCGTCGCCGGTGCCGCGCATGTAGTGGACACCGCCGATGGTGAGCCGCCCGGCATCCGGGAATGCCGGAACCAGCACGACGCCGTCCGTCTTCTCGCCGCTGACTTCGGCAACCGTGGCTGCGATGACGTCGGGTTCCAGGGGGAAGTGGCCGCGGAGGGTGGAATCGCTGCGGCTGACGAAGCCCAGTCGAAGACTGGAGCCGGCGGAGTCCTGCGATCCTGCTGCCGCCAGGGCGTTGCGGACCACTTCCTCGTTGCGGGCTGCCGCCTCGGCCGGGTCAAGGCTGCGGGTGTTGGTGAGGACGTACACGGCGGGCTTGCCCTGGCCGAAAGCCCAGGTGAAGTCTTCCACTTCCCAGCGGGTGAGCACGGGCAGGTCTGCCACGGACTGCGTGCCGGTGGGGTCGTCGTCGAGCACTACCAGGACGCGGGGAACCGCCGCGTTGGAAGCGGCCAGCGCGCCGGCAACCAGCCCGGCGGGAATTTCGAGGTCTGCCGGATAGGCGGCCAGAACGTCTGCTTCATGCGTCACAGTGCACTCCGTTGTGTAGCGATCCGGGCTCGCGGATCCAGATGTAAAGGTAACTGTAAGATGTCTGACATCTTGCATTTGAAAATTAGTGTGGCACACGGCATACGGACGCGCAAGTACACTTGTCTGACATATCCGCCAGGCGTCGGCCGGAGAGAGCGATCGGGGGCAACATGGCAAGGAAGTCACTGGTGGGCGTGGTGGCCGATGAGCTGCTGGACCGCATCATCGAAGGCGAGTTTCCGCCCGGCTCCACTGTTCCCGGCGAACACGAACTGAGCGCCCGCCACGAGGTCAGCCGCATGACGGTCCGTGAGGCGATGAAGACGCTGCAGGCCCAGCGCATCCTCAGCGTGGAGCGCGGCCGGGGCACCTTCGTTAATCCCTTGAGCCGCTGGGCCTCCCTCGAAGCCGTGCTGCGCGCCGCTTCCGAGGGCAAGAACGACGCCGATGCCTCCATCCAGCTCATCGAGCTGCGCAGGATGCTCGAAACGGGCGCCTGTGAACTTGCCGCAGGACGGATTGCCGAGGAAGACATCACGTCCCTTTTCAACTACATTTCCGCGATGAAGGCCGCCCACAGCATCAACGATGTTGCCGCTTTCGTGGAAGCAGACCTTGCCTTCCATGACGTCATCCTGCGGGCATCCGGGAATGTGTTCGTGTCGGTCCTGTTTGAGCCGCTGCACCGCGTGCTGGAAAAGCGCAGGACCGAGACCTCCGCCGTCCCTGCGATCCAGGAGCACGCAATCGGCCATCACCAGAACATTGCCGAGGCCTTGGAATCCCGTGACCCCGACCGGTCACGCCAGGCCATGGACGCGCACATGCAGCAGACCCTCGATGACTTGAAGCAGCTGGTGCTGGACGCCAAGTAGCCTCCCGTGCCGCGGTCCTGATTGACCCGGGCCCCTGTTCAACGCTCCCGCAGTCCTACTAGGCTTCAGGAACGGCCCGCAACCGGGAGCATCGACGATCACGAGGAGCGAAGTTGTCCAACCACACGTACAGCATTTCTGAAATTGTCGGCACCTCCACCGAGGGCGTGGACGACGCTGTCCGCAACGGCATTGCCAAGGCATCCCAGACCCTGCGGAACCTCGACTGGTTTGAGGTCAAGGAGGTCCGCGGCCACCTGGAGGACGGAAAGGTCGCAGACTGGCAGGTCACCATCAAGATTGGCTTCCGACTGGAAGATCACTAACGCCAAACACAGCTGACCCGCAGCCAACACGTTCCTGACGATGTTGGCTGCGGGTCAGTTGTGCTTAAGGCAGGACCTAGTTTGCCGTGCCGGGGCTGCGCCGCCGCCAGACGGTGGGCACGCCGTCGAATGCCGGGAACACGTGGCCCTCGAAGAAGGACAGGACCGTGTGGGGATCGATGTCGGGGCTCCAGAGGCCGGAAGCCGGGCAGTGGGAACCGGTGGCGGTGGAGGCGGCGCCGGCAGAGGCCTGGCGCTCCTTCAGCAGGGCGATGCGTTTCATCGTTGAGACCATCCTGGGTGATAAGAACTGGGCAGGGAAAGCTGGTACTCCCACCCTAGGAAAGGACCGGCCCGCCACCAATGGGCGGCTGGCCAGAATCACCCCACTTCGCTGGACGAATGTACAGTGGCGTGGGCGCGCGCATGGCCGGTCAGCCCGCGTCGCCGCTTTCGGCCACCGCGGCAGGGTCCCGTTCCAAGCCGGCATCCGGGGCTGCCCCGAGGCTTCCCAGCAGTGCCAGGGCGTCCGACGACGGCGATCCCGGCCGGGCGGAGTACACCCGGAGCGTCTGGTCGGGGTCCTCCGGCAGGACCAGGTTTTCAAAGTTCAGTTCCAGGTCCCCCACCGCGGGATGGTGCAGCCGGACGGTGCCTGCAGCGCGGGTGGCAACCCGGTGCCCCGCCCACCACTGGCGGAAGTGTTCGCTGTGGACCGCCAGCTCCCCCACCAGGTGGTTCGCCTGGGGGTCGTTGGGGTGCCGGCCCACGTCCAGGCGGAGGGAGCCCGCGGCTTCTGCCGCCACGGTTTTCCAGTCCCTGAACAGTTCCCGCGCAGCCGGGTCAAGGATGGTCCAGCGTGTGAGGTTCCGCTCCGCCAGCGGCAGCGCGGGGAAATCGGCGAACAAGAGGAACGCCATCCTGTTGCCCGCCAGTACGTCGTTGCGGCGACCCAGCACCAGCGCGGGCACCTCACCCACCGCGTCCAGGAGTTGGCGCAGCGCCGGCCGGACGCCCTGGGCTGCATTGGCACCCGGTTCGCGCGGAGCTCCCGCGCAGTTCTCGAGCAGGTCCAGCATGTGCGCGTGCTCGCTGCTGTCCAGCCTCAGGGCCCTGGCAACGGCGTCCAGGACCGTGCGTGACGGGTGGATGTTGCGGCCCTGTTCCAGCCGCACGTAGTAGTCGGTGCTGACCCCGGCCAGGCGCGCCACTTCCTCACGCCGCAGGCCCGGAACCCTGCGGGCGCCCGTACTGGGGCCCGTCCCGGCGACCTCCGGGCTCAACCGGGACCGCATGGCTTTGAGGAATTTTCCGAACTCGGCGCTTTGACCCATGCAGACCATTGTGCCTGCGTTGACGCGGCCTCCTCCACAACGAAGGTAGGACTGGCGGTCCTAGGAAAAACAGGATCAGCCTTGGCTGCTGACTTGATGGCAGAAAGTGCATAGGCTCAGGAGTGAGCCGGTGGAAACCGATTTCTCACCGTGTTTCCCCACTCGTCGAGCCACCGGCATCGTTCCCAGCACCATACGTCCAAGGAGTACACCCATGTCAGAGCTGACACTCAACAACGGCGTCACCATTCCGCAGCTTGGCTTCGGCGTTTTCCAGGTCCCGCCGGAGGATACACAGCGGACCGTGGAGGATGCGCTGGAAGCGGGCTACCGCCACATCGACACCGCTGCGGCGTACCGCAACGAGGCAGGGGTAGGGGCGGCCCTCGCGGCTACCGGGATCCCCCGCGGGGAAATTTTCGTGACCACCAAGCTCCGCAATGGCGAGCAGGGCCGGGCGCAGGAGGCGTTCCAGAACAGCCGCAAGGCCCTGGGCCTGGACTTCATCGACCTCTACCTCATCCACTGGCCGGTTCCTTCGCAGGGCCTCTTCGTCCAGGCATGGAAGGAGATGGAGCGGCTGTACGAAAACAAGGAGATCCGCGCCATCGGCGTCTCCAACTTCCTGTCCGACCACCTGGACAGCCTGCTGGAATCCGCGGAAACAGTGCCCGCCGTCAACCAGATCGAGCTTCACCCCAGCTACCAGCAGGCGGACCTTGCGGCCAAGTGCCGCAGCCTGGGCATCGCCGTGGAGGCGTACAGCCCGCTGGGGCAGGGCGGTGACCTTAACGGCAACGCCGTCACCGCAATCGCCGACGCCCACGGCGCCACCACCGCCCAGGTAGTGCTCGCCTGGCACCTCGCCAACGGCAACATCGTCATTCCCAAATCCGCGAATCCGGGCCGCATCCGGGAAAACTTCGCGGCTTCGTCCCTCAAGCTGTCCGAAGCCGAACTGTCCGCCATCACCGCACTGGAGTCCGGCGCGCGCATTGGCTCCGATCCCGCCGTCGCCTCCTTCACCCAGATGTAGGTTCCAGCCGGCCCACCCACCGGTTTGGCAGGCCTACCGTTGAAAGGATCTTCCATGCAGTACACCCATCTGGGCCGCTCCGGCCTGAAAGTCTCCCGCCTCTGCCTCGGCACCATGAACTTTGGGCCGCAGACGGAGGAGGCGGACGCGCACAGCATCATGGATTCCGCGCACGAAGCCGGCATCAACTTCTTCGACACCGCCAACGTGTACGGCGGCGCCGACCACCGCGGCTGGACCGAGGAAATCATCGGGCGCTGGTTCGCCAAGGGCGGCGAGCGCCGGGAGCACACCGTCCTGGCCACCAAGCTCTACGGCACCATGACGGACCGGCCCAACGAGTCCAAGCTCTCGGCCCTGAACATCCGCCGTGCGCTGGACGCCAGCCTCAAGCGCCTGCAGACGGACTACATCGATGTGTACCAGTTCCACCACATCGACCGCGACACTCCGTGGGACGAGATCTGGCAGGCCATCGAAGTGGCCGTACAGCAGGGCAAGATCCTGTACTCGGGCAGCAGCAACTTCGCCGGCTGGCACATCGCCCAGGCGCAGGAGGCAGCACGCCGCCGGAACTACACGGGCCTGGTCAGCGAGCAGTCCATCTACAACCTGTTCATGCGGCAGGTGGAACTGGAAGTCATCCCGGCAGCACAGCAGTACGGGCTGGGCCTCATTCCCTGGTCGCCGCTGCAGGGCGGGCTGCTGGGCGGCGTGCTGAAGAAGGAACGCCAGGGAGTCCGCCGCACGGAGGGGCGGGCAGCGGAAACGCTGAAGAAGCACGAGGACCAGATCCGCCAGTACGAGGACTTCGCCGACGAACTGGGCCACGAACCCGGCGACGTGGCCCTGGCATGGCTCCTCCACCAGCCTGCCGTGACCGCACCGATCGTGGGCCCCCGGACCCAGGAACAGCTGGACGCCGCAATCCGCGCCCTGGATGTCTCCCTCGATGGGGACGCACTCAAGAGGCTGGACGACATTTTCCCGGGACACCGCACGGCACCGGAAGACTACGCGTGGTAGGCACAATCGCCGCGGATACGGTGGCGCCGAGGAGCATCCTTTTCATCGGCGGGACCGGGGTCATCAGCGCGGCGGCGGCAGAACGTGCCGCCGCGCTGGGCCACCGGCTGACCATCCTGAACCGGGGGCAGTCCGGCAGGCCTGTCCCCGACGGCACCGAAGTGCTGCACGCCGACGTCCGCGATGCGGCCTCCGTCAGGGAGGTGCTGGGCGGAAGGGAGTTCGACGCCGTGGCGGACTTCATTTCCTACACTCCGGACCATGCCCAAACCAGCATGGAGCTGTTCCGGGAGCGAACGGGTCAGTACGTCTTCATCAGCTCGGCCTCCGCGTACCAGAAGCCGCCCACCAGGCTGCCCATCCGCGAGTCCACGCCGTTGAAGAATCCGTTCTGGCAGTACTCCCGGGACAAGATCGCGTGCGAGGAGCTGCTGTTCAGGGCCTACCGGGAGGACGACTTCCCGTTGACGGTGGTCCGGCCCTCGCACACCTATGACCGCACCAAGATTGCGATGGTGGGCGGCTGGACGGACATCCACCGCATGCGCAGCGGCCTCCCGGTCATGGTTCACGGTGACGGCACCTCGCTGTGGACGCTGACGCATAGCAAGGACTTTGCCAAGGCGTTCGTCGGCCTGCTTGGCCGGCCGCAGGCGGTGGGCGAAAGCTACACCATCACCTCCGACGAGTACCTGCCATGGAACCAGATCTACGGACTCTTCGCCCGCGCCGCGGGCGTCCGGGAACCGGAACTGGTGCATGTGGCGTCCCAAACCATCGCCGCGCACGACCAGGAACTGGGGTCCAACCTCCTGGGCGACCGGTCCCATTCCGTGGTCTTCGACAACACCAAGATCAAGGCCTTGGTCCCGGACTACACCGCCACCATCCCGTTCGCGGACGGAGCACGGGAAATCGTGGCCTGGTATGACAGCCACCCGGAGCTGCAGCAGGTCAACGGGGCCTACATGCAGCTTTCGGACAAGCTGACCGGCTGGGCACGGCTGGGCGCCTGAAACCGGCCACAGGCTGGCCTTCCGCAGCCGGCGGCAGGCTGGCCTTCCGCAGCCGGCGGCAGGCCAGCCTGCCGCAGCGCAGCTGTGCTAGATTTCGGCGCATGACTTCGCCCCCTTCCCACCTCCCCGTCGAGGGGCATCCTGCCGGTGGGCCTGTCGCGGCAGCCATTGGCCTCCTGGCGAAGCAGGGTTTCGACGCAACATCCGTTGAGGAACTCGCAGAAGCCTCAGGCATGAGCCGCAGCACATTCTTCCGCAGGTTCGGGTCCAAGGAGGACGTTGTCTTCGCCGACCACGAGCAGATCCTGCACCAGGTCAATGAACGGCTCGCCGGATCCAGGCTCGGGCCGCTGGCCGCGGTGGCGGACGCGGCGCTGCTGGTTTTCGACCACCACCTGCGGAACCCCAAGACCTCACGCGCCCGGTACGGGCTGTTGCAGGCAGTGCCGGCCCTCCGCGACCGGGAACTGGTGACCTCGCACCGGTACGAGCGGGCCTTCCTGCACTACCTGAATGACAAGCTGCCCCGGAACGGCCGGCGCGAATATAAGGCCGTCGCCTTCGCTGCAGCGGTGGTGGCCGTGCACAACGCCTTCCTGCGGGAGTGGCTGCGGGCCGCGCCTGGCGCCGGGGACACCGCTGCAGGAGACCGGGAAAGGGCCACCGCCCTGGCCGCCGAACTCCAGGCCTTGGCGGAAACCTTCCGGCCTGCACTCCTGGGCAGCCCGGCGGACGCCGCCGCGCCCGCCCAACCTGCGCCAACCGTCGTCGTCACCGTTTTTCCCGGCCCTGCCGACAAGGATGCGATCGCCCAGGCGGTCCGGGACGCGCTCCCCTAGCCCCAGCGGCGCCACCTCCAGCCTTGGTACCCAGTTTCTTGACGTGGAACTGCGTTTCATTGCATCCTTGGATGGTGTGGTCCAGGCCACAAGGCCCCGGCCCTCCCGCCGCCGCTGATTCCAAGGATGCATTCAATGACGACGACGTCGCCCGCCCTCGCGCCCACCCGCACCGTGGCTCCCGCCGGCTTCCCCTCCGGAACAGTGGAGCCGGAGTATGTCCTGACCGAGGCCCTTGGGACGGACCCGGCGTCCATCCTGGCCGGCGTCGGAGACGAGGACCGCGCCTACTGGGAGCGCGCCCGCAGCTTTATCCAGGACGAGGTCCTGCCCGTCATTGACGGCTACTGGGAACGCGGCGAGTACCCGCTGCACCTCCTCCAGCGCCTGGGCGAACTGGACCTGCTCCGCGACGGCATCACCGTGGAGGGCTTCGCACCCATGAGCAGCATGGCCGCCGGCCTGGTGAACATGGAAATTAGCCGGGGCGATGGTTCCGTGGCCACGATGATTGCCGTCCAGGGCGGCCTGGCCCTGCGCTCCGTGGCTGAATGCGGATCCGCGGCGCAGAAGGAACGCTGGCTGCCGGCGATTGCCAGGGGCACGGAATACGCGGCGTTCGCCCTCACCGAGCCTACCCATGGCTCGGACTCGGTGGCCCTGGAAACCACGGCAATCCGCACGGACGGCGGGTTCCTGCTCAATGGCGAGAAGAAGTGGATCGGCAACGGCTCCGTGGGCGGCGTCAGCATCGTCTGGGCCCGGGGCTACCTGGTTCCGCAGGACTCCCCCGGCTACACCGCCACCAAAATCGAAGGCAAGCTTGCCCTCCGCGCCATCTGGCAGGCCCACATCCGCCTGGAGGACGTCTTCGTCCCCGAAGAGAACGTCCTGCCGGGTGCGCGCAGCTTCAAGGACACGGCGCGGGTGCTGCTGGCGACCCGGCTGGGCGTGGCCTGGTCCGCCGTCGGCCATGCCACCGCCTGCTACGAAACGGCCGTCCAGTATGCCAGGCAGCGCAAGCAGTTCGGCCGGCCGCTGGCCGCGTCCCAGATCGTCCAGGAGCGGCTGGCCCGGATGCTCAGTGAACTGGCCACCATGCAGCTGATGGTGGTGCAGATGACGCGGCTCGATGAAGCCGGAACCCTCACGCCCGAGCAGGCATCGCTCGTGAAGTACACCTGCACCCGGACCGCACGCGGCATCGCCTCCAACGCCCGTGACCTGCTGGGCGGCAACGGCATCCTGCTGGAAAACCGCGTCGCCAGGCACCTTGCCGACATCGAAGCCATCCACACCTACGAAGGCACCGAAACCATGCAGGCGCTCATCATCGGACGCGGCATCACCGGCACCTCCGCCTTCGCCTAAGCCCTGCCGTTCGGCTTTGGCTGCCCATCATCCCCTGAAAGGACTGTTCTTGAACCAGAACGCCAACATCCCCGTCATCCTGGGCGGCGCCCGCACCCCGTTTGGCAGGTTCCGCGGCGGACTCACGCCCTTTTCCTCCAGCGAACTGGGCGCCCACGCCATCCGCGCCGCGCTGGAACGCACCGGCGTGGCACCGGAGCAGATCGGCGCCGTCATTGTCGGCCAGGTCATCCAGGCCGGAGCCGGCCAGGGCCCCGCACGCCAGGCCAGCCTGGCCGCCGGAATCGGCTGGGACGTTCCCACCATCACCATCAACAAGCTCTGCCTGTCGGGCCTGACGGCCGTGATCGACGCCGCCCGGATGATCCGCACGGGGGAAGCCGACTTCATCGTGGCCGCCGGCCAGGAATCGATGACCAACGCGCCGCACCTGGTCCCCGGGCTGCGCGCCGGCGTCGTCATCGGAGATGCCCCCATGCTGGACTCCCTGAACCATGACGGGCTGCAGGACCCGGTGAGCAAGAAGCTCATGGGTGAGGCCACCGACGCCGGCAACGCCGAACGCGGCATCACGCGCGAAGAGCAGGACGCCGTCGCGGCCCGCTCCCACCAGCGTGCCGAAGCCGCCCGCGCCGCCGGGATCATGGCGGAGGAAATCGCACCGATCGGGATACCGCAGCGCAAGGGACCTGCCGTGACCCTCGAACACGACGAAGGCATCCGTCCGGACACCACCGCGGAATCCCTGGCGCAGCTCCGCCCGGCGTTCTCCAAGGCGGGGACCGCCACCATCACGGCAGGGTCGTCGTCGCCCCTTTCCGACGGCGCAGCGGCGCTGGTCATTGCCAGCAAGGCAGCCGCGGAAGCAGCAGGCCTGGAGTGGATCGCCGAGATCGGCGCCCACGGCCAGACCGCAGGCCCCGACGGATCCCTGCATTCCCAGCCCGCCCGCGCCATCGAGCGCGCGCTCAAGGACCAGGGACTCACGGTGCAGGAGCTGGACCTGGTGGAAATCAACGAGGCCTTCGCCTCGGTCCTCATCCAGTCCGCCAACGATCTCGGCATCGACACCGAAACTGTCAACGCCGAAGGGGGCGCCATCGCACTGGGCCACCCCGTGGGCGCCTCGGGTGCACGCCTGGTGCTGCACCAGGCGCTGGCGTTGAAACGCCGCGGCGGAGGCACCGGCGTCGTGGCCCTCTGCGGGGGCGGCGGCCAGGGCGACGCCCTGATCCTCACAGCGTGACCCATCCCAACAAAGAAGCAGGCCATGACCAACACCAACTCCGCTGACGGCTTCGCCACCATCTCCGTCGCTGCCGTCCTGGCAGAATCAGCCAAGAGGAATCCTGACAGCATCGCCCTCGTTGTGGGCGAGGACCAGGTCAGCTACGCCGACCTGTGGAGCCAAACCCGCGCCTATGCCGGTGCACTGCGGGCGCGGGGAATCGGCCCGGGAGACGCCGTCGCCGTCCTGATCCCCAACGTCCCGGACTTCGCGCGGGTGTACTACGCCATCCTCTCGCTGGGCGCCATCGTTGTCCCGGTCCACGCCCTGCTTAAGGCCCGCGAGATCGAGTACGTCCTGCAGGACAGCGGCGCCAGGCTGCTCATCTGCGCCGCTCCCCTGCTCACGGAGGGTGCCGCCGGTGCTTCAGCCAGCGGGGTCGATGTGCTGACGGTCATGGCTCCCGACGACGGCGGGCTTCCGCGGCTGGAAGCGGAGGCGGCCGCCGCGGAGCCGATCCGGACGTACGAACCCTGCCGCCCATCGGACACGGCCACCATCCTGTACACCTCAGGCACCACCGGCAAGCCCAAAGGCGCACTGGGCAGCCACTTCGCCCTGGTGGAACAAACCAGCGTCCTGCTGACCAGCGTGATGGACTTCCGGCCCGGCGACGTCCTGTTCGGCGGCCTGCCGCTCTTCCACACCTTCGGCCAGACGGTGGTGCTGAACACGGGCCTTCGCGCCGGGGCCACCATCGTCCTCATGCCCCGGTTCACCGGCCCGGACGCCTTGAGACTGCTGGCGAAGCACGACGTAAACATCTTCCTGGGCGTCCCCACCATGTACGTGGCACTCCTGGAAGCCGCCAAGACCGTGCCGGACCGGCCGGCGGCCCTGCGCTACGGCATCTCCGGTGGAGCCTCACTTCCACTGGCAGTGATGGACCGGTTCCGTGACGTCTTCGGCGTGGAGATCCATGAGGGCTACGGCCTCACCGAGACGTCCCCCGTTGCGGCCTTCAACCACGTGGGCATGCAGCCACGGCCCGGCACCATCGGTATCCCGATCTGGGGCGTTGATATCGAAATCGCCCGCCCTGAGGTGACGGAGCGGATCGAACTGCTGCCCAACGGGGAACTCGGCGAGCTGGTGATCCGCGGCCACCTGCTGATGAAGGGCTACCTCAACCGGCCCGAGGCCACCGCCGAGGCCGTGGTGGACGGCTGGTTCCGCAGCGGGGACCTTGGCACCAAGGACGACGACGGCTACCTCACCATCGTGGACCGCAAGAAGGACATGATCATCCGCAACGGCTACAACGTGTATCCGCGGGAGGTGGAGGAAGTCCTGCTGACACACCCTGCAGTTGTCAGCGCCGCCGTTTATGGCATCCCGCACGATGTCCACGGCCAGGAAATCGCGGCCGCCATCGTGCTGGACGCGGGGGCCAGTGTCACCGAGACCGAGCTGATGGACTTCGCCAGCGCCCAGCTCGCGGCCTACAAGTATCCGCGCGTGGTCAGGATACTGTCCGAGCTCCCGCTGGGACCCAGTGGAAAGATCCTGAAACGGAAACTGGCGGAGGAACCGGCCTAGGCTGCCGGCAGTATCCCCCGGCCGTCCCGAATCGCGGGCACCGGGAGCCGGGACGGCCAGGAGGGGGCAGACTGATCGCATGACACTTGCACCGCTCATCGACCTCAATGACGGCAATAGGATTCCGCAGCTGGGCCTTGGCACCTGGCCCCTGGACGACGAACAGGCGGCCGCCGCCGTCGTACAGGCCGTGGAAGCCGGGTACCGGCATATCGACACCGCCGTGAAGTACGGCAACGAACGCGGTGTGGGCAACGGCATCAGGGCCAGCGGCGTGGACCGCAGCGAGCTCTTTATCACCACCAAGCTGGACGGGGAATTCCAAGGCCACGACCGGGCCGTAGCAGGCCTGGAGGGGTCGCTGGCGCGTCTTGGGCTGGATTACGTGGACCTGCTGCTGATCCACTGGCCCCTGCCCGGCAGGGACCAGTACATCTCCACCTGGCAGACCTTTGAACGGCTGCAGGCCGAGGGAAAAGTCCGGTCCATCGGAGTGTCCAATTTCAAGCCGGCGCACCTCGAGCGGCTGATGGCGGAGACTGACGTGGTGCCTGCGGTAAACCAAATCCAGCTCAGTCCGGCCATCACGCGGTCCGCCGAGCGGGAATTCCATAGCCGGCATGGCATTATTACTGAGTCTTATAGTCCGTTGGGCGGCTCAGGGGCGGGTTTATTGGGCGCTCCCATCCTTTCCCAACTGGCGGAAAAGCATGGGAAAACCCCTGGCCAACTCGTCCTACGGTGGCACATACAAAACGGATTGGTAACGATTCCGAAGACCGCTTCGCCGGAGCGGATGGCACAGAACCTGGACGTGTTCGATTTCGCCCTGGATCCGCAGGATCTAGCGGAATTATCGATCCTTGACGAGGGTCCCGGAGCGGGCAACGACTCGGACCAAACGGGACACTGAAACCAGCCTGAACTGCACTTTTTTCCAAAAACGGGGTTGGCCAAAAGATAGTAAGCATGATTACTATTGAGCCAGAAGGATGAAGTGCCTCCGGAACCTGGAGGCCTCCTTTACTTAGGAAGAGAGCTTCAAATGGGATTTATTGCATTTCTGATTCTCGGACTTATTGCTGGTGCGATCGCTAAGGCGATCCTCCCGGGCAGGCAGGGTGGCGGCTGGGTCATCACTCTGATCCTGGGCGTCGTTGGCGCACTGCTCGGTGGCTGGCTGGGCGGGATGATCTTCGGCAGTGGACTGCAGGAGTTCTTCTCGATCCAGACGTGGCTGCTGGCGATCGTCGGCTCGCTGATCGTCCTTGCCATTTACGGCATGGTCACCAAGCGCAGCGCCCGCGGATAACTGCACGGGCAAGCCAGGAAGCCGGCCTGGGGACATCATCCCCGGGCCGGCTTTCACTTTCCCCGGCAACCGGCGCCCGCTGCCCCGGCCGGGACTGACAACCTTCTCGCAGAGCAGGAGATCATCGTGAAAAACAAGCTTCTTTTGGGTGTAGGCGTTGCCGTGGGATACGTCCTCGGTTCGCGGTCAGGCCGCGCTGCTTACGACAAGCTGAAGGCCCGCGCGGCCGGCATCTGGGACAGCAAGCCGGTCCAGGACAAAGTGTCCGTGGCGACGGAAACCATCAAGGAAAAGGCGCCTGAAGTGGCAGACCAGCTTGGGGAAGCCGCACGCAGGGCAGGCACTGTGATCGGCTCTGCCATGCACCGTGACGGCGCCTCCGGTGGCGGCCAGGCCTCAGGACCCTCTGCTGCTGCTGCCCCTGGTACTTCCACCGGCACGTCCGGGACCGGCGACGCCGGCGCCCTGGGCGGGGACCACATCCCAGCCCACAGCACCCACCCGGAGACCACCAACCTTGGTACCTCCGATGGGAACGGCACGAAGTCCTAGTTGACGCTTCACCGGTCATTCATGACGCGGGTCCCCCCGCATGACATGGGAATGACCAGCCGTTGTGCTACAACTGAATCGCCTTGCCGGCCGTCGCGATCCTTGGGGGACGCGGCGGCCGGCAGTGTTTAAGGGTGGATCCACTACGGTTCGCGCGTATTCCACATAGGGGTCTTTGGGTCTCTTCGTTGTCAGGGGTGGCTGGCAGAGTGGGGTTATGGAGGCCATCGGGGAGCATCTTGGTGAGGCGTACGGCCGGAAAGCGTACGACGCCGGCAGCTGGCTGCCGCACCCGGCCCACCTTCATGCGGTCCCCGCGGAGGCTTCACAGCACCGCGCCACAGGTCCTGGCCACCAGGACCTCCTGGCTGGGTTGGCGGCCCGGCTCGCGGCCGTTGCCCTGGCCGCCCCGGGTGTGCTGGCGTCTGCCTCCTATCTCGAAGCCGCTGAGTTCGCCGCCCGCACGGAGGACCTCGCCCGGACCGTGGAGTACCTGCAACTCCTGGGCGCCGGGGCGGTGGACCGCACCCGCGCCCAGGCCATCACCGACGCCGCAGCCACGGCCCGCGCCAACCGGTCCGGGGATTGGACCAGCCGGTGGGATACCAATGGTGTCGAAACCCTGAACATCTCCCCCACGAATGGTGCTCACCTGTCCGCCGCCATGGTTGAGACCGACGCGACCTGGCCCAACCCGTCCACGCGTCCTGGCCGCCCGGTGGTGTCACCGGCCGATGACGGGTGCCGGAACACCGCAGAGTTCCTCCGCCTGCGCTTGCGGATCCCCATCCGCGAAGCCCGCCGCCGCCTCGCCCTCGCCCACCACGTCCTCCCAGCCACCAGCCTTACCGGCGAACCACTCCCACCAGCCCGGACCCACCTCGCCGCCGCCCTCACTCCCACCACCGACACCGGGATCACGTCCCCGGCCGGGTACGGACCGGCCCTGTCCTCGCACGCCGCCACCCTCATCACGGCAACCCTCGACCGGCTCCAGCACCACACCACCGCCGAGACCCTGGACACGATCGAACACCACCTCACCACAGCCGCCACCACCACCGACCCTGACTTCCTCACCCGCCTCGCCCAACGCTGGACCGACACCATCGACGCCGACGGCACCGAACCCACCGAAGAAGCCCTCCGCCACACCCAAGGCGCCTTCATCCGCAAACCCCGCCACGGCCTCCACCACCTCGAAATCTTCGCCACCACCGACCAATACGAACACCTCCTCACCGTCATGAACACCGCCACAACCCACGCACCACCACCGGCACAGCAACGAGTCCAGCCAGCCGAGGCAGTTCAGGCAATCCAGGCCGTCCAGGCAGTTCCGAGACCCCGGCGGCGAACCACACCGCAGAACAGGGCGTATCCGAGCACACCCCGCTTCCCGACCTGGACCGGCGCACCCGCGCCCAGAAACAACTCGACGGCCTCATCACCGCCGCCAAAACCGCGCTCGCCACCAACACCCTGCCCATAACCGGCGGCAATCG
>Ga0308161_1003596_pt1 | contig 14923 bp, 12 predicted proteins | sample PhyFR2_FD_201034 | JGI IMG/M metagenome (GOLD analysis project Ga0308161, IMG submission 201034) | Phyllosphere microbial communities from UC Gill Tract Community Farm, Albany, California, United States - DLSLF.R2 | ecosystem: Host-associated > Plants > Phyllosphere > Unclassified | place: USA...
ATTCAATGCGGTGCCTGGTGGATGGGCACCGGATAGCGGTATTTTCATACAAGTTCCCCACGCGGGCGCACAGTAGCAGAGAAGGGGAGTACGCTCGTGATCAGTCTAGGTTCCTTGTTCGGACAGAAGAGCCCGCCGTTGATCGGACTCGACATCAGTACGTCCGGCGTGCGCCTGGTCGAACTGGCCGATGCGGGCAAGGGCGAATTGCGCCTGGAGCGCCATGCCGCCGAACCGCTGCCGCGCGGTGCCGTCGTCGACGGCAACATCGAGAACATCGACGCCGTGTCGGACGCCGTGCGCCGCGTCGTGCAAAAGAGCGGCACGCGCATCCGCCACGTGGCGCTCGGCATGCCGCCGGCCGCCGTCATCACCAAGAAGATCATCCTCCCGGCCGGCCTGCAGGAAGACCAGCTCGAAGTGCAGGTCGAGTCCGAGGCCAGCCAGTACATCCCGTTCGCGCTGGACGAAGTCAGCCTCGACTTCGACGTCATCGGCCCGGCCGCGAACTCGCCCGAGGACATGGACGTCATGCTCGCCGCCGCGCGCCGCGAAAAGGTCGAGGACCGCGTCGCCGTCGCCGAGGCGGCCGGCCTGACGGCGACCGTGATGGACATCGAATCGTACGCCGCCCGCGCCGCGCTGCAGCGCCTGCTCGACCCCGACAAGGCGCGCGACCGCATCGTCGCGCTGTTCCAGATCGGCGCGCAGGCCACCCACGTGTCGATGCTGCAGAACGGCGAGACCGTGTACGAGCGCGAGCAGCCGTTCGGCGGCACGCAGCTCACCCAGGACATCGTGCGCGCCTACGGCATGTCGTTCGAGGAAGCGGAAACCCGCAAGAAGGCGGGCGATTTGCCCGACAACTTCCGCACCGACCTGCTCGGCCCGTACCTGGACAACGCCGCGCTGGAAATCACGCGCGCCATTCAATTCTTTTACACGTCGACGCCGTACACGCGCATCGACCAGATCCTGCTGGCCGGCGGCACCGCCCAGCTGCCCGGCCTGCCCGAGATCATCGCCGGCCGCACGCGCATCGCGACGGCGGTGGTGGCGCCGTTCTACGGCATGCAGATGGGCCCGCACGTGCGCGAGCAGCAGCTGCGCACCGAGGCGCCGGGCTTCCTGGTCGCGTGCGGCCTCGCACTGCGGAGGTTCGGCTGATGATCCGCATTAACCTGCTCCCGCACCGGGAAGCGAAGCGCAAGCAGAAACAGGCCGCGTTCGTCGCGCTGATGGCGCTGGGCGGCCTGGCCGGCGCCGCGCTCGTGCTGCTCGTGGGCGGCTACAACGCGAGCCGCATCGCCACGCAGAACGAGCGCAACCTCGTCCTCAAGAACGCCAACGCCGAACTGGACAAGCGGATCGGCAAGATCGCCAGCCTGAAGTCCGAGATCGAGGCGCTGAAGGCGCGCCAGCAGGCCGTGCAGGACCTGCAGGGCGACCGCAACCAGCCCGTCTACCTGCTCGACGAACTGGTGCGCCAGACGCCGGACGGGGTCTACCTGAAGAGCTTCAAGCAGGACGGCCAGCGCGTGCTGCTGAACGGTTACGCGCAGTCGCAGGAACGCGTGGCGGAACTGCTGCGCAACCTGTCCGGCGCCTCGCCGTGGCTGGAACACCCCGACCTCACCGAGGTGCGCGCCGCCACGCTCGCGCAGAGCAAGACCGGCCGCAAGGTCGTCGAATTCACGCTGAACGTCGCGATCAAGCGCGCCCGCGCCGCCGACGACGAGAAGGACGGCAAGGACGGCAAGCCGTCCGCCAGGACCACCACGAACGCGGGCGCGGCCAAGCCATGAACATCGATCTGAAACAGTCTTTCGCCGACCTGGGCGCCCAGTTCGAGGGCCTGCAGGGACGCCATCCCGGCCTGTGGCCGCTGGCGCCGCGCCTCCTGTGCGCGGCCGGCGTGATGGCGGCCGTCATCGGCCTCGGCTACTTCTTCTACTGGAGCAGCCAGTTCGAGGAGCAGGACGCGCTCGCCGCGCAGGAACTCAAGCTGCGCGACGACTACAAGGCCAAGATGGCGCAGGCGATCAACCTGGACGCGCTGGAAGCCCAGCAGCAGCAGGTCAACCGCTACGTCGAACGCCTGGAAAAGCAGTTGCCGAGCAAGGCCGAGATGGCCGCGCTGCTGTCGGACATCAACCAGGCGGGCCTCGGCCGCGGCCTGCAGTTCGAGCTGTTCCGCCCGGGCCAGGTCGTCGTCAAGGATTACTATGCCGAGCTGCCGATCGACATCAAGGTGACGGGCAGCTATCACGACATCGGCGCCTTCGCGGCCGACATGGCCAAGATGCCGCGCATCGTCACGCTGAACAACCTGTCCCTCGCGGCCGGCAAGGAAGGCACGCTGTCGCTCGACGCCGTCGCCAAGACCTTCCGCTACCTCGACCAGGACGAGCTGGAAGCGCAGGCCAAGGCGCGCAAGGCGAAGAAGAAGGGCGCGAACGCGCAGGAGGCCAAGCCATGAGCGCCCGTGTCCTGATCGGCGCCGTTGCTTGCGCCCTGCTGCTGGCCGGCTGCGGCGACAGCGACGTGCGCGAAGTGCGCGACTGGATGGAGCAGGTCAAGAACGACACGCACCCGTCCGTGAAACCGCTGCCCGAACCGAAGGATTTTTTCCCGTACGCCTACAACGTCCAGGATGCGGTCGACCCGTTCAACCCGAACAAGCTGCTGGGCGAACTGGCCCGCGCGGCGGCGACCTCGAACAACCCGAACCAGCCCGATCTCGCGCGTCCGCGCGAACTGCTGGAGACCTTCCCGCTCGACACCATGCAGATGGTCGGCACGATGGAAAAGGCCGGCGTGCGCTATGCGCTGCTGCAGATCGACCGCTCGCTGTACCAGGTGAAGGCGGGCCAGCGCATCGGCCAGAACTTCGGCGTGGTGACGCGCGTGGGCGACGAAGCCGTCGAGATCCGCGAAGTGGTGCAGGACGCAGCCGGCGAATGGGCCGAACGCATGGCCAAGCTGGAGCTGCAAAACAAGGAGAACCGTAAATGACCCGATTCCCATCCGTCGCCGGCGGCATGCTGCTGGCGCTGGCCGTCGGCGGCGCCTGGGCCCAGGACAACGCGATCGAGTCGATCAGCGCCAACCAGCAGGGCGGCAACGTCGTCATCAAGGTGGCGATGAAGGAAGCGCCGAAGCAGATGCCGCTCGGCTTTTCGATTACCAGCCCGGCACGCATCGCCTTCGATTTCGGCAGCACCGCCAACGCCACCGGCAAGAGCACCCAGGACATCAACCTGGGCGACGTGCGCGGCGCGAACGTCGTGCAGGCGGGCGAACGCACGCGCCTCGTGCTGAACCTGAAGCGCGCGCTGAACTACGCGACCGCCGTCGACGGCAAGAACGTCATCGTCACCGTCGAAGGCTCGGGCATGGCCACGGCCGCGGCGCCGGTCGCGGCGAGCGTGCCGGTACGCGCGACCCCGGTCACGGCGGCGGCGCAGGTGCTGCGCGACCTCGACTTCCGGCGCGGCGCCAACGGCGAAGGCCGCATCGTGGTCGACCTGCCGAACGGCCAGACGGCCGTCGACGTGCGCCAGGTCGGCCCGCAGATCCAGGTCGACTTCATCCGGACCGGCGTGCCGCCGACCCTGCGCCGGCGCCTGGACGTGACCGACTTCGGCACGCCGGTGTCGCGCATCACGACCACGCCGCACGGCGAGAACACGCGCATGCTGGTCGACACCCAGGGTATCTGGGAGCACACCGTCTACCAGAGCGACACCCAGCTCGTCATCGAGGTCAAGCCCGTCAAGGAAGACCCGAACCGGCCGGCCGGCGGCGCCGCCGGCGCGGGCTACCGCGGCGAGAAGCTGTCGTTCAACTTCCAGAACGTCGAGGTGCGCCAGGCGCTGCAGGCGATCGCCGACATGTCGGGCCTGAACATCATCACGAGCGATTCCGTCGGCGGCAACCTCACGCTGCGCCTGAAGGACGTGCCGTGGGACCAGGCGCTGGACGTGATCCTGCAGGCCAAGGGCCTCGACATGCGCAAGAACGGCAACGTGCTGTGGATCGCGCCGAAGGAAGAACTGCTGACGAAGGAAAAGCTCGAACTCGAGCAGCGTGCCCAGATCACCGAACTGGAGCCGCTGCGCTCCGAGATCTTCCAGCTGAACTACCAGAAGGCCGAAGCCTTCCGCACCGTGTTCGGCCTGGACCAGGGCGGCGGCGCCAGCGCGGACGGCGCGAACAAGAACCGCGTGCTGTCCAGGCGAGGCAGCGCGATCATCGACCCGCGCACGAACCAGCTGTTCGTGACCGACATCGCGGCCAAGATCGAAGACATTCGCAAGCTGATCCAGAAGACCGACATCGCGACCAAGCAGGTGCTCGTCGAGGCGCGCCTCGTCGAAGCCAACGACGGCTTCTCGCGCAACCTCGGCGCCAAACTCGGGTTCACCGACCTGCGCGGCGTGCGCGGCGGCGACGCCGGCTACCAGCTCAGCGGCAACCAGCGCGTGGCCGTGGGCGGCAGCCTGACCGGCGTCGGCCAGGCCACGGGCCAGGTGTCGGGCACCAACGTCTTCGACAACAGCCAGCTGGTGAACCTGCCGGCCGCGGGCATCAACGGCACCAACGCGCCGACGATCGCGTTCTCGCTGTTCTCGTCGGCCGCCAACCGCTTCCTGAACCTGGAACTGTCGGCGCTTGAAGCGGACGGCAAGGGCAAGATCATCTCCAGCCCGCGCGTCGTCACGGAAGACAACGTCGCGGCGATCATCGAGCAGGGCGTCGAGCTGCCGTACCAGCAGGCCACCAGCAGCGGGGCCACGTCGGTGACGTTCAAGAAGGCCAACCTGAAGCTGGAAGTCACGCCGCAGATCACGCCGGACGGCAACGTCGTGCTGGACGTGGACGTCGCCAAGGATTCGAAGGGCGAATCGACGGCCTCCGGCTTCGCCATCAACACGCAGCACGTGAAGACCAAGGTCATGGTCGAAAACGGCGGCACGGTGGTGCTGGGCGGGATCTACCAGCAGACCGAGACGACCAACGACAACAAGGTGCCGCTGATCGGCGACATCCCGGTCGTGGGCAATCTGTTCAAGTCGACGGCGCGCTCCAACAGCAAGACCGAGCTGCTCGTGTTTATCACGCCGAAGATCGTGTCCGAGCGCCTCCAGAACGGTCATTGACGGCCGCCCGCAACCCCAACCAACAACAAGCAACGAGATGAGAAATTTCAAGAACGACACCGCGACGCGCCACGGCGTGCGCGCAGCCGGCCTGCTGATGGCCATGGTGCTGACCGCCTGCGGCGGCGGCGGCGGCAATCCGGGCTCGACCGGCAACGCCGGCTCCACGTCCGGTTCCGGCGGCACGGGCACCACGACGCCCGTGGTCGCGACGGCGAGCGTCGGCGTGCGCTTCCACGGCGGCGCGGCCGCGGGCACGCTTACGGCCGCCGCGCCGGAGACCGTCACCGCGACTGTTCTTGACAAGGACAGCAAGCCGGTCGCGAACGCATTCGTGGCGTTTGCTACCGATAATACGCTGGCCACCTTCAGGCAGTCCGCCGCAACGGCTCTCACAGACACCAATGGTGTCGCCACTGTCATTATGGTTCCGGCCAACCTGGGCGCCGCCGGCGCCGGCACCGTTACTGCCACGGCTACCTTGCCTGGATCCGACACGACTGTCACCGGCAAGGGCAATTATTCGGTCGGCGCCACCACGCTGACGTTCGGCGCGCTGGGCGCCACGCCCGCCAGCCTGCAGGCGTACGGTTCGTCCGTGTTGTCGGTCGACGTGATGAACGGCGCGAACAAGTACACCGACCAGCCGGTCACGCTGACGTTCAGCTCGGCCTGCGCCCTGAAAGGCCTGGCCACGCTGGCCACGACGGTCTCGACCAACAACGGCACGGCCCAGACGGTCTACCGCGACAAGGGCTGCGCCGGCAACGACACCATCACCGTGTCGGCCGTCGGCGTCAGCACCCAGGCGTCGACGACGCTGGCGGTCGCGCCGCCGACCGCCGCGTCCGTGCAGTTCGTCGGCGCCGCGCCCACGAGCCAGTCGATCGTGATCCAGGGCCAGGGCGGCAACGGCCGTACCGAAACCGCCACGCTGACGTTCAAGGTCGTCGACAGCTCCGGCAATCCGATCGCCGGCAAGCCGGTCGAGTTCACGACGTCGTCGACGTCGGTGCGCGTCAACAAGGCGAGCGACACCACCGACGCCCTCGGCCTGGTCATGACCACCGTGAACTCGGGCACCGTCGCGACGTCGTTCCGTGTCCAGGCCACGCTGCCGAACACCGGCGTCAACGGCGGACCGAACATCTCCACGCTGTCCGACTCCGTCGTCGTGACGACCGGCCTGCCGGCCGCCATGTCGCTCAGCACGGGTTCGTTCAACATCGAAGGCTGGAGCATGGACAGCCCCCTGAGCACGCCGGCCACGACGCTGCAGGTACTGCTGGCCGACGCGTTCGGCAACCCGGTCCCGGACGGCACCCCGGTCGTGTTCCAGACCAACATGGGCGCCGTCGGCTCGTCCGACAAAGGCGGCTGCAACACCGTCAACGGCGGCTGCACGGTCTCGTTCCGCGCGCAGAATCCGCGCACCCCGACCGCGCCCCTGCTGAAGACGGCGTGCAACGCCAGCGTCCCGGACAGCACGCGCGTCGGCCTCGCGACGATCTGCGCCAGCACGTCGGACGGCGCCAACACGCTGTACCAGCGCACCGCGATCTTCTTCAGCGGCAGCGCCGTCAAGTACGTCTACATGAACGGCAGCGCGACCGCGCTGGATACCAGCCAGGTCACCGACCTCGGTTCGATCAGCGGCAGCGCAACCAAGGTGTTCACGCTGCAATTGAACGACCTGAACAAGAATCCGATGCCGGCCGGCTCCAAGGTCGAGATCACGAGCATGCTCAACGGCAATGGCGCAGCGGTCATCCCGGCCACCGTGCCGAACGTCGCACCGCACGTCAGCGGCGGCGCCGATCAGCTGGACGGCCAGGGTGTCAGCGGCGCGCAGGGCTCGACGCACACGTTCAGCATTTCGAGCACGAACGCGACCGCCTGCTCGCCGGCGCAGGCCTCGTTCAACGTGACCGTGACGTCGCCTTCTGGCTTGGCAACCAATATTCCGTTTAAACTGTCGTTCACCTGCCCGTAAGTCTCGTCTTAGGGGATGCCCGATAGCAACAAAACGGCCAGGGAAACCTGGCCGTTTTTATTTGAACGCGTACACGTGTCTGACTGTAAGAACAACAACATCTTCCTCGTCGGCCTCATGGGGGCCGGCAAGACCACCATCGGCCGCCTGCTGGCGCGGCGCCTGGACATGACGTTCATCGATTCCGACCACGAGATCGAAGCGCGTACCGGTGCCACCATTCCCTGGATCTTCGAGATCGAAGGGGAGGCGAGTTTCCGTCGCCGCGAGGCCGACGTGATCCGCGAGCTGACGGCGCAGAAGGGCATCGTGCTGGCGACGGGCGGCGGCGCCGTGCTGAACCCGGCCAGCCGCACGCTGCTGGCCGAGCGCGGCACGGTCGTGTACCTGCGCGCCAGCGTCTCCAGCATCCTGCAGCGCACCGCGCACGACAAGAACCGTCCGCTGCTGCAGACGGCCGATCCGCGCAGGAAGCTGGAAGACCTGACCGCGCAGCGCGAGCCGCTGTACCGCGAGATCGCCGACATGGTCATCGACACGGGCCGACCTAACGTACAATCGATGGTTCAGACAATCCTGGACCAGCTCGCGGCCACCCATCCGGCGTGCGAGCCGGCCAACGCAAAGACGACCATGAACGAACAGGCAATTTCACTCGACGTCGAGCTGGGCGACCGCAGCTACCCGATCGCGATCGGCCGCGGCCTGCTGGACGACGCGTCCCTCCTCACCCGCCACATCGGCGGCAGCGGCAAGGTGGCGATCGTCACCAACACGACCGTGGCGCCGCTGTACCTCGACAAGGTGGCGGGACCGCTGCGCGCTTGCGGCCGCGAGGTCGTGCCCATCGTGCTGCGCGACGGCGAGGAATTCAAGAACTGGGAAAGCCTGAACGAGGTGTTCGACGCCCTGCTGGCCAACAAGTGCGACCGCAAGACGACGCTCGTCGCGCTGGGCGGCGGCGTGATCGGCGACATGACGGGCTTCGCGGCCGCGACCTACATGCGCGGCGTGCCGTTCGTGCAGATCCCGACCACCCTGCTGGCGCAGGTCGATTCCTCGGTGGGAGGCAAGACGGGCATCAACCACCCGCTGGGCAAGAACATGATCGGCGCGTTCTACCAGCCGCGCGCCGTCATCGCCGACACGGCCACGCTCGACACCCTGCCGGCCCGCGAGCTGTCGGCCGGCCTGGCGGAAGTCATCAAGCACGGCGCCATCCTCGACGCCGGCTTCTTCGACTGGATCGAAGCGAACATCGGCAAGCTGATGGCGCGCGACCACGCGGCGCTGGCGCATGCCATCGCGCGCTCGTGCGAGATCAAGGCCGACGTCGTCGCGCGCGACGAGCGCGAAGGCGGCCTGCGCGCGGTGCTCAACTTCGGCCACACGTTCGGCCATGCGATCGAAGCCGGCATGGGCTACGGCGCCTGGCTGCATGGAGAGGCCGTCGGCTGCGGCATGGTGATGGCGGCCGACCTGTCGCGCCGCCTGGGCCTCGTCGACGATGGCGCGGTCGAACGCGTGCGCGCCCTGGTGAAGGCGGCCGGGCTGCCGGTGGTCGCGCCCGACCTCGGCAGCGCGCGCTGGATCGAGCTGATGGAAGTCGACAAGAAGAACGAGGGCGGGGCGATCAAGTTCATCCTGCTCAAGCCCCTGGGCAGCCCGAGCATCACGAACGCCTCGCGCGAGCTGCTCGACGCCACGCTGGAGAGCTGTACGCGATGATCGATTTCGACGCCCACCTGGCCCCTTATGCGGCGCACTCGTCGAAAAGCCGTGGGCGTCGCCATCCGGAGGATGCGCCGGGGTCGCGCAGCGAATTCCAGCGCGACCGCGACCGCATCATCCACTCGACGGCGTTCCGCCGGCTCGAATACAAGACGCAGGTCTTCCTGAACCACGAGGGCGATTTGTTCCGCACGCGCCTGACGCACTCGATCGAGGTCGCGCAGATCGCCCGCACGCTGGCGCGCAGCCTGCGCCTGAACGAAGACCTGGTCGAGGCGACGGCCCTCGCGCACGACCTCGGCCACACGCCGTTCGGCCACGTCGGCCAGGACGTGCTGAACGAGTGCATGAAGGACTACGGCGGCTTCGAGCACAACCTGCAGAGCCTGCGCGTCGTCGACCACCTGGAAGAGCACTACGGCGCCTTCGACGGCCTGAACCTGACGTTCGAGACGCGCGAGGGCATCCTCAAGCACTGCGCGCTGGCGAACGCGCGCCAGCTGGGCGAGCTCGGCCAGCGCTTCATCGACCGTACGCAGCCGAGCCTGGAAGCGCAGCTCACGAACCTTGCCGACGAAATCGCCTACAACAACCACGACATCGACGACGGCCTGCGTTCCGGCCTCTTGACGATGAAGCAGATGGAAGAGGTCGACCTGTTCGCGCGTTTGCACCGGCAGGTGGTGCGCCAGTACCCGGGCCTGCCGGGCCGGCGCGAGCTGTACGAGACGATCCGCCTGATGATCACGGTCATGACGGCCGACCTGGCGGAAACGTCGGCCGAGCTGCTGGCGCAGGCCGCGCCGCAAGGCATCGAGGACGTGCGCGCGGGGCCGCCCCTGATCCGCTTCTCCGCATCGATGCGCGCGGAGACCACGGCCCTGAAACGCTTCCTGCACGCGAACCTGTACCGCCACTTCCAGGTCAACCGCATGCGCGTGAAGGCCAGCCGCGTCGTGCGCGACCTGTTCGACGCGTTCATGACCGACCCGGTGCTGCTGCCGCCGGACTACCAGGTGGCGTCCGGCGACACGCTGAAGCAGGCGCGCAAGATCGCGGACTACATCGCCGGGATGACGGACCGGTACGCCATCAAGGAACACCGGCGCATCTATTCGCTCGATACGTTCTAGAGCACCCTCGCCGCAAAATACGCCCGTCATCCCCGCGCAGGCGGGGACCCAATTTCGTACGGCGCCGCTTCGCAACCTTGGGCCTCCGCCTGCGCGGGGGCGACGGTGCTCATCAAGCGCCCCCCCGCCTACATCCGGATCACTCGGCGCGCGCGAACACGCGCAGCCGGTGCCCGTCCGGATCCGCGGCCGTGAACGTGTAGCCGAAATCGACCTGCGCCGGCGTTTGCAGGATGCGCAGCCCGAGGTCTTTCCACTTGCCGTGCAGCGCATCGACCTGCGCCGTGTCGGCCACGCGGAACGCCAGCTCGCTGCCGCTGCCGTGGAAGTCGGCGGCCGGCACGGCATCGGACGTCTTCCACAGGCCCAGCATGCGGCCGTTTTCCAGCATGAACAGCGCGAACGTGGGCGACGTCTCGACGTGGTCGGTACCGAGCACTTGCCCATACAGGCGCGCGCTCGCCTGCGGGTCGGCGACGTAGAGGATGGTATAGGTGGGGGTCAGCATGGTGGGCTCCTTCATTGGTTGACAGAACAACCAGTGTAGGGACCACCCCTGTCAGAACCTGTCAGGAGAAATTCGGGGTCAGAGCACGTTTTCCCGGAAATTCGGGGTCAGAGCACATTTTGGAGAAAGAGCTTCAGCAAAGTTTTCCAGCGCGTTTGGTAAGCGACGGGGCAGCGCTGCAACCGAAACACGTGGCCCGATGCGCCAACATGCTTCAGTGCTATTGCCAAAAAATGTGCTCTGACCCCGAATTTTGCGAATAACGTGCTCTGACCCCGAATTTCAGGAGAACAGCGACGGTGCCGCCAGTTGGCCCAGCAGCTTCTTGATCGGTGCCGGCAGCGGGGCGTCGGCGATGGTGGCCAGGTTCCACCACACGTGGCCGGCCGGCGTCTCGCCGCGCCGGGCCAGGCCGATGCGGTACGGCTGAATGTGCAGGCGGTAGTGGGTAAAGCCGTGCACGAGCGGCAGCAGCGGTTCCACGTCCGCGACGTCGCCGAATTCGCCGGCGGCCGCCGCCAGGGTGGTGGCGGAGATGTCGTCCGCCTCGTCCAGCGCCACGTGACCGTCGAATTCCGGCAGCGACAGCAGGCCGCCCCAGATGCCCGACTCGGGCCGCTGCTGCAGCAGCACCTGGCCCGCGTCGACGATGGCGAGCATCAGCGCGCGCCGCTCGGGCGTCGCCTTCTTCGGCTTCGGCACGGGCAGCACCGCGGTGCGGTCGGTGGCGTAGGCGACGCAGCGGTCCTGCAGCGGGCAGCGCGCGCAGTCCGGCTTGCCGCGCGTGCACAGCGTGGCGCCCAGGTCCATCAGGCCCTGCGTGTAGGCTTCGATGCCGTCGCCTTCCGGCAGCAGCGCGTCGGCGCGGCGCCACAGCGCGTCTTCCACCGGCTTGATGCCGGGGTAGGCGTCGATGCCGAACACGCGCGCGAACACGCGCTTGACGTTGCCGTCCAGGATCGCGGCGCGCACCCCGCACGAGAACGCGGCGATGGCGGCGGCGGTCGAGCGGCCGATGCCGGGCAGGTCGGCCAGCAGGGCCGGGTCGCTCGGGAACACGCCGCCGTAGTCGGCGACGACGCGCTTGGCGCACGCGTGCAGGTTGCGCGCACGGGTGTAGTAACCCAGGCCGCTCCAGTGCGCCATCACGTCCTCGAGCGGCGCGCCGGCCAGGTCGTGCACGGTCGGGAAGCGCTCCAGGAAGCGCGCGTAATAGCCCAGCACCGCCGTCACCTGCGTCTGCTGCAGCATGATTTCGGACAGCCAGATGCGGTAGGCGTCGCGCGTGTTCTGCCAGGGCAGGGCGTGGCGGCCGTGCGCGCGCTGCCAGTCGACGACGGCGCGCGAGAAGCTGGGATCGGAGAGGATTTCGGTGTCGCTGCTGCGTTTCATGGATGGGCTAAAAGGGCCGTCAGGCGGCCCGCAGTTCGGGCAGGTCGGCGCGCAGCGCCTGGGCGACGCCGCCGGTCAGGCCGGTCAGCCGCGCCTTGACCTGATCCAGGTCGTGTTGGGCCGCCTCGAAGGCGGCGATCTTCTGCTCCAGGCCCTCGGTGGCGTCGAGGATGCGCTGGATCGACGACTGCCGGTGCCGCAGCTGGTCGCGGTGCTGGCGGATCTGCGCTTCGAGCGGCGCCATGATCACCTTCAACCACGCCTCGGCATCGCCGTTCGCTTCGCGGAACACGAGTTTCACGCGCGAGGCGATCGAATCGAAGAAGCGTTCCAGCAGGGTGCCGCGGCTCGTGACGAGCAGCGCCGCCGTGCCGAACTGGCGCGCGTAGATGGCTTCGATGGTGTCGACCTCGCGCCGGTAGCGCTCCAGCGACAGGGTCGGCGGCAGCGTCAGCGCGAGGCCGTGCTCGACCGAGAAGCGGCGCACCATCGAGTCCATCATCGCCGCGATCTCGGCGATCTTGGCCTGCGCCGTGTCCAGGCTGGCGCGCACTTCGTCGAAGAACACGCGCACGGGCGCGCGCATGCCGGCGGAAAAGCGCGCCGCTTCCAGCGCGGTGCGCACGGCCTCGACGTATTCCTGCACGACGTCCATGCCGATCGCGGAATACAGTTCCGTCGACAAGGTCGCGAACACGGCGCGCGTGCCCTGCATCTTGAACAGGCTGGCGTCGAATTCCTTCTTTTCCATCTCGACGCGGCGCATCATGTGCGCGATCACGCCTTGGTTCTTGCCGCGCAGGCTTTGCAGTTCCTGCAACTGCTCGACGAGGTCGCGGGCGCGCGCACCGAGCACGGTCGACTGGGCGCCCGCGAGCGCGCCGAGGTCGTCCTGCAGCTGGCGGCGCAGGATGTCCTGGCGTGCCGGGATCAGTTCGTGCAGCAGCGCCGCTTCGAGCGCGCCCATGCGGCTGCGTTCGACCAGGTCGTAGTCGCCCGTGATCTTGCCGACGAGGGCCTTCTGCGCCGACACCGGATACACCTGCGCGTCCGTCACGCCCAGCAGGCGCGCGGCGTCGTGCTGCTGGCGCGCGATGGCGGCCTCGTTTTCCTGCGGCGTGCGCAGTTCGTCCCACAGCGCGTCGATCTTGTTCAGCACGACGATGCGTCCCGCGCCGTTGCCGATGTGCGTGCGCCAGACGTCGATGTCGCTCTTGGTGACGCCCGTCTCGGCGGCCAGGATGAACAGCACGGCGTGCGCGTTCGGGATCAGGTTCAGGGTCAGCTCGGGTTCCGTGCCGATCGCGTTCAGGCCCGGCGTGTCGAGGATCACCAGGCCCTGCTTCAGCAGCGGGTGCGGCACGTTGATCAGCGCGTGGCGCCAGCGCGGGATCTCGACGAGGCCGTCCGCGCCCAGGGTGCCCGCCAGGTCCGGATCGTCCGGATCGTACAGGCCGTAGCGCTGCGCCTCGTCCGGCGGCACGCGCCGCGTCACGCTCACCTGGAGGAAGCTCTCGTGCATGCGCGCGGGCGCGGACAGGTCCAGCGGCAGCACGGTCCACGCGTGCGGCACGTCGCGGTAGTCGCTCGTGGCCAGGCGCTCGGCGCGCGTCTCGATCGGCAGCAGGCGGATCGACGGCGCCACGTGTGGCTCCCAGGCGAACTCGGTCGGGCACATCGTCGTGCGGCCGGGGCTCGACGGCACGATGCGCTGGCCGTAGTCGGCAAAGAAGATGGCGTTGATCAGCTCGGATTTGCCGCGCGAGAATTCGGCCACGAACGCGACCGACAGGCGGTCGTCGCGCAGCCGCGCCAGCGCGCGCGCGATGCGCTGCTCCGCCGCGCCGTCCAGCAGCTCGGCCGAATGAGCCCAGCCGCGATAGTGTTCCAATGCCTGGGCGACACGTGCGCGCCAGTCGGCGTATTGTTGTAAATCCAGCATGTTTGCGCCTGGTTTGTCCGGGTCGTTATTTCTCTCTCAACCTTACCGCTGGCAGACCGCGCAGTAAAACGTGGACCGCTGGCCCTGCTTGATCTGGCGAACCGGCGTGCCGCAGTTGCGGCAAGGCACTCCTGCACGATCATAGACGAAATATGTCTGCTGGAAATAGCCCGACTGACCATTTACGGCAATAAAGTCACGCAACGTGCTGCCACCCTGCACAATCGCCGCCGCCAGGATGTCGCGGATGGCCTCGGCCAGCCGGTCGTAGCGGGCCCGGCTGATCTTGCCGGCCGCCGTCTTCGGGTTGATGCCGGCGCGGAACAGGCTCTCGCACGCATAGATATTGCCGACCCCGACGACGATGTCGCCGGCCAGCAGCACCTGCTTGATGGGCGCGCTGCGGTTGCGCGTGGCCTGGTGCAGCAGGGCGCCGGAAAACCGGTCTTCGAGCGGTTCGACGCCGAGGCCGCGCAGCAGCACGTGCTGCTCCAGTTCGCCATCGTCGTGGCCGTGCCAGAGCACGGCGCCGAAGCGGCGCGGATCGTGCAGGCGCAGCACCCGCCGCCCCTCCGGCCCGCGGACGACGAGGTCGAAATGGTCGTGCTTCTTGAGCTCGACGCCTTCCGGCAGCACGCGCAGGTGCCCCGACATGCCGAGGTGGACGATCAGCGTGCCGTGCTCGAACTTCAGCAGCAGGTATTTGCCGCGCCGGCCCGTGCCGAGGATACGGCGCCCGGCGAGCAGCGCGCGCAGGTTGGGCGGAAACGGCCAGCGCAGGCCGTCGCGGCGCAGCACGACGTCCTCGACGATACGGTCTTCCAGATGGGGCGCGACGCCTCGGCGCGTGACTTCGACTTCCGGTAATTCAGGCATGAATGATTGACAACGTGAAATGAATGTAAATTCGTGTTGCAGCGGCGCACGCGCGTTGGGTGCATGGCGTAGAATCGGACAATCTCGATGACGTGGGACTTGCCTTGAAAAACGCTTTCGCCATTGTAACCCTCTCCGCTCTGCTGTCGGCCTGTGCCGTGGCGCCGAAGCAGCAGCCAGCCCAGG
>Ga0308161_1003597_pt1 | contig 14920 bp, 12 predicted proteins | sample PhyFR2_FD_201034 | JGI IMG/M metagenome (GOLD analysis project Ga0308161, IMG submission 201034) | Phyllosphere microbial communities from UC Gill Tract Community Farm, Albany, California, United States - DLSLF.R2 | ecosystem: Host-associated > Plants > Phyllosphere > Unclassified | place: USA...
CACCAGGCGCAGCTCTGCGGCGACGTCGCGGTAGGTGCGGGCCAGCCGGGGGCTGTCGGCCAGGGCGACGATCGCGTCGTGGAAGGCCATGTTGGCGCTGCCCACGCGGCGCCAGTCCTCGGCCGGGAGGTGCTCCTCGGCATCCGCCAGCGATTCCTTCATCAGGCGGACCGCCGGATGCTCGGGCTCGGAGTGGCGCAGTGCCGTGCATTCGATCACGCGGCGGGCGCGGTAGATGTCGATCACATCGGCGATCGTGGGGGATGCCACCGAGACGCCGCGATGCGGCACGTGCTCGATCAGGCCCTGCTCCGCGAGCACGCGGAACGCCTCGCGCAGCGTGTTGCGCGACACCTCCAGCTGCTCGGCGAGGGTCGACTCGGACAGGCGCGAACCCGGGGCGAAGTCGCCGTCGATGATCCTCTCGCGCAGGATGTCGACGAGCGGGGTGTGCGTGGGCATAGCACCAGGGTAGGGGAGGGTGCGCGTCATGAAAGATTGTTCAACAATCCGGCCTGATATGTTCTACACTCGGTGTCATCCGACACCCACCAACGACGATGGGACCTCCCCTCATGTCCGAGCAGACACCTCCTGCCCTCTCCGCCGAGGACGAAGCACGCCTGGCCGCCGCGAAGAAGCGCGTGGGCCGCAGCGCCGTCATCGGCGCCATCTTCCTCATGGCGACCTCCGCCATCGGCCCCGGATTCATCACCCAGACCGCCACCTTCACCGCGAAGATGGGATCGGCGTTCGCGTTCGCCATCCTGCTCTCGGTGATCATCGACATCTGCGTGCAGCTGAACATCTGGCGCATGATCACCTCTTCCGGCAAGCGCGCCGGTGAACTCGCCAACAGCGCGATCCCCTTCTCGGGTCACGTCATCGCCGTGCTCGTCATCATCGGCGGCCTGGCGTTCAACATCGGCAACATCGCCGGTGGCGGGCTGGGCCTGAACGCCCTGCTCGGCGTCGATCCGAAGATCGGCGGCCTGATCACCGGAGCGCTCGCGATCATCATCTTCCTGATCAAGAAGGCCGGACCGGTGATGGACGTCGTGCTCATCATCCTCGGCGTCGGCATGATCATCATGACCGTGATCGTCGCGATCGTCTCCGGCCCGCCGATCGGCGACGCCCTGCGACAGACGATCGTTCCGGACACCATCAACTTCGCCACCATCACCACGATCGTCGGCGGCACCGTCGGCGGCTACATCACCTACTCGGGCGCGCACCGCTACCTGGCATCCGGCCACACCGGCCCGGAGCACGCCGGACCCGTGATGCGCGCGGCCGCCAACGGCGTCTTCGTCACCGGCGTCATGCGGTACGTGCTGTTCCTCGCGATCCTCGGCGTCGTCGCCTCCGGCGTCACCCTCGACCTGTCCAGCCAGGCCGCCAACCCCGCCGGCCAGGCGTTCGGCGCCGTGCTCGGCGACGCGGGCCTGCGCATCTTCGGCGCCATCTTCTGGGCCGCGGCGCTCAGCTCGGTGATCGGCGCCGCCTACACCTCGGCGACGTTCCTCTCCACGTTCAACAAGCGGTTCCTGGGCGGCTGGTCGCTGCAGTGGGCGACGGTCGCGTTCATCGTCGTGTCGTGGCTCATCTACCTGCTCATCGGCACCGCGCCCGCGGCGATCCTCGTGTTCGTCGGTGGCTTCAACGGCCTGATCCTGCCGATCGGACTGACCGTGTTCATGTACATCGGCTGGTTCCGCCGCGACCTGCTGGGAGCACTCAAGTACCCGCTGTGGCTCCTGATCGCCGGCACGCTGGTCACACTGCTGACCTGGTACATGGGCGCCGTCTCGATCGGACCGATCTTCGCCTTCCTCGGCGTCGGGGCCTGAGCCGCGCACTCATCACTCAACGGAAGGGGCCGACATGGCATCCATCGATCTGAACTCCGACCTGGGCGAGAACACCCCCGACCGCATCGTCGGTGACGACGCGGCCATGCTCGAGATCGTCACCAGCGCGAACGTGGCGTGCGGGTTCCACGCCGGCAGCCCCGAGGGCATCCGGTCGACGCTCGACGCGGCTGTGCGCAACGGCGTGGTGATCGGCGCCCACCCGGGGTACCGCGACTACGAGAACTTCGGGCGCACGAACGTCGAGATCGATTCGGCCACGCTGCAGGCCCACGTCGAGTATCAGCTGGGCGCGCTGGAGGGTCTCACGAAGGCGGCCGGCGGCAGGGTCGCGTACGTGAAGCCGCACGGCGCGCTGTACAACACGATCGCGCGCGATGAGCGGCAGGCAGCCGACGTCGTCGCCGCGATCAAGGCGATCGATCCGAACCTGGTGCTGCTGGGCCTGGCAGGTGGCGTGGTCCTCGAGGTCGCGTCCCGCGCCGGGCTCGCCGTCGCGGCCGAGGCCTTCGCCGACCGCGCCTACCAGCCCGACGGGCAGCTCGTCTCGCGCACCCAGGAAGGCGCCGTGCTGCACGACGCGACCGCGGTCGCGGAGCGCATGGTGCGGTTCGCCGAGACCGGCGTGATCCGTGCGATCGACGGCACGGACGTGCGCGTCGACGCGCAGTCGATCTGCGTGCACGGCGACAGCGCGGGCGCCATCGCGATGGCGACCGAGACCAAGCGGATGCTGCAGGAGGCCGGTATCACGATTGCTCCGTTCGCGGGTCGGGGAGCCTGAGATGACCGTCGTCGCCACCGTCGACCAGCTCGCCGCCGCACGCGCCGCACGTCGCGCGTACCGCGAGGGTCTCGCCGAGCCCACCAGCGGGGTGGCGGCGGGCCTCACCCAGGCGAACCTGATCGCAGTGCCGGCCGACTGGGCCTTCGAGGCGCTGCTCTACGCGCAGCGCAACCCGAAGCCCTGTCCCGTGCTGGAGGTCATCGAACAGGGGAAGACCGAATCGGCGCTTGCACCGGGAAGCGACATCCGCACCGACATCGGCCGGTACCGCATCTGGCGCGACGGCGAGCTGGCCGAGGAGGTCTCCGACGCGAGTGCGGCCTGGGCAGAGCATCCCGACCTCGTCGCGTTCCTGATCGGATGCAGCTTCACGTTCGAGACCGGGCTGGCCGAGGCAGGCATCCCGATCCGGCATCAGGAACTGGGCCGCAACGTGCCGATGTACCGTACGAATGTGGACTGCACTCCGGCGGGCCGGCTGCGCGGCGAGATGGTCGTCTCCATGCGGCCCATCCCCGCGGGCAGGGTGGCGGATGCCGTGCAGATCTCCGGGCGGACCCCCGCCGTACACGGCGCCCCCGTGCACGTCGGAGACCCGGCCTCCCTCGGCATCCTCGACCTGGGCAGCCCCGACTTCGGCGACGCCCCCGAAATGCGTGAGGGCGAGATCCCCGTCTTCTGGGCCTGCGGGGTCACTCCGCAGGCGGCGATCATGGCATCCAAGCCGCCGTTCGCCGTGACGCATGCTCCCGGCTACATGTTCATCACCGACGTGCCCGACGCGGAATACGTCGTCTGATGCGCATCCTCACCGCATCCGATCGCGCCCTGCTCGTCGAAGCCGCCGACCTCGACGAGGCCATGCGGCTCAACCTCGCATGGGACGGAGTGCCCGGCGTCGTCGAGCGCATCCCGGGCGCGCGCACCGTGCTGGTGCGCTTCGACCCGCTGAGGGTCTCGGCGCGGGAGCTGGCTGCGGTGCTGGAGTCGACCGACGTGGATGCCGAGCACGTGCCGCACACCCGTGAGGTGACGGTTCCCGTGCGCTACGACGGCGAGGACCTCGACGAGGTGGCGACGCTGCTCGGCGTCTCGACGGAGGAGGTCGTGAACCGGCACCTCTCCGCCGAGTGGCAGGTCGCGTTCTCGGGATTCGCGCCCGGATTCGGGTACACGGTCAGCACCGATCCGCTGTTCGACGTGCCGCGCCGCTCGTCGCCGCGCACCCGCGTGCCGGCGGGCTCCGTGGCTCTGGCCGGGCACTTCACCGGCGTGTACCCGCGTGAGAGCCCGGGGGGCTGGCAGCTGATCGGCCGTACGGATGCCGCGATGTGGGACATCGACCGTGATCCGCCGGCGCTGCTCTCGCCGGGGACGCTGGTGAGGTTCGAGCGGGCCGAGCGGGAGGCGTCTCTTGCCGTGCCGGGTCGCTCCGCCGCTGTGCTCGACGGGACGGGCTCAGCGTCGGAGGCGGACTCGGGTGCCGTCGCTGGTGAGAGAGCGAAGTGCATCGAGGTCGTCCGGCCGTCGCTCCAGCTCCTCGTGCAGGACCTCGGACGATTCGGGCATGCGGCGCTGGGCGTCTCGGCATCCGGTGTCGCCGACCGCACCGCGCTGCGCGACGCCAACCGCGCTGTCGGGAACCGCCCGGATGCCGCCGTCCTGGAGAGCGTGGGCGGATGCGTGCTGCGGTTCCGCGGCGACGGGGCCGCGGCGATCGCGGGAGCGATCGGCGAACTGACTCTGACGGATGCCACGGGAGCGACGCGCACGATCGCGCACGGCGCCCCTTTCGCGACGGTCGACGGCGACGAGCTCGTGCTCGGTCACCCCGCGCACGGCCTGCGATACGTGATCGCGGTGCGCGGGGGCGTGCTCGCCCCGCAGGCGCTCGGCAGCACGGCATCCGACACCCTCGCCGGACTCGGGCCGGCACCGCTCGCCGCGGGCGACGTGCTCGGCATCGGGGACGCGGGGCACCTCTCGGCCGATCCGCATCCGCAGCCGCGCTCGCTGCCGGCATCCGGCGACCTCGTCGAGCTCGACATCACCCTCGGGCCGCGCGACGACTGGTTCACGCCCGCCGCGATCGAGACGCTCACCGGCCAGGACTGGACGGTCACGCCGCGCTCCGACCGCGTCGGCATCCGCCTGCACGGCGAGACGCCGCTGGAGCGCTCGGTCGCCGGCGAGCTGCCCAGCGAGGGCGCGGTCAACGGCGCCATCCAGGTGCCGCCGGACGGCCAGCCCGTGCTGTTCCTGCCCGACCACCCGCTCACCGGCGGCTACCCGATCATCGGCGCGCTCACCGACCGCTGCCTCGATCTCGCCGGGCAGCTGCCGCCGGGCGCCCGCATCCGCTTCCGCGTCGTCGACGCCGCAGATCGCAGGTCTTCGCCCTCGGAGCCGCAGCACCGCTCGGGTCCCGACGACGACGCGCCGCGCGCGTCCGCGAACTCCGCCACCGACTCCACCGAGAAGAGCCCGTCATGACCAAGATCCTGATCGCCAACCGCGGCGAGATCGCCGTGCGCGTGGTGCGCGCCTGCGCCGAGGCCGGGTACGTCTCGGTCGCCGTGTACGCCGACCAGGATGCCGACGCGCTGCATGTGCGCCTTGCGGACGAGGCCGTGGGGCTCGGTGGCGCGACCGCCGCCGACACCTACCTCTCGATCGAGGCCTTGGTCGACGCCGCACGCCGCAGCGGAGCGGATGCCGTGCACCCGGGCTACGGGTTCCTTTCCGAGAGCGCCGCGTTCGCCCGCGCCGTCGAGGATGCCGGCCTGATCTGGATCGGCCCGGCGCCCGCGAGCATCGAGGCGCTCGGCGACAAGATGACCGCGCGCCGCATCGCACAGCGCGTCGGCGCACCCCTCGCGGCAGGCACGGACCAGCCCCTGTCGGGCCCCGCTGAGGCGGTGGCCTTCGCCGAGGAGCACGGCGTGCCCATCGCGATCAAGGCCGCATACGGCGGTGGCGGCCGAGGCATCAAGGTCGTGCGCGAGCTCGCCGAGGTGGCCGAGGCGTTCGACGCCGCCACCCGTGAGGCGATCGTCGCCTTCGGCCGGGGCGAGTGCTTCGTGGAGCGGTTCCTGGAGAGCCCGCGCCACATCGAGGTGCAGGTGCTCGGCGACGGCCGGGGCGGCGTGATCGCCGTCGGTGACCGCGACTGCTCCATGCAGCGCCGCAACCAGAAGCTCATCGAGGAGGCCCCCGCACCCGGGCTGACCGCGGAGCAGCGCGAGCGCATCCATGAGGCCGCCCGACTCATCTGCGCCGAGGTCGACTACCGCAGCGCCGGCACCGTGGAGTTCCTGCTCGCCGCCGACGGCACGATCTCGTTCCTCGAGGTCAACACGCGCCTGCAGGTGGAGCATCCGGTCACCGAGGAGGTCACCGGCGTCGACCTGGTGCGCGAGCAGTTCCGCATCGCGTTCGGGGAGGGGCCGTCGTTCCAGGGCACGCCGGAGCCGCACGGTCACGCGTTCGAGTTCCGCATCAACGCCGAGGACCCGGGCCGTGGATTCCTGCCCAGCCCGGGCGTGGTGACCGGTCTGCGGGTCCCCGGCGGACCCGGCGTTCGCTGGGACAGCGGCATCGAGACCGGGGATGCCGTACAGCCGGCCTTCGACTCCATGATCGCCAAGCTCGTCGTGCACGCCGACTCCCGCGATGCTGCCCTCGTGCGCGCTCGCCGCGCACTGAGCGAGCTGGAGGTCGAGGGGCCCGCGACCGTGATCGGCTTCGACCGCCTCGCCGTCGAGCAGCCCGAGTTCGCGACCGACGGCTTCGCCGTGCACACACAGTGGATCGAGGCGGCGCTGCTCCCGCGTCTCGAGCCGCAGCTGCGTCCGGCGCCGGTCCCGGATGCCGGTCTGCAGCGCTTCCCGGTCGAGATCGACGGGCGTCGCGTGATGCTCGGACTGCCGACGACTCTGCTGGCCGGGTTCGCGGGCGCCGCTGCCGCGCCCTCGGCCGGGATGGAGGCCGCCGATCCGGCCGAACTGCACGCGCCCGTGCCGGGAACGCTCGTGCGCTGGCTCGTGGACGACGGCGCGAGCGTCGCCGAGGGCGACACGGTCGCCGTGCTGGATGCCATGAAGATGGAGACGCCGGTGCCCGCGCACCGCGCCGGCACTCTCGCGCACGCGGTGTCGGTGGGCGACATGGTCGCTGCGGATGCGGTGATCGGCCGCATCGGCTGAGGCCGAGGCATCCGGTCGGACATCGCGGCTGAGTCTCGCCCGGCCGCGGCCCTGCGAGTCCGGGTCGCGGCCCGCGTCTCGGCAGCGATGGGTGCCTGCGGACCCGCCGCATCCGGGACCCGCCGCATCCGGGACCCGCCGATCACGGTGTCCCATGATCGGCGGGTGCTCGGGGTGCGGACCGGTCTCATCTGAGACCGGCTGCTCGCTGTGTCCCAGCACCGGCGGGTGGTCGGGCCGAGAACCCGCGGCTTCTGGCCCGGGCCCCCGTCGATGTCCCAGAAGTGGCGGATGCCGGCGGCGATGACGCACCTCCAGTGGGACACCCTCCGGCCCTGCACGGACCGGCCGCGCGTCCAGCCGGCGGGCGCCGCTCAGAGCTCGGCGGCGTGGAGCACCAGCATCCGCACGGCGGCATCGACGGTCGCCGCGAGCACGCGGTCGGGATCCCCGTCGATGTCCAGCCGGCGGTGACCGGCGGCGCTGCGCGTCGCCCAGCCGAGGAACACCGTCCCGGCGGGGTGGCCGCCCTCGGGGTCGGGCCCTCCGACACCGGTCGTCGACACCGCGATGTCCACGTCGAACAGTTCGCGCGCCCCGCGAGCGAGCTGCTCGGCGCAGTCCGCGGAGCACGGGTCCGTGCCGGGCGCGAGACCGAGCACGCGCTCCTTGGCCGCCACCATGTACGCGACGACGGCGCCCGCGAACCACTCGCTCGCCTGATTGCCGTCGCCGATCGTGCCGGCGAGGGTTCCCGAGGTCAGTGACTCCGCGACAGCGATTCGCAGGCCGCGGGCTCGCGCGAGATCGCTCAGCTGCTGCACATCGTCCATGCGCCGACGCTACCCGGAGGCCGGCCGGGACGGCGACGGGTTGACATCGAGCATCCGGCCGGGTTCGAGGCAGGATTCCAGCCGATCGGATGATGACCGTCGACGCCGCCGATCCGTAGGCTTGCGCCATGAGCACGGAGACGGGCGGGATCGCGCAGGTCGACACCGGCGCGCGCGGCATCCTCGCACCGGTGCGCTTCGGGCGGGCCCTGCTCGTCGTGCTGCTGGCGCTGCTGGTGGTCTGCGCCGTGCGCTATGTGATCAGGCACAGCGTCGATCACACCACCTGGATCATCCTGGCCGGCGCCGCCGTGCTCGGCGCCGTCGCGCTGATGCAGAGCATCGTCCCCCGCCGCGGCGCGTGGCCCGCCGCCTGGACGCTCGTCGTCACCGCCCTGTGGGTGGTGCTCACGCTCATCGCCCCCTCATTCGCATGGTGCGCGGTGCCGCTGGCGTTCCAGGTGCTGCAGATCCTGCCGTTCTGGCCGGCATCTGCCGTGATCGCCGCGATGACGGCCGTCGTGATCGCCGCCGAGGCCCGCATCACGCCCGAGTTCGACCCGACCATCGTGGCCGGGCCCGTCGGCATCGCGTTCGCCACGATCGTCGCCTATCGTGCACTCGACCGCGAGGCCACCGCCCGCCAGCGCTTGGTCGATGAGCTCACCGAGACGCAGGCCGAGCTCGCCGCCGCCCAGCACCGCGCCGGAGGCCTGGCCGAGCGGGCCCGTCTGAGCCGTGAGATCCACGACTCGGTCGGCCAGAACCTCTCCAGCATCAACCTGCTTCTGCAGGCGGCCCAGCAGAGCTGGGACCGGCGCCCGGATGCCGCCCGCGAGCAGGTGCGCACGGCCGCCGACTCCGCTCGCGCCGGGCTCGACGAGGTGCGCCGCGTCGTGCGCGATCTCGCCCCCGGCGAGCTGGAGGGCACCGCCGGATCGCTGCCCGCCGCCGTGCAGCGGGTGGTGTCGGATGCCGCGAAGCACGGCCTGCGTGCGGAGTTCCGCAGCCATGGCGAGATCGAGGACGTGCCGCTGCCCGTGGCATCCGCGATCATCCGCACCGTGCGCGGCGCTCTGGCCAACGTCGCCGAGCACGCCAGGGCGAGCCGCGCCGTCGTCAGCCTGACCGCCCAGCCCGGTGAGCTGCGCCTGGACATCGTCGACGACGGGATCGGCTTCGACGCGCGCCCGGCCGCCAGACAGCAGGCTGCCGCGCAGCGACGCGCCCAGGGACGAGGTCATGGGCTCGTCGGCATCGCCGAGCGCATCGCCGCGGTCGGCGGGCAGCTCGAGATCGAGAGCGCGCACGGTGAGGGCACCACGCTCTCGGCCGTGTTCCCCACGGCATCCGCTTCTGAGAGGACCGAGCCATGACCCTGCGACTGGTGCTCGTCGACGACCATCCGGTGGTGCGCGCCGGAGTGCGCGCGCTGCTCGAATCGCGCGATGACCTGCAGGTGGTCGGCGAGGCGTCCAACGCCGCCGACGCCGTGCAGGTGGTCGAGTCGGAGCATCCGGATGTCGTGCTGATGGACCTCAGCCTGGGGGAGGGGCCAGGCGGCATCGAGGCCACCGCGAGCCTGCGTGCGCTGCCGGACCCGCCCGCCGTGCTCGTGCTCACCACCTACGACAGCGAGTCGGACATCCTGCGGGCGCTGGATGCCGGGGCGGCCGGGTACCTGCTCAAGGACGCGCCGCCGGAGCAGCTGTTCGCCGGCATCCAGGCGGTCGCCAAGGGGGAGCCGGCGCTCGCCCCCTCCGTGGCCGGCGTGCTCATGCGCCGAGCGTCATCGCCGGAGCCGCGGCTCACCGAACGCGAGGTCGAGGTGCTCGAGCTGCTCGCCGACGGCCTCGGGAACCGCGAGATGGCCAAGGCGCTGTTCGTGTCCGAGGCGACGGTCAAATCGCACCTCTCGCACATCTACAGCAAGCTCTACGTCGACACGCGCGCCGGCGCCGTCGCCGCCGCGATCGAGCAGCGCATCATCCGGCGCTGACCCCGGGAACCGGCATCCGCCGCGGGGTGTCCCAGAAGAGGCGGCCGCGGGCCGGTGTGACCCGCGGCTTCTGGGACGTGCCGCCGGCCATGTCCCAGAACGGGCGGGATGACGGGCGGCTCCCCCACCACTTCTGGGACACGTCCCGGCAGCGGCGCGAGCGGATGCCGGTCAGCCGGCGCCCCACGCGCGCAGCAGGTCTCCGCCGAACAGCGAGAACGCCGTCACCCCGGCCGAGAGCAGCAGCACCCCGGCCGTCGCGGCGACGGCCATCAGGGAGACGCCGCTGCCCGCCAGCCGCTGACCGCGCAGGCCGATCGCCACGCCCGCCCGCGCGGCGAGATCGCCCGCCTGATCGTCGCGGTACAGCTCCGTCCGCGCGGCGAAGCGTCGCTGGAACTCCTCCGCGAGCCGCAGTGTCGCCTCCATGGTCGCGGGCCGGTCGAAGCGCGTGCCGCCCGGCAGGTAGACGTACAGGCGGTCCTCGACGAGTTCGATCTCCGCGCCCGCGCCCAGGTCGATCACGCGGGCCATCAGGTCGGGCGTGAAGATGTACAGCGCGTCCTGCTGGTACCCCTCCGGCACCAGCAGCAGGAAGTGCTTGGCGAACTCGCCCTCCAGCTCCATCCGCGCCCCGCCGCGGCCGAGCCCGAACGTCGGGATGATGCTGCGGCGCCGGTTCTTCAGCACGATGTGCGGCACCTTCACCGGCAGCGGCAGCTCGACGAACGCGAACGGCCGCTGCACGGTGGCGCCGGAATCCCGCGTGCCGATCGAGAAGTTGCGTCCCAGCTCGAACGGCAGGCGCTCGTCGTCGCTGGCGACCACGCCGCGTTCCCTGCTGCGCAGCGTGCGGGCGAAGGCCGACCCGGGGCGCCGGGTGCCCTCCAGCGAGTCCGCGTAGGCCCAGCCGTTCACCCACGCGAACAGCGCCAGCCGCGCGCGACGGGTCAGATCGATCGCGTACCAGACGAACCCGACCGCGGCGAGCACCGCGTAGCCGACGGCGAAGAAGCCCAGCAGCGGGACGCGGGCGAGGATGCCGGTGCCGTCCAACCACACGAGCGCCACGAGCATGGCGACCGCCAGCAGGAGCACCCCGCCCAGCGCGACGAAGAAGCGACGACGGAGCGGGATGCCGGCGAGCCGCTCATACCGCAGCAGATCGCCGATCCCCATCCGGTCCCGCAGCGGGCCGAGCTCGACCTGCAGCGGCTGGTTCAGAGCTTCCACGAGAGCGTGGCCCAGGGGCCGTTCCGCTTCTCGGTGCAGGCCGCCTTGAGGTCGGACCAGTTGTCGCCGAGCTTGTCGAAGGTCTTGTCGCCGATGTTGCCGTCGCTCCAGTGCATCACGCGGCCGGCGATGTAGCTGAGGCCGAAGTCAACCCAGGAGTCGAACGCGGGGCGGCCCTCGACGTTGATGCGGTGGATGAGCTGACGCGCCTCGGCGACGCCGCCGTACCCGAGCGCGACACCCCAGGTCGCCAGCGCGACGGCCTGGCCGAGCGCGTAGCCGTCGAGGGTCTTCACGAATGCATCGGCGGGGACGATGTCCTTGCCCGCGAGCTTGCGCACCTGGCTCTCGATGTGCTCGATGGCGGCCACGAAGGTGCGCGCATCGCGCTTGTTGCCGCCCGCCTCGACGATGGCGGTGGTCCACTCCTTCGTCTTCGGCACGCGGCCGAGCTGCGCGGCGAGGTCGGCGCGCAGCTGAAGCGAGATCACCCACGGGTCGCGCCGGCGGCGCACCGTCGTGAGCCGCTCGATGTTGTCGAGCCAGTCCTGGCGGGAGTGCAGGCCCCATTGATCGGCGAGCTGCTTCTTCTCGCGGTCGCCGATGCCGGGGGCGGTGGGATCGTTCCAGGGTCCCGAGGGAAGGTTGCTGATCTGCATGTAGCCCAGCGCGATCTCGTTCGCCTCGGTGTCGGTGGTCGAGAAGTCCGCGGAGGGGACGACCTTCGCGTCGGGCAGCAGCCACACCACCACGAAGAAGAGCACGACCACGCCGACGATGGCCCACACCCACCACTGGCCGATGAGCCACTCGAGGATCGAGCCGAGGTCGTTGAGGTTGACGCGCGCAGAAGGATGCATGGGTTCTCCGGTCGAATGCAGGTGGCCGATCCATAGATTGAACGGCCGTTCAATGAGTACTGTAGAGGGCACGACCCCGATCGCGGAAGTCCTGCGCGTCGGGTCGCGGGAGGTGAGCTGCGTGGCCCGGTCCGAGGAGCAGAATCGCCTCGCCCGCGAGCGCACGCGCGAGGGCATCCTGCGGTCCGCGATCGAGCTGTTCGCCGAGCAGGGCGTGCACGAGACGACGATCGCCGAGATCACTCGTAGTGCGGGTGTTGCCCAGGGCCTGGTCAACTACCACTTCGGCGGCAAGGATCAGCTCGTCGGAGCTGTGGCCGACCGCTGGTACGAGACCCTGATCGGGCTCGCTCACGGGCAGGGTGCACCCGGTGAGATGGACGCGGACGCACGGCTTCGCGGCGTGATCGACGCCGCGCTCATCGCCGCCGTCGCGCACCGGTCGCTGCAGCGCGTCATGCTCTCGCTCGCGCACCAGCCCTCGACGCGGCGCATCGTCGCCGAGTCGGAGCAGCGGCACAGCGACGCCGTGCAGTTCGCCGAGCAGGCCGTCCGCTCGATCTTCGCCGAACGAGGAGCGACGGATCCCGCGCTGGAGGAGGGGATGCTGCGCACCCTCCTGGAGGGCATCGCCGGGCGCTATGCGGCCTCCGACGGATCATTCCCGATCGACGCGGCGCGACGCTGGGTGCATCTGCAGTACGGCCTCGGCGAGCCGGTGGGCGGCCTGTCCGCGTAGTTGCGGCTCCCTGGGCGGCGTGATCGTAGTTGCGGCTCGCTGGGCGGCGGAGAAAGCATCCTGCGGGACATGCCTGCACGCGTGTTCCACCAGTGGCGGCTTCCGGATGCCGCGATCCGCGCCTTCTGGGACATGGAGGCGCACATGTCACAGAAGCGGTGGGTCTGTCGTGCTCGCACCCGCGGGTGCTGGGACACGAGTCGCGGGTGCGCTCCCGACCGAGGCGTGCGCGCCGATGCCGGAGACGCCGAAGGGCCCCGGATGCCGCTGTGCGCAGCATCCGAGGCCCCTCAAGTCGGACTCAGGACTCCGGGTCGCCGCCGAGCGCGCCCACGGCCTGGAGCGGCTTCGGGTCGTCTGCACCGGTCCGGCGCAGTCGTGCGATGGCGTTGCCGCCGTGGTAGATGACGATGGCCGTGACCGTGGCGATCACGATGCCACCCAGCACGAAGCCGTCCTCGCCCGTGATCTGGAACCCTCCGACGGCCATGATCAGGGCAACGGCAGCCGTGTACTGGTTGACGGGGCGCGAGAAGTCGACCTTGTTGTCCACCCAGATCTTGATGCCGATCACGCCGATCAGGCCGTACAGCGCGGTGGTCACACCGCCGAGCACACCGGCGGGCACCGAGTTGATGACCTCGCCGAACTTCGGCGACATGCTCAGCAGGATCGCCGTGACGCCCGCCACCCAGTACGCAGCGGTGGAGTAGACGCGCGTGGACGCCATGACGCCGATGTTCTCGCCGTAGGTGGTGGTTCCCGAGCCGCCGAAGAAGCCCGCGAGCGTGGTCGAGATGCCGTCGGCGATCAGCGCCTTGCCGGTGTTCTCATTGATCTTCGGGTCCTCGACCATGGTCGCGACGCCGCGCACATGACCGACGTTCTCGGCGATGAGCACGAGCACGACGGGCAGGAACATCGCCATCACGGCCCAGGTGCCGGGGGAGACGAAGTCGGGCAGGTTGAAGGTCGGGAGCCCCACCCAGGCGGCCTTGTCGACCTTGCTGAAGTCCAGCTCACCCCGGATGCCGGCGAAGATGTACCCGGCGATCACGCCGAGGAAGATCGAGATGCGACCCAGGAAGCCGCGGAACACCACGGCGAACAGGATCGTGATCGCGAGCGTGAACGTCGCGGTGACGGGTGCCTGGGCGAAGTTGTTGTGCGCTGCTCCGGCCAGGTTGAACCCGATCAGCGCGACGATGGTGCCGGCGAGCACCGGCGGCAGGAAGCGGTCGACCCACTTCACGCCGGCGGTGTGCACCACCACGCCGATGATGGTCAGCAGCACGCCGACGGCGATGATCCCCGCCAGGGCCGAACCGATGCCGTCACTGGCGCCGGTGGCGTTGGCAGCGGTCGCAGCGGTGACGGGAGCGATGAACGCGAACGACGAGCCGAGGTAGCTGGGCAGTTTGTTGCGGGTGACCAGCAGGAACAGGATCGTGCCCACGCCGCTGAAGAGCAGTGTGGTCGGCACCGGGAATCCGGTGAGGATCGGCACCAGGAACGTGGCGCCGAACATGGCGATGACGTGCTGCACGCCGATCGCGATGGTGGCGGGCCAGTTCAGGCGCTCTTCGGGGCGGACGACGGCGTCGGGCGCGACGGTGCGACCGTCACCGTGGATCTTCCACAGCGGCATGGGTGCTCCTCAGGAGTAGGGCGGCGGGTCCGGATCAGGGCCGAGGAAACCCTATCGCCTGCCCCGCGGCGTGTCTCAGATGGTGCGGGTGCGCAGCATCCGGAGTCGCCGTTTCTGGGACATGCTGTCGGCGCTTGTCGCAGAGACGGCGGGTTGCGCGCCGAGGGACCCACCATTTGTGGGACACGGGACCGCAGTGGGACGGGACCGGAGCGGGGCGGGGTGCCTCAGCAGGGCGAGGCGGATGCCCTGCCGGCGCGCGTCAGCCTGCCAGGCGCTCGATGAGCTCGCGGTAGCGGGCGGCTGTGCGCTCGACGATCTCCTCGGGCAGTGCGGGCGGCTCGCCCTGCTTGTCCCAGTTCGCGGCCAGCCAGTCGCGCACGATCTGCTTGTCGAAGCTGGCCATCCGCTCGTCCGGCGTCGCGCCGGTGCGCCAGGTCTCGGCGTCCCAGTAACGGGACGAGTCGCTGGTGAGCACCTCATCGGCGAGGCGCAGGGTGCCGTCGGCATCCGTTCCGAACTCGAACTTGGTGTCGGCGAGGATCAGGCCCTTCTCCTCGGCGATCGCGGCGGCGCGCGTGTAGAGCGCGATGGAGGTGTCGCGCAGCTCGGCGGTGCGCTCCGCACCCACGAGCTCGACGACCCTCTCGAAGGTGATGTTCTCGTCGTGCTCGCCCATCGGCGCCTTGTAGGCAGGGGTGAACAGCGGCTCGGGCAGCCGGTCGCCGTTCTTCAGGCCGGC
>Ga0308161_1003601_pt1 | contig 14898 bp, 14 predicted proteins | sample PhyFR2_FD_201034 | JGI IMG/M metagenome (GOLD analysis project Ga0308161, IMG submission 201034) | Phyllosphere microbial communities from UC Gill Tract Community Farm, Albany, California, United States - DLSLF.R2 | ecosystem: Host-associated > Plants > Phyllosphere > Unclassified | place: USA...
TTCGACAAGATGCGCAAGGCCTACGAGAAGCAGGGCTACAACTCGAAGGACTACGTCAAGGCCCAGGAAGCGATCTCCAACGAACTGCTGGGCATCCGCTTCACCGCCAAGGTGGTCGAGAAGCTGTGCGACACCCTGCGCGGCCAGGTCGACGAAGTGCGCCATATCGAGAAGCAGATCCTGGACGTGGCCGTGAACCGCTGCGGCATGCCGCGCGCCCACTTCATCAAGGTCTTCCCGGGCAACGAGACGAACCTGGACTGGGTCGACGGTGAAGTCAACGCCGGCCACGCCTACAGCGCCATCCTCGGACGCAACATCCCGACGATCAAGGAACTGCAGCAACGTTTGATCGACCTGCAAGCGCGCGTCGTGCTGCCGCTGCCGGATCTGCGCAACATCAACCGCCAGATGGCGGCCGGTGAGATGAAGGCGCGCAAGGCCAAGCGCGAAATGACGGAGGCGAACTTGCGTCTGGTCATCTCGATCGCGAAGAAGTACACCAACCGCGGCCTGCAATTCCTCGATCTGATTCAGGAAGGCAACATCGGCCTGATGAAGGCCGTGGACAAGTTCGAATACCGCCGCGGTTACAAGTTCTCGACCTACGCGACGTGGTGGATCCGCCAGGCCATCACCCGTTCGATCGCGGACCAGGCGCGCACGATCCGTATTCCGGTGCACATGATCGAAACGATCAACAAGATGAACCGGATCTCGCGCCAGATCCTGCAGGAGACCGGTGCCGAGCCCGATCCGGCGACCCTCGCGATCAAGATGGAAATGCCGGAAGACAAAATCCGGAAGATCATGAAGATCGCGAAAGAGCCGATTTCGATGGAAACGCCGATCGGCGACGACGACGATTCGCATCTGGGCGACTTCATCGAGGACAACAACACGCTGGCGCCGTCCGATGCGGCCCTGCATGCCTCGATGCGCGGCGTGGTGAAGGATGTGCTGGATTCGCTGACTCCGCGCGAGGCGAAGGTGTTGCGCATGCGCTTCGGCATCGAGATGTCGACCGACCACACGCTGGAAGAGGTCGGCAAGCAGTTCGACGTCACGCGTGAGCGGATTCGCCAGATCGAGGCGAAGGCGCTGCGTAAGCTGCGTCACCCGTCGCGCTCGGACAAGCTGAAGAGTTTCCTCGAGGGTAGCAGCTGATCGTTTGGTCTTGACGGACCCTAGCTAAAGGCAATATGCTCTCGCCACTTTGCATGCATGGTTGCTACCTTGCGTGCGACAGTGGCGAGTTTTTAGCGCCCTTGGATGTACCGCTTTCGGGCCTCTAGCTCATGCTTGGTTAGAGCAGCGGACTCATAATCCGTTGGTGCCCGGTTCGACTCCGGGGAGGCCTACCAATAAAATCAAAGGGTTAGCGTGATCTGCGCTAGCCCTTTTTATTTTTTGTAAGCAGATAGTAAGCGGATGAGTGAGCTGGAGTAGCGACAGCAGGACGCTGCAGTTACAAACGGTGATTTTCTTCCCTAAGTCAGCATGTATAGTATGCGTGCAATTTTGATTGATCCAGAAAAACACGAGGAAGCTATGCCGCTGCTACGTAACTATGACTTATTCATCAGCCATGCCTGGAGACACAATGATGCGTACTATAGGTTGGAGGCGTTGCTTCGAGAGGCACAATATTTTCAGTACCGGAACTACTCGGTGCCTAAGCACGATCCCTTAATTGATCCCAATACGCAAGTTGGACAGAACAAGTTGACCAACATGCTCGACGCGCAAATACGTCCAGTGCAATGCGTCCTGGTGATTGCTGGAATGTATGCTGCCCATCGATTCTGGATGGACAAAGAAATAGCAATTGCTCAGTACTACAACAAGCCAATTATCGGAGTGATCCCTTGGGGGCAAGAGCGTGTGCCAGAAGCAGTGCAATTTGCTGCACATGAGATGGTACGTTGGAATACGGACTCGGTAGTTAGCGCCATTCGTCGCTGGGCTCTATAACTCAAAAGAATATGCCAATCCTTACCGAAAGCGAAGTCCGAGCAAGAGCGCAAAAGTCTATCTCTACCGATAGAGCAAAACGAGGGGCGTTCACGATTCGCAAGAGTGAAGAGATACTGCGCGAGGCCGCGATTCTCGCATCCGTGCAAACGGGCTTTGATATGTTTTTGTCACATAGTATCAAAGATGCAGAATTGGTCTTGGGAGTCAAAGGAGTTTTGGAAGACTTGGGTTACAAGCCCTATGTTGATTGGATCGACGATCCATCCTTGGATAGGAGTAACGTAACTCCTCAAACTGCTGACGTACTTCGTCAACGTATGAGGACTTCAGCTTCCTTGTTTTATCTAACGACTTCTAATGCTGATCAATCAAAATGGATGCCATGGGAGTGCGGTTATTACGATGGATATCGCGCCAAAGTCGCAATATTGCCGATTAGATCGTACGTGACAAGTGAGTTCAAGGGCGTAGAGTATCTTGGTCTTTACCCGTATTGCATTAAGGGGCAAGACACTCTTGGTAAGGAAAGATTATGGATTCATCGTAGTTCTAAAAGCTATACAAACTACGATCATTGGGTAGCTACGCCAAACGAAAATGTAGGGTGGAAGGAATAGGTTTGAGATAAATGCAGTCAGAAAATTTCCCCGGAATATACAAGTCAGCGGATGCTTTATCGGCGTCCTCCCAAAAGAAATTCTTTGGAGTGCTCGCTTTGCACTTGTCACTGCTCATAATCGGAGCAGCGCTTTCAGCGATAAATAACCCATCCACTTCAACAGTTATAGCTCAGGTAGTTGTCCTGCTAGGTGCATTGTTCTGTTCAATTTATCTTTTGGGAACTCGTCCAGAGAGGAAATGGTACTCTGCTCGTGCAGTGGCGGAGTCAGTTAAGACAGTGACATGGCGCTTCGGATGCAGAGCTGAGCCATTCGCTAGTGACGATAACGTTTCAGAAGCTCACCTTCGCGAGGTCCTGCGTAAAATCGTTGAGCAGAACAGTGATATAGCTCGGGCTTTGACACGTTTCCTAGCAGATCATCAGGTTACTTTGGAAATGCGGGCTATGCGTAACCAGAGCTTAGCTGATCGTAAAAATACGTATAAAACCGATAGAATTGAAAATCAGCTTGCATGGTACGCTGGAAAGGCTGAGACAAATTCAAGGGCTGCGACAAAGTCATTCTTATTCTTAGTAATCGTAAACGCACTTGCAGTGTTATCTGCGCTGTTGCGTATAAAGTTTTTGGATGCCTCGTTTTGGTATACAGATATCCTTGTCGCCGCAGCCGCTTCCCTGCTGAGTTGGATACAAGCCAAACGCTATTCAGAACTAGCTGCATCGTATACTCTTGCTGCCCACGAAATTGGAATAATACGAGAAGAGGCGTTGGCCCCCAGCAGTGAGGAGGAGTTTTCAAAATTTGTGGCCGATTCTGAGAACGCATTTTCTCGGGAGCATACTCAATGGCTAGCCAGAAAAGATGCCTGATATCTTGAGGCCGACGAAAAAGATGAGTAGATTGAATTGGAATTTTTGGGTTGGTGGGAAATCTCCTGCAGCTTGAATATTCATAAACAGAAGATTTCCACTCTCGATTTTTATTTCTTCTTATGCTTACCGCTTTTCTCGCATGACATTAAGGCGAGCGCTCCCATAGCTTGCGCATTCACAGTAGGTGATCGGTAGATTTCTTGAATAACGCGTTTAAATGCCCGGCGGTCATCAGGAGAAAAATTAGGGTCTTCATCAAGAGCTTGCTCGGCGCGTGCTTGCGGTACACCTCTGTCTCGTGCGTTTGTCATGCCATATGCAAACTCAACTAATTCTTGGCAGGTGAAGCTCGCATATGCCGGGGATGACATAAACAAGCTAGTGGCAAGTGCCAAGCTAAAAGCGAACTGCTTCTTCATGAGTTGGGGCCTTTTCAGATTTTTGGCTTCTGTCCATTCGAATAGGGTACATGTACCCTAGTAGAACTTGCATGATACCGGAATCATGCAGGGGTGCCAAATCCCTCCAGTTACCGCCAAGCCCCTATCCTTGTTGCACTTGGTAGCGCCGTGCGTAAGAGCCGGCTCGACCGAGGCTTATCGCAGGAAGAGTTGGCGCACCTTGCAGAGGTCGATGTCAGCTACCTTGGGCGAGTCGAACGGGGAGACAACAACGTAGCAGTCATGACGTTGGCGAAGATCGCGCGAGCTCTTGGCACAACGATGGCTGATCTCATGTCTACCGCGCAGCTCTAGTTGAAATTGATTGCAACGCCAAATCTTGCAGAAAATCGCAACGGCCTTGGTCTTCAGAGTATATTGCATTTAGCCAGAAAAAATATTGCTTAAAGCTGCACGTGCTTCCGCCCAAATCTCGTCTGCGTTATACCAATCTGGAGCGCAGCGTTTTAATGCTCTCCTGTACATTGAGCGTTCTCCTTGAGTTGTGTAATGGCGCATTGCTTCTTGAGCGGTTGACCTGATAGAGCGCTCTTGAAATCGTCTCCAGTTCGAGCCACCAGCGTAATCGGCGGCCTTGCTGCGATCAGCAAAGATGTAGCGGCGGAAAGGATTTGGGGCGCTTGGTATATCCTGAATCTTGCCAAGCCTCGATATTCGTAGTTCGCATCTTGTTCTGCTCCGCAGTAACCTTAATTTCCCCATTGTTGATACTACTTTGTTTCCTTGAAACTGCTCGAAGTTTTTGTCGTAAACAAGCAATTTATGGGGCGCTTTTGATGAGCCAAGATAGTAAGCATTAAGTCGCCCTTCGTTTTGAAACCATGGGTTGCTTGATGTTGCTGCCGAGTGCGTTAAAACAAAAAATCTATCGATCCCCGTATATACATCAAAGGTGATGTCGGCACGCGTTATTGTTGAATGTGCCAGCGCGAGCAAAAAATATGGGATACAAGTGGAAAGCAATCCGATCAGCTCTCTAAATCCATCTTCCCTAATTTTTCTCGGGTTCCACTCGATTCTCATGAATGCAATTCCAGGGATTAGCGGAAGAGCCTGTATGTAGAACTTGTCCTTAGCATCTGCACTTCTTGGTCGATAGGTCCAAGACGTTAGATATAGCTGAGGACGGGAGCCGTAAGTAGCAACGCGTGCTACGCTGCAGTTTTCGTTTCTGTAGGGGAGGTCACTGAGATGATATTCGGCTACAGCCCAGTGCTCTTGAGGAACAGGTATCGTGATCGAACATTTATCAATGAAGGCAATTGTTCGATAGGTCATTCATCTATGATTATTTATGGTTTTAGTGCTCATAGAGGAGAAAAGCATGGGCGCGGCTCTCCTGCATTGAAATTGATTTCAACTACTCGCTAGTAGAGCTCAGTTGCGGCTGAGAATTCAGCCACTCTATAACAACACTTTCTTGATATCGAACATGTCGACCAATTTTCCGGTATGGAATCCCGTCGCCCTCCCAGCGCTTGCGAGCAAGCCAAGCCGTAGATTTTCCGATAATGTCAGCGACCTCAATGGACGACAAAAGCTTATCGCCTTGTTTAATTTCATTGCGCGGATGGGATTGGCGTTGGTTGGTGCGGCGATGCTGTTGATTTGGTTTCATGGAGCCTCCTGTTGGATCAAAGTTATTCCATTTTGAGCTAAGTTGGCGGTTTTTATTACCGTCATTAGTGTCGAAAGATAATGACGGGTTTAGAGCGACCATCAAAATTCTCGGTATATCTCCAGCAGATGAGAGAGCAAGCAATCGAAAGAAAGGCCCGGTGGCTGTCTGCTCATCAAGCATGCCGGATGCGCAGTCTACGAAACGATAAGGCCATTTAGGCTCGCTCAACGACCCGTTTCGATAGACCAAGCGTTTCGCGAGTATCCAGTCCATAGCGCGCGATTCGGGCTTCGATCCCTTGCCGGAGCAGCCAAGTTTGATATACGGAGAGCCTCGCGCTCAACGGGCTTTTGCAAGGTTGCAACTTCGGTTAAACTTATTCAACATACAAAACCAATGGATGTTCTATGAAAGTTTTCCTGAGCTGGTCCGGCGCGCGCAGCATGGCTGCTGCAGAGCTTTTAAAGTGGTGGACGCGAAGCATCATTCAAGCCGCTCGTCCGTGGATTTCTACTGAGGACGTGGATCGCGGGTCTCTGTGGTTCTCTGAGATCAACGACAACCTTAGCGACACCTCAATCGGGATAGTTTGCCTAACCCAAGAGAACAAGGACCGCCCATGGATTTTGTTTGAAGCGGGCGCCCTTGCGAAAGGTCTGTCGAACAGCCGTGTCTGCACTTTCCTTGTCGACCTCGCCCCTAGCGACATTCGCGATCCTCTAGCTCAGTTCAACCACACGCAGCCGAAAGAGGACGACATGCGTAAGTTGGCTCGTACGCTCAACCGTCAGCTTGGTGAAAACGCCCTTGAAGAAACTGTTCTCGCAGGTGCGTTTGATGCGTACTGGCCGCAGTTTCAAGCACGCTGGGCGGACCTCATGAAGAATACTCCAGATGCAACCCACGTCGAAAAGCGTGAAGCTGACGACATCATGAGCGAGATTCTTGATAACGTGCGTGGTATGAGCCAACGTATCCGTGCACTGGAAAACCAAGCAACTGCTAAATCTTTGCCAAGTACTTTGAAGGTTAGCCACTCAAAGTGGATGAAAAACAGCACCCGTTCAAGGTGGGCTGACCTTGAAAAAACGTTTCATCTTGATGTATCGAAACTCGACTGGACCAACGCTATCAAACTACTGCTCGAAGGTGGTAAATCGACAGACGAGGCAATTAAGCTTTTGATAGAAGGCGGACTTTCAGAAAATCAAGCTACTGAAATCGTTTTGCGCGCGCAGAACCTGCCACCGACTGACGACGATTGATGTGAACAGAGAAGGGTCCCTCGGGACCTTTTTCTTTTTCAGGACACAGTCTACGGCGGGAGGCTTTGAAGTTTTTATGCGCCGAGCTGCGCGAAAAGGCCATCAAATTTCTTAAAAGTTCTATCTGGAGCCAGACCGAACGAAAGAACATCGACGAAGCGGTTCATGCCGGGTTCTCGACGCTGGATGGCGTCCCTGTGATAGCTCTCTAGGCGCACAAGACCCGAATGTGTTGCATCCAGCGTTCCTTGTTGAAGAAAATTTAAAGGACCGCTTCTAGGTAGACAGTGGACGATCAACATGGCTCAGTGTACCGCGCTGTTGCCGTTAGAGTGACGAGAAGGTTATGTTAGGCGCTCTTAATCTTAGGTATAAGCAATACGTAAATAGCCTGAGAAAGTTAACTCAGTCGCTCTCTCATAATATTTGTCAATCTGCTTTACATAGTCTGAGAGTCCGTCGGCAGGAAACAAGCCTTCGCGAATGAACTGTTCAGAAATTTCTTTGGAGCGAATATTGTTTGCTTTAGCGTCTAGCACGCGCAAGTATTTCGGATAACTGCCGTAACGCTTTCGGCTGTCTGAGCGATCTTGCAGAACCAGCCCAAGACGATCTGCTTTCTCCGCAATTTGAGCCTTTGCCGCTTCCCATTGCGGTTCGAGGGGAAGACTATAGTGGACCCCGAATTTGAGACGGTGGTTTAAGCTGTCGTCCTTGAAGGGATGATAGCGAATGAGTGAAGGTAAAAAACGCAGGGTGCACCCCGCCGACTTCAAGGCGAAGGTCGGGTTGGAGGCGGTACGCGGAGTGAAGACAGTGACGGAAATCGCGCAGGAATACGGCGTGCATCCGGTGCTGGTGGGCCAGTGGAAAAAGGAGATCCTGGAAAACGCCGGGGCCCTGTTCGACGTCAAGCGTGGTCCGAAGCCGGTCGACGAAAGCAGCCCGGAGGACAAGCTGTACAGCGAGATCGGCAAGCTGAAGATGCAGGTGGATTGGCTCAAAAAAAAGCTTGGGGAATGAGTCCTGCCGAGCGGGCGCGGTGGATCGAGCAGAAGGACGACATGCCTTTGACGCTGCAATGCGAGTTGGCGGGTATTCCGCGCTCGTCGGTGTATCGGCGGCTGGACGCCGCGCTGCGCCAGGAATGCCTGGACGAAGAAGACGGCCAGCTACGTGCCCTGATCGATGAAGAATACACACAGCGGCCGTTTTACGGCAGCCGGCGCATGGTGGTGTTTTTGCGAGGACGCGACTACTGCGTCAACCGCAAGCGCGTGCAGCGCCTGATGCGGGAGATGGGCCTGGCGGGCATGGCGCCGGGGCCGGCGACGAGCAAGCCGCACCCAAAGCACAAGGTCTATCCGTACCTGTTGCGCGGGGTGGCGGTCACGCGGCCGAATCAGGTCTGGAGCACAGATCTGACGTATATCCGGCTGGCGCGCGGCTTTGCGTACCTGATGGCGATCATCGACTGGTACAGCCGCAAAGTGCTGGCCTGGCGCATCAGCAACAGCATGGACGCGTCGTTTTGCGTGGACTGTCTGGAGGACGCCTTGCGCCACCACGGCAGGCCCGAGGTGTTCAACAGCGACCAGGGTTCGCAGTTCACCAGCGACGCCTTTACCGGCGTGCTCAAGCGAGAAGGCGTGGCGATCAGCATGGACGGGCGCGGACGGGCGTTGGACAACATCTTCGTCGAGCGCTTGTGGCGCAACGTGAAATACGAGGATGTGTACCTGAAGGGGTACGCCAGCATGGCCGAGTTGATGGTGGGACTGGCGCAGTACTTCGCGTTCTACAACGCAGCTCGTCCGCATCAGGCATTGGGCTACGAGACGCCTGATCACGTCTATCGGATCGGCGTCGGAGGCGGCGCGCTGATCGTCGACAAGTTCGACGACGCCAACCAGGAGCGGAAGAAAGACGGTAATACGGGGCAGCGCCGGGCAGCTGCTGAAGTGGAAACGGACACAGCTTAAATTAGCCGGCTGAGTGTCTTGACTGATGGGTCCACTTTAGACTTACGTCAAATACGAAAGCTATTTGGGTTTCCGTAAATTGAGGGAGTTGTGATGAGCGGCTGTCGAGCTGGCGAAGTGCCACAACGTTTCGAAACATTGCAAGACACTCGCGGCCTGAGTATGAGTAGGGCAAAAGCAAGCTAAGTCCATACTTCGCTGCAACTCCCTCTCGGTCAGCATCTTCTCCAGTGAGCGCGTAGTCGTAGTCCTGCTGGTAGGCCGGATTCCTTCTTAGAAATTCCCAAGCCCATCCCCTTGCCTGGTTTGAACTGTCTTCAGGGTCTCTAAATGTTTCGTCGTTCGGGTACGCTAAGGCATCGCGCCAATCCGGAAACCTCGGAGATAGGCGGTATTCACTCATCACGCTGCTCAGAGAGGGCCAGCATGTAATCGGTAACTCTTTGGGCAGGTTCCCTCAGCCGCTCGATGCCTTGCAGGTATCGCTGCGTGATGTCCTGGCCTGTATGGTGATTCATCAGGCGTTTTACGGTCCACGAGTCGCTAATTTTTGTGCTGGCATAGGTCGCGTATGATCGGCGTAAGTCGTGAGGCGTAAACTCGATTCCCGACGTAGCCGTGACTTTCTGAATGGCAAACCTGGGGTCAATTACGCGACCAGTGCGGCCATTACCAGGGAATACGAAGTCGGAAGTTCGACTTTCGAAACGCTTGCGCAGTAGTGCATAAGTAAACGACGTTAGCGGTAAAGTTGTTTCGGTTCGATTCTTCGTGTTCTCTGCAGGTAGGACGTAACGCTTACCTTCCAGGTCTACATGTTTCCATTCAATCTTGGAGGCCTCGTCCCGACGTAGGCCAGTGAACATCAAAAAAAGCAGGTAGTCCTGCATCGTTGTGTCGCTGGTCAGGTCGTTCGCAGGGCAGAGCTTCATTACAGCGCTGTACCACGTACCAAGCTGCTCTTCCTTAATGTAGTTCGTACGCCGTTTGGCAGGGAACCATTGGCCGGCTGCACTGAGCCGTTTGGTAGGATTGACAGCAATAAGCGGTGAACCGTCAGCATGGCTGTAGATGCCCTGGGCGTAGTTAATCACGGCCCGAAGAAACCGCATCGCTACGTTTGCCTGAGCTTCCCCATGCTGTTGCGCTAGGTATAGATGCTGCTGCTGAACCATGTTTGCAGTAAGCAGGGTCAAAGGAGTCTGCTTCCACCTCACGAAATACTTATTCATGTACCCCGTATAGTCCGCTACGGTACGCGAAGCAAGGCGAGGGCGATGTTTGAGGTAAGCATCGAAGACCTCATCTAATGTAATCCCAGCCTCACGGCTTGCTTTTTCCGCAGCGCGCGGATCAACCCCGGTCGACATCTGAAGAAGCATTTCTTTGGCGCGTTTTCGAGCTTGCTCGGCAGTGAAGATGCCGTGCCGCCCAACGGTCACCCTGGCCTCTTTGCCATTGATACGAGCCTGCACGATGTAACTCTTACTCTTCTGGTTGACCAATAGGCCGAAGCCTCGTAGCTCCGTATCCCAGTAATAGCCACGCTCGACGGTAGCGTCAACGGATGACTTGGTAAGCTTTAGTGTGCTCATTGTTTTTGTAAGCGCTTTGTAAGCAGTTGACGTACTGCTCAATAACATTGTTTCAATGTTATTCTACGTGAAAGCTCAGTATAATCAAGCGCTTACGATGCCATTAGTTTTCATTAGAGATCATTCAATGTGTAGCTCTTAGAACTCATAATCCGTTGGTGCCCAGTTCGACTCTGGGGAGGCCTACCAAAAAGACAAAGGACTTAGGTGCAAGCCTAAGTCCTTTTTTGTTCGTGCTGACACAGCATTAATGACCTTTCATTGTTGCTCAGGGCACGCATTTGTCCATTCTGTCACGCTCATATATCTGATCTGTTCCCCTTTGGTATCCACTCGAAGACACTCTGAGGCCTTGCGATAATGAAAAATGCAGAGTACGCCGGCATCCATGGAGCATGAATCAACTTCAACAAAACCACGCTCTGCAAGTATCTTCTCCGTTCCAGAAAACTCGTATCCGTCATTACGATGCACGCGAACTGGTTTCCATCCCAGCTTCACAATCCGCGCTCGCGCTTTCGTGAAGGGCTCTCCAACTTTCAATCCCACATTTTCAGTTGTCGAGGCCGTTCGAACGCTATTGCTGTCGTTTGCGTTTTTCGAAAACGTTGGGGTCATCAGGGAAAACGCTAGGCCCGCGACTATCAACTTCTGTACGAAACGCTGCCTCATTTCCCTTTTCCTCCATTGGCTTGGTAAATCGCAAAAAATGCTTCGTATTTGACAAAAGGTTGAGGAGGGTACTGATTGCCGAGACCGGGGCCCTTTGGCAAGGCCGCCCATTTCTTTGCAGCCGGCCCCATGGCCTCTGCTATATTACCTTCCTTGATCTTATCGATCACGCCGATCGAGCGAAGCATCTCGACCGCAAGCAGATCCTGAGTCTTTGGAGAGAAATCCGATAGGCCCATTTTGCGGCCATGGTCGCGCCATGTATCGACTGTAATCTGATACATGCCAGACGCTGTAGTTCGCCCACCGAATCCGGGACCAGGATGTGTCGAAAAATCCGTAAAGCGCCAAGGATCGTTTCTCTTCCCTTTCACCGCTCCGTATTTGAAATCGTAGCCACCGCCTTCTGCTTCAGCGATCGCCTTTAGGAAGGCGCTTACATTCGGGTCGGCGAGTAAAGCTAGGTTCTCATTCAGGCGAGTCTTGCGTTCCTGAGCAACACGGATGATTTTGGCTTCGCTACTTTCCCTAGGCGTCGTTTTCATGCTTGCGCGCTTTACCAAGGTCTTGCCGGATGGTGAGGTCACGGTATCGCTGGACATGATTTCTCGATCAGATATAAATATCGATAACTTCGGCAATTGCAGTGGCAGAGAGAAGATGGGTGTGGCCTTGCGCATCAGTGATGCCGTGTTCTATCGCACCGGATGCACGCCTGATGGCATATTCGGTATGGACGAGCGGTTCGTTGGTAACATCGTCGAGAAGGACAAACCTGTCGTCAAAACTGGTCTTGGTGCCTTCTTTTTGCGTCCGGGCGCTGTCGGCGCCAGGCGATGTAAAGGAGTCGACAGCATTTGCCTGGGGTGCCGTGTCTCGACTGCTTCCGCTGGTTACTCCCGCGCCGTACTCGACAATGTCAGTGAACTGACTGGCGATGAGCACGGCACCACAAGCCGTTTTCATGCCTGCCAAAGCTACCCCTTTGCCATAAAACGTCGTCGTTAAAGCCCCTTCAACGATAGGGAAGGTGCCTTTACATTTTGGACATTGAACTTTGTGACCAATATAGGCGATGGGTTTTCCCATGCAGATGTCAGCAGGCGACCCTTCAAGAACAGTGCCGCCGTGACTGGTTTTATCTCCCTGACGAATAATTTCGGGCATTTCTACTTCCTACGGAATTGATCGGAGATAAAGATACAAGGCGAAAGCTACTGTGCAGGCATATCTTTTATAGACTTGTTCTCCGTCAAATAACTGCAGAGATCGTAGTTCGCATTCGTCGTATGCGCAGCCCGAGATTCATCGCGGGCAGGCGGCCGCGTCGTTGAGCGTAGCCGCCTTGACCATCACTGCCCCAACGGCCTCACCACCTCCTTCGCCTGCGCCTCCACCTCAGCCTTCGCCTCGGCCGCCTCCTGCGCCGCCGTCAACCCCGACTGCGCCATCGGCCCCAGTTCCGCATCCGACTCCAGCACCGGCGCCGCCTCCAGATAAGGCCGAATCGGATCCAGCCGCACCGCATACCCAATCCCGCCCCGCACCGCGTCGGCCGCGATCTGCCCCTTGTCGTTGATCGTCCGCGGGAATAGGATATTCCAGCCCAGGCGCGGATCGATCAGCGCATTCAGGCTTTCCATCTTGCGGCCGCGGTAGACGAAGCCGCTCAGATGGTTGCTGGAGCCGACCACGTGGCCGAGGTTGTTGATCGATTCGCCCAGGCTGAAGCGGTCCGCGGTCGGTGGGCGGCGGTCGATGTCGATCAGGCGGCCGTTGCTGTAGATGAAGGCGACCTGGTTGTGAAAGCCGGTCGGTACCGAGGCATAGCCGGTCACCTGGCCGCGGTCGTTGATCCCCAGCGCGTAGTTGGGTGTGAAGCCGAAGTCGCCCAGGTCGCGCATGACGCCCCTGGTCCAGAGGAAGGCGCGCAGCGGCGGGTCGGGCGCCAGGAAGGGGCCGGATTCGCCGACGATCTGGTTGCGGTTGTTCAGGGCTTCGGCCTGGGTGACGGCATCCTCGCCCGGCAGGGTGCCGATGTTCCTGAGGTGGCCGCTCGGGTCGCGCAGGAAGCTGCGCAGGCTGCTTGGCCCGGGATCGGTGCCGACGAAGCCCAGGGCGAGCGTATAGCCGGCATTGTTGATGTCGACGTAGGTGAGCGGCAGGCCGGGTGGGTCGCTGAGGTCGCGGGTCTTGCCGTGGTAGTAGATGAAGCCGCGCTGCTGGCCGCCCGTGGTGACCCGGTTGCCCAGTACCTGTCCCTTGTCGTTGATGGCGATGACCTGGCTTAAGCGGCCTCCCAAGGTGCCCAGGTCCACGAAGCGGTTGCCTCGGGTGACGAAGCTGCCGGTCCGGGTGCCGTCGGTGCCGATCGGGTAGGTGCCGACCACGACACCGGCATTGTTCATGTCGCTGACCCGACTGTTGGCGGGGCCGACGATCGTGACCCGATACTCCGGATAGGATGCGGCCGGGGCGGCCGAGACGGCCTGGATCGCGGCCAGCGCGAGCGGCAGCAGCGACAGGGAAACGAAATGACGCCTTTGCATGAGAATCTCCTTGGAAAACAAGGGCTTGCACAGGACGGCCAGCCCATGTCCAAGGTACGCCATCAAAGCGGCCCAGCTTTAGCCCGGCGCAATCCAGATCGGGTAAAACCCGTCATGCATACCGAACCGCTCAGCATCGCTAGCGATGTTCAAGCACGCCCACCTGCTGGCACATGTCCAGCACCGGACAGGTCGAACAGCGCGGCCGGTTGCCGGTGCAGATGTGTTTTCCGAAGGGCACCAGCAGGCGGTTGATGTCTATCCAGTACTCTTGAGGCAGCTTCGCCTCCAGCGCCGCCAGGGTCTTCTCGGGCGTGGAGGCAGACACATAACCCCAGCGTCCGGTCACCCGGTGCACGTGGATGTCGACGCTGATGACCGGGGTGCCGCAGGCGACGCCCAGCACCAGGTTCGCGCACTTGGGACCGACGCCGCCGAAGGACAGCAGCAGGTCGCGGTCGCCCGGCAGGATGCCGCCAAACGACGCTTCCACCTCGCGCGCAATGGCCAGCATCTGGTTCGCCTTGCGTTCGTGAAATGTGCTGGGGCTGATGAGCGCATCCAGCTCTTCCCAGGACAGCTGCGCCACCTGGGCCGGCGTGCGTGCACGGGCGAACAGCTTGCGCGAGACCGGCAGCGTCACCTCGTCGTAGGTGCGGATCGAGATCATGCAGGCCAGCAGTTGCTCGAAGACGGAGGTATAGCCTTCCTCGGCCAGCTGGAACAGCGCCGCCTTGGGCCAGGGCCGTACCGCCTCCTCGATGCGCTCGAATGCCGTACCAATCTCGAATGGGCGCTTTTTCATGGATAGCTTCCTTATGCCGGCGATACAGGAACAGGCAGGGTAGCTTTCCCTCGTGAACCCGTCCGTTCCATGCCGCACAGGCGCACTGCTCAAGCCTTCAGTTACAACCGCTTGCATCTGATACGGAATCACTCTTTCCTGAACAGATCGCTGCCATTACCCTATGTCCATGCTTCTAACAAAATCACCAAGGGGAAATACCATGAACAAAATCTCTGCCATCGGCGCCCATCTTGCTTTCGTTGCCGCCTTCGCCGCTGCCGGCGCCGCACCGCTGACTGCCCAGGCCGCACAGGACCACCATCAGAAAGCGTCGCACGCACGTTGCCAGAACTGCGGCACCGTGGTCTCGACCCGTACGTATGAACGCGCAGCCGAGCGCGCCAGCGGCCTGGGTGCCGGCGGCGGCGCCGTGGTCGGCGGTCTGCTGGGCAACCAGGTCGGCAGCGGCAATGGCCGCACGCTGGCCACCATCG
>Ga0308161_1003602_pt1 | contig 14897 bp, 10 predicted proteins | sample PhyFR2_FD_201034 | JGI IMG/M metagenome (GOLD analysis project Ga0308161, IMG submission 201034) | Phyllosphere microbial communities from UC Gill Tract Community Farm, Albany, California, United States - DLSLF.R2 | ecosystem: Host-associated > Plants > Phyllosphere > Unclassified | place: USA...
GCAGGCGTGACGTTGATGCGCGGCGACCCCTCGCTCGTCGCGGAATCGATTGATGTATCGAAGAAGACCTATCGAAAGATCAGGCAGAACCTGGGCTGGGCATTCGTGTACAACCTCGTCGGGATACCGCTGGCGGCTTTCGGTTACCTGAGTCCCGTCATTGCCGGCGCTGCCATGGCATTGAGCAGCGTGAGTGTGGTGTCGAATTCACTGCTTCTGCGGCGCTGGAAACCGGAGTCGCTTGACGCAGGGCCAGCGGTAGACTGACTGCGCGATTACGGCCGCCCATTCGGCAGCGTCTGGAATTCCGAATGCCGCCGTCCGCAAACGGGGGCTTGTCCGGCAGGGCGCTATTTCAACCAGGCGTCGAATTTCTGGATGTCTTTCTGCTGCGGGTCGACGATCTTCCTAACCTGCGAAAGCGCGGTCTGCTGCAAGCCCTGACGCGACGTCGACCAGATCTGCCCGGGTGAGCGCGGATGTAGATCATCTGCCCTCTGCCACGCCGGCGCGGCCGCTCCTGACCGGACGATTACGAAAACGTAAGCTTCGAGTCACCTTCCTGTCGGCGTCGCATGCGTAATATGGCCTCCAACGCGGGACTTTTCCCGTTTCGCTAACAAGCAAGGCACGTCCCAACAGGAGAACCAGATGACCGCATACATCGCCAGGATCGCTTTCGCGACGCTATTCACCGGAACCGCAATGGCCGCCGGGCTGGCGCACGCCGAGCCGACGCCAGCGTCCGATCCGCAACTCACCGCTGCGCCGCAAGCGGCGCCGCCGGGCCGGCAGGCGCCGTTCGGATACGCAGTCGCTGGCGGCGCCAGCCGCACCATCACGATCGACCAGGAGACGCGGTACCTGAACGTGACCCGCCTCGAGGCCGTCGTGATCAATGCCGGCGGCAAGAGCGTGACCTGGAGTTTCGACACGCTCGACACGAGGTCCTTCCCACTCTCGCACATTCTGCCCGGCGCAGACAATCTCACGGTGTATGTGAGCGAGTCGCCACAGTATTTCAACTAGTTCTCGCTAATTGATGTCAGGAGTACGGCCGCGCGACCAGCATTGAAGAGGGTAAGGTCATGGTGACCGAGGACGGCCAGCGAATCACGATGCGCGGCAACGAAGTGCTCCGACTGAACGCTGTATGAAAGGAACACCTGGAGTAAGTTTCACACCCGCCGCGGCAAACGTCCTTGTACCTCTGTCGTAATCGGAAATTTTTCAATTTTTCTGGAGCCTTACATGATTCGTTTTTCCTCGCTTGTTGTATCGGCTGGTCTCGCCCTCGCAGCAAGCAGTGCATCCGCTCAAATGCAGATGAATGATCATGCCGGTCATAACGCAGGACCTTCCGAAACGCAGGGAGATTCCAACACACTGTCGACCGGTGAAGTGAAGAAGGTCGACAGGGACGCCGGCAAGCTGACGATCCAGCATGGCCCGCTGAATAACCTGAACATGCCAGCCATGACGATGGTGTTCAAGGTGCAGGATCCGGCCATGCTCGATCAGGTAAAGGCCGGCGATAACATCCGCTTCCGGGTTGAGCGCGTCAATGGCAGTTTGATCGTCACCAAACTTGAAGCGGCCAAGTAAAAGCCATGCCTTCCTTATCCGCAGGCTGACGGATCAGGAAGGCGACCATCTCCGCACTTGATTAAACTAACGAAAAGGAAAAGCATGTCCCTCAAACGCATTCTGGCCGTCACCACATTCGCCCTCGCAAGCGCCGTCACCTCCTCGGCCTTCGCACACGCAAAACTGCAATCGTCCAATCCCGAAGCGGGCAGCACGTACGACACGGCACCAAAGCAGGTCCGCCTGAAGTTCAACGAAGCGCTCGAGCCCGCGTTCAGCAAGATCAAGGTGACCGGCCCACAGAACAACGACATCCCGGTCGCCGCCACAATCGTCGACAAGGCGGATCCCACCGTCATGACTGCTCCGCTGCCGGCGCTATCCACCGGCGAGTACCATATCCAGTGGTCGACGATGACGCACGACGGCCATAAGGCAAAGGGCGACGTTACGTTCAAGGTCAAGTGATGGGGCCGGGCCTGGAAACCGCCCAGCATCTTGTCACTGCCCTGCTGAACCTGGCCGTTGCCGTGCTCACGGGAGCGACCGCGTCCCGTTTGTGGCTTGCCGGCGATACATCGAAGTGGGCTGAAGTACGCGGCCAACCGATTCGCAAGGCTGCCGTCGCCAGCGCCTTCGTCGCACTGGTCGTTAGCGTCGTGTGGCTGTGGCTCGAATCGGCGGCGATGGCCGAAGTGCCGGTCGCCGAAGCGGGAGGCGCCACCTGGTCGATGCTGACCTCCACTCACCTCGGATACGCGTCCTCGATCGGCATCGCCGGATTGACAGTGGCCACCGCCGGGGCACTCCTCCGTGGTGTCCGAAGCACGCGCCCGGCGCTGCTGACCCTCCTGGGACTGGCCGCGTTCTGGTACACCCGCGGGATGATGAGCCACGCGGCAAGCGACGGCGACATCAGCGTGCGTCTGTTGATGGACTGGGTCCACCTTGGCCTGATCAGCCTGTGGGTCGGGGAAGTGGTCCTGTCCGGTGGCGTCATGTTGAGGACATCCAACAATATGACCGCAGCCGACAGGCGTGCGCGGGCCGCTTATGTAGCGTCCCTGTCCAGCTCGGCGACGGTTGCCCTGACTGGCATCTTCGTGACCGGTATCTACGCCGCCTGGCGCAGCCTGGGCGGGTTCAGCAACCTGGTCGGCAACCCCTACGGCAGTACGCTCATGGCCAAGCTGCTGCTCGTGGGGGCAGCGGCGATGCTGGGCGGTTTCAACCGCTTTTTTGTGATGCCGCCCTGGCTCGCGCGCGAGTCCACAGGTAACGCCACACCGGAGCACTTCCCGGCAAGGTTCAGGCGCATCCTGTGGATCGAAGCGCTGGTGCTACTGGCGGTCGTCGTGCTGGCGGCCTGGCTTGCATCGACCTCGCCCCCGGGCGAACAGATGTAATGCAAGCGGATAGTCGTTTCTGTTCTGACGCATGGCGGCCGACCGAAACAGGGCGGCCGCCGCCTTCCACACCGCGCTTGCCGCCGGCGACCAGGCAAAGGCAATTGCCCCCTAGCACCAGAAGCGCTGATCTACGAGGGTGGCCACGTCGAACGTACGCGCGGCGAGTATGCGAGCAGCCACCTAGCGGATGGCACTGATTTCGCCAGGTCGTCCACGCGCAAGGTGCTCAAGGAAACCGAGCGCATCGACTGGAACACCGCGGTTGTCTGGGAAGGCTTGCACCATCGTCCATGACCACTGGCCCTCGCGCAAGCTGAGGTAAGGATGGCGGCTCCCGTGCGGTCTCAGACCTTGAAGTCGTCGAAGGCGACCATGCCGTCCTCGACGCCGAGTTCCTGCAGCATCCGGCGGGTCGCGGCGAGCATGGCCGGCGGGCCGCACACGTAGAACTCGAGCAACGCCAGATTCGGATGGTCGCGTAGCAAGCCATCGCGCACTGCCTCGTGCACGAAGCCTGTCGGCCCAGCACCGCCCTCTTCCGACAGCACGAGCCGCCAGTCGAAATTCGGATAGCGTGCCGCAAACGCCGCCATCTCCTCGACATACGGCGCGTCGCGCCGGCTGCGGGCGCCGTACCAGAAATGGACAGGCTCGCTTGCCCCTTGCGCGAAAAGCGCATGGATCATGGCGCGCAGCGGAGCCATGCCCGCGCCGCCACCGATGAACACCTTCTCACGCGCCCCGGGCTTGAGGGCGAACTCGCCGTATGGACCGCTGAAAGAGACGGCGTCGCCCGGCTTGAGCGTATACATATAGCTCGATCCCCTGCCCGGCCGTTCGCCCGGCATGAAGCGCACCAGGAAAACGAGGTGGCCGTCGGCCCGCTCCACCGGAACCGCGACCGAATAGGAGCGGCGCAGCGGCGCGTCGTTGACCAGTTGGCCGCCTGTTCCGGCCTTGTGCCAATCGTCGCGATGGTCATCCGGGACATCGATATGGCTGGCATCCCGCGCGTAGGGCGGCACGTGCATCTGTACATAGGCGCCCGGGCGGCACGCAAGCGGACGTGCTGGCCGTAACGAGATCTCGCGCAGGAAGGGGGTCAGCGCCTTCACACTGGATACAACCGCGGTGTGCTCCCTGGCCAGCAGCGCAGGGTCGCCGACATCGATGTCGACGCCGTGCCCCACAGGCAATCCACAGGCCAGCCGGTATCCGGCGTCGAGCTTGTGCGGCGGCAGCAGAGCACGGTCGGCAGCCGTCGGTGCCGGAACCTTGCCGACACACCTGACCTCGCACAGCCCGCAACTTTGCCCGCCACCGCAGTTGGAAGGCAACTGCAATCCCGAGCGTGCAAGGGCCTGGAAGACCGTGTCGCCGGCGGCGGCATCGACCGACCGCGACTCAGCATCCGCCGATCCTACGAGATGGATGCGGCTGCGCCGCCGCAGGCGAGCGGGAACGAACTCCGCCAGGCGCACGCTTGCGAACAGCAGCCAGACGCCGCTCAAGGCCATCCACAGGCCGCCGATTGCGCTGGACACGAGGAGCGGATTGTTGAAGTTGGTCCGCTCGCTATAGTCCATGATGTGGAGCATCCAGAAGAAGTCGAACAGGCGCCAGGTGCTGTTGCGATGTTCGAGCACCTTGCCCGAACGGGCGGAGACGTACACCGAGGTCTCGTCGGCGTCATCGAAGTCGACGCGCCACACCGGCTCCTTGTGTGCCCGCGCTTCGAGCGAGTAGTCGAGCAGCCGCGCGATTCCAGCCTGGCCTTTCCCCGAGTACGACGCGCGAGCGATCGCGCCGGCGAGCGCCGCATCGATGGCGAACGGACGGCCATCGACCGCGCCGACCAGCCAGCTGCGCTTGTCGCCCTGCAGTTGGTACACCGGTCGTTCGAGCACCCAGCCGGAGGTAACCGAAGAGACACCTTCCGTGCTTTTCGCCAGTAGTGCAGACGGGTCGAGCGCGTCGCGCGGCCAGGTTGGCGGCGCAGGCGGCTTGATCCGGAATTCCCGTCCCTGCACCTTGCCTGCGTCGAGCAGGCTCATCACCACCCCGCTGCCCATCCATAACAGGAACTGGATCGCGATCAGGAGGCCGATCCACTTGTGCAGCTTGCGCATCCAATGGCTCATGCCTGCCTCCTGCGCTGGAAACTGTAGAACAGCAGCCAGGCGCCCGACAGCGCGAAGGCCAGGCCCGTGATCGAGGCGACCCGCAGCAGGCTGTTGTTCACGTTCTCGCGCTCCTCGTAATCCATGATGTGGAACATCCACAGGAAGTCGAACCAGCGCCAGAGTTCGTGGCGCCGTGCGACGAGGTCGCCCGAGAATGGCGAGAAGTACAGGGTGTCCTTGCCGGCGTCGTCGTAGTGCACCGCCCACAGCGGGACCGGCCGCGCGCCGACTTCCGAGGGCGCCTTGGTTACCCATTCGATGCCGCGCACATTGCCTTCGCCTGCGTAGGCGGCGTCTGCCAGGGCAAGTACGGTCTCGCGGTCGATCGGGCTGATGGTCTTGCCGGTGACCGCGTCGACCAGGCTGACTTTCTTGTCCTGCCTGATTTCGTACACTTCCTTCTCCAGCAACACCTTCAGACGAACCGAGGTGATGCCGGGATAGGTGTCGTGCAGTTTCGCCTGCGGCATCCTCGCGCTGGAGGTCGCGAGATGCTCGCTTGGGACATGGGCGAGGTGGTCGCCATGGATGACCTCAAGCGGCACCACGACCATGTAGAGCCCGCTGATCATCCACAGCAGTGCCTGGACTCCGATCACCAGTCCTATCCATTTGTGGGCGCGGCGCACCCAGAAAGCTGATTGCATAATTATGTCGACATTGAGTTGTAGCGCCGGGCCTGCAGGCAGGCCCGGCGGCACGAAAAGCCCTGGCGGGCCCGATCAGAACTTGTAGCCCAGGCGCACGTGCCAGCGGCGGCCGAGCAGGTCGTAGGTCATCGTGTCGGTATTACCGTCCGTCCAGCTCTGGATGTACGGCGGCTTCTTGTCGAACAGGTTATCGATACCGAACGAAATCGCCACGGCCTTGTTGAAGGCATACTTCACGCTCGCGTTGTGATAAACGACGCTCGGTGCCTGCGCGCCGATGTCGCCAGGCGCCGCATTGATATCGTCCGCCTTGCCGATGTACTGGACGGTGTACGAGCCGGACCACGGTCCGATCCCGGTCGTCAGCGACGCGGTCGAACGCCACTTGGCGTAGCTGCCGCGGCCACCCGTGATCTTGCCGGCGTATTCGATCACCTCCCCGCCCGGGAACGGAGCGACGTCGAACCGGTTCAGGCGCGACACATCGGCCGACAGCGACGAATTCCAGCCGTACAGCTTGAAGTCATACAAGGCGCCAAAGTCGATGCCGGAGACGCGTTGCTGGGCCGCGTTGGCAGGCTGCGAGGACAGGAAGTTGATTTCGCCGGTGCGCGGATCGCGCGTGAAGCTCGACGGGCTGCAGAAGATGTGCGACAGCCCCGGGGAGTTGTAGCACACGGCCAGCTTGGTCGAACCGGGTACCGTCTCGATCGCGTTGTCGATCTCGATATTGAAATAGTCGAGCGTCAGGGTCAGCGACTTCGACGGGGTCCAGACCGCGCCCACGGTAAAGGTGTCCGCCTCTTCGGGTTTCAGATTCGGATTGCCGCCGCCGGTCGTCAGGATGGACGGACCGAACTGGCGGAAGCCCGCCGGCAGGCCCGAGGCCTGGCAGTTCCTGTAGACCGCTGAATTCGGGTCCATCGTATTCCAGCTGTTGCAGGGATCGGTGGTCGTCAGGTTGCCCTCGGACACTCCACCGAAGAGTTCCGGGACGTTCGGTACCCGGAAAGCGGTCGAGCGATTGGCGCGCAGCTTCAGCGACGGAATGACCTGCCAGTCCAGGCCGAGCTTGTAGGTGGCCTGCGAGCCGAACAGGCTGTAGTCGGAATAGCGCGCCGCCGCGTTCAGGTTCAGCGCGTCCACGAACGGGAGTTTCGCCAGCACCGGAACCGACAGCTCGGCGAACACCTCGCGCGCGCTGTACTGGCCGGCGATCGGGTCCTGGGCATTGGTATTGGCTGCGCCCGACACGATCAGACTGTCCGGATCGCGCCAGCCCTGCTCGCGGCGGTACTCGAAGCCGGAAGCGAATCCGACCGGGCCCGCCGGCAGGGAAAACAGCTCCCCGCTGACGCTCGCATTAAAACTCTTCTGGTCGTTGCCGCCATGGTCGCGCGTCGTGAAGTGGATGTAGTCGAGCACAGCTGGGCTGAGATTGCCGTAGCCGAGGTAGTTTCCGCAAGGGGCAGCGCCCGGACCGGTCCCGCACGTCGCCGCGTTCAGCGTCGCATCCACACGGTCCAGGTTGATGATGTTGGTCATGCCGTCGACACCGGTATTGCGGCCCCAGTTCAGGGATGCCGACCAGTCCCAGCTGCCTGCGATCGTTCCCTTCAGGCCTGCGAGCACGCGGAAGGTGTTGGTCTCCTGGAAGAAGTAGCGCGGCCCGACTTCGGCGACGCGGCGCCGCTCTAGAGTCAGGTCCTGGCCGGTCGGATTAGTCGGATGGCTCGCGGCAATCTGAATCGGGCGGTAGACACCAATTGCGCCCGGTGTGGCAAGCTGCTCGGACTGTCGATTGGTGAACATCAGCTCGGTGAAGAGCTCGACCTTCTCGCTCAGGTGCACATTACCGAAAGCGCTGACGCCGATGCGCTTGATGGGATTGACCGCATTCAGGAACGGGTTGCTATTGTAGGCATGCTTGGCCGCGCTATAGGTTTCGAAGCCGCGCGGGTTACCGTTCGGGTCCTGGTTGAAATTGACGCGCCTCCCGTCTGCGAGCCGCGCCCGGCCCCCGATGGTCGAGGAACTGCCCGAGCAAACCAGTTCGCCGTCGTCTTCCACCAGTGCGCAAGGCGCGCGCGAGGCCAGGTTGACCGCCTCGCTTTCCGAGTAATTCAGCGAGGCGATCAGGGAGCCACGCTCGCTGCGCGTACCCCAGACCACGTCGGCCGACTTCTCGGCGCCGTCCCCTTCCGCGGTCCTGCCGTAGCGGACCGAGGCTTCGACGCCGTCGAAGGCCTTCTTGGTGATGATGTTGACCACGCCGGCGACGGCGTCGGCGCCATAGATCGCCGAGGCACCGTCCTTGAGCACCTCGACGCGCTCGATCATCGCGACCGGGATCATGTTCAGGTCGACGGAGCTGTTGGCGCCGGTGCCGCCCGAGACCACGCGCCTGCCGTTGAGCAGGACCAGCGTACGATCGATACCCAGGCCGCGCAGGTTCACCTGGGTCGTGCCATAACCGTTGCTGGTCCAGTAGGCGCTGGACTGGTTGCCCGCGGTGCCGGCCGACGACGGCAGGCGCTGCAGCAGCGTCTCGACCGAGATCGCGCCGGAGCGCTGGATGGTGTCGGCGTCGATCACCGTGACCGGCCCCACGCCGGAAATCTGCTCCTGCCTCAGGTTGATCCGGCTGCCCGTGATCTGGACGCGTTGCATTCCTCCGCCGTCGGCGGGTTCGCCGGTAGTCGCGGGCTGCTGGGCGTGAACGCCTTGGTGCGACATCGCCAGCACAAGCGCGGCGGTGGCCGCCGGAATGGTCTTGTATTTCATTTTTCTCTCCAGGTGCATTGTTTTAGAAACCGAGATACGGGCAGGCGACGGGTTGCCGCCGATGCCAGGGGCAGTGTTTGCCTGCAGGAGCGGGCATGGAGGGACCAATGGTCCAATAGCCAGTACGGAAGCCACGGCTACCCGGCCGGTGCACGCGAGCACAGGTACCGGAAGACACGCCGGGAGTTCAGCAGGGCCTACAGGAAAGCGTCAGTCCGGACGCGAAGGGTCACGCGAGCCGTGGTGGCCGCTCAATGCGGGCGCGTATGTGCCCGGTAAAGGAAGAGAGGTGGAATAGTTGCACGCTGCTGACGGCTTCTTCGACCGCGGTAAGGACAACGATAGGAGGCGGAGCACATGCGCCGATACAGCATTGCGCGCAGGTGCCGCAGCCGGTAGCTTCATGAACGTCGCTCGCTGTCTCGCAGTCGTCGCAGGGCTGTTCGTCTTGCGGGGCTGCTTGCCTATGGTCGGGCATGTCCTCGTGCCCTGCTTCATGCGCTTCCATATCTTGCATCTCGTGCACAAGCATGGCGGTGTGGCCCGCGCTGCCATCAACGGCAGCTTGATGGTCCATGCCGCATTCTGCTGTTGCTACCCCGGCCATGCTCCGCATCGGCAGGGACACGACAAGCAGGAACAGGAAGAATATTCGGAACGGCTTACGCATGTGATTAATGTAGCACGGCAATTATCAGTTTTGCACACATTCTGTTACATTTTTCCCACATTGTATACGTACCGTCGTCAGTGGTCCTGAACCACTCGGGTGTCGAGTATCTATAGCGGTAAATAGTGTCCGTAGGCGCCGCCATGTTGCACCGGCACCATGCGCGACGGACGATACCGCGCTCAACTCATCCGTCGCGCCGGCAACATGCTTACTTCACGGCCGTAATGACGTACTTGCCGCCTTGCTGCTCGATCTCCACGTCTACTTTCTTGCCGACCGAAAGTTTGTCGAACATGGCCTTGTTTTTGACGGCAAAGCCCATCGTCATGGACGGCCAGTTCAGGCTTTTGATCGGCCCATGCGCGAGCGTCACGGTTCCTGCGGCCGGGTCGACGGATTTCACCGTACCGATAGCCTCATGGCGAGTGGCCTGCGCACCTTTGTTTGCTTGCTGTACGCTCATGCCCTTCATCATTTCCTCACACGACTTGGCGTCCATGTTTTGCATGTTCATGCCTTCCATGTTCATGCCTTTCATCATGTCCTGGCACGACTTAGTGTTCATGCCGGTTTGACTCGGCTGTGCCTGCGCGGCGCCCAATCCAGACACGGCAAGGGCTAACATCGTGGCAATCATGGTGTGACGTTTCATCATATTTCCTTTCGTATTTCAGTTGAGGTGGGTGTATTTGCAGGCCCAGCGGCGCAGATACCGCATGCCTGCCGTGCTATTTCGCATGAATCGTTCGCTCCTCGGCCGCAGGTACCTGGCGCAGCCCGTGCATGCGCCGCGCCTGGCGGCGGCGCAGCAGCAGGTAGGCCGCAGGCACCACGAACATCGACAGCAGCGGCGCTGTCACCATGCCGCCGACCATCGGTGCGGCGATCCGCTGCATGACTTCGGAACCCGTCCCAGCGCCGATCATGATCGGCACGAGACCCGCGATGATGACTGCGACCGTCATCGCCTTTGGCCGCACGCGCAGGACGGCGCCTTCGCGGATCGCGTCGACCAGGTCGGCTTCGCTGTCGCGTCCGGCCTCGACGCGGGCTTCCCAGGCATGCTTCAGGTACAGCAGCATGATCACGCCGAATTCAGCTGCCACACCAGCAAGCGCAATGAAGCCGACGCCGCTCGGTACCGACAAGTGGTGCCCGAGCAGCCACAGCAGCCACACGCCGCCGGCCAGCGCGAACGGCAAGGTGGCCATGATGAGAACGGCTTCGTCGAGGCGCTTGAAGGTGAAATAGAGCAGGACGAAGATGATCACCAGCGTGACCGGAACCACGATCTTCAGCTTCGCCGTCGCGCGTTCCAGGTACTCGAACTGGCCGGACCACGATACCGAATAGCCGGGCGGCAGCTTGACCTCGCTGGCCACGGCCTGCTGCATGTCGCGTACTGCCGAGCTGAGGTCGCGGCCGCGAATGTCGACGTAGACCCAGCCCGACAGGCGCGCGTTCTCGCTCTTGAGCATGGGCGGTCCATCCTCAATGCGGATTGCCGCGACATCGCCGAGCCGGATCTGGGCGCCACGCTCGGTCAGGACCGGTAGCTCGCGCAGTTTTTCGACCGAATCGCGCACCTCGCGCGGGTAACGCACGCTGATCGGAAAGCGCTGCAATCCCTCGACCGTTTCACCGATGTTGTCTCCGCCAATCGCGGACGACACAACGCTTTGCACGTCGGCGATGTTCAGCCCGTAGCGCGCAGCGGTATCCCGGTCAATCTTCACGTCGATGTAACGGCCCCCATTCAGGCGCTCGGCCAGCGCGGATGACACGCCCGGCACTTTTTTTACGGCATGCTCGATCTCGCCGGTGATGCGGTCGATGACCTTCAAATCGGTGCCCGCGATCTTGACGCCGACGGGGCTCTTGATGCCGGTGGCCAGCATGTCGATGCGGTTGCGGATGGGCGGAACCCAGACGTTCGACAGGCCGGCAACCTTGACAATGCGGTCCAGCTCCTCGACCAGTTTGTCAGGCGTCATGCCGGCACGCCACTGGTCGCGTGGCTTGAGCTGGATCGTGGTCTCGAACATTTCCAGCGGCGCCGGGTCGGTGGCCGACTCCGCGCGGCCAGCCTTGCCGAACACACTTTGCACTTCCGGGACAGTCTTGATCAGGCGATCGGTCTGCTGCAAGAGTTCAGCCGCCTTGCCGACGCCAAGTCCAGGCAGGGCCGACGGCATGTATAGCAGGTCGCCTTCGTCGAGCGGCGGCATGAACTCGCCGCCCAGGCGTGACAATGGCCAAACTGTCGCGGCAGCGATCAGGCCCGCAGCGATGATCGCTGTCTTCGGATACCGCAACACGCGTTCGAGCAGCGGGCGGTACAGCCAGATCAGACCGCGGTTGAGCGGATTGCTTTGTTCGTCCGGAATGCGGCCACGGATCAGGTAGCCCATCAACACCGGGATCAGCGTCACGGACAGGCCTGCGGCGGCGGCCATGGCATAGGTCTTCGTGAAGGCCAGCGGCGCAAACAGCTTGCCTTCCTGCGCTTCGAGCGTGAACACCGGCACGAATGACAGCACGATGATCAGCAGCGAGAAGAACAAGGCCGGGCCGACCTCGGCAGCCGCATCGCCGATCACACGCCAGTGTTCGTCGCCAGCGAGCTTCTTGCCGGGATGGGCGTGGTTCCATGCCTCGATATGCTTGTGGGCGTTTTCGATCATGACCACGGCTGCGTCGACCATCGCGCCGACCGCGATTGCAATCCCGCCGAGCGACATGATGTTCGCATTCACACCCTGGTAGTACATGACCAGGTAAGCCGCAAGGATGCCGATTGGCAGTGACACGATCGCCACCAGCGCCGAACGCATGTGGAACAGGAAGATTGCGCAGACCAGTGCGACCACGATGAATTCCTCGATCAGCTTGTGTTCGAGATTGGTGACTGCGCGCGTGATGAGGCCCGAGCGGTCGTAGGTCGGCACGATCTGGACACCGGGCGGCAGGCTCGACTTGAGCACCGCCAGCTTTGCCTTGACCGCGTCGATCGTCTCGAGCGCGTTCTTCCCGGAGCGCATGACGATGACGCCACCGGCCACTTCGCCCTCGCCATTCAGCTCCGCGATGCCGCGCCGCATCTCCGGGCCGATCTGGATACGAGCGACATCACCAAGCCGTACCGGCACGCCGGCCTCGCTGGTTGTCAGGGGAATCTTGCGAAAATCGTCGAGCGATTGCAGATAGCCGGACGCACGAACCATGTATTCGGCTTCGCCCAGCTCCAGTACCGAGCCACCGGTCTCCTGGTTCGCCTTTTGCACCGCGTCAATGATCCTGGCGTGCGAAATTCCGTAAGCACGCATCTTGTCCGGGTCGAGCTGGATCTGGTACTGCTTGACCATGCCGCCAATGCTGGCGACTTCCGACACGTTCGCGACCGCCTTCAGTTCGTATTTGAGGAACCAGTCCTGTAGGGCGCGCAACTGTGACAGGTCGTGCTTGCCGCTCTTGTCGACGAGTGCGTATTCGTACACCCACCCCACTCCGGTGGCGTCCGGCCCGAGCGATGGTTTCGCTTGCGGTGGCAGGCGCGACTGCACCTGGTTGAGGTATTCGAGCACCCGCGAGCGTGCCCAGTAGGGATCAGTGCCGTCATCGAACAGGATGTAGACGAACGAGTCGCCGAAAAAGGAATAGCCGCGTACCGTCTTCGCTCCCGGCACGGACAGCATAGTCGTCGTCAATGGATACGTGACCTGGTTTTCGACGATCTGCGGCGCCTGTCCCGGGTAGGTGGTGCGGATGATCACCTGCGTATCCGACAAGTCCGGGATGGCGTCGAGCGGCGTTTTCGACAAGGCCCAGACGCCCCAGGCCGTCAGGCCGACAGTGGCCAGCAAGACCAGGAAACGGTTGACGATGGACCAGCGGATCAACTTGGCGATCATTTGCCGTCTCCGCTACCGGCTTGCTTGTCCGCCGGCGTGATCGACGTGATCTGGTAGTCGCCCTCCGGGGTCTGGCGGATTTCGAACGTGACCTGGTTACCCACCGCGATATTGCGCGGCAAGCCGTCCGGCGGCAGTTTGAACGGCATCGTCATCGGCCCCCATTGCAGCGTCGGCATCGCCTCGTGCGACAGCGTGATACTGTCGGGATCGATCTTCTCGACGCGGCCGCGGCCATGATGCGCCGGGGCGGCAGCCGGTTTGGTGCCGTTGGCGGCACCGGCATCGCCCATGCGTGCGACCACGCCCTTGAGACTGGCTTCCGAGTCGACCAGGAACTGCCCGGACGCGACGACCTTCTGGCCGGACGACAGGCCGCTGCGGATCTCCGTCTGGCCACTGGCTTCGCTCCCCGTTTGCACCTCGACCGGAGCGAACCTCCCATCCTCGCTCGCAACGAACACGACGCTGCGGGTACCGGTCTGGATCACGGCCTCGCTCGGCACCAGCAAGACGGCCTTGCGCGCAGCCGGTGTCAGGCTAACAGTTGCGAACATGCCGGGCACCAGCCGGCCCTCCGGGTTGGCGAGCTCGATGCGCGCTTTCAAGGTGCGTGTGGCCGGATCGATTTCAGGCAGGATCGCGCCGACCTTGCCTTGGAAGGTCATACCGGGCCAGGCGGCGGCGCGCGCCTCGACGGTGCTGCCTGGACGTACCTGGGCGGCTGCCGCTTCAGGAATCTCGGCATTCACCCAGACAGTGGACAGACCATTGATGCGGTACAGCGACGCACCGGACATGATCGTCATGCCCTCGCGCACGGCAAGCTCGGCCACCACGCCAGACACTGGTGACGTGATCGTCAAACGCGGATGAACCTTGCCGCTTTTCTCTATTTGGCGGATCTGCTCCTCGGTCATGCCGGCCAGGCGCATGCGCTGGCGCGCCGCGTCGGCCAGATCCGCCGACATACCGCGCGCGGCCAGGTAGTCCTCCTGCGCCGCCACCCAGTCGGGAACGTAGATATCGGCCAGCGCCTGGCCCTTGCGGACACGGTCGAGCGGCGCACGTACGTGGAGGCGCTCGACATACCCGTTGGCACGGGCCTGCACGAGGAAAAGATCGCGCTCGTTCCAGGCCACGCTGCCCACCGATTCAAGCGCAGTGGCAAGGCTGCCTTCCTTCACCTCAGCCGTCCGGATGCCGAGGTTTTGCTGTACGCGCGGGCTGATTGCAACTTTGCCGTCGTCGCCGGCTTCGTCGGCATACACGGGCACGAGCTGCATGTCCATGAAGGGCGACTTGCCAGGCTTGTCGAATTTTTGCCCGGGTACCATCGGATCGTGCCAGTAGAGGACTTTTCTGCCCGTCGCAGGATCGACCTTGTCGCCGCTCGTGGCCGCGCCGCTGCCGCCCATTGCCGGCATAGCGGCATGCAGACCACGCTGCATGCCGGCCCAATACAAGCCACCGCCGAGGGCGATCAGGATACCGGCCGCAGCCAGGGCGAGGATGAGGTTGTTTTTCGTGGTCATTTCATGTTCCTGGAGATGGCGGCCGCCGCCGGCATCTGGCCGTGCGAAGTGGGAAAGAGGAAGTTCAGTTCTGCCCACAGCCTGGCGGTGTCGGCTTCGAGTTGCAATCCGGAGAGGCGCACGTCGAGCTCGCTACGCCGCGCTGCCAGCACTTCGGCAAGCATC
>Ga0308161_1003603_pt1 | contig 14895 bp, 10 predicted proteins | sample PhyFR2_FD_201034 | JGI IMG/M metagenome (GOLD analysis project Ga0308161, IMG submission 201034) | Phyllosphere microbial communities from UC Gill Tract Community Farm, Albany, California, United States - DLSLF.R2 | ecosystem: Host-associated > Plants > Phyllosphere > Unclassified | place: USA...
TCTACGACTGGCCGGGCCACTTTGTCGACCACAGCCACGGCGAGTCCTACGCGCGCATCCGTCAGGAGGTGTGGCAGGCCGAGCACCACAGCGTCAGCGGGTCGGGCACCGCCACCGGCATCGCGCCTGGCTTCACCTTCGCCATCATCAACGCGCCGCACTTCAGCGACAACGGCGAATATCTGGTGACCTCGGCGACCTATGACTTCGCCGAGAACAGTTACGCCAGCGGCGACACCGGCGAGAGCCGTCACAACATCAGCTTCACGGTGCTGCCGTCGTCGGTGACGTACCGCACGCCGCCGGAGACGCCGTGGCCGAAAACGCACGGTCCGCAGACGGCGAAGGTGGTGGGGCCGAAAGGCGAGTCGATCTGGACCGACCGCTACGGCCGGGTGAAGGTGAAGTTTCACTGGGACCGTCTGGCGAAGGGCGACGACACCAGCTCCTGCTGGGTGCGCGTCTCCAGCGCCTGGGCGGGTCAGGGGTTCGGCGGGGTGCAGATCCCGCGCGTTAACGACGAAGTGGTGGTGGACTTCATCAACGGCGATCCGGACCGTCCGCTGATCATCGGCCGGGTGTATAACGAGGCGAGCATGCCGCCGTGGGCGCTGCCGGCGGCGGCGACGCAGATGGGCTTTTTAAGCCGGTCGAAGGATGGCACGGCGGATACGGCGAACGCGCTGAGGTTTGAGGATAAGGCGGGTGAGGAACAGGTCTGGCTGCATGCCGAGAAGAACATGGACACTGAGGTTGAGAACAATGAAACCCACAGCGTCGGCAGCAACCGGACCAAAACCATCGGCGGCAATGAAACCACCGAGGTGAAGAAAAATCGTACAGAAACGGTTGATCAAAATGAAACCATTACCGTTCATCAGAATCGTACTGAAACGGTGGATGGTAATGAAACCATCACTGTACACAGTAATCGCACTGAAACAGTCGATCAGAATGAGAAAGTGCGTATTGGTCAGAATCAGTCGGTAACGATTAATGGCAACCAGACACTAAAAGTGGATAGGGCGAAAGCTGAAACCATTGCACTGGCTTCAATGCTCAATGTCGGTCTGGCTCAGAACACCAATATTGGCGCGGCATACATGCTAAACGTTGGTGGCGGCTGGATGACCAATGTCGGCGGAATGCAGGCACACCATGTCGGCATGAAATATTCGCTCAATACCGGACGGGATATGGCATTGACTGCCGGGACTACTGCGGAGTTCAGTGCTGAAGACAAAATCACCCTGGTATGTGGCGAATCGATGATTGTGCTTGAGCATAATGGCACCATCACCATCAGCGCGAACAAGATCAAGCTGGTCGGTGAGAAGGTGATTGATATCGACGGAACACAGATAGACATCAACTGATTATGGAAAATTTTGCTAACTATAGCGCTTTTCCAGCGCTGCTGTTTGAGTCGCTTGACCAACATGATCATGGCTTTAACGTCCTGGTGGCTCGCGTCAGTTACGATCTTGATATCATCACCGGTAAGCTGACCTTGTGTGAAGATCAGGGCGAACTCTTCGAGCAGGATTACTATTACGATGAACCGGGTACCAGCAGTGTGCGTTTTGAAAGCGACCTTGCGCCTTATAAACCCAGACTGGATGTGGTGATCAATGGCACTGCGTGGGCACCCGAAGATAAGCCCGTGCGGCATTTCACTGTAGGCGCTCGAATCGGTGATTTCACCCGTCTGCTAAATGTTTATGGCCCGCGCGAGTGGCGAAAAATGGTTGCCACTTGGCAGCTCACTAACGGGAAGCCTGTTACGCATGTTGATTTACGCTATGAATTTGCTCAGGGAGGCTTTTACCGACTGGAAAAAGGTGAGGAACTGGCATCATCTTTTAATAGTGTTGGCATAGGTTGGTTACCGGCTAAGGCTCAGAAAGAGCTAAAACTTCAGCATCTTCCGGCACCCCAGTTTGAACTACTGCCCAACCCTGTTAAGAATATTGAAGATGAAAATCTGCCTGCCGGTTTTGGTTTCTATGGTAGAGGCTGGCATCCTCGTATTACGTTTGCCGGTACCTATGATGAAGCATGGAAACAGCATCGGCATCCGTTTCTGCCCGCTGATTTTAAGTTTGACTACTGGTGTGGCGCGCATCCCTGGATGCAATTCCCCTTGCCGAAACCTATGACAAGCATTCCCGTCACACTCAAAAATCTGATATCGCATCAGGAAAAGAGTGGGCAGCAGCTCGATTTTTCTGTACCGGTTGAAACACTTTTTGCTTTTGTTACCACGCAGCAGGGCGCCGGGTTGACGTATGATTTGCAACTCGACACGCTGGTTATCGATCTACCCACGCGCAAAGTGCATTGCAGCTATCGCGTGGTATTTTCTGAACAACTGGAACCCGCAATGACCGAGTTACGCTTTATCGCTATGGATGAGCGGAAAGTGATGGTACAACGTGCGCAGCAACAGCTTACCGACAGTCAGGCTGACAGTTTTATCCCCCTACCACCTTCGCTCTTGGCTCTTATCAACAAGGAGCAACGCCATGGCTGATAACTATGCCGCACGTAAAGACGGCGTATATAAAGTTGTCGGTTTAGCACCGGATCTCTGTTTTACCCCCGGTATTCAGCCACCGGTTCCTTATCCGGTAACGGCTACGCTGGCGCCTTCAAAAAGCACTGTCGATAGCGTGAAATTTAATGGTCATCCGGCGTTTGTTTATAAATCAAGCTACGTCCCTACCACTATTGGTGATGCAGCAGGGCGCAATAAAGGTGTGGTGAGTGGAACGGTTGAGGGTGACTGCTGGTCAATAGAGCACAGCCCGGACACCTATATTGGTGGTTATCCCTTAAACCGTGTGCAGGATCTTTTTGCCATGAATGGCAAAGCGCTTGGCGGACGTGGTGGAAACCTGACAAAAAAAGAGACGTGGGAAAGGCGTAAGGCTCTGATAGAAAAAGGGAAGAAAAGTAAGGACCCTAAAGTGGTGCAGGCGGCTTTGCGGCTTGAGCAGAATAATACTGGCATGGAAAAGGCGAGGTTAGCGGACTATGTTTATGAGCCCCGCGATCCCACCAGACCTATGCCTGAAATACCTGAAGGCTGGAAAGATATCAGTGACGACCCTGAGGCGCTGGCAAAATATAACCTTACGCCAAAATCACTAAGAATCGCTAAAGACCCGGGTTTCCGTGCAAGGGTATATGAGCCCGACGAAGCTGTTTTTGGAAAAGATATGTCTGCATCCGTCGTATTTAGAGGTACGCGAATGAGGGAAACCGCTGACTGGAAAAACAATGTTCAGCAGGGCATGGGTGTAGACTCAAATTATTACAAGCAGGCTGTTTCAATAGGCACATCGGTTCGACGCTCCACAGCGCCAATTGATATGACAGGACATTCTCTGGGAGGCGGAATGGCTTCATCAGCTTCACGGGCAAGCGGAAAAACGGGCTGGACATTCAACTCTGCTGGATTGAAATCATCAACCGTTAAAAAGTACAGCGGCGAAGTACCTGTCACTGAAACGGCAGAAAATATCTCTGCTTATCGTGTCAAAGGTGAAATTCTTACTATGATACAGGAGCCTGGATTCTGGGCAGGGGCTGCAGTGATTGGTGGACTAGGACTTACTGGACTGAAAACTCTGGGGCCATGGGGTGCAGTTGCATTTAGTGCGTTAGGAGTGGCGTTGGTAGCGTCTCCTTCTGCAGTTGGCAACAAGCATCCTATGGATGGCGGAGAGGGAAGTGCAATTGATATGCATGGGATGGACCAGGTAAAACACTGTATTGAACTGGAGAAAGATAATGACGAGAAGTTGTTATCTTCAATTTAAGGAGAAAAAATGGTTAAGTCTCTTATAAAAAAAGTAGCCCGCTATGGTGGTCTGATATTTTTAATTTCGATTTCAGGATGTAATGCAATGAGTAAATATCCTCCAGAACAATTTTTCCATGGTACACAATTGAGCCTTGCCCAGGCTATCGCCAGTGAGAATATCGCTGATGTCAGGAAGCTAACCCCTGACACCTCTCTTAATAAGCCAGGTAAGCAGGACATGACATTGCTCTATTTTGCTTTACAGCAAGCAAAAAATAGAAAAAGCCAGCAATTAGAAATCATCAGTCAGCTTGTCAAAGCCGGTGCCGACCCTCTTCAGGATGTGCCTGATATGGGCAGTGTCGCTGAATTAGTCGCCACATCGCCGCACCCGGAGTTTATGGCTGCGTTAATTGATGGTGGCATGGACGTGAATGTTAAAGTCCAGGGGCAACCCTTGCTGCATGATGCCGCTTCAGATGGTACCTTAAAAACTCTGGCGCTGATGGTAAATCGCGGCGCAAATGTTAATGCGACAGACTCGCTGGGAAAATCAACAGTTATGGCTGCGTTGGATGGAATGCAGTTAGATACCGTCGAGTGGTTACTGAATCACGGAGCCAATCCTAATGCGGTTGAAAAAAACACCGGATGGTCATTTATGCGTCAACTTGACGATGTGATCAAACGCAATAATGGTGAGAAAGGTTCTACACAGGACAAGTTAATGGAAATTCATAAGCTTGCTAAACAAAAAGGTGGACGTGCTTAATTTTGATTCCTGCTGATGAAGTTATGGCTGCTTTCGTCAGTGAAAAGACAAGGATGTCATAATGGCTTTAAGGAAAAATCAATAGATTTATTATTATTCAATATCAGTATGCCAGATTACTTAAATATAATAAATCAGTTGCCACTGAGGATGATGCCATTTGTTTTAACTGTGATTGGTTTATTTTCTTGATTGGAAAAGAAAGTTATAAGATTATTCCATGGGCCAGAAGGTTGAGCTGGCATAAGCGATGCTAAAGCCAACATAAGAGAATCTTGTTTAGTTCTGTTAGATAACAAATTAGATTGGCTTAAAAGCAGCGTATAGAAATACTTTTCTATTTTATTGAATGTAGATTGTGAAGGCAGATACAAAAGCTAAGGAGTGGTTTTTATCTTTAGTGCGGGTTCTGATCGCAATTGAAAGGTTATGCAATATTTTTGGTAACGTGATGAAATAAATAATCGCTCCCCAGTATGTAAGGGTCTGCTTATCAGGGTCTTGCCAGAAATGTAGTGGGATAGTTGTATATGGTTGATAAGGCATGATGCCGCTCCACGTATTAAAAATGAAAATGCTGAGGGGTTTAATATTATTCTGAATAAAATTATTAAGCGCCAGGGTATGAGGTTTTTTTAAAGTATGGGTCAGATGATTTATTTTCAGGAGTTAGAAAATAACATTGATATAAAAGCAACTCGCCGGAGGTGAATTTTGGGTTTTATAAGGAAAGTAATCTTATTGCCGTTAATATTTTCTTTGTTAACTTTACAGGCTTGTGATGATATGAAGAAAATCCATCCGGAGGATTACTTTTCAGGAAGCCAGTTACAACTGGCACAGGCAATTGAAGATGGCAATGTTGATGAGGTGGAAAAATTATCAACTCAAACTGATCTTAATAAACCTGGCGAGAAGGATTTGACCCTTTTGTATTATGCCCTCAGTGAAGCTTCAAATAAGGACGTTAACAGACTCAATGTAATGAGTGTTCTGGTAAAGCATGGCGCCGATCCTGTTCAATACGTTGCCGATATGGGTTCTGTGGCAAGTAACACAGCGGGATATTCAGATCCTGCTTTTGTCAAAGCATTAATCAAAGGAGGGATGGATAAAAACGCGAAATTTGACAGCACGCCGATAATATTTTATGCAACTAATGAAAAAGCCTTCCCTACTCTAAAGTATTTTGTTGAAATAGGTGCTGATGTCAATGCGAAAGATAGCTTAGGACAAACAGCAATTTTTGAGGGGATGTATGGTCGACAATATGATCAGGTTGAATACCTTCTTCATCATGGTGCGCATGCAAATGTTACTGATGTGAATAATGTAACTTTTAATCAACTGTTGGATAAAATTATTAGTAATACAAATAAAGATAATACAAAGGCCCTTAATAAGCTAGAAGATATAAGAAAATTAACGCAAAAAAATTAATAGATGTTTGGGCTAAATTGAAAATCAGCATCTTATGAATGCTTGAATTTTCGATTAATGTAGACTGAGATGAACCTGTCATAGTTATACTCAGTGACAGGTTCAGATTGCATAAAGGCCTGCTTATGCAGGTTTTCTCGTGATTTAACAGATGTTCAGAAGTGCTGGCTGGGGTGTCAGAAACATAGTGATAATAAACCTTAACTGCATCACTTTCTGGCGTGATAGCGAGACGGTCCAGTACTGGTATGATTCCTCGTACCTAAATGATGGGGCATGATGATTACTACTCTGACATTGCAATTATTATATGCCTGATTTTAAGTATATGTTCTGGCCTCACTAATTTATTCTGCATCTAAACCCTTTTTGACAAGATTTGACTGCTTCATCTTTTTTCACCTCAATTCATAAATGATTAAACGGTATCAGGTGAAACTATTCACCTGAACTGCATGGCATGCCTCAGATCTTATTCCTGAGTAAACAAGTTTAATAAATAATTCCTTCTTTAACCTGTACAGTTTCGCACGGAGCTCCAATGGCAACCGGAAATACGATTGGTAAATTACAATATGCGCCTGCGCCACAAGGCCATGTGGCGGCGGGCAGTGCCAACCCGCCGAAAAAGAAAAGCTGGTGGAGCAGTTATGGCGACTGGGTGCATACCGGTCTGGACGTGTTAGGCGCAGTTCCTGTTGTCGGCGCGGTAGCTGACGGCGCGAACGCCGCGATTTACACCGCAGAAGGGGATTATGGTAACGCTGCACTTTCAGCCGCTTCGGCGGCAGCTAACTTTGTACCCGGTGGCGGGGCGGCGTTTAAAGCCGGTAAGCTGGCAGCAAAAGCGGGTAAAGCGGTAGAAGCCGCGAAAGTGGGCAAAGGCATTGCAAAAGAAGGGGCTGAACTGGCTGAAAAAGCAGCCGTCAAAGCTGAAACGACCGCTGCTAAAGCCGAAGCTAAAGCCGCTAAAAAAGAAGCTGATGAAGTTATCAGCGCTAAAAAAGCGGGCAGCGAAAAGGGAGGCAGTGACAAAGGGCATGCGCAGAAAAAGACTGAGCCGTGCAAAATTCCGGCAAGGCCTCTGCCGCAGGTGGATATGGCGATTGGTAGTCCGGTTAACCCTGTACTGGGTATCAAACTGCTGTTCGGCCCTGAAGATAATGATTTCTCTTTCCCGGCATCAGTTCCCCTTAACTGGCAGCGCTACTATTTTTCTGATGAAATCGGCAATGGCTGGCTGGGACAGGGCTGGTCACTGCCCATTTCACAGGAAGTACGTAAGAAAGCGGGTCTGCTGGTCTTAATGGATGAACAGGGTCGCGAAATTGAGTTCCCCTATCCGGAAGCGGGCCGCCAGCCTCAGCTTCATCGCTATGAGCAACTCTACCTCTCGCAGCCGCAGCCTGAGGAATTTTGTATTTCGGCCGCGGATGAAAGCCAGCACTGGCACTTCAGTCATAAAGTTGAATCTGACCGCTGGTTGTTGTCTGCCATCAGCGATCGTCATGGCAACCGGCTGATGCTCCGTTATGATATCCGGCATCTGCCGGTGCAGATTGAAGATAGCGCTGGCCGTCGATTCAATATCAAATTCTCACGTTTTGAATCGGACGCGGGCATCGCTTTTTTCCGCATCACCAGCGTCAGCGTCTGTTATCCCTCCGATCCTCTGAATGCTGAAACCCTGTGTCGCTACGATTATTCAACTCAGGGTGACCTGATTGCCGTGCGTAACGAGCTCAATGAGGTGCTGCGTGAATTTCGTTACCGTAACCATATTATGGTGGCGCATCGTCGTGCGGGCGAAATGGAGTGTTTTTATCATTACGATAAATATTCCCCTGAAGGAAAAGTTCTGGCACATCGTGACAGCCTCGGCGGGGAATGGCGTTTTGAGTATGGCGGTCAGACCACAACGGTTGTTGACGCTCTGGGGCGCGTGACACGTTACGACTTTGACGATAATCAGGAACTTATCGGCTATCGGGATGCGATGGAAGGAACCATTCGTATCAAACGTAATGTCCGCGGTCAGATGACACAACTTACTGATCAGTGTGGCCGATTTACACGCTACCGCTATGATGAACGCGGCAACTGTACGGCCATCATTGAGCCAGATGGTCAGACTACACGTTTTGATTATCACGAACGCTGGAACACGCCGGTTCGTGTGACCAACATGCTGGGCGGCTCGCGTGAATTTATCTACGACACAGCAGGAAACTTAATCCGTTTTTCGGATGAGATAGGACGCATTACAGAATACAACCATGATGACCGTGGCAATCTGGTCAGGGTGCGTGATGCTGCGGCGGGCGTACAAACGTTATGCTGGAACCAGGCCAACTTTCTGATCAGTCATACCGATTGCTCAGGGCGCACAGCGACATTTGACTATGACAAATATGGCTGGATGAAGCAGCAGACGGATGCCGCAGGCAACCAGACGCTGTTTTATAACCGATGGAATGGCCTGCCCCAGCGTATTGTGCATGCCGATGGTGGAACGGAAAGCTTTGAGTTTGACCGCTGGAGGCGTCTGATTGCCTGGCAGGATCCTCAGGGGCAGGTTACGCGCTGGACGCTGGCTGCTGATGGCTTGCCGCTATCACGCACTGATGCACTCGGCCACAGTATTGGCTATGAATACGATCTGGCCCGTCGCCTGACCGCACTGATTAATGAGAACGGTGCACGATATACATTCCGCTACGACGCCCGGGATAACCAGGTCGAGGAGCGCGGGTTTGATGGTTGCAAAACGCGTTATGAATATGATGACAGTGGCTGGCTGCTGGTTCGTATTGAAGAAGGCGATGGCAGCGGTCAGGTAATCCACTCGCACTATCAACGGGATCCCGCCGGACGATTGCTGGAAAAGCTGGTGTCGCGCGGTGGAGATGCCACATGGCAACGTACCCGCTATCGTTACGATGCGCTGGGACGCCTCACAGCCGGTGTCAATCACGGCGGACGCTCTGAACTCGAATGGGATGATGCCGGACAACTGCTCGCAGAGCGGACGCTGGTTCGGGGTCACCGTTATGAACTGCGCCACAGCTATGACGAGCTGGGTAACCGGACGCACACTATCTTACCGGATGGGCGGGAACTGAAGCAGCTCTACTACGGCAGCGGGCATCGGGTGCAGGTCAACTTGGGTAACCGTATTATCAGTGAAAGCGAACGTGACGTTATGCACCGTGAAGTGCGCCGTACCCAGGGTGCAATCACAAGTGAATATCTTCACGACGAAATGGGACGGCTGATAAGCCAGCGTGCGGGCCGTGGCGCGCAGTCAGCGGTGGCACGCGAGTATGTCTGGCGTCGCGATGGCCAGCTGACGCAGATTACGGATAAATACACGGGTGATTATCGTTACGAATATGACGCGCTGGGACGGATGACGCGGGCGCGTGATGAGCATTTCGCCTTTGATCCGGCGCACAATCTGCTGAGTGAAACTCAGACGCAGCCATTACAGGATAACTGGCTCAGGGTTTATGAAGATAAACGCTGGACCTATGACGGCTTCGGTAATGTGACGCGCAAACAGAGCGGCCGCCACACAGACCAGCAGTTTATCTGGAACGCTGAACATCAGCTGACCGAATCGGTGAGCATCCGCAACGGGACCGAGCAGCGAACCACCTACGGCTATGATGCGTTTGGACGTCGAAGCTGGAAACGCGATGCTTTTGGTATCACGCGCTTTATCTGGGAAGGCAATCGCCTGCTGAGTGAGGTGAGAGGCTCGCGCCAGCACCTCTGGATTTACGAGGATGACAGCTTTGCTCCGCTGGCGCAGATCAGTCTGCAGCAGGGCGAGACGGAGCATGAAGCGCAGGTTAACTGGTATCATAACGACGTGTCAGGTCTGCCACGAGAGCTGACTGGTGCTGATGGCAGTGTGGTCTGGCGTGCCGTCTATCGTGCCTGGGGCAATACGCTGCGTATAGAGCAGGCAGCCGGAGAGAATGCAGAGCCGGTTTATCAGCCGCTGCGCTATCAGGGTCAGTATTTCGATGCGGAAACAGGTTTGCACTATAACCGCTTTCGCTATTATGATCCGGATGCGGGCAGGTTTGTGAGCCAGGATCCAATAGGGCTTGCCGGTGGGGGTAACCTTTATCAGTATGCGCCGAATCCGCTGAGTTGGGTGGATCCGCTGGGGTTGAATCGGGCGAAATGTAAACCCGAAGCTGTTGAGTTAGATCCCAAAACGATTCGTTTTAGCCAAAGTTCTGTAAATGGTGCTGCTGATTTAACTCATAGTATGAGAAAGAATGGGTGGACTGGAGACCCCATTGATGTTGTTAGAATGAGCGATGGAAAATTAACAACTATTGATAATACCAGAGTACTTGCAGCATCCAGAGCAGGGATAAATGTCAAAGCAAGAATTCATGATGGTTCATCATCTTTGCCAAATGAATTTATTGAACGCTTTACTACTAAAAAAGGAACGCCTTCTTCCTGGGAAGATGCAATACAATTACGAATTGGTAAACAAGCTTCTAAATACAAAAATGGTTATCCTAACGGGTCAAATATAATAGGGTCATTGGACTAATATGGAACAGCTTCTACTTGAAAAAGAACTACCAGTAGGGTTTTCTTATCCTGATGAGTTTAAAAGAATAGTATTACAAGGCTTACTGGATTTTGATCCGTGGCTCATTCTTCAGGGCGAGAGACTGAGAATTCGCTTTAATGGAATAAAAAGCCGTTATCCATCACGTGAATTAATACCTTTTGCAAGAAGAGAGGATAACGATGATGTTGCTTGTTGGGAAGTTAATAAGCCAGGTAAGGTTATAATTATTCATGACTTCGCCAGCGAAGGTTACGAAAATGTCCAGGAAATTGACAGCTTCTGGGACTGGTTAAGAAGCGCTCTTGAAGCTACGATTGAATACGATGGAGAGTAAAGTTTAAAAAGCCGGAAGCGATCTTAACGATCCTTCCGGCTTGTTCTGTTTAGCTGTCCGCTGTCAGAATCAGTCAGTCCTGTACAACCTTTACCGTTTACTTTTGATCGACCTCAAATCTCAACTCAGCCAGCTACTTCCCGGTAATATATCGCGTCTCTTCTGAACATAGCAGACCATTTCCTCATGCGATAAGGCCACGCAGCGAGCTTTGAGGATCAGCAGCATCACGACACCAGAATAACCGGCTCAGGGTTTATGAAGATAAACGCTGGACCTATGACGGCTTCGGTAATGTGACGCGCAAACAGAGTGGCCGCCACACAGATCAGCTCTTTATCTGGAACGCTGAACATCATCTGACCGAATCAGTGAGCACCCGCAACGGGACTGAGCAGCGAACCACCTACGGCTATGATGCGTTTGGACGTCGAAGCTGGAAACGCGATGCGTTTGGCATCACGCGCTTTATCTGGGAAGGCAATCGCCTGCTGAGTGAGGTGAGAGGCTCGCGCCAGCACCTCTGGATGTACGAGGATGACAGCTTTGCGCCGCTGGCGCAGATCAGTCTGCAGCAGGGCGGGACGGAGCATGAAGCGCAGGTTAACTGGTATCACAATGATGTGTCTGGTCTGCTATGCGAGCTGACTGGTGCTGATGGCAGTGTGGTCTGGTGTGCCGTCTATCGTGCCAGGGGCAATACGCTGCGTATAGAGCAGGCAGCCGGAGAGAATGCAGAGCCGGTTTATCAGCCGCTGCGCTATCAGGGTCAGTATTTCGGTGCGGAAACGGGTTTACTCTATAACCGCTTTCGCGATTATGATCCGGATGCGGGCAGGTTTGTGAGCCAGGATCCAATAGGTCTTGCCGGTGGGGTTAACCTTTGAGTTGGGTGGATCCGCTGGGGCTGAGTAAATGTTCTTTAGTTAAAGCTAAAAGCAGAAGTGATGCTTTGAAACGGGCTAAGGAACACGCTCAGGTGCCTAGGGGGAGACGCAATATTAGTATTGATGAACTTAACCCTACGAGCCGGGGTAGAACTTGGGCGAAAATGAAATCTGACGGAGAAAAATCACTGGGAAGAGAAAATCGGTATGGCAAAAATAAATGGTTTGAGCATCCAGACGGACATCCTGATGCTGGGCAGTCTGGTGTGCCCAAACATCATGAGTCAGGTCATATACATTCAGTAAATCCTAAGTGTGAAGAGGTAATATTTACATGGTAGCTAACGAAAGATTAATCAAAATTCCCGTTCCTAATTTTAACGAAATTATTGAAATCAAAAAAGACTCAGAAGCTTTTTGTTTATGCTACCAATTTAATGTTGATGACTACGGGTATGGTCCATATGGTTTTGATACGGATAAAGCTAAAGATTTACTCAAGGTTCTATTTTCTGAAATATATTACTATGACAATCAGGTTAGAGGGTTGGTAAAAAAAACGGTACTCGACTCTGAAGGTCTGTACTTTTTTAAACGTTGGGAGAAGTTAAAGTCTGACTTGGATAGTTATAAGTTGACGATTAAGAAAAATGAAATTTTAGCTAGGAAAGGTGTTGCTGTAGAGGTCTTGAATGAAAAGCCTGAGTTGTATGACGTTTATGAGAATGGTAAGTTATCATCCCGGGTGCTAAATGATTTAAGCCGCCTGGGGTGCGAATTTTTCATTGTCAATAACTACATGCCACAAGGCGGTAAATGCCTTATCTTCACAGATTCATCATGCTTGAATAAGGTAAAGTCACTCGCTAAAGATCTTGAAATAAAATTCGACTCATTTCCTTCTATAGATTCGTTGAAAGCATGGTAATTTATTATGAATGATGATTGCAATGTTGACAGGCGATATTAATGTAAAAATTGCATTAAAACCCCTCCGCGACCTGTTTTTTGGTGAAAGGGATAGTACAGAAAAATCTGGAAGCAATGGTGGTGCAGATGGTGCTATCATCAACGGTTGCGCAACGGTTTTAGTTGGCGGTTAAATAAAGATAGGGTTGATTCTAACATGAAATTTATAGCATTTTTATTTTTCTGGATTGTAACGGTTTATTATGTCTGGAACGGAAAGGATTTTTATAATAAAAAAGAATGGGCAGGATTTGGTAAGAAGTTTGTAGGTGTGCTGGTTGGTATTGTAGTACTTGCCTTTGCGCTCAAAGGATTAGTGTTAGCTATTCCCGGATTTAGTAATGATCTTGCTGGAGATTTAATGGAAGAAATAGGCATTTCTTTTATATTTATTCTTGGCATAAAGTTTATGATTATCATGATTTGCACTTTATTTAGTGGGATTGTGGGTTTTCAAAAAAAATATAATGCTGATAATTATGCCCGAATTTCACCTGCTGCCAGTAAGTTAGTGCCTGGCATGCTCATCTTTGCAAAATGCGTGGTTTCTCTTGGCTCTATAGTCATTTATTACGGCATCTGGCTAGCGAATTAAATTAAGAAGGGAAACAGGCTATGAATTTTGAAACGGACTATACTTTTCCCCTTACGCCGGGTTTCTCTAAAGAAGAAATCGAACAACGCTTCTGGAAATGCCTTTATACATCGGCCAGAGAAGAAATGCTGCATTACTGGGTTGTGCTGCCTAAAAGCCTCAAACCTGTGGAACTGGAGCCGGTTGCCTTCCCTGATGTCGGTTTAACCAATATCGGACGCTACTTAACTACGGATGACTCACTCTATCTGGAAGTTTGGGCCGCGTATGAACGCTGCCAGTGGGAGATGAATGCGTCTGATTGGCTGTTTAAAAAACTCGCCATGATGGGCGAAAAAATCCTGCACCGCCGTCTTGTCGGTAAGGCCTCGGAAAACGGTATTTTTGCAGATGTATTGACCCTAAAAACGCACGCTTCCGGTGACGATGTGATCTCACGATACACTGTTCAAAAAGATTACAATCGGGACAGCGGCGGTGGGAATTACCTCTTATTAAAAGCGTCCTGTGCAGCACGCGACTATCCTTCGCTTGCCAATGAAATCTATTTTACAGTAGTTAACTGGAATCTGCTGCATCGCAGTAACTTAGCCATGGCGGAGTTGCTGACCTCGGTTAACCTGGATGGGGAAAACGCTTTTAAAATACCGGTTTCCTGGCATGCCAGCGTTATTGCTGAGAACAGACTTATCGTCGATCACACTATAGATGGTGTGAATTACGGGGTCATTAATTTTTGCTTTTATTCCGGTACCGTATGCCATTCCGCAGAGGATGCTTTTGAAAAGTCGACGCAACGTTTCCGGGAGCATGAGCATTCGGTCACGCTGGTGGCAAACGAGCTGGAACCCATTCCTAATGATATCAATGCTGCGCTGGGATCATTATCGACCTGTACAGGTGAGCTCTACAGCGACGAAGAGAAAATGCGTGCCTTTTATCAGAGTTACATATTCAATTGTTCAGGCTTGTGGTGCTACGTTGAATTGGTAGGGCAGCACAGAAATGATAAAAGTTATCACTTCGAAGCGAATAAACGCTGCGTAGAAATTATTCTGGCGACCCTGAATATCAACGTGAAATAATAGTAATCTTGCCAGTTACACATCTTTAGCTGGCATTCCGCCTCGTAGCAATGAGTATTGAGGCATCTATTTTTAACTCGTCATATGATCCGCTGCAATAATAAAAGACGCTTGTCTGACCCTCTGGTATTGCCTGACTTCGGGCAATACCCGGGTTAATTCACCGATTACCATCTGTCCGGGAAATCATCATGTTCTCACGCATTACTGCTCAGCTGCCGGCGGACGGCCTGCTGTTCCATACGCTCACCGGCACCGAGACGCTGTCCCGTCCCTTTGTGCTCACCGCCGAACTGCTGGCCACCGACGCGCGTATCGACCGTCACGCCCTGCTGGGCAAGCCGGTGACCTTTACGCTGCCGACCGACGGCCTGATGAACGCGCTGAGCCCGCGCTACCTCA
>Ga0308161_1003604_pt1 | contig 14895 bp, 10 predicted proteins | sample PhyFR2_FD_201034 | JGI IMG/M metagenome (GOLD analysis project Ga0308161, IMG submission 201034) | Phyllosphere microbial communities from UC Gill Tract Community Farm, Albany, California, United States - DLSLF.R2 | ecosystem: Host-associated > Plants > Phyllosphere > Unclassified | place: USA...
CTCTTTTTTTTGAGATTATGACGCGCTGGAGAGCTGCCATCGTAATGCCTTCCGTTTTTTTGGTGGTGTTCCGCAGGAGATCCTTTACGACAACATGAAGACAGTCGTGCTGGAACGTGATGCGTATCAGCCAGGCGGCCACCGCTTTAATCCATCACTCTGGCAGTTCGGTAAAGAGATGGGCTCTACTCCCAGGCTATGCCGACCGTACCGTGCGCAGACAAAAGGAAAAGTTGAACGCATGGTGCAATATACCCGCAACAGCTTCTACATCCCCGCTGATGACTCGACTTCGTCCGATGGACATCGTTGTTGATGTTGAGACCGCCAACCGGCATGGCCTACGGTGGTTATACGATGTAGCGAATCAGCGAGTTCATGAAACGATCAAAACGCTCCCCTGTGATCGCTGGACTGAAGAGCAGCAGTCCATGCTGGCGGTAGCCCAACGAAGCTGAAGAAAATGTGAAGCAATTTATCTTGGCAAGAAAGAGAAAACGGCCCAAAAAGAAGACCGTTCGAAGCTCAAAAACCCAGTATCCCGTTCACTTAAAACATCTTAAGTAAACGGTGTTACGCTTTTGCGATTTTTTCATTCTTCTTGGTTGACAAAATCAAGATAATGCGAAAACATGTGGTTTACGAATCACAAAAAAAGCGAAACTTGAAATGAGCAGCGACCAATTAGCACCTTGTTGGGAGTTTCAGCCTTATCTTGCTGAAAGCAACGTACGACAACTGTTGGCAGAGATTGCTAACGTTCTAGAGTTGTTGTACTACCATAAGCACACGTTGGATAGTAATTGGTCTGAAGGTGTCAGAGCATATGACTGGGTGAGAAATCATCTTATTCAAAGTGAAGGGACTATTCCGGGTCTGGAAATGGTGTCAAAAGGTTTGGATTACGTCCTAGCCTTAAATCAAATCCCTCTGCAATTTTCTAAGGATTGCATAAATAACCCTAAGAAAAGGCATCGCCTGCTCCGGAACAAAGTTGAACACGAACAGCTTTCTTTATTTGGTGATATTGAGCCCGAACAAGATATCACATGGCGTATTTTAGCTGAGCCATTTATATCTGAAGAGGAAGATGGTGAGTTAGAGTCAACATTACCGCGCTGGGAGGTTGCTCTCGTAGGATTTAATGCATATGGCGCTCAGGTGAGCATGGTTTCTCATCAATCCACCGCTTCTGTGCCGCTTATGCCTCTTAATTCTAATACCCTCCCTGACGAAGCAGAGATCGGCAAAGCGTCACTTCGCCGTCGTAACAAAGATCAAGATTCGGATGTGAGCAACAATGGAACATCAGGTGATTGACTTCACTGAATACCGTGGTGATAAGCTCAAACTAGCTAGGATGGCTGTTGGGCTTTCTTGCGAAGAGTTAGCCGAGAAAATTGGCAAGACAAAGCAATTTGTTAGCAAACTTGAGAAAGGATTTAGACCATCTGAGCAAATGTTAGAGCTGATAGCTTCTGCTCTCATGATTAATCCTGATTTTCTTTTTACAGAGCGAAAATATGCACTTGAAAGTGATGTTTGCCACTTCCGGAGTAAAAAGTCAAGGACACAAACACTCACAAATAGTGTCTTAGCCAGGGCTGAGATACTAAATATAATAATCTCAGCTATTGAAGGTGAAATTGAATTCCCGGATGTCTCTATACCTGAACATCCAGGAGCTGAATTGCTTACTCCGAATGATATTGAACGAGTGGCAGAGGATTGTCGGAGAGCCTGGAGCTTAGGTCTGGGGCCGATTTCGTCAATGGTTAAACTGACTGAGAGTCTGGGGGTGATAGTTGCTCATGTCACAGGGGTAGATGATAGAGTTGATGCTTTCACCGTCCATAATAACAGACCAGTTATTATCAGGAACAATGTTAAAAAAAGCATCTGCAGATTTCGCTCAGATTTGGGCCATGAATTAGGGCACTTGGTAATGCATGAGGGTATTACTACTGGTGATAATCTGACAGAGTCACAAGCTGATCGCTTTTCGAGTGCGCTGTTAGTTCCTAGATTATCGTTCATTAAAGAATTTCCACGTATTAGAGGGAAACAATTTGATTGGAACGCTTTGGTTGAGTTTAAACTCAGATGGAAAATTAGCCTTAAAATGTGCATTTATCGAGCCAGTACATTGGGGCTGTTAACCCAGGATCAAGCTAGGACTGGTTACATGCATCTGAATTCGAAAGGCTATACAAAAGTAGAGCCTGGTGATGAACTATTACGTCCTGAAGAGCCTAGTATGCTAGCTGAAGCCATCGAAATGTTGGACGATGAAACGTGGGTGAAAATTCTCATGAAAACTGGGTTAAGCCAGCAACTGGTTAGAGAACTTTTCTCTGTAAATCGCCCATTTTCAAATCCAAAAAATTTATTCCAACTTGTTTGAATTTTAGCATCGAAAGCAACCCGACATTGGCTAGTGCCGATCGTGTAAGAATCGTTTGATTGATCTAGTGGCTGGTGAAAAAAGGGTTCATGTTCATCATGGACCCTTTTTTCATTTAATTTAATTAGCTCACACCTAATTATTATTGCCCGATTCGCAGTATGGCGCTGAGGTAACATTCAAGTCTCACGAATGATCAGTATCTCTCTTCGCCACGATCTTCCCAGTCGTGTTGTCCATCCGGTATTGCGAAATTGTACCATCAAGAATGTACTGAATCACCGAGAGCAGGTCAGAGTAGTGGGGCATATTTCAGCCCCATACCCCTCACTGATATTGCCCGGAAAACTCATCCATCGAGTTCGATACGGTAAAGATAACATCGTCACCCAGCGCTTCAAAGTGTGCGAACCCACATTTGATTTTGGCATTTTCCTCCGGGCGACGTTCCACCGAGAAGAGCGTGCTTTTGGTTTCGACAACGAAATAGAGTTTATCTTTACCATCTTGCTCAATCAGCACTGCCCAGTCGGGGTTATAACCGCCCAATGGCGTATCGATTTTGAACCAACCGGGGAGTTTGGCGTAGAGCTTGATGTCGTCATTTCGTTCGAAGGCCGAGGCAAATTCAAGCTCTATATCGGAGTCGTAAACCACGTGGTCGAATACTGATTTTTCAGCTTTCACCATGTTGTCTTTCAGATAGCCAAACAGCTCGTTCGTTTCAAACAGTTCTTGTCCGTAAAACTGATCATCGCCAATTTTCTGGTACTTGATACCATCGACGATAAAAAGCCGCATCTGGCTTTTGATGATGTTGGCGGCCTGCTCGATAAACTTCTGAGGGTTGTTCTTGAATGATTCCAGACGACCACTTTTGTTGATAATAGCAACGATGGTGCGGCGCGTCAGGTTTGTTTCGTTCTGTAAGTAAGTGATCAAATCGGGCAAATCGAACGCGCGGGATTCGTACACGCTGGTTGTTTCCTGAACCTGTTGTGTATGCACTCCACCACGGTCTATTTCAGTCTTCGCCTTGCGGTAAGTGAAGCGAGCCTTGCCCACCTGAAGGTTGATTTTGATTTCTTCGGCGCACTTTTCGATCAGCGCATTGGTATCAAAGTCTACGCGGAACGTAGTTTTGTATTTAATACGATCCCACAGCGCCTGAAACTCGGGGCTCAGATAGACCGCTTTGTTCAGGGAAACCTTGGCTTTGTCATCACGGTTCTTGATGTTCAGGTTACCGGATACTTTTTTCAGTACCGACACAATCTGTACTGCATGGGGCTTGAATGCCTCAGGCAACGCCAGAGTACCATTCTTTAACGATACCTTGAGGCTGTCCTGAACTTTACCCTTGCCGTCAATGTGGCCTTCGCTCTGCAAGTGTTCCCACAATTGCTTCGACGCCTCGCTACCCAAGTATTCGTGGTTGTGGTCGTCAACCGGGACTACGATATTGGCAAACAGGTGCTTTTCAACCACACCAAACTTGATACCTTCTTCGTTTTCAATTTCCTTCTGCAATTGCTCTGCAAATTGCTCGTAGGATTCATTGGCCATCACGGTGAGAGTATTCACCGCAAAGCCGTGTACCCGCTCACCATTCTGATTTACACAGATACGCAAGCCCCGGCCGATCTCTTGGCGTTTTTTGATCACTGAGCTGGTTTCGTTCAGGGTGCAGATCTGGAACACATTAGGGTTGTCCCAGCCTTCTTTGAGGGCCGAATGTGAAAAAATAAATTTAAGTTTGCAGTCAAAACTCAGCAACCATTCCTTGTCTTTCATAATGGTGTTATAAGCGCTGCCATCAGATTCGCTGTTTGCCGCCTTGCCATCTTTTCCAATTTTAGATTCTTTAAGCATTTCCTTGCCTGACGAATCTTTTTTCTTATCGATAGCAAAATAACCGTCATGCACACCTTGCGCAGCCGTATCCAGATCAGCACCTTCAAATAGCTGACTGTACTTAGGCTTGCGAATAGCTCGATCGTATTCTTCCTCAAACATCAGGGCATACTTACCCTTTTGCGGGTTACCGTCTTCGTCGTAGGCGCGGTAGTTGGCAACCTTGTCGATAAAAAACAGGCTCAGCACCTTAATGCCCTGTGGGCGTAGGCGCATTTCTTTATCGAGATGTTCTTCAATGGTCTTGCGGATCTGCAGGCGTTTAAACTCATCCGGGTCTACTTCGCCCAAGGCCTGACCCAATTTCAGAATATCAGACTTACTGGTAAAGCTGATGTATTCGTTGCCCTGTTCGCAGTAGACGTCATCAATGATGTAGCCGTCGTACACGTCGCGGCCACCGCTGTACTTGGCATCCAGCAAATCCGTGCCGCTAGTTACCGTAACTTCCTTACGCTTAATACTGCCATTCTTCAAACGAGCATCAATTTCGATTTTGGCACTGTTCGGGCTTTTCTTGTTGTTCACACTAATAAGCTTGATATAGGCCTTGTTATGGCCATCCTTTACCTCAATGCCAGCCACTTCAATTTGCTTAACGAGTTTTTGCTCGTAGGCATCGACTGAATCCAGCTTGTAGAGCATATGATGCTTTTCGACGTGCGTTGCCGAATAACGCATTGTACACATGGGGTTAAGCGAGGAGATTGCCTCTTTACTTTTATCGGTGGTGTCAACGCTCTGCGGCTCATCCACAATCACAATCGGGTTGGTTTGCTGAATAAACTCGATCGGCTTGGCACCGGTCATACGGTCATGCGCGCGGTGAATGATGTTAGCTTTGTTCTCTTGCTCCGGGTCGGTAAAGCTTTTCCGGAATGCATCGATATTGATCACCATAATCTGAATATCAGGGCTGGTCGCAAAGTTACGCACATCCGACAGCTTACTGGAATCGTAAGTGAAATAGTCAAAGGCAATGTTTTCGTATAGCTCTTTAAAATGTGTCGCCGTAATTTCCAGTGACTTCTGCACACCTTCTTTAATGGCGATGGACGGCACCACAATAATAAACTTGGTAAAACCATAGAGCCGGTTCATTTCGAAAACTGTACGCAAGTAAACGTAAGTTTTACCCGTGCCAGTTTCCATTTCCACCGTCAGATGAATTCCGTCCTTAGAGTCAAACGAATCTGAGGGTGCGAGGCCATTTTTCAGCTGAATTTTGCGGATATTGGCATGAATATCCTCATCCAGCAGGCGCAGGCGGTTACCGATACCCAAGCTATCTTCCTGAGTACCATAAAACAGCGTTCCTTCCTCCCAGGATTGCAAAGGCGCCACAGTAAAGTTAGTTTGGCAGATTTCCTGACCGGCGAAGACGCCCGTAACGGACTCAATCGCATGGCGCTGATAATCCAGATTGGCGTCGAACTGAATCTTCATGCTCATCTTACAGGCTCCTTACGTCTTCAATACCCGCCTGTTTAAGAATCTGTACCGCGTTGGTTTTTACCACGTCGTCGGCAAAACCGGCGTCTTTAAACACCACACGCATAAGCTCTGGGTTCAATTCGTCTTTGAGCTTGGCAATGCCTTCTACAACATCAAGGGTAATATTGTCCGACAAACAGATCATCAGTGCCCCCATGCCGATATCAAATACCTTATGGCCCGCCACACTATGCTCATTAATCGGTAAGGTTAGGTCTAGGCCGTACTTCAGCAGCACCTCAAACAGCACATCTTCTTCTTCACGACCGTGTTTGATGTTGGAGATCTGATCTTCCAGATCTTGTTTAGTCAGATCAAAGTCCAGCTCCCAAGGCTTGATATTGGTAGAGTCGAGTTTGAAGACTTTGAAGCCAAGATCACCCTTATAATCTGAGTTTTCTTCTTTGATTTTGGCGGCAGCACGTCGGATACGTTCTTTACCAATTTCAGCGATGGTTTTATAGCCAGCCTTGAAAGCCTCAGAATCGTCTGATGTCAATTCGGGCAGCTGGATCATTACGAATTTTCTTTGCCCTCTATCTTTAACATTTAATTGCATTACGGCCTGTGCTGTAGGAGCTGTACCTGAAAAGAAGTCTAAAACTATTGATCTTTCGTCAGTAGATACTTGAAGCATTTGATTAATTAAACTCGAAGGTTTAGGTGTATCAAAAACAGCCTTTCCATCAAATAACTTAGTAAGCTCTCTTTTTGCGGAATCATTATTACCAACATTTTTTGCCCACCACATTGATTCAATGGTAAGCCCTTGCTGCCCCTCATTGAGGAATTTCTTTATGCGAGGAACTCCATCACCATCAGATCCAAACCAAATCCGATTATCACTAATGGCTTCTTGCATTTTTTGATATGTATAACGCCAACATGAGCCTGATGGTGGATCAACTTCTCTTCCGGATGGCGTTGTAAGTGTATAGAATTGATTTTTCGTTCCATGACCTGCTTGCGCAATTGCAGGAACAGATGTCCATACCCCTCTTGGATCATTATCAGGATTTTTATATCTACTTATTGCTTCGTCATCCATAGGTAATAAACCTATAACTCGCTCTGATAAAGATGCATTCCTACAGTAACACAAAACATGATCATGCCTGTTAGATACAATCTTTCTATTTTCTCTAGTTATACGTTTTTCCCACAAAAAATTTGCAATGAAATTTTCCTCACCGAAGATCTCATCACAGATTTTTCTTAAGTTGGAGACTTCTCCATCATCAATACTGATAAATATTATTCCATCATCTTTTAATAGATTGCGAGCCAATTTCAGCCTTGGGTAAATCATATTTAACCAGTCAGTATGATAACGGCCATTGGTTTCTGGATTATTAGAAAGATTGCGGCCTTCACCATCCACCTGTCCGGTAATCTCTTTGTAGTTTTTGATATTGTCGCGAAAGTTATCTTTGTAGACAAAATCCTTACCCGTGTTATATGGGGGATCGATATAGATCATTTTGACCTTTTTGTGATAGCTCTTTTGCAAGAGCTTAAGCACTTCAAGGTTATCGCCTTCAATAAAGAGATTCTGAGTCGAAACCCAATCAACCGATTCCTCTTTGCAGGGGCGTAAGGTGCCGGTGCTGGGTGTTTGTGCCAACATGCGGGCTTTGTTTTTTCCATTCCAGGTGAAGCTGTAGCGCTCTTCACGACCATCAATATAGTTACCCAGCACTTCTTTCAGTACGTCGAAATCGACTTTTCCTTCGGTAAAGGCTTCTGGAAAAAGCTCTTTGAGTTTGCTGATGTTGCCGGCGACGATGTCCATGCTTTTTGAGTCCACTCCTGGGATAACGTTTTTCACTTTGTTTCCTCTTGATTCTTATGCTTTCTGCAATTCGGTTACAGGGTTTCAGCGATCTGCTTGAGCCGCAGTTCCTGCTGTTTAATCTGGATGTTCAACACAACCTGCTGCCTGAACTCAGCCTGCTTGATCTGGGCACGTAGTTTTTTAATATCGTTCTCGATACTGCGGTAACGGTTAAGCTGGTCAGCTTGTTGTTGTGTGACTTCACTGCTAGCCATATGAAAGCGCCCGCTGATTTCAGCACACTGAAGGGCTTGTACGCGAGCCATAAAGGCTTGGTAAAACTGCCAGAAATTACTGTGCGGTAAGCTGGTAAAGTTCAGGCTGTTAAAAAATACTTTGTCGATTTCCGTTACGTTGCTCAATGATAACCAGGGAGATAGCTGAAAATCTTCAATAACCCACTTTGCTTGATCCGCTTTGTTTATGCGTTTGTCTGCCAGGCAAATAGCCAGTTGTTCTTTGGCGTGTTGTTTTTCGCGTACATTTGAATCCGGCTCGCCAGTTTCTTCTCTGCCTTTGCTTTCTGCGAGTACAAAGAAGATGACGGTCGAGTAAGGTATCGCCCGGTTAATCAGTAGGCCGATTCGTTCCGCATTTTTAGCGCTACTGAGTTCCACGACCAGAAAAGCCAATTCGCCATAATCGCGCAGGTCGTCGCTGTAGGGCGCGATATTGATGGTGCTGGGCTTTAAGGTGTATAGCCAGCGAATCTTATCAACATCGTCTTTCAGAGCCTTTTTGTCTTTAGCGTCCAGGTTGGTGTGCTGCTGAAACATATTTTTAAACAGGGGCTTATTGAGCACGCAGCTACTGGGCACGTTCAAGCCTTCCAAAAAGGCTTCGAATTCTGGCAAGCCTAAACCCATATCAGACATCACGATCTCCTTGACCTTCTGTTACCTGAGTAGCTGCTGTCAATATCAGGTAGGACACCACCATAAAGTCCTCAATGCCCTGACTGGAGGTAGCGGTAAGTACAGTGCCACCTTTGGTAAACAGACTTTCCATACCTTTTTCTTCGCTCTTACCGGCAATGCTATCTATGGCGACAGCTAATAGGTGCTGAAAGTGGCTCATATCACGCCCGTGGCGTGTCATACGGTTAACTTCGATGATGGCGGGTTGATCGGGCGCTTTGTGCTTAAAGGCTTCACGTTTAAGGAGATCGAGTATCTTTTTGCTTTGGGTGAAGTTTAGCTCAACCACGGTGCTGCCTTCGGCATCAGCGGTCACGTAGATCAGGAAATACGGGGCCAGCGGGTAGTTGTCATCGACCTGAACAGCTTCTTTACCACTACGGATATTCTTCAAGCAGAAGATAACGCCCGGTTTGATCCCATCGGCGGCCAGATCTTGGTCAATACTGACGGCGGCATACAGCCCTAGCGGTGCTTGCTCCAGCGTTGCGAGGTGGGCCTTGTCGTACATATAGCCTGACAGATCCATGCGGAAGTCATTGAGGGTAAGGTCGGTAATGGATACACCACCGCTCATGTCTTCTAGATCGACTACCACGTCTTTGAGTTGCTGTAGTTGTCTGCGCCGGTATTCAAGATCATTCATGTCTTTGGCGCTTTCATCGATGACGTTTTCTTCACCCGTGGCGGATATATCCAGCAAGACCATGCGCCCGGAGACACGCGCTTTCAGGTTGATGTATTCATCCAGCTCCATATTGGGCCAGAAGTTGATGAGCTGGATTTGCGTGTTTTTACTGCCAAGACGGTCGATACGGCCAAAACGCTGAATGATGCGTACAGGGTTCCAGTGAATGTCGTAGTTGATGAGCGTATCGCAATCCTGCAGGTTCTGCCCCTCACTGATGCAGTCGGTGGCTATCAGTAAATCCAGTTCGGTAGTGGCAGTTGGGTCTACTTTGCTGCGCTCTTTGGATATCGGCGAGAAGGCGGTAAGAATATTATTGAGGTCAGAGCCTAAGCCCGGCATGGTGGTTTTATTGGTACCGCCGCCCGTCACCAATGCACTGTGAATGCCCAGTTCGGAATGCGCCCATTGCGCTAGACGGGAATACAGGTATTGGGCCGTGTCGGCGAACGCGGTAAAAACGATGACCTTTTTATTGCCGGGGTTGAGCTGACTGGCCATTTTGCTGGCAATAGTCTGCTTAAGCCGCGCAAGTTTTGCATCCCGGGCCGCATTCACACTTTTTGCTGTTTCTGCAATGTGATTTAAAAGCTCACGGTCGGCTTCCAGCTCCTGCCGGAAGCGGATGAGATCCATATCCTGCAGCAACACTTTGGTTTTGTTGCCCACCATGTAGCTTTCCAGCTCAGTGGACTCCAGCTCAAAGTCATGTATATCCTCGATATTCAGCTCGGACAGTTCTTCTGATTCGTGGGTATCAATTTTGGCCAGCAGACGTTCAACCTGATATGCCAGCTTGGTCGCTGTCAAAGTGAAGGAGTGAATCGAGCTTTCCATTCGCTTGAGCAAATTGACGCGCATAAGGTGAATCAGACTTTCTTCACGATCTACTTGTTTGAATACCCCTTTGCCAGCACCGACGGCTTTATCGTAACGACGGGCGTACTCCGCTTTTTTTGCTTCACGCACAAACTTGAGTGGAGAGTAGCCTGCTAGAGATAAACGCCGGATGGTTTTGTTAACTTCTTTTAATGGCGGAAATTCGCCCGATGCATCGATGTCGGCGTAGATGTTTTTTGGTGGTAATCGAGTCGGGAAGCGGCCGATATCTTCGGTGCCGTAGTATTTTTCGATGTGCTTGCGGGAACGGGCAATGGTAACGATATCGAGCAGTTTGAAGTAATCAAAGCTCATAATGTCGAGTAAAGACGCCGTGGTACGATTTTCGACCGGTTCATTAACCCACTGGTTAAATTGCTTCTGGGCAAGCCGCAGGGTGTTTTCAATATTTTTGATCCCCTTTTCGGCAAAGGCATCATCCCGACCTTCAGTAATGAAGGCGACCTGATTTTTCAGATCGTTCATGCGGTTGTTGACTGGCGTTGCCGACAACATCAGCACCTTGGTTTTTACGCCTGAGCGGATAATGTCGTTCATCAGGCGATCATAGCGGCTTTTCCCCTCCGCCTTGCTCGGTGTGTTGCGAAAGTTGTGGGATTCGTCGATGACCACTAGGTCATAATTGGCCCAGTTCAGTGTCTCCAGATTGATTTCGCCCGAGTAGCCTTTCGGTCGGGTCAGATCGGTATGGTTCAGTACGTCGTAATTAAAGCGGTCAGTTGCGAGCAGGTTGCGCTTGTCGTTGACAGTGTACATGGTCCAGTTGTCACGAAGCTTTTTCGGGCATAGAACAAGCACACGATCGTTACGCAGTTCGTAGTATTTTATCACAGCCAAGGCTTCAAAGGTTTTACCCAAACCCACGCTGTCGGCAATGATGCAGCCGTTGTGCTTTTCGAGCTTGTCTATTGCACCCAGCACGCCGTTTTTCTGGAATTTGTAGAGTTTGTTCCAGACCCGAGTGTCTTTAAAGCCGGTTTTACTGCGGATGATGTTATCTTCGTCGATGTCATCGAGGAAGTCTTTGAACAAATGAAATAGCGTCAGGAAATAGATAAAGCTAGCCGGTTGGTCTGCGGCGATGGTATCCAATCTGGCGATGAGGTCATTCTTAATATCACGAAGACTCTGTGCATCAGCCCAGACATTATCAAACCATGTTAGAAGCTGCCGGGTGCTCTCGGGATCAGACAAGCCCATATTCATGTGCAGGAAGTCGGAGCGCACGTCACCAAGCCCGGTTGGGCTGAGCGTGGCACTTCCGCTGATGGCAAAACTTTGCTCGGGCAAGCCCAGGTGAATAATGTTCTGCCCTGGCTGAGGCCGCACACTGGCTTTCACTTCAGCCTTGTTTGCCAGCCATTGCGAGAACTCGCTGGCGATGCGTTTTTGTTGCAGCTGATTAAGCAGGCGAACGTCTGAATCAGAACCAACCAGGTTCTGCAAATTGAGCGAATCCCATTCGCTGAAAATGATCCTTGCTGACTCCAGCTGCTTCAGCTCGTGCTTCAGCGAGGCAAAACCGTAAAAAGTAAAAAGGCTAGACAGAACAGAAAGCCTGGAGCCAGAAAAGGTGTGTTTTTTCAGTTCGATACCAACGTGGCTGCTGGTTTTGTTATCCAGTAACACCCCGAAATCCCCTATTGCTGTCTGTCATTCTTTTGTTCTTCTATCCACTTTTCGATGTCTTCACGTTTGAAGCGCCAAGATGTGCCCACTTTGAAGGCAGGTATTTTCGCTGACGTTGCCATACGGTAAACAGTTCGCTCGTTGAGCTTGAGGTACGACGCGACATCCTTGACGGTCATTATTTGCTCACTCATTTGCGTTATCCGCACTCTGTTAAGGGTAATGTTTAGTGTCGAAATAGTACAAGGTTGTCAGCAGATGATCAACATTGTTACCCGTTATCAAGCAAAAGAAGTCGTCTAGGTCAGGGGGGAATGGTTACGTGGTAACTCTTCAAACTCAATATCGAGCCGTTCCTGTGTCAGTGTGTCCCAGGCTAAAAAGCGAACAAAATTTGTCGTTAGAACAAAGCGGATCTTATTTTTTGCAACCGCCACATCGGCAATACGTTGGTCAAAAGCAGATTCAAGATCATCATTATCCGCTACTGGCTGGTAGTAGAGTTTATTTTTTAATGCGACGTGTCTTGGCTCTTTCGCAACATTACGCGCCCCACCTTGCCGAATCTGACTCAGTGTAGATTTAGGGAACTCAAAAGCAGTTAAAAAGCCGTAGATAAACTCGTCTTGCTCAGGATTTTCAACCAGTTGTTTAAGATGTTCAAAAATTTTCGCCTGATTAACAGCCATTGTTATTCCTAAAAAATTTAGTACCCCTAAAGGATGATGCACTCATTCTCACCGAAGAAAATTTCATCAAGTAGTTCAAATCTATTATTTAGTTTGTTTCAAAAAAATAAAAAAATTTAGACCTATGCCAGTCGCCGCAAGGCGGCAGGCTTTGCTCAAAATACTTAATCCTGCAGCGCTAATTTCTTCTAAGACAACCGTAACTACCACGTGGACTTTAGTTTCCCAAAATCAAATGGCTTCCCCCTTTCCCCGATTAGCATCAAGATAATCCGCCCACCACTTCAACATCAACCTACGCTCCCCAAAGGATTCCCCCTATGGATGTAAGCTGGGGCGTTGTTAACTAACTTTGGCGAAACTTTTATTCAATCGTAAGGCATCCACATAATCCCCATACCACTGCAACATTTCCCTTCTCTGCTCCAGATACTGCGCGTGGTTGTATGTCCCTCGAATCGTGTTCTTGTCCACATGTGCCAACTGCAATTCAATCCATGCAGTGTTGTACCCCTGCTCATGCAGGATGGTACTCATCGTGTGCCTGAACCCATGTCCTGTCGCCTTCCCGTGATACCCAATACGCTTTAACACCTGATTTATACTCGCTTCACTCATCGGTTTAGTAATGTCATTGCGTCCTGGAAATACCAGAGAATAACGCCCTGTAACCGATTGGATTTCGCGAAGTGCTTCAACCACCTGAATTGACAATGGCACCATATGTGGCCGCCGCATCTCCATACGTTCTTTAGGCACTTCCCAAATCGCTTTATCGAAATCGAACTCTTTCCACTCAGCCAGACGTAGCTCAATAGTGCGCACACCGGTCAGCATTAGAATACGCGTTGCAAGACAAGTAATTGGGCTACCCGAGTAAGCTTCTAGCGCCTGTAAGAACTCGGGTAACTCCTCAGCGAGCAGATGGGGAAAATGCTGTGATTTTGGCGTTGCCAATGCACTTGAAAGCTCAGAAGCAGGGTTACTCTCCGCCCGGCCAGTAACAATCGCGTATCTGAATACCTGGTTACACGCCTGTCGGATTTTGCGCAGTTTGTCGAAAACACCGCGCTTTTCTAACTTACGCAGCGTTGTCAGCATCTCCAGCGGCTTTATCTCTGTAATTGGTCGCTTACCAAGATCTGGGAAAATGTCGTTCTCAAACGCTTCCATCAAGTCATCAGCGTACCCTTTCGACCATCCGGTACGCTTATACTCATGCCATTCCAGCGCGATAGCTTTGAAGTTATTTTCAACATTTGCCTTCTGCGCCAGTTTTTCAACCCGTTTCTCTTCACTTGGATATCCGCCAAGCGCAACGACCTTGCGCGCTTCCTCTCGCTTCAAACGAGCATCAGCCAATGAGATGTCGGGATAAACACCGATAGAGAGCTTCTTCTCTTTACCCATCACGCGGTATTTCAAGCGCCAGTATTTAGCTCCGTTGGGTTTGATCAGCAGGTAGAGCCCGCCGCCATCCGTTAATTTGTATTCTTTCTCTCTTGGTTTTGCAGTGTCGAACTACCGTGCATTCAGTTGCATGTGGGCCCCTAATTCCCACTGAACGAGATAAGTCCCCGCTAAGGCCCTCAGATACCACTTGATTTAGGTAGAACTGAGTAGAATTTGGTTGAGCTCGCGACAGATAAAACCCGGCGATATCAGGGAGTATTAAGTAAACAAAGAAGGTTCAGAAGAGATGTGTTACTTAGAAATGGTACGCCCTACAGGATTCGAACCTGTGACCTACGGCTTAGAAGGCCGGTGCTCTATCCAACTGAGCTAAGGGCGCATAGTGATTGGGTCGGATTATACGTCCAGCGGCTCGCGCGTCAACGTTTTTGCCCTTGAACGGAAGCGGAGTGCTGCCAGATTAACCAAAACCCCTTAATGCCGCTTACGCCACTCGCTCATCGACACCAGATTCCCGCCCTGTTCCGTTTCGCCTTCCAGCTCAATCCCTTGCTGCGTGAAGTACGCATTGTACTGCTCGCGTAGGGCATGCAGTTCCTGGCTGTCCGGCTCCAACTGGCGCAAGAACCCCAACGCCAGCAACAGCTGCTGCCTCGAAATCAACGCAGAAAATCCCGCCCGGCTCAAAATGCCATGCCAGCGCTGCCTATTTTCGTCGCTGCCATCGACAATCAGCACCTGCCAAATCAGCAGCACCGCCGCGCCGTTGTGCAGATGCGTGTCGTTATCGCCCGAGATGTAATCGGTAAACTCTTTTGCCGCCTCTTTGCCCATCAGCGACAACATCGATTCGATATGCACCGGCGGCAGTTGCAACCGTTTATTAAGCGCCTGCACCGCATGGCGCGAGCTGGCCGTCAGCAGCTGAAAACCTACCACGAACACCACCGCCAGCGTGGCGAGAATTAACCAAATCATCACGTCATCCATCTCATTCACTGCCCGGCATCATA
>Ga0308161_1003605_pt1 | contig 14895 bp, 14 predicted proteins | sample PhyFR2_FD_201034 | JGI IMG/M metagenome (GOLD analysis project Ga0308161, IMG submission 201034) | Phyllosphere microbial communities from UC Gill Tract Community Farm, Albany, California, United States - DLSLF.R2 | ecosystem: Host-associated > Plants > Phyllosphere > Unclassified | place: USA...
CCGGCGAACGGCTGCGGATCCCCTACCGGCAGGTCATCCTCACCTCGACCCGGGACAAGCACGGGAAGGGGAAGGGGCACGGCCTCGGTGACCTTGTCACGCAGACCCTCGAGCTCGCCCCCGAGCGCGACAAGGACGCCTTTCGCATCGCACAGCGCCTCAACCTCCCGTGGAAGCGCGAGATGGCGCGCCCGATCATCGCGGCGGCGGCAGCGGCCGCGGCGGGAGCGGCGACCGTTCCGCTTCCTGTCTCGGATGCTGTCACGCTGGCGCCGATCCAGCTGACGATGATGGGACGCATCGCCGCGATCTACGACCTCGAGGTCAAGACGATGCTCTCGGCCGGAGCGCTCGCGCAGTTCGGCGTGCAGGTCGCCGGTCGTGCGCTCGCGACGAGCTTCCTCAAGCTGATCCCCGGCGCCGGCATCGTGGTGAACGCCGCGGTGGCGGGCGCGTTGACCGCAGCGACCGGCGAGAGCTGGCTGAAGATCTGCGAACTGCTGCACACCGGCAAGATCGACGTGCGCAAGCTGGATCAGGAATGGGCGAAGTACGCGCCGAACTTCATGGACGTGGCGAAGAAGCTGCTCGAGCGGCGCGTCACGAAGCGCTGAGCCACACCCGCTGCACCCGCCAGTCCGCGTCCCACGCGACGAGGTCAGCGCGCATCCCCGGCTCGAGCAGCCCGCGCGAGGAGTCGCCCAACGCCGCAGCGGGCACCGCGGTCGCCGCCCCCACGGCATCCGAAGCGCTCAGGCCGAGGCCGACGACAGCCGTGCGCACCGCGAGATCGAGGGTCAGCGTGGACCCCGCGATGGTGACGCCGTCGTCGAGCAGCGCGCGGCCGTCGGTGACGCGTACGTCGAGCTCACCCAGTCGGTACGCGCCATCGGCGTGGGCGGCGGCGGCCATGGCATCCGTGATCAAAGCCACCCGCTGCGGCGCCGCGGTCAGCAGCAGGCGCGCGACCGAGGGGTGCACGTGCACGCCGTCGAGGATCAGCTCGAGCGTCACGCGGTCGTCTTCGAGCGCGGCGGGCACGGGACCGGGGTGGCGGTGGCCGATGGCGGGCATCGCGTTCAGCGCGTGGGTAAGGAGGGTCGCTCCGCGGTCGATCGCCTCGCGTGTGAGGGCGTAGTCGGCCTCGGTGTGACCGATCGCCACGCGGATGCCGCGGGCGACGAGCTCCGTGATCGCGTCGAGCGCCCCGGGGAGTTCGGGGGCGAGGGTGACCTGACGGATCAGACCGGGCTCCGCATCTCGCACCAGTTCGAGGAACCGCGCATCGGGCGAGGCGAGCGCGCCGGGGTCGTGCGCTCCGCGTCGGGCGGGCGACAGGCAGGGCCCCTCGAGGTGTACCCCCAGAATCCCGGGATCGGACCGGCGCGCGATCTCGACGGCGGAGAGCTGCCGCCGCAGAACGTCGAGCGGAGACGAGACCAGGCTGACCAGGGTCGCCGTCGTGCCGTGGCGGCGGTGGGCGGCGACGCCGGCGGTGATGGCATCCGCTCCGTCTTCGAAGGCGTGCCCGCCGCCCCCGTGCACGTGCAGGTCGATCAGGCCGGGGGTCAGGGTCGCCCCGCCCAGGTCGACGCGCTCGGCGGCGTTCGGAGCGGGCCCCGTGCCCACCTCGACGATCAGGCCGTCACGCACCCGCACCCAGGCGTCGGGCAGGTCGCGCCGGGCGTCGACCACCCGAGCGCCGGTGAACAGCACGTCGGCGTTCATGTCGTGGCGATCTCGCGGTGGTCCCAGGCGAAGCGGTAGTAGTCGCGATGCTCCAGCTGCGAGGCGGCGGCCTCGTCGACGATCACCACGGCGCGGCGGTGCAGCTGAATGGCGGATGCCGGACAAGACGAGGTCAGCGGACCCTCGACCGCCGCGGCGACGGCGGGGGCTTTCGACTCGCCGAACGCGAGCAGGACGAGCGCTCCCGCGTCGAGGATCGTGCCGATGCCCTGGGTGAGGCAGTGCGTGGGCACGTCGTCGATGCTGTCGAAGAACCGCGCGTTGTCGGCGCGGGTCGCGGGCGTGAGCGCCTTGAGACGGGTGCGCGACGCGAGCGACGAGCCCGGCTCGTTGAACCCGATGTGCCCCGTGCGGCCGATGCCGAGGATCTGCAGGTCGATCCCGCCCGCCGCGGTGATCGCGGCCTCGTAGCGCTCGCCGGCCTCGGCCAGCGGCCCCTCGTCGTCTCCGGGTACCCGCACGAGCGCGGGGTCGAGTCCGAGCGGGCCGACGATGTCGCGGTCGACCACGGCGCGGTAGCTCTCGGGGTGCCCGGCGGGCAGGCCCACGTACTCGTCGAGCGCGAAGCCGCGCACGGCAGAGAGGTCGAGTGAACGCTCGGCCAGGGCCGCCCACACCGGGAGGGGCGTCGAACCGGTCGCCAGTCCCAGTGTCGGGTCGACGCGGCGACCCAGCGCGGCGACGATCAGGTCGGCGGCGATGCGGCCGGCATCCGCCTGGTCTTTCACGATCGCGATCTCGGTCACGCGCGGGTCTCCGTTTCGAGGGGGGTCGGCTCAGCCAGGATGACAGGCGCGGTCCACGAGCGGACGACCTCGGGTCGCTGCGCCGCCTCGAAGGCCAGCATCGCGGCTCCGATCCGGCCGGCGTGCGTGCCGAGGGCGGCGGTCGTCAGGCGCGGGGCCTCGCGCCACGCGAGAGCCGCAGAAAGACGCTCGCGGAGGGGCTCGAGAAACGCGTCACCGGCCTGCGCGACGCCGCCGCCGAGCACGATCACCTCGGGATCGACGAGCAGCGTGAGGGTCGCGAGCCCGGTGGCCAGGGCGTCGAGCCCCTCCGACCAGACGCGTGCGGCGACGGGATCCGTGTCGATGCGGGCGATGATGGACGCGGCATCCGGAGCCTCTCCGTCGGACACCGGGGCGCTCGCCGCGTACCGCCGAGCCAGCCCCGCGCCCGAGAAGTACACCTCGAGGCAGCCGCGCTGCCCGCACGCGCAGAGCTCGCCGCCCGGCACGACCGGGATGTGCCCCAGTTCTCCGGCTCCCGAGATGGCCCCCTCGACCGCGCGGCCGTCGGAGGTGAGGGATGCCGCGACCCCGGTGCCGATCGCGGCGAAGACGACGTTGCGCGACCCGGCGGCGGCGCCGTAGGCCCGTTCGGCCGCACCGGCCGCCCGCACATCGTGGTCGACCGCGACGGGGAGCCCGGTGGCATCCGACAGGAGCCGGGCGAGGGGGACGTCGGTCCATCCGAGCGTCGAGGCGTAACGGACGGTGCCGGTGGCGCTGTCGATGAGACCGGGGCTGACGACACCCGCCCCCACGACCGAGCGGCCCAGGCTCTCGGCTCCCGCGATGAGATCGTTGAGGAGCTCGGCGATGCGCGTGACCGTCTCGGCTCCCGAGCCGCCGGTCGCGACGCGGGAGCTCTGCAGCACGTGCCCGTCGATGTCGACGAGGGCGCCCTTGGCGGAGGTGCCGCCGATGTCGACCGCGATCACGGCCGGGTGCGACGCGAGGGTGTTCGCTGTCACGGCGAGGACCGTCTCGCGGATTGCGGACTCGTCGGTGACGAGGTACCCGCGGCCGGACTCGACCTGCGCGCGCAGGTGCACCTCGCGGGCGCCGGTGCGCTCGAGCAGCGCCGCCACGTTGTGGGCCCGGACCGAACCGCCGACGAGCACCGCCGGCATCCGGTTGCCCTCCGACCGCGCGCGGAGCCCGGCGAGCACGTCGGCTCCCTCGCGGGCCGTGGCCTTTCCGCCCGAGGTGAGCACTCGGACGACGCCGTGGTGGGCGAGGGTGTCGTAGGCGTCGAACAGGTCGGCGGTGTCGTCGAAAGCCTTGTGGAAGGTGATCGGCACCTCGCCAGCCGCCGCGCGGATCGCATCGAGAGCCTGTTCATCGACGTGCCCGTCGGCGGTGAGCGCCCCGAAGACGATGCCCACGGGCACGCTGCTGGTCCGAGCGAGGACGGCGATGGCGCGCGCGTCCGTCTGCATCACGCGCAGCTCGTCGGCGGAGTACACGAAGTCTCCGCCGCGCAAACGGACCATGACCTGCACGCCAACACGCTGCACCGAGGCGAGGACCGACTCGATCATTCCGAAGCTGGGGGTGGTGCCGCCCTCGAGCAGGTCGGCGCAGAGTTCGACGCGGTCGGCGCCCGCGCGCTCGGCGGCGAGCACCCCCGCGAGATCGTCGACACAGATCTCCACGAGGGCGCGGGCGCCCGCGGGGGACTTCTCGACGAGGGATGCCGGGCCTGCGGCGGTCGTCACGGTGCGGTGTCCGCAGCGATCGAGGCGTCGAGCCAGGCGCGGACGTCGCCGCCGACCTGGATCGACCCGACGGGAACGCCGCCACCGAGGATCGGCAGGTCGACGAGGTCGCCCGCGCTCGAGATGTCGGCGCCGAGCGCTTCGAGGACGGTCAAGGCGACAAGGGTCGTCGCGCGGGGGTTGCCGTCGAGGATCTTCATCGACACCGCCGCACCGTCGGCAGTGGCCATGCCGATCACGCCCTCGGCGCCGCCCTTCGACAGCAGCCCCGGCACCCGCAGCATGGCGTCGGTGTTGGCGTGGTGGTCCCCGCCGACGAAACGGGGGAAGGAGCGCATGGCATCCGCCACCCTCCGCTCCGGCGTGCCGGGGGCAGCCGTCACGAGAGCACGGAAGATGCGGGCGATGCCCAGCGGCGAGACGCTGAACAGCGGAGCGCCGCACCCGTCGACGGCGTCGTACGCCACCGTCTCGCCCGAGAGGCGCTCGAGCGTCGACCGCACGAGCTGCTGCAGGGGGTGCGAGGGGTCGAGGTAGGTCGCGGTGTCCCACCCGTTGACCGCGCACGCGAGGAGCATCGCGGCGTGCTTGCCGGAGCAGTTCATGCGCACACGTGAGCGCTGCTCGCCGTCGCGGATGAGGCGTTCGCGTGTGGGCTCGTCTTCGGGCCAGTCGACCGGGCACGCGAGGGCGCTCTCGTCGAGGCCCGCACGGGCCAGCAGGTCGCGAACGACGTCGACGTGCACGTCTTCGCCGGTGTGGCTGCCCGCGGCGATGGCGAGATCGGCGCCGTCGATGTCCGCACCGGCGAGCAGGCAGGCGAGGGCCTGCACGGGCTTGACCGTGGAGCGGGGCAGGATCTGCTCACCGCTTCCGGTCTGCCAGGCCACCGATCCGTCGGCCGCCAGGGCCGCGATCGACCCGAGGTGGCGGCTCTCGACGACACCCGAACGGATGACGACGGCGAGGTCGGCCAGCGGGGAGGGGACGGGGGGAAGGGACGTCATGGGTGGTTCTTTCGATGCCGGGGCGGAAGGGCGGGTCAGCGGTCGACGGGGGCGTTCGGGGTGGTGAGACCGGCCGGAGCGACCTTCGCGGGGGTCGCGAGGCTGCGGCGGCCCGGTCGCTTCTGCAGGCGGGCGGCGAGACCCGAGAGGCCGCCGTTGAGTGCGAGGAAGATCACGGTCACGACCACGAAGGTCTGGATGAGCAGGCCGTTGAAGCTCGACAGCACCTGGCCGCGGTACAGCAGCTCGGTGAACGCGACGATGTAGCCCAGCGAGGTGTCCTTGAGGAGGCTGACCAGCTGCACCACGAGCGAGGGTGCGACGAAGCGCAGGGCCTGCGGAAGGACCACCTTGCGGTCGACCTGCCAGCGGGTCATGCCGAGGCTGAGACCGGCTTCGGCCTGCCCGCGCGGGAGGGCGAGGACGCCCGCGCGGATGATCTCGGCGAAGGCCGCGGCATTGGCGATCGTGAGCGGGATGACGAGCTTCCACAGCACCGGGAAGTTCAGGCCGAGCTGGGGAAGGCCGAACAGCATGAGGTAGATCAGCAGCAGCACGGGGACCGTACGGGCGATCTCGATGTAGGCGGTGCAGAGCCAGCTGATCCAGCGGACGCGGCTGAGGCGCCCGAGCGCGAGCAGCAGGCCGAGCACGAAGCCGAACACGGCGGTCAGGGCAGCGGCCTGCAGCGTGCCGAGCAGACCGACGCCGAGGTACTCCCAGATCGCGATGTCGAGGAACGGCAGCCAGCGGTCGCTGTCGAGCTGGCCCTTCGACGCGAACTGCACGAGGGCGAGGGTGATCAGACCCAGGATGACGACGGCGCTGACGACCGACCAGATGAGGATGCGTCGGCGGGTGCGGGGCCCAGGCTCGTCGTAGAGCGAAAGGGTGAAGGTCATCGGCGGATCCTCAGCTTCTTCTCGAGGCGGCCGGCGGTGAGGCCGATCGCCAGCGCGAGCACCATGTAGATGAGCCCCGCCGCGGTGAAGATCAGGATGGGCTGAGCCTCGACGAGGTTGAGCTTGTTGGCCGCGCTCGTCAGCTCGACGACGCCCACCGCGGCGGCCAGGGCGGTGTTCATGGTGAGGGCGATCATGACGTTGCCGATCGGCTGGATCGCGGCCCGCAAGGACTGGGGGATGACGAGCACGCGCAGCGTCTGACCGAGCGAGAAGCCCAGCGCCCGGCTGGCCTCGATCTCGCCCCGGCTCACGGTGTTCACTCCGCTTCGCACGGCCTCGGCGACATACGCCGCTTCGTAGAGAGTGAGCACGATGATGGCCGTCGGGGTCAGGGGCAGGAGGAATCCGGCATCCGGCAAGGCGAAGACCGCCAGCACCAGCAGCACCAGAAGCGGCACGTTGACGAAGAACTGCACGTAGGCGAAGGCGGCCCAGCGCAGCACCGGCACGGGGCTGATGCGCGCGGCGGTGACGAGCGTGCCCAGCACGATCGACCCGATGCCGGCCGAGACGGCGAGCAGGATCGTCGTTCCGAGCGCTTGCGCGATCGGTCCGGCGCTCGAGGCGAAGAAGTCCATGGGGTCCTCAGGAGAGCGGGAGGGAAGAGGGAGACCGGCGCCCGTCATGTGCGGAACGGGCGCCGGTCGGTCGGTGGCTCAGGAGCCGGGAACGCTGCCGATCGCGGGGGGAGTCGGAGCGCTCGTCTCGACGGCCGAGCCCAGGGTGGCGTCCCAGATCTTGGCCCAGGAGCCGTCGTCCTGGATCTTCTTCAGCCAGTCGTTGATGAACGACTTGAACTGCGCGTCGTCCTTCTTCAGACCGATGCCGTACGCCTCGCTGGTGAAGGGCTGGCCGACGACCTTGATGCTCTTGTCGTCGATGGCGTGGCTCGCGAGCAGGGTGAAGTCCTGCACGTACGCGTCGCCGCGGCCCTGGGTCAGGGCCTGGAGGGCCTGCGGGTCGGTGGCGAAGCTCACGATGGTCGCGGTGGGCTGCTTCTCGGGCACGGCCGTGACGGCCGGGGTGTTCGCGCCGACGATGACGGTCTTGCCGCCCAGGTCGTCGATGCCGTTGATGTCGGTGTTGTCGCTGCGGACGGCGACGGCCAGACCCGACTCGAGGTACGGGCCCGCGAAGTCGACCTGCTCGGCGCGCTTCTCGGTGATCGTGTACGTGTTGAAGACGACGTCGACGGTGCCGTTGGCGAGGAGGGCCTCACGCGTCTCGGATGCCGGCGGGACGATCTCGACGTTGGGCTCGCCCAGGATGTAGATGGCCAGCATCTTCGCGAGGTCGGCGTCGAAGCCCTGGACGTCTTCGGGGTTGGTGGGGTCCTGCTGCGACAGCAGGGGAGCGTCGAGGGCCTCCGCGACGATGAGCTTGCCGCGCGCCTTGATCTTGGCCATCGTCGAGTCCGGGATGAGGGCCGCGGCGTCGGCGACGGGGGCGTTGGCGTAGACCTCTTCGAGGCTGCTGGCCTTGGCCGAGGCGCTGGGGTCGGACCCGGGGACGGCCGCGGTGCCGGACGAGCACGCGGCGAGAGACGCGACCGTGGCCGCGGACGCCAAGAGGACGAGGCCTCGGCGAAGGATCGAGCGAGAGGAGATCACGGGTACTGCCTTTCGGTTGCTGGTGCGTGCGGCGCGAGCCGCGTCGGGGGCGGGGAGGATGTCAGTGGGCGAGGATCTTCGACAGGAAAGCCCGCGCGCGGTCGCTCTCGGCGCGGGTGAAGAAGCGCTCGGGGGTGGTGTCTTCGACGATGCGACCGTCGTCCATGAAGATGACGCGGTCGGCGGCACGCCGGGCGAAACCCATCTCGTGCGTGACGACGACCATCGTCATTCCTTCTTCGGCGAGCGAGGTGATCACGTCGAGCACCTCGCTGACCATCTCGGGGTCGAGGGCCGAGGTCGGCTCGTCGAACAGCATGAGCTTGGGCTTCATCGCCAGCGCGCGGGCGATCGCGGCGCGCTGCTGCTGACCGCCGCTGAGCTCGCCGGGAAAGCGGTCGGCCTTGTCGGCGATGCCCACGCGATCGAGCAGGGCGAGACCCTCTTCGCGTGCCTTCTTCAGCGGCACCTTCGACACGATGCGCGGGGCCAGGGCGACGTTGTCGAGCACCGTGCGGTGCGCGAACAGGTTGAACGACTGGAAGACCATGCCCACCTCGGCGCGAAGGTCGGCGAGACCGCGGCCTTCGCTCGGCAGGGGCACGCCGTCGATCGTGATGGTGCCCGAAGTGATGGTCTCGAGACGGTTGAGGCACCGGCAGAGGGTCGACTTGCCCGAGCCCGACGGGCCGACGATCACGACGACTTCGCCGCGGGCGACGTCGAGATCGATGTCCTTGAGCACGTGGTGGTCACCGAAGTGCTTCTGCACCTCGCGGACCGCCACGAGGGGCGCCGCCGCCGGGGCGGAGGGTGATGCGGGCGTCGACACGGGCGCAGATCCTTCCCGCGGACTCGCCGCGATGTCGGGTACGGCCGACGCGGGAGGAGATTTCCGCGTCGTTAGTGAAATCAAACTAACAACGCCATGTTACAGAGATAATTCGAGACAGATACTCCAAGTTTGGACTAAGCTGGAGGGGTGCAGCCTCAATCCGTCGCCCTGCCGTCCTTCAGTTCGCAGACCCTCGCGGTGCTGACGCCGTTGCGCACGGGCGCCGCACGATCGCGCGCTGAGCTCGCCGCGCACACGGGGCTGTCGCCCTCGACCGTCACGGCACGCGTGGATCCGCTGATCGCGTCCGGTGTCATCGTCGAAGACGGCACCGACGATTCGCGAGGCGGTCGCCGACCCCGCCGTCTCGCCATCCGCGGCGACCTCGGGGCGGTCGCCAGCATCGATCTCGGCGTCGAGCGCAGCACGATCGGGCTGGTGGACTACGCCGGCATCTCCCTCGCCCACCGGCACCTCGTGCTGGATCTGGCGGAGGGTCCGGATGCCGTTCTCCGCCGCGTCGCGAGAGAACTCGACGCGCTGGCCGAGGCGAACGGCGGCCCGACGGTGACGGGTGCGGCGATCGCGCTGCCGGGGCCGGTGTCGGCGGAGACCGGCCGTCTCGTCGCGCCGTCGCGCATGCCCGGGTGGCACGACGTCGACGTCGCCCTTCTTCTCTCCGACATCCTCGGAGTGCCGGCCCTCGCGAGCAACGACGCCAACTGCATGGCCGTCGGCGAACTCGTCGGGGGCAACCCTGACGCTCGCAATCAGGTTTTCATCAAGGCCGGGTCGGGCATCGGTTCGGGCGTCGTCGCCGGAGGCCAGCTCTACACGGGTCGGAGCGGTGCTGCCGGTGACATCAGCCACGTCACCGTTCCTGGAGCGACCCCCGTGCCCTGCTCGTGCGGGCGCGTCGGCTGCCTGGATGCCGTGGCGAGCGGGTCGGCTCTCACCCGCGCGGCCCAGGAGGTCGGCCGGGACGTCTCCGACGTCGAGACCGTCATCGACCTGGCGCGCAACGGCGACGCCCTCGCCACCGGCCTTCTGCGTGAGGCGGGCAGCATGACCGGCGGCGTCCTCGCCACGATCGTCAACTTCTTCACCCCCGACCGGCTCGTCGTCGGCGGCTCGCTCAGTGCGTCGGACGTCTTCATCGCCGCGATCAAGTCGAAATTGTGGGCCGATTGTCTGCCGATGGCGACGGAGAACCTCGAGGTGGCCGTGCCTCGCCACCCGCGCACGGGCGGCATCCTCGGAGCTGCGCGACTGTTCTTGGATGCCGTTTTCGGCCCCGAGGCTGCTCGTTCGGCGCTACGGACGTCTTAGCGCGCGTCGTCCTCCTGGGGCTGCACAAGCGAGCGGCGTTGCGCGGGCGCACGCAGGTCCGGGGCTGCGTCGACGACCGGCTCCTCGCTCACCTCCAGATTGTGATCGGCAACAAACTCCGCTGCGGAGAGCCCTTCTACTTCTCATGGAAGGAAGATCAGTCCGTCGGCGGCGGACGCTCGTCGGTGTGGGTGCACCCGGGCGCAACGCTCGTGTTCAAGTTCGGCGGCAACAAAGCCCCGGTCATCGATCGCACGTGGCTCGAGGCGCCGATGTACACGGCGAGCAGCCCCGCGGGCCTGCGCATCGTGCCGGAGTCCCGAGAGGAGGCCCCGGATCCCGCCGGACTGACGAGCTGACGACGCCGACCGATCGCCTTCTCCCTCCAATCGCGAAACCGACCGGGTGCGCCCTCTAGAAGGTCGCCACCGCGAACCGGGTGGAGGCGGCGTCGAAGCGTGCGCGCTCATCGGCCAGACGCTGCCCGAACTCCTCCGATGCCGTCGGTCCGAAACCCACTTCCTCTCGGCGCGCGGTGATGCCCTCGAACGCGGCATCCACGAAGGAATCGACGTCGGCGCCGTGGGACAGGCCGGGGCCCGCGAGCCCCGTCGCTACCGCGGGGGGAATCAGCTCGGTCACGCAGACGGAGGTCGACGTGAGGGAATGCCGAAGAGTCATGGTGTAGCTGTGCAGGGCTGCTTTCGCGGCACTGTATGTGGGGGCGAACGGCTGCGGGATGAAAGCGCCACCCGACGTCACATTCACGATCTGGGCACCGTCCGGTCGTTCCAGCAAGAGTGGGGTGAGCAAGGTTGTCAGGTGGATGGGGGCTCCCAAGAGGATGTCTATCTCCGCCTGCCTCTCCGACCACGGGGAATCGTCATCGGCGATTCCGATCCGCCGCTGAATCCCCGCGTTGTTGATCAGCACGTCGAGACTCGGGTGATCGGTCGCGATCGACTCTGCGAGTTCCTCGCGATCAGACGGACGCGAAAGGTCGCCCGCGAAGGTCACGGCACCGGGAAGCTCTACCCGTAAGCGGTCGAGGCGCGAGACGGAGCGGCCGGTGACCACGACGATGTCTCCTCGCCGGTGGTAACGCCGGGCGAGCGCGAGGCCGATGCCGGCGGAGCCGCCGGTGATGAGTACTGTCTGATGTGTTGACATGACAACATGGTGAACGGAATGCGTTTACATGTCAACACGCAAGCCCTTATCCTGATGTCATGCCAGACACCTTCACCGTCGACGAGGGCAAGAGGTGGACCGCCTGGAAGCGAGCCGCAGAGGCAGTCATGGCGGGTGTCGGGGAGTCCATCGCAGGCTCCGCCGGGATCTCGGCGTCGGACTTCTCGGTGCTCACGCGACTCGTCGAAGAGGGGGGCGGTTCGCTGCGCCAGCAGCATCTCGCCGACCAACTCGACTGGGAGCGTAGCCGTCTCTCTCGTCATCTGAGTCGGATGGAAGGCCGCGGGCTCATCAGTCGGCGACAGAACGGTGCCGAGCGCTGGATCGCAGCCACCGAGGATGGCCGAGCCATCGTCGTCGAGGCTCGCCGCGCTCACGCCACCGCCGTGCGACGGCTGCTCTTCGACCGGATCCCCCCTGCCGAGCGTGAGATGTTCTGGAGCACCGTGTCACGCATCGCCGACGGCGGCTGAGCGCGCGCACGAGCTGACGGATCGGGAACACCGGTGGTCCGTTCTTCGTGCGCCGCGAGGTGGCCGTGCCTCGCCGTCCGTGCACGGGGGCATGCTGGGTGTGACGTAGGTCCACGGGTGCCCGGGCCGATCAGGCGGACGGTCGCGGTCCACGGGTCAGTAGTTCGCCACGCTGTAGTCAGATCGCCAGTTCTGGTAGGTGTAATCGAGCGTGTACAGCAGTTCGCCGTCCCATACGCAAGACGAACCCGATGCTCGGGTCGAGTAGGGGCAGGTCGTCGGGGACCAGACCTGTTGTACATCGTCCGGTTTCCACTGCCACAATCGGCTACCGGTCGACTCCGTCGTCAAGGCGAAGGTATAGGTTCCTCCGACTGCGACCGCCGTCACCGAGGTGTCCCGCAGGGTGTTGTCGAACTCGAGCCACAGCCATCCGTTCTCGTCGGTGCCTCGTCGCAGCATCCGACCATCACCCAGGCGGGCTTCGACCTGGCCGTAGTAGTTCACGGCCACCTGCGTGATTCGCGAACCTGAATCCAGGTCGGGTTTCGGCACCTGGATGGGATCCCCGGGCCATTCGTGTCCGTCCACCTTTACGGTTCCCCAGGCCCACAAGGTGCCATTCTGCTCCAGAGCGAACGAGGCCCCGAAGGCGGCTGGCATGACCTGGGTAATGGGAGAAGCGTTCGGGATCGTGACATGGTAGGGCGTCGGCTGATCGACGTTGCTGTGGTTTCCCACAGCGCCATAACGATTCCGCCCCCAGGCCCAAACACGGCCGTCCAGGCCGGTTGCCATAGCATTCCCTCCCTGTATCGCGAGCGAAGATACTCGCAGGTCGCGAACGAGGATCGGGACGGAGCTATTCGTGAAGGAACCGTTGCCGAGCGTGCCCGTCACGTTGTTTCCCCATATCCACATCGTCCCGTAGGTATCGACGACGCCCATTGATGCCGTATACCCCGACACGCTCGCGAGGGAGCGAATCGAGACGCCGCTAGGGAATGACACTCGCTGTGGGAGCAGCTGATCCTGCGTGTTCCCTATCCCTAACTGACCGGACTCATTCGCACCCCAGGTCCAAACGGTCCCGTCGTCTAGGAGTGTGGCCGACCACCAAGTTCCTGCCGCTATCTGCTTGGCCGTTCTCCCTGCAGGGAGGATCACCTTGACGGGAGAGGAGGAGTTTGCGGTGGAGTTGTTTCCAAGCGCACCTTGACCCCCCGAGCCCCATGCCCAGATGGCGCCGTTCTCGTCGATAGCGAGCGTGTGCTGCTGGCCGGCGACGACAGATACGTATCGCACATGCGACGGCCTCGGATCCAAATCGGTGTAGGACCGACCTGTGCCGGAGTAGATGTCGCGCGCGGCGTAAGACCCGACGTGTCGGGTCACGCGGTACGTCACTCCCGTGGTGACGCGGTTGTCCGCTGCCCACGTCTGACCGTAGACATCGGCCCACGAAAGCCGGTGGCCCGCCGTGCTGGACCAGTCGTCGCGGAAGTTTGCCGGAGCTTCGAGGGTTGCTGCCGTGAGCGAGTTACCCGTCACGGCCTTCCCCGCGGTGAAATACGCCGCCGTGGCCTGGGGTGAGGTCGCGCCCAGGGCGAGAGCCACGATGGCCGCGATGGCCGACAAGCGCACCACCCCTCGGAACATGGCTTTTCGTACGGGCGGCATATTTCCCTCTCCTTGAACGTGGCGCGCGCAGAGTCGCCACGCGCGTGTCATATTCAAACCGTTTCAGTCCGTTTCAAACCTAAATGTACCGTATAGTGGGCAGGAGATATCCGAGGACCGGCTCACCCTGCCTCGCACCGCGACACGTTAGGTGCGAAGCAGGCGGCCATGATGTATTCCACTCGCCGGGCAGCTGCGCACGCCCGGGGTGGTCTCAACGCCGACGCGCGGCCACAGCGGCGCTCGCCGATGACGGAGGAGGCGGTCCTGCGGGTTCGGAGTGGACCAGGGCTCAGAACAGTTCGTGTCTGTCGTGCGCGCCGCCTGATGTTCGACGACAACCGCTCACCTCAGGGTGCCTCCGCAGGCCTGTCATTCAGCCCTTCGGAACCTCGATCCTCACCGGCTCGCCCCACGCGGTGAACTGCTGCATCGTGGTGGTTTCGATGCCGCCGAACGCCCCCGTCTGTTGAATGGCCACGACGCGGTGGCCTTGGCCCAGCCGCACCGTCATATCTTTCACCTCGACCCCGAATGCCGAGAAGGAGCCGTCGGCGTGCACCCTCCACGCCCGCACATCGGTACCGTCGGGCAACGACACGGTGTCTTGATCGGGCTGCACGGTCCACCCTGGGGCCGCCGCGAGGAGCGCAGCGGCGGCCGAGGGGTCGGCGAAGGCCCGATACGCCTGACCCACCGTGGCGGCGATAACCGCGCGGTAGTCGCTGCTGGTCTTGTCGGCACGCACCCATGCGCCGTCGAAGCTGACCCACGCTTCGGTCGGCGTGAGCACGAAGTCGTGCGTGCCGTTGGAGCCGGTGAAGGATCCCGAGGTGGCCGGGGCGTCGCCGAAGAGGAAGTCGGCCTCCCCGGTGAGATCTGCCGACTGCAGGTGCAGGTGCCCGCTGCCGGCGGCCCGCGAGAACGCGATCACGCAGGCGGCGAGAGCCTCGCCCGTGACCTTCGCGTCGGCGATGAGGTCGACGTCGTCGCATTCCTCCGGCGACGACACGGCCGTCGCGCCGGTGGGTGTCTGCGACCCGATCGCGGTCGGGGTGGCGGATGCCGCCCCGGGGTCGGCCGTCGGCGCGCAGGCACTGAGCAGCACGAGGGCGGTCGTGACGAGAGCAAGCCCCGAGACCTTCGTCGGCGTTCGTCGCATGGCATCCACTTTAGAAACAAGCGTGAGGAGGCGCGACGGCTCCGCGCATGAACGCCAGGAGCCACTGCCGCGGGGGCAGCGGCTCCTGGATCGTTCCGTTGTGGCGGTCAGCTCGACCGTCGTGTCGTGCGGTATCGGCGAACCAGGGTCACCGCGATTCCGGCGGCGAGGATGCCGAGTGCCAACCCGAGGGGGGCGAAGGGAGCTGATCCCGTCGTGGCGAGGTGGCTCGAGGTGGATGCGGCTCCAGCGGTGCTGTTGCTGTTGCCGGTTCCTGCACTGGCGGTGGGGGTGACCTGGACGGTGAAGGAGTTGGTGAGGTTCCCGACCTTGAAGGTGATGGTGTGCGGGCTGGCGTGGTTGAACGTCACGGTGGTGAGGTTCGTGGTCG
>Ga0308161_1003606_pt1 | contig 14894 bp, 10 predicted proteins | sample PhyFR2_FD_201034 | JGI IMG/M metagenome (GOLD analysis project Ga0308161, IMG submission 201034) | Phyllosphere microbial communities from UC Gill Tract Community Farm, Albany, California, United States - DLSLF.R2 | ecosystem: Host-associated > Plants > Phyllosphere > Unclassified | place: USA...
AGCGAGCCCGACACCACGACCGAACCCGACGGCACGCGGCCGTAGGTGACTTCGCCGGTTTCGCGGTTGTAGATCTTGGTCGACTGGCCGATGTACACGCCCATCGAGATCACCGAGTTCTCTTCGACGATCACGCCTTCGACGATTTCCGAGCGCGCGCCGATGAAGCAGTTGTCTTCGATGATGGTCGGGTTGGCCTGCATCGGTTCCAGCACGCCGCCGATGCCGACCCCGCCGGACAGGTGGACGTTCTTGCCGATCTGGGCGCAGGAGCCGACGGTGGCCCAGGTGTCGACCATGGTGCCTTCGTCGACGTAGGCGCCGATGTTCACGTAGGACGGCATCAGCACCACGTTCTTGCCGATGAAGGAGCCGCGGCGGGCCACGGCCGGCGGCACCACGCGGAAGCCGCCTTTTGCAAAATCTTCGGCGCTGTAGTTGGCGAACTTGGTCGGGACCTTGTCGTAAAACTGCATGCCGCCGCCTTCTACGGGCACGTTGTTCTCGAGGCGGAACGACAGCAGGACTGCCTTCTTGATCCACTGGTTCACGACCCAGCTGCCGCTGTCCTTCTGGGCCACGCGCAGGCTGCCGTCGTCAAGGCCGGCCAGGACGTGGGCAACGGCGTCGCGCACTTCGCTGCTGGCGCCGGCCGGGCTGATGTCCGCGCGCTGTTCCCACGCGGTGTCGATGATGGTCTGGAGTTGTTGGGTCATGATGGATCTAATGTAGTTGCGTATCGATTTCAGGAGGAGGACTTCAAATCCTTGCAGAACTGGACGATGCGGTTGGCCGCTTCCAGTCCTTCGTCTACTTCGGCGACGAGCGCCATGCGGATGCGGTTGGTGCCCGGATTGCTGCCGTGCGCATCGCGCGCCAGGTAGGAGCCGGGCAAAACCGTCACATTATATTCGGCGTACAGGGCGCGTGCGAATTCCGTGTCCGACAGGCCGCTGGCGCGCACGTCGGCCCACAGGTAGAAGCCGGCGTCGGGCAGTTCGACGTCCATCACCTGCTTCAGCAGCGGGGTAATCAGCGTGAACTTTTCCTTGTACAGGTTGCGGTTCTCTTGCACGTGGGCCTCGTCGTTCCAGGCCGCGACGGACGCCGCCTGCACCGGCGGCGACATCGCCCCGCCGCTGTAGGTGCGGTAGAGCAGGAATTTCTTCAGCACGTCGGGATCGCCGGCGACGAAGCCCGAGCGCATGCCCGGCACGTTCGAGCGCTTCGACAGGCTCGAGAACACGACCAGGTTGGCGTACGGGCGCAAGCCGGCGCTCCTGCCCAGCTGGTGCGCGGCTTCCAGCGCGCCCAGCGGCGGCGTCGCGCCGAAGTAGATCTCGGAATAGCATTCGTCGGCGGCGATGATGAAACCGTGGCGGTCGGCCAGCGCGAACAGCTCGCGCCAGTCGTCCAGCGTCAGCACGGCGCCGGTCGGATTGCCCGGGGAGCACAGGTAGAGCAGCTGGACCCGTGCCCACACGTCCTCGGGCACGCTGGAATAGTCGGGCGCGAAGTTGCGCGCCGGGACCGAGTTCACGAAATACGGCTCGGCGCCGGCCAGGTAGGCCGCGCCCTCGTAGATCTGGTAGAACGGGTTCGGGCACATCACCAGGGCGCTGCCGCCGGCGCCGTTGACCTTCCCGCGCGGATCGATCACGCACTGGGCGAAGGCGAACAGCGCCTCGCGCGAGCCGTTCACCGGCAGCACCATCGTGTCCGCATCCAGCGGCGGCACCCCGTAGCGCCGTTCGAGCCAGCCGGCAATCGCCGTGCGCAGCGGTTCGCCGCCGTGCGTGCTCGGGTAGTTCGCCAGCCCGGCCATGCTGTGGGTCAGCGCCTTCTGGATGAAGGCCGGGGTCGGGTGCTTGGGTTCGCCGATGCCGAGGCTGATGTGGCTGTACTCGGGGTTCGGCGTCACGCCGGCGAACAGCTGGCGCAGTTTTTCGAAGGGGTAGGGGTGCAGTCGTTCGAGATGTGGATTCACGGCTTTACCAGTCTGGTGGGTCGATGCGAGAAGGTCAATTATAGCGAGGCCGGCACGATGCTGCTCTCGCTTGAAATGCAGTAATATTGCCTGGTGCCACTCCACTACGCCCGCAGCCTTCTCGGCCCTGCGCGCAGCCCGCGCGCCAACCGCCACCTCGGGGTGGCGCTGGCCTTCGTCGCCGGCGCCATCAATGCCGGCGGCTTCCTGGCCGTGAACCAGTACACGTCACACGTGACCGGGGCAGTCTCGTCGGCCGCGGATAACCTGGCGCTCGGCGCTTGGGACCTGGCGCTGGACGCCTTCGGCGCCGTGCTGTCGTTCCTGCTGGGCGCAGCCTGCACCGCGCTCACCGTCAACTACGGGCGCCGCCGCGGCCTGGCCAGCGAATACGCGCTGCCGCTGCTGCTCGAAGCGGTGCTGCTGCTGGCTTTCGGCGTGCTGGGCGCGCAGCTGGCGCGGGTCGACACCCTGTTCGTGCCGGCCACCGTGATGCTGCTGTGCTTCCTGATGGGCCTGCAGAACGCCCTGATCACCAAGCTCTCGCATGCCGAGATCCGCACCACCCACCTGACCGGCATCGTCACCGACATCGGCATCGAACTGGGCCGCATGTTGTACTGGAACCGCGACGGCGCCCAGCCGCCGGTCGGCGCCAACCGTGCCCGGCTGGTGTTGCTGAGCTCGCTGCTGCTGAGCTTTTTCCTGGGCGCCGTGCTGGGCGCGCTCGGCTTCAAGCACGCCGGCTACCTGGCGACGGTGCCGCTGGCCTGTCTTCTGTGCGGGTTGGCGATCGTGCCCGCGCTCGACGATTTGCGCCGCCTCGGGCCGCGCCAGTTTTGAAGGGCCCCCTGTCGGTTCGGCCGCCGCTCCGGTATCATGCGGGGATGAATGCGATTTCTTTTTCTCCGTTTGTCATCGGTGTCGCTGGCGGTAGCGGCAGTGGCAAGTCGACGGTGACCCAGCAAGTCCTTGCATCCTTCGGCGCCGACATGGTGTCGGTCGTGATGCAGGACGATTACTACCGCGACCAATCCGATCTCACCCCCGAAGTCCGCCGCAAGCAGAACTACGACCATCCTGACGCCTTCGACTGGCCGCTGCTGGTGCAGCACGTCAGCGCGCTGCGCAACGGCGAATCGATCGAGATGCCGGAATACGATTTCACGATCGACAACCGTTCCAACAAGACCATCCCGGTCAAGCCGGCGCCGGTCATCGTGATCGAAGGCCTGTTCGCCCTGTACGACGCCGACCTGCGCAAGATGATGTCGCTGAAGATCTTCGTCGACACCGCGCCCGACGTCCGTTTCATTCGCCGCATGCAGCGCGATATTGCCGAGCGTGGCCGCACCACGGAGAGCATCGTCAACCAGTACCTGGAAACGGTGCGCCCGATGCACAAGCAGTTCATCGAGCCGACCAAGCGCCACGCCGACGTCATTCTGCCGCACGGCGCGAATGGCCCGGCGGTCGATGTCATCACCACCAAGGTGGCCAGCGTCATCGGGCAGCTCAAGCGCCCTTGAGCTCCCGTTCGCGCCACGCGCCCGGGTTCACGCCCGACCATTCGCGGAAGGCATGCGTGAACGCGCTCTGCTCCTGGTAGCCGAGTAGGAAGGCGATATCGGCCAGCGACAGGCCGCGCTGGCGCAGATAATCCCGCGCCAGCGCATACCTGGCCGCGTCCAGCACCTGCTGGAAGCTGGCGCCGGCCTCCGACAATTTCCGCTGCATCGTGCGCGCGGACAATCCGAGCTCTTCAGCGATGCTCGCCAGGCGCACGCGGTCCTTGGCCAGGTTGCGGATCACGGCGGCGCGCACCTGGGCGACGATGCCATGGTCTTCGCGCGCTTCCTCACTCACCTTGTGCCGTTCCTGCAACAGTCGCTCGGCATGCTGCTGCAGCACCGGGTACATGCCGGCATCGGCGTTCGGCACCGGCATCGCCAGCAACGCGGCGTCGAAGCAGGCCAGGTGCGCCGTCGCGCCAAACGCCGGCACCATCCCCAACACCCGTTCGTACTCGCCCGGATCGGCATCGCTCGCGTGCGCGAAAGCCAGGCGGCGCGGCGCCAGCCGATGGCCCGCCAGCCATGACCCGAAGGTGCGGATGCCGGCGAACACGCTCTCGGCCAGGTGACGGCTCGCCTCCGGAAAGTGGCTGGTCCAGGTGTAGCAGGCCAGGCCGGTATCGTGTTCGATGTCCAGGCGCGAGCGGCCCAGGTCGTGGGCCAACTGCTCGTAGCGCTGCGTCTGTTCGAGGGCCTGGGCGAAGTCGGCGCAGGCCAGCAGGATCAGCCCGTACACGCTGTAGGTGCCGAGCCGCACGCGCTCGCCCACGTGCAGACCGAAATGCGCATCCCCGGTCAGCCGCGCGCCGTGCGCCAGCAGGGCGATGTAGTCCTGCGCCGCCAGCGATTCCGGCAGCGGGTCGAGCGCGATGGCCAGTCCGGCCACCTGCGCCAGCGTGTGTGCATCGACGCCGCGCGCGGCCGCCGTCTCCAGCAGGGGCTGCAGGTAGGAACCGGTGACGCGGGCCGGCATCGGTTGATTCGTCGGTGGCATGTTCGAACAAGCGCTTGGCATGAATCCGCAATACAGCATGGGGCGATTGGCTTATCTTCTTGCAAAGCATAAATAATTGCAATGGGAGAGCCATGAGGCGATGGAACGGCTGGGGAGACGATGCGATCGAGGTGCCGGTCGGCGAGGGCGCGCTGCGCTTCCTCGCCGAGCGGCTGGGGCCGGGCACGGGACCGGTCGATGCGGGCTTCGATACGGTGTGTGCGCAACTGGCGCCATCGCGCCTGCCGCCGCATCCGCTGGTGGATACCGGGCCCGCCGTGCGCCTGACGCACGCGCTGGGCCAGAGCCTGCAGGATTGGCTGCGGCTGCGCTATGGCCGGGTCGAGGCGGCGCCGGACGGCGTGGCCTTCCCGGAAAGCGCAGAGGACGTGCGTGAGCTGATCCGCTTCGCGCTTCGACATGGCGCGGCGGTCGTGCCCTACGGCGGCGGCACCAGCGTCTGCGGCCACCTGGATGCGGCGCGCGACCGGCCCACGCTGTCGGTCGACATGAGCCGCCTGCGCGCCATGACGAGCCTGGACCGAGAATCCCTGCTGGCGACCTTCGGCGCCGGCGTGGCCGGTCCGGACCTGGAAGCCCAGCTGCGCGCGCATGGCTACACGCTCGGCCACTTCCCGCAATCCTTCGAATACTCGACGCTGGGCGGCTGGGTCGTCACGCGTTCGTCCGGCCAGCAGTCGCTGCGCTATGGCCGCATCGAGCAGCTGTTTGCCGGCGGGCGCATGGAGACGCCGCAGGGCCGGCTGGAGATCCCGACTTTTCCGGCGTCCGCCGCCGGCCCCGACCTGCGCGAGCTGGTGCTGGGTTCCGAAGGCCGCATGGGCATTCTTACCGAAGCCACAGTGCGCATCAGCCCTCTGCCGGACTTCGAAGCCTTCCATGCCGTGTTCCTGCCGGACTGGGAGCGCGCCGAGCTGGCCGTGCGTTCTATCGTGCAGGCGCGGCTCGGGCTGTCGATGCTGCGCCTGTCGAACGGTGTGGAGACGGCGACCATGCTGACGCTCGCTGGCCACGTAAAACAGGTGGCGCTGCTGGAGACCCTGCTGCGCCTGCGCGGCGCCGGCGAGGGCAAGTGCATGCTGCTGGTCGGCGCCAGCGGCGCGAAGGGACAGGCGCGTGCAGCGCTGGCGGCGGCACTGAAGATCGCGCGGCGCCACGGCGGCGTGCATGCCGGCCGCGGCCTCGGCGAGCGCTGGAAGAAGAACCGCTTCCGCAACGTCTACCTGCGCAATGCCGCCTGGGCGCACGGCTATGCGATCGACACCGTCGAGACGGCCCTCGACTGGCCGCACGTGACGCCGGCAATGCGCGCCATCGAGCAGGCTGCCCACGATGCGCTGGCCGCCGAGGGCGAGCAGGTACACGCCTACACCCACCTGTCGCACCTGTACGCCCAGGGCGCCAGCGTCTACACGACATTCATCTGGCGCCTGGCCGGGAGCTTCGAGGCCGACCTGGCGCGCTGGCGGCGTTTGAAGACGGCGGTGTCGGAAGCGATCGTCGCCGGCGGCGGCACCATCAGCCACCAGCACGGCGTCGGCAGCGACCACGCGCCCTGGCTGCAAGCGGAAAAGGGGGCGCTCGGCATGGAAGCGTTGCGCGCAGTGTTCCGCCAATTCGATCCTGAGGGCTGCATGAATCCTGGTAAATTGGTGAGCGCATGAACGCGCTCTGGCGGCGGGACGGGCGCGCCGAACTGCCCGGCTTGATGGACAAGGAATGGGACCTGCTGGTGATCGGCGGCGGCATCACCGGCGCCGGCATCCTGCTGGAAGCGGCGCGGCGCGGATTGCATGCCCTGCTGGTCGAGCAGCGCGATTTCGCCTGGGGCACATCGAGCCGTTCGTCGAAGCTGGTGCACGGCGGCCTGCGCTACCTGAAGGACGGCCACCTGCACCTGACGCGCGAATCGGTGCGCGAGCGCGAAAGCCTGCTGCGCGATGCGCCCGGCCTGGTCGAACCGCAGGGCTTCGCCTTTGCCCACTACGAGGGCCAGCGCGGACGCCGCAGTTTCCTGGCCGGCCTGGCGGTCTACGACCTGCTGGCCGGGCGGCGCGAGCGGCACTGGCTGGCGAAGGAAGCCTTCCTGGAGCGGGCGCCGAACGTGGCGCAGGCAAAACTGCTAGGGGGGATCGTCTACACCGATGCCAAGACCGACGACGCGCGCCTGGTGCTGCGCGTGCTGGGCGAGGCGATGGCGCATGGCGCCGCCGCGCTGAATTACGTGGGCGCGCGTTCGCTGCTGCGTGACGGCAGCCGGGTGACGGGCGCGGTGCTGCAGGACAGCGTAGATGGCGCGACCTTTGCACTGAAGGCGCGCGTGACCGTCGACGCCACCGGCGCCTGGTCCGGCGCGCTGCACGGCAAGGGGCCGCGCCTGCGCCCGCTGCGCGGCAGCCACCTGATCCTGCCGGCCTGGCGCCTGCCGCTGTCCCAGGCGGTGAGCCTGATGCATCCGCAGGACGGGCGGCCGGTGTTCGCCTATCCGTGGGAAGGCACGACCCTGGTCGGCACCACCGACCTCGATCACGCCCAGCCGATGGACAGGGAAGCGCGCATCACGCAGGCGGAACTGGATTACCTGCTGTCCGCCGTGCAGGCGCAGTTCCCGCAGCTCGGCATCGTCGAAGAGGACGTGCTGGCGACCTTCGCCGGCGTACGGCCGGTGATCGCCGGCGGCCACGCGGATGCCTCGCGCGAGGCGCGCGAACACAGCGTCTGGAGCGAGGACGGCCTGGTGGCGGTGGCCGGCGGCAAGCTGACCACCTTCCGCGCCATCGCCCTCGACGCCCTGAAACAGGTGCGCGCCCAGCTGCCGGATTGGCGCGACGAACTGCGGCCCTGCCGCGTGTTCGCACCCGTGCCGCCGGCCCGCCACGCGCGGCTGTCCGGCGCCGGCTTGCGCAGGCTGCAGGGCCGGTACGGCGCCTGCGCCGGTGCCTTGCTGGCCGCGGCCGGCGACGGCGAATGCGAAGCCATCCCCGGCACCGAAACCGCGTGGGCAGAGCTGCGCTGGGCGGCGCGCGCGGAAGCCGTGCAGCGCCTCGACGACCTGCTGCTGCGCCGCACTCGCCTGGGCCTGCAGCTGAAGCAAGGGGGCAGGGCGCTGATGCCGCGCATCCGTTCGATTTGCCAGCCGGAGCTGGGCTGGAGCGACGCGCGCTGGGAACAGGAACAACAGGATTACGCGGCGCTGTGGCATGCCCACTATGGCTTGCCGCAGGAGGAAGCGGCATGAGCAGGCAGCCGACCATCCTCGCCATCGACAACGGCACCCAGAGCGTGCGCGCGCTGCTGTTCGATTTGCAGGGGAATATCGTCGCCAAGTCCCAGGTCATGCTGGAAGCGTATTATTCGACCCACCCCGGCTGGGCCGAGCACGACCCCGAGGACTACTGGGCGGCGCTGTGCAAGGCCTGCCAGTGTTTGTGGACCCAGCCCGGCGCGGACAAGGCGGCGGTACAGGGCGTGGCCGTCACCACCCAGCGCGGCACCGTGGTCAGCCTGGGCAAGGACGGCCGGCCGCTGCGCCCGGCCATCACCTGGCTCGACCAGCGCCGCACCGACGTCTATCCCCCCATCGCCTGGTGGTGGCAGGCGGCCTTCAAGCTGGCGCGGGTCGACGGCACCATCGACTACTTCCGCGGCGAGGCCGAGATCAACTGGATCAAGGCCCACCAGCCGGAAGTCTGGGCCGCGACCGACAAGTTCCTGCTGCTGTCCGGCTACCTGAACTGGCGCCTGTGCGGACGCTTCGCCGATTCCAGCGGTTCGCAGGTGGCCTATCTGCCCTTCGACTATAAGCGCCGGCGCTGGGCCGCGCGCCACGACTGGAAGTGGCAGGCGCTGGCGGTCGAGCCGCACATGCTGCCCGAACTGGTGGGACCGGGCGAGCGCCTGGGCACGATATCGAAGCAGGCGGCCGAGGAGACCGGCATCCCCGAGGGCCTGCCGCTGCTGGCCGCGGCCGCCGACAAGGCCTGCGAAGTGATCGGCGCCGGCTGCCGCGAGCCCCACGTCGGCTGCCTGAGCTACGGCACCACGGCCACCATCAACACCACCAGCACGCGCTATACCGAGGTCACGCCCTTCATCCCGCCTTATCCGGCGGCGATCCCCGGCGCCTACAGCAACGAGGTGCAGGTCTTCCGCGGCTACTGGATGGTCAACTGGTTCAAGGAGCAGTTCGGCCACCATGAGCAAACGCGCGCGCTGCTCGAGGATGTCGCGCCCGAGCAGCTGTTCGACCGCATGGCCAGCAGCGTGCCGCCCGGCTCAATGGGCCTGATGCTGCAGCCCTACTGGACGCCGGGCATCCGCGTGCCGGGGCGCGAAGCCAAGGGCGGCATCATCGGCTTCGGCGACGTCCACACCCGCGCCCACGTCTACCGCGCCATCCTCGAAGGCCTGGCCTATGCGCTGCGCGAGGGGAAGGAGCGGATCGAGAAGCGCGGCGGGGTGGCGATCACCGAGCTGCGCGTGTCCGGCGGCGGCTCGCAGAGCGATTGCGCGATGCAGCTGACGGCCGATATCTTCGGGTTGCCGACCGCGCGCCCGCACGTGTACGAGACCTCGGGCCTGGGCGCGGCCATCGACGCCGCCGTCGGGCTGGGCCTGCACCGCGATTTCGATGCCGCGATCAAGGCGATGACGCGGGTCGGCAGGGTGTTCGAGCCGGTGGCGGAACACCGGCAGATGTACGACAGGCTTTACCGGCAGGTCTACAAACGAATGTACCGGCAGCTGCAGCCGCTGTACCGGGACATCGCGGAGATCACCGGCTACCCGCGGCAGCTCTGAATTACTCGACCGTGAGAGGTAAATCGCGGCCTTCCAGCGCCACCTGTCCCGCGTAGTCGGCGGCATGGATGCGCAGCAGGTAGTCGCCCGGCGCCAGCCCGTCCACCTTCCAGCTGCCGGGCAGGGCCACGCCGTCCTGCAGCGTGTTGTTGACGGCATAGGCAAAGGTCGTCGCCTTGCTGCCGTACACCGTGATGCCGCTGCTGTCGGCGTACACCAGCTTCACCGCCTCGCGCTCGCGCGGCAGGCGGTCGTAGATCTGCGTGATGCGCGGCGACTCGAACCCGGCGACCGGGCTGCCGTCTGCATGCAGCAGCTGGTAGCCTAGCCGGTACAGGCCGAGGCGGCGCCGCGCCAGGTTGCCGTCCATCTGGTCGTAGGCGTCGATGACGATCGTGACCTGGCCGAGCGAACGCGCCAGATGCAGGCGCCGGCCCTTTTTGCCCGGCAGGCGCCGGCCGCTGTCGTCGTACAGGGCGATGCTGCGGATGTGCGGCACCACGGTGTCGCGCAGGCCCGGGAAGGGCAGGGTCAGCGGGTTCGTCACGACGCCGCCGGGGCGGTATTCCATGTGGACGTGCGCCATCGGATTGATGGTGCCGAGCGCGTCGCCGACGGCGAAGCGGGCGCCGCGCCGTACCCGCACGCGTTCCGGCTTGCCGTTGGCGCCGGCCAGCAGCTGGAAGCGCGGATCGAGCGCCTTGCCCTTGCTGTCGCGGCCGACGCGCATGTGGATGTAGGCCAGCGGGCCGAGGCTCAGGCCTTCGCCGAGCCCGCCGAAGTCCCAGTTCGGATAGGGATCGCTGACCGTCGCCGGCAGGATCGCCAGCACGCGGGTGCCGATGTCGGCGCGGATGTCCAGGCCCGCATGGAAGTGGTGGCGGCTTTCGCCGTCGTAGCTGCCGCGCACCTCGCCCATCACGCCGACGACTTCGTGCGGTTCCAGCTGCGGGCCCACCGGCCACGGCATGACGGCAGGTGTCGCCGGTGCCGGCGCCGGTGCCGATGCCGGCAGCGCCACGGCAGGCCGGACCGGCGCGCCGGGCCGCGGCGGCGCCAGCGCAAACACCTGCAGCGCCTGGCCATCGGTCACCACCAGCGAACCGTCGGGCCGCAGCGCGATGCTGCGCGGCGCGTACAGGCGCACGCTGCCGTCGCTGGCGTAACTCGCCTGCGGCGGACGGTCGGCGTCCGCCAGGGCGTGGTAATTCCCGTCCGGCGCGCGCTGGACGATGCGCCCACCCGCGCCGCCGATGTACAGGAAGCCGTCATGGGTCAGGGCCAGGGCCACCGGGCGCCGCAGCAGGGCAGGCGTTTGCGCATCCTCGACCGGTACCGCGAGCGTCGTCACGGCGCCGTCCTTGTCGATGCGCCGGATCGCGTCGTTGCCGGTGTCGGCGACGAACAGCACGCCCTGCCGGTCCACCACGATGGCGCTCGGCGTGTCGAAGGCGGCTGCCTTCCCCGGGCCGTCCAGGCTGCCGGGCGCGCCGCTGCCGGCCACCGTGGTCACCGTGCCGTCGCGGGCAATGCGGCGGATGCGGTCGTTGTAGGTGTCGGCGACGTAGACGTTGCCCTCGCGGTCGACGGCGACGCCGACCGGTCCGTTGAAACGGGCGGCGCGGCCGACGCCGTCGAGATAGCCCGGCTCGCCGCCGCCCGCCAGGGTGCTCACGCTGCCGTCGGGCGCCACCTTGCGGATGGCGTTGTTGCCGGTATCGGCCACGTAGAGGTTGCCCAGGCGGTCGATGGCCAGCGCGGACGGCGTGTCGAAGGCGGCGGCGGCGCCCAGGCCGTCCGCGAAGCCCGCGCTCGCGCCTGCGAAGGTGGATACCTGGCCGTCGGGCCCGATGCGGCGGATGCGGTTGCCGGCGCCGCCCTCAGCCACGTACACGTTGCCATGGGCGTCGACGACGGTCCCGAACGGGTCGCTGAAAAGCCCGTCACCTGCCAGCGGCGCCACGCGCGCGGTCCAGGCGGCGCGCGTCGGCGCCTCGGCGCGCAGCCAGACCGGGCGTCCCGGCGTGGCGGCATCGCGTGCACTGAAGCTGATGTAGACGGCCGCGCCGGCGGCCAGGAGGGTGGCGCCCGCGAGCGCCGCAATGATGGTTTTCCGGTTCACCCCGCAAGTCTAACCGATCGGCCGGGCTTGCAAGGAGAGTTGCTTAGTGCATCGCGGCGTTGCGTACGGCTTCCCAGGCCGCGCCCACCTCCGCGGTCTCGACCCGGTTGCGGCCGCCGGCCTTGGCGGCGTACATGGCGCGGTCGGCGCACACGAACAGCTGTTCGATCTGGTCGAGCTGGGTCGGCACGATGGTCGCGACGCCCACCGAGACCGTGATGTAGGGCGAGGTCGGCGAGCGCGGGTTCGGCAGGTGCAGGGCCTCGACCGTGGTGCGGATTGCTTCGGCCAGGCGGCTGGCGGCGGCGCCCGGGGTCTCGCCGAACAGCAGCACGAATTCCTCGCCGCCGTAGCGCGCCGCCAGGTCGGTCGGGCGCAGCGCGTGCGCGTCCAGCGCGGCGGCGACCTTTTGCAGGCAGAGGTCGCCGGCGGCGTGGCCGAGGGTGTCGTTGTACAGCTTGAAGTGGTCGACGTCGAGCACCACCAGCGACAGCGGCTGGGCGTTGCGGATCGCGCGCTGCCATTCCTTTTCCAGGAAGGCGTCGAAATGGCGGCGGTTGGCGATCTTGGTCAGCGGGTCCAGCATCGCGGCGCGCTGCAGCGCGTCTTCGGACTGCTTGTGGTGGGTGATGTCGTGCAGCAGGGCGACGAACAGGCCGTCGGCCGCGTGCATCGGCGTCATCGTCAGGTCCATCGCGCGCAAGCCGCCGTCGCGGTGGCGGATCAGCACCTCGCGGGTGCCGTGGCCGATCGCTTCCATCGCGCTGCAGCCGTCGGCATAGCTATCCTGCTGGGCCACCAGCTCGGCCAGCGAACGGCCGACCAGCTGCTCGGCCGCATAGCCGAGGTAGCGGTCGCAGGACGGATTCGCGTACTGGATGCGGCCGCAGCGTTCGACGATCAGCAGGCCCTGGTCCATGCTGTCGACGATCATGCGCAGGCGGTCCGCCTGTTCCTTCTGGGCGTCGCTGCCGCTCGACAGGCGCAGCTGGGCGCGCACGCGCGCGCAGACTTCCTCGAGGCGCAGCGGCTTGGGGATGTAGTCGGCAGCGCCGATGTCGAAGCCGGCGACGATGTCATGGGTCTCGCCGCGCGCGCTCATGAAGATCACCGGGATGCCGGCCGTGGCCGGATGGGCCTTCAGGCGGCGGCAGGTTTCGAGGCCGTCGAGGCCGGGCATGACGATGTCGAGCAGCACCAGGTCGGGCTGGATGCGCTGGGCGATCTCGAGGGCGCGCTCACCGGAAGTGGCGACGAAGGTCTGGTAACCCTGGCGCAACATCATCGCGCGCAGCAGGGAAATATTGTCCGGTGCGTCGTCGACGATGAGGATGGCAGGCTTGCGGGGCGCGGTTAGCTCGGCGCTGGCTAGGATGGTCATACTGTGCCTTGTGAGGGCTGCACGATATTTTATCGTTCAAAATCATACAGCCTTGCGCACCGTCATAGGGCAAGTATTGCTTGTTTGGCAGAAAAATCTGTGACTTTGACGCAACTTTTGGTTGCTCAGGGAAAACGAAGAGTTACATGGCGCGGTGCCGCAAGTAACAAATGCGGCAGCGGCAAGGCGCGGACCGGACGGTCCGCGCGCGAAACGACTACATTACAGCTGGTCCTTGATCAGCTTGCCCAGCACGGCGATGCCTTCCTGGATGCGTTCCGGCGGCACGGTCACGAAGGACAGGCGCAGGGTGTTGGTGGCCGGATCGTTGGCGTAGAAGGGCGCGCCCGGCACGAAGGCGACGCGGGCGGCGATGGCCTGGTCGAGCAGCTTGGTGGCGTCGATGTGCTTCGGCAGGTCGACCCAGATGAACATGCCGCCTTCCGGACGGGTCCAGGTCACGCCTTCCGGGAAGTGCTGGTCCATCGCGTCCAGCATCGCCTGGCACTGGTTGGCGTACAGGCTGCGAATGGTCGGGATGTGCTCCTGCAGGAAGCCGTCCTTGACCACCTCGTGCACGACCATCTGGGTCAGCTGTGCGGTGTGCAGGTCGGCGGCCTGCTTGGCCAGCTCGAGGCGGCGCACCAGCGGCAGCGGCGCGCAGACGTAGCCGAGGCGGATGCCCGGGGTCAGCACCTTCGAGAAGGAGCCCATGTAGATCACGCCGTCCGGGTTCATGTTCAGCATGCGCGGCATCGGCTCGCCCTTGTACGACAGCGCGCCGTAAGGATCGTCTTCGATCAGCGGCAGGCCGAGGCGGGCGCAGGTTTCGACCAGTTCGCGGCGGCGCTCGAGCGAGAGCGAGCGGCCGGTCGGGTTCTGGAAGTTCGGCAGCGCGTACAGCAGGCGCGCGCCGTCGGCCAGGCCTTCGAGCGAGGACGGCACCAGGCCGTGCTCGTCGGTCTGGACCGAGTGGAAATCGGGGCGGTACACCGAGAACGCCTGCAGGGCGCCCAGGTAGCTCGGGGTTTCGACCAGCACCTTGCTGCCTTCGTCGATCAGTACCTTGCCCAGCAGGTCGAGCGCCTGCTGCGAGCCGGACACCATCAGGATCTGCTCGGGCAGGATCTTGCAGTCGGGCGTGGACAGGTATCCCGCAATCCATTCACGCAGCGGGGCGTAGCCATCGGTCGGGCCGTACTGGAGGGCCTGCTTGCCGGTCTCCGACAGGACCTTGTCGTAGGCCGCTTTCATGCGCTCGACCGGGAAGGTGGCGGGCGAAGGCAGGCCGCCGGCGAAGGAGATGATCTCCGGACGCTGGGTAATCTTCAGGATTTCGCGGATCGCCGAGCTTTGCAGCTGCTGCGCGCGTTCCGAAAACTGCCACTGGATGGGATTGGGATTTTCGATTTTCATACTGATCTCACAGGAAGGACGGCGATTGGTGCGTCGGCCATTATAAAGCACGCTGGATGAGCGGCTTCGCTAAAAGAGGCGCGCCTTGTGGGCCCGCCCCGGAACTTTCGTTCGTGGGCACGGGGTGCCCACCCTACTTGTTATGCGACTTCTGCAATGAGTTCGATCTCGACGCAGGTACCGCGCGGCAGCGAAGCCACGCCAAAGGCCGAGCGGGCGTGCTTGCCGGCGTCGCCGAACACTTCGCCCAGCAGTTCCGAGCAGCCGTTGGTGACCAGGTGCTGTTCGTTGTATTCCGGGGTCGAGGCGACCAGGCTCATCACCTTGACGATGCGCTTCACGCGGCCCAGGTCGCCGCCGACGGCTTCCTGCAGGGTGCCCATCAGGTCGATCGCGACCGAGCGCGCGGCGGCTTGGCCCTCTAGAGTGGTCTTGTCCTTGCCTAAAAGGCCGGTGTTCGGCGAGCCATCGGCATTCTTGGCGATGTGGCCGGAGATGAAGACCAGATTGCCGGTCTGCACGTACATGACGTAGGCGGCGGCCGGGGTGGCCGGCGCGGCGAGGGTGATGTTCAGTTCTTTGAGTTTGTCGTAGACGGA
>Ga0308161_1003608_pt1 | contig 14891 bp, 16 predicted proteins | sample PhyFR2_FD_201034 | JGI IMG/M metagenome (GOLD analysis project Ga0308161, IMG submission 201034) | Phyllosphere microbial communities from UC Gill Tract Community Farm, Albany, California, United States - DLSLF.R2 | ecosystem: Host-associated > Plants > Phyllosphere > Unclassified | place: USA...
GACCGGGAGCGGGCTGTAGTTGTGGGCGAGGGAGCGGTCCTCGACGGCGAGCGCGGCGGCGGTGGCGTCGCCGGACGCGCCGGTGCCCGTGTGGGCACCGGCTCCGGTCGCGGTGGTCATCAGGACCGCGCGACCGAGGTGCCGGTGCCGACGGGGTGCAGGTCGAGCGTGCAGCACTTCACGCCGCCGCCGCCGAGCAGGAGCTCGGACAGGTCGACGCCGATCGGGTTGTAGCCCTTCTCGCGCAGCTGCTCGGCGAACCGGACGGCGCGGGACGCGATCACGACGTTGTAGCCGTCGGAGTAGGAGTTCAGGCCGAGGATCGCGGCGTCCTCCTCGGTGGCGATGATCGCGTCCGGGAAGCGCTCGCGCAGGATCGTCAGCGACGCCTCGTCGAAGGCGCTCTCGAGGTATGCGATGTTCGAGGTGCCGTCGGCCGCGGGCTCCGGGTCGAGCACGGCGATCGCGGTGTCGAGGTGGTAGAAGCTCGGGTTGATGAGCTTGAGGGTGACGACCTCGCGGCCGGTGATGCGCGCGAGCTCCTCGTGCGAGGTGCTGTCGGAGCGGAAGCCGGTCCCGGCGAAGATGGTGTCGCCGACGAGCAGGAAGTCGCCCTCGCCCTCGTTGGTCTCCTCCGGCTCGGCGACGGTCAGGCCGGCCTGGCGGAACCAGTCCATGTACGCGGGACCCTCGGGCTGGCGCTCGGGGTACTGGAACTTCGCGCCGTACGCGACACCGTCGAGCACGAACCCGCCGTTCGCCGCGTAGACCATGTCCGGCAGGCCCTCGATCGGCTCGATGTACGCGATGTCGAAGCCGAGCTGCTCGTAGACGTCGACGAGCGACTGCCACTGCTCGACCGCCTTCGAGGTGTCGGTCGGCTCCTCCGGGTGCATCCACGGGTTGATCCGGTAGCTCACCGTGTAGTACGTCGGCTTGCACATCAGGATCGAGCGCTTGGTGGCGACACGCGCCGGTGCTGCGGTCGGTTCGGTTGCGGTGTTCGACATCAGTCCTCCTGGGACCGGGGCCCGAGCCTGCCAGGAACCACCACGGGTGAAGCACTCCGGCGAGACGCAGGCTCACTCACCGCAGCGGACCAGGTCGACGCCGGCTCGATCCTCGCACGAACCGTCCGCCCCGTGCAGCAACAGTTCGGTCACGAGCCCCCGACAGCGGAACGGCACCACCACGAGCACCGACGCCGGTCCCGACCGGAACCGTCCGCCCCGCGCAGCAACGGTTCGGTCACGGGCGCCCCGCAGCGGAACAGCACCACCACGAGCTCCGACGCCGGTCCCGACCGGAACCGTCCGTCCCGTGCAGCAACGGTTCGGTCACGAGCCTCGCCCTGCCACCCGTTCTGGGCACGCAGGAATCGTGCGTGGGACCCACCGGACTCGCACGGAACCGCGCGTACGATGGTCGTACATGGACACGCTCGACCACCGCATCCTGGACCAACTCCGGGAGAACGCCCGCGCCGGGTACGGCGACATCGGGTCGGTGGTCGGACTCTCGGCCTCGGCGGTCAAGCGCCGGGTCGACCGACTCGTCGCCGACGGGGTCATCCAGGGGTTCACGATCAAGGTCGACCCCGCCGTCGAGGACCGCGGCACCGAGGCCTGGGTCGAGCTCTACTGCCGCGGCACCGTCTCGCCCGACGAGCTCCGCGCGCTGCTCGACACCGTCCCCGAGGTGGTCGACGCCGGCACCGTCACGGGCAGCGCCGACGCGGTCGTGCACATGCGGTCGCGGGACCTGCCCGCCCTCGAGCTCGCGCTCGACCGGGTGCGGCTCGCTCCCCAGGTCGACCACACCCGCAGTGCGATCGTGCTGTCGAAGCTCGTCTCGCGCGAATCCGCGTAGGGTCGCGTCCGTGGGACGCAGGACGACAGCCGGGAGGCGCGTGGAGCCTCCCGTCCGGCCGCTCGCGGCCCGCCGTCTGGTCACCGCAGCGGCCGTCGCCTACCTGGCCAACTGCCTCTGGGGCACCGCCGTGGCGGTGCGGCTCATCCGGACGAAGAAGCTCCGGGTCGTGCACCACGGGCTGTTCGTCGTCACCGCGACGCTGACCGGCGTCGCCGCGACGACCCCGGTGTGGTCGCGCGACCGGTCCGCCCTGTTCCTGCTCCCCGCGCTCGTGCCGCTCGCGGTCGCACCGCGCACGAACCCGCGCTCGCGAGCACACTGGAGAGTCGCGGTCGCCGCGGCACCGTCCTACCTGGGGGCGCTGCTCGCACGCGGGCGACCAGGAGGGTGATCCGTGGAGCTGTTCGAGGCGATCCGACGCCGACGCACGACGAACGGGGCGTTCCTGCCCGACCCGGTCTCCGAGGAGCACCAGCGGTTGCTCGTCGAACTGGCCGGTCGCGCGCCCTCGCAGCTGAACAGCCAGCCGTGGCGGTTCGTGCTCGTCGAGGAGCGGGACACGATCGACCGGGTGGCCGAGATCAGCGGCCGGTCGATGACGCGGACGATGGCCGAGGGCACGTTCTTCCAGCGGTACAAGCCGTACTTCCGGTTCTCGCAGGCCGAGATGGACGAGCGGCGCGACGGGATGCTGTTCGACAAGCTCCCCGGGCCGCTCAAGCCCTTCACGAAGCAGGTGTTCACGAAGCGCGGCCAGCTGCTCATGAACACGCTCCGGGTGCCGCAGACCCTCGGTGAGGAGAACCGGAAGCTCGTCGCCGGGTCGCCGCTGCTGCTCGGCGTGATGCTCGACCGGCACGAGTACCGCAAGGAGGAGCTGTCCGGCTTCTACTCGGTGTTCAGCATGGGTGCGGCGATGGAGAACGTCTGGCTCGCGACCACCGAGCTCGGGCTCGGCATCCAGTTCGTGTCGTTCCCGATGGAGACCCCCGGCGCCTGGGCCGAGATCGAGGGGCTGCTCCGGGTGCCGGAGGACCTCGAGCTGATGGCCGTGTACCGGATCGGGTACCTGCCGCCCGAGCGCCGCCGCCCGGCGATCGACTGGACGTCGAGCGAGCGGAAGCGCCCGTCGCAGTACGTGTTCCGCGGGACCTGCGACACCCCGCAGCAGGGGTGGGACGACGCACCGGTGGCGACCCACCTCGACGACGGGAGCGCGTCGTGACCGCCGGCCGGTCCGCCGGGGCCGAGCCGGGCCTCCCGCCCGTCGCCGCCGTGGCGCCGCCGCTGCGGGGGCGACCGTGGATCTCGCAGGACTGGCTCGACGTCGTGTTCGTGCACTGGCGGGTCGACGTGTCGGCGGTCGCGCCGCTGCTGCCGGCCGGGGCGCGACCGGACACCATGGCCCCGGACGGCACCGACGACGGCGTGACGACGTGGGTCGGGCTGATCGGCTTCCGGTTCACCGACACCCGGTTCCCGCCACTCGGTCCGCTCGGCCGGGCCGGCAGCGTCGGCGACTTCGTCGAGGTGAACGTGCGGGTCTACACGCGCGACGACCAGGGTCGACGCGGGGTCGCCTTCCTGTCGCTCGACGCGGGGAAGCTCCTGCCGACCATCGGCGCCCGGGTGGCGACCGCGCTCCCCTACTGGTGGGCGCACGCCGAGGTGCGCACGGGCGGAGGCCGTGTCGGGTACGCGATGCGGCGGCACGGGACGCACCTGCGGTCGACGTTCGAGGTGGAGGTCGGCGCGGCCGTCGACGAGCCGAGCGCCCTCGAGACCTTCCTGACGGCGCGCTGGGGCATGCACGTGCGTCGGGCGGGGGCGACCCGGTACTGGCCGAACGAGCACGAAGCGTGGCCGCTGCACCGGGCGACGCTCCGGACGCTGCGGGACGACCTCGTGGCCGCGGCGGGCCTGCCGTTCGGGCTCGCGGGGCTGGAGCCGGACTCGGTGCTGTACTCACCCGGGGTGACGACGCGGTTCGGGCGGGGGCGGTGACGCGGGTGCCGGGCGCGCGGCGCGCACGGCGCGAGCATTCGCGATCGCGCTCGCGCTCGCGCTGAGCGGCGTGCCCGGCGGGCGTGAGTAGCGTCCGACCGGTGAACGACAGCACGCACCAGCAGGACGTCCGACGCCGTGCGGGATGGCTCCCGCAGGACCAGTCCGGGCTCGAGGGGTGGCTCCGCGGCCGCCGCGAGCGCCTCGACGAGCGCGACCCGGACCGGGTCCTGCACCCCGCCGTGGCAGCGCTCCGCGACCTGGTCGAGGGCGATCCCCTGCTGCGGATGCAGGCCGCCGAGATGATCGCGCAGGTGCCGCAGGGCCGGGCGTACGAGGAACGGCACCTGCGGAGCTTCGACGAGCTGCTCATGCTCGTCGACGACGTCGTCACGACCGCCCCCGAGTACAGCGACGAGCAGATGGTGATGACCCCGCTCGACGGCGTGCTCGACTGGACGAAGGCCACGCCGGCCGGGTTCGCCTTCTACCGCGACCCCCGGGTCAACGAGGCGATCCGAGGCATCCTGCAGGGCTGGTGCACGTTCCTCGACAGCGAGAACTCCCTCATGGTCCTGGTCGACGAGCCCTCGGGCTGGTTGAGCGACGGCGCACGTCGGGCCGTCGGCATGGACCAGTTCGTGCACGACCCGGACGCCGAGCACTGGGGCTTCACGTCGTGGAACGCGTTCTTCACCCGGGAGTTCCGCGACGGCGAGCGCCCCGTGGCGTCGCCGGACGACGACGCCGTGGTCGTCAGCCCGTGCGAGGCGACCCCGTACCGGATCGCCAGCGGCGTGCACCGCCGCGACGACTTCTGGATCAAGGCCGAGCCGTACTCGGTCGAGGACCTGCTCGCCGGTGACGAGTCGGTCGACCTGTTCGTCGACGGCACGGTGTGGCAGGCGTTCCTCAGCGCGCTCGAGTACCACCGCTGGCACAGCCCGGTCGCGGGGACCGTCGTGCGCGCCTGGGTGGAACCGGGCACCTACTACTCCGAGGCGGACTCGCAGGGCACCGACGCCGCCGAACCCCAGCTGTCGCAGGGGTACCTCGCGCACGTTGCGACGCGGGCGATCGTGCTGATCGACGCGGACGACCCGGCGATCGGCACCGTGGCGGTCGTGTTCGTCGGGATGTCCGACGTGTCGTCGTGCGTGATCGGCGACGGCGTCGAGGCCGGTGCCCGGATCGGCAAGGGCGACGAGCTCGGGTGGTTCCAGTTCGGTGGGTCGAGCGTCTGCGTGCTGTTCGGTCCCGGCGTCGTCGAGTCGTTCTCCCTCGGGGCGATCCCGCAGGCACCCGACGAGCAGCCGTCGCTCCTGCGCGTCCGGTCGCACCTCGCGACCGCGACCCGCGCCACGGCACCCGGGGCCCGGGGTACGGCCGCTGGGTGACCGCACGCCGCGCGGTGCTTACAAGGGGGACATGACGCGCGTGGCTGTGGTGACCGGTGGATCGGCTGGACTGGGACGGGCGACCGTCCGCGAGCTGGCGGCGCGGGGGTGGGACGTCGCGGTCCTCGCCCGCGGCCGGGACGGCGTCGAGGCCGCGGTCGCCGAGGTCGAGGCCGCCGGACGCCGGGGCCTCGCGCTCGTCGCCGACGTGGCCGACCGCCAGGCCGTCGAGGACGCGGCGACCCGGGTCGAGGCCGAGCTCGGCCCGATCGACCTGTGGGTGAACGGCGTCATGGTCGGCGTGTTCGGCACGTTCATGGAGACCGCCCCCGAGGACTTCGAACGGGCCCTCGACGTCACCTACCTCGGCGTCGTGAACGGCACGCGCGCTGCCCTGTCCCGCATGGTCCCGCGCGACTCCGGGCACGTGATCCAGGTGGGTTCGGCCCTCGGCTTCCGCGGCATCCCGCTGCAGGCCGCCTACTGCGGCGCGAAGCACGCGATCGTCGGGTTCACCGAGTCAGTGGTGTCCGAGCTGCTCGAACAGGGCAGCAGGGTGCGGGTCTCCCGCGTCGACATGCCGGCGCTCAACACGATCCAGTTCCAGTGGGTGCAGTCGACGCTCCCGCACATGGCGCAGCCCGTCGCCCCGATCTACCAGCCGGAGGTCGGCGCCCGGGCGATCGCGGCCACCGCGGAGCGCCCCCGACGCCGCACCTGGGTCGGCGAGTCCACGGTGTACACGATCCTCGGCAACCGGATCAGCGGACGCTTCGCCGACTGGTACGCCGCGAAGACCCTCGTCTCCGGCCAGCAGGCCCCGCAGAAGGACGGCGAACAGCTCGGCGTCAACCTGTACGAACCGGTCCCGGGCGACCACGGCGCGCACGGCGTCTTCGACGACTCGGCGCACGCGTGGTCCCCGCAGACATGGTGGGTCGAGCACCGTCGGCTCGGGAACGGCATCATCGGCGCGGTCCTCGGCGCTGCCGGTGCCGTCGCGATCGCCGCGGGACGACGCCGGTGAGCCGCTCGGCAGCCCCCAGGGTCCGCCGCGGGGTCGAGGCCGTCCGGGTCGCCGTCGGCCTCGTGCACCTCGTGCTGGCCGGGCGACGCGGCGCCGTCCACCGCGGACTGCACGGCGTCCTCGCGGTCCGGCAGCTCGGCCAGGCGACGGTCGTGGCGCGGGTCGGCTCGCCCGAGGCCCACACCGCCAGCGCGGTCGTCGACGTGCTGCACGGCGCGACGATGGTCCCGCTCGCGATCGCTCCCGGGTACCGCCGCTTCGCGGTCGGCCAGGCCGTGCTCGCCGTGGTGCTCGCGGTCGCCGAGGTGGCGGCGGTGGGTCGCGGGCGTCGCTGACCCGACCGCGCAGACCGCACAGGCACCGTCCGCTCCCACGCCCGCGGCGTAGCGTCCGTGCCATGAGCAACGACGACGAGAACGTCCAGACCGGCCCCGTCATGGACGGTGCCGACGAGGCGACGAACCACGAGAAGCTGCGCGGACTCATCGAGCAGGTCGACCACGACCACCGCGGCGAGGGCGCCGCGGCGATGTCCGACCACCTCCGCGACCGCATGGACGAGACCGGGGTCGAGGACGAGGACGGCGCGGCCACCGAGGACTGACGCCGGTCGCCGGACGGGAGGCGCGACTCACGTCACCGGCGCACGGAACGTGCGCAGGGCCTCCAGTCCGGCGTCGTCCACGCCGCGGCGTGCGGTGAACGCAGGCAGGTCGAAGCCGTCGAGGGCGGCGCGGAACGCGCCCTCGACCGTGGTCCCGTGGGCGGCGCAGAGCGCCTCGATGCGCCCCTCCGGGTCCGGGACGCCGACGCTGGCCCACAGGGCCGGCGCGTTCGCGACGGTGGCGAGGTGGTCGGCGACGATCGCCTCCGGCTCGACGTCGGCGAGGGACAGCAGCACGAGCGCGACGATGCCCGTGCGGTCGCGACCACCGGCGCAGTGGAAGAGCACGCCGCCCGGTGGTGCCTCGACGATCGCCCGGAGCACGGCGCCGGTCCGCTCGGGCAACTGCGCCAGGTGCGGCCCGTAGTACAGCGGGGTGCCCACGATCCCGGACTCCCAGAACGGCTCCCAGAAACCGGGCTCGTCGTCGAGGCCGTCGTGGTCGACCGTCACGGTCGTGAGCCAGGACGGGCGGGCACCGCTGTCCTTCGCGGTCTCGGACGGCGCGCGCAGGTCGACCACGGTCCGGATGCCGAGGTCGTGCACCGCCCGCCATCCGTCCGACGTGACCCGGTCGACGCTCTCCGAGCGGAACAGGCGGCCCGAGGGCGTCGTGGACCCGTCGCGGCGGGGCAGCCCGCCGAGGTCCCGGGCGTTGACCAGGCCCTCGACGGCGATGTCCCGCGCCCGGTCGGACGACGGGTCGGGGCCGGGCACGTCGTGGTCCACGTCAGACCCGCAGCGCCGCGACGTCCGGGTCGAGGTCGCCGAAGCGGTGCGCCGTGATCGACACCGTCTGCTCGCGCAGGTACGGCAGCATCTCGACGAAGCCCGACTCCACCACGGGTCCGTCGTACACGGTGACGTCGACGCTCGCGCCGAGGGCTTCCTCGAGCGGGAGCGGGTCACCGCCGACGAGCCGGATCCGCGCGCCCGGGCCACCGAACGCCGACGAGGACGGGCGGTCCTGCCCCGACGCGAGCACGAGGTCGATCGCGTCCTGCGGTGCCTCGTCGCCGTCCCAGTCGCGCTGGAACACGGCACCGGACGCGGCGCGGCGCAGGAACTCGTCGTCGGGCTCGACGAGGTGGTCCACGACGTCGAGCGGTGAGCGCGCCGAGGCGAGCAGCTGCGTCAGGGGACCCGGCAGCGGCCGTGCGGTGCTCAGCAGGACGTGGGCGTGCGCGGCGGTCGCGGCCACGAGCGTGCGGACCAGGTCGCCGGTCGGCGACCCCTCGGCGTGCCGGACGACCACCGACTGCGGGCGCCACCGGATCACGTTGCGCTCCACCACCAGCCCGGCGGTGTCGCGGGAGGTCCCGAAGACGGCCTCGCGGGCGCGCACGTCGCTGCGGGCGCCGGCGCGGACGCGGTCGAACTCCTCGAAGGACAGGCCGCTCCGGGAGGCCTCGACGACGGCCGTCACGCGCGAGGACAGCCCGGTGAGCTGGATGCTCTTGTGCACCGTGCGGGGCGTCGGCTCCCACCGGCCGAGGGCGGCGAGGGCGAGGGGGCCGTCGGGCGGCGTGCCCGGGCCGACCGCCGAGGCCTTCCACCCGCCGAGCGGCTGCCGACGCACCTTGGCGCCGGTGGTCGGTCGGTTGACGAACAGCGCGCCGGCCTGGACGTTCGCGGTCCACTCGGCGATCTCGTCCGGGTCGAGGGCCTGCAGCCCGGCGGCGAGCCCGTGGTCGGTGCCGTTCTGCACCGCGATCGCCTGGGCGAGGGTCTCGGTGCGCACGATGCCGAGCACGGGGACCGGGGCCGCGGTCTGGTGCAGGTCGCTGCCCGGGCGGACGCCGTCGCGGATGCCGGGCGACCAGAGCCTCCCGGTGTCGTCGAGCGGGGCGGGCTGGACGAGCCAGGACTCCCCCGGGCCGAGCTCGGTGAGGTGCCGACGGGCCGCTCCGTCGGGTTCGGCCACGAGCGGACCGACCTGGGCGGACGGGTCCGTCGGCCAGGCCACGCGGAGCGTGCGGGTCGCGTCGACGAGCTGACGACAGAAGCGCTCGCTGTCGCCGACCGAGCCGACGAGGACGACGAGCGACGCCGACGTCCGGCGCTGCCCGGCACGACCGAAGGCCGACGTGACGACGTCCTGCACGGCCTGGTCGAGGTCGGCCGTCGGTGTGACGACGATGCTGCTCGTCGCCGTGGTCTCGGCGCTCAGCGGCAGGCCGGCCCGCCACCAGCGGAAGGAGCGCGCGGTGTCGGTGGTGCCGGTGAGGAGCACACGGTCGACCGCGGGGTGCGCGACGAGGTCCCGTCCGAGCTGGTCCTCGTCGATGGCGACGAGCTGGAGCAGCGAGTGCGGGACGCCCGCGTCCCACAGGACGTCGGCGAGCACAGCGCCCGTCCGACCCGCGCGCGGTGCCGGCTTGAGGACGACCCCGCTGCCCGCGGCGATCGCTGCGAGGACGCCGCCGGCGGGCGACGAGACGGGCGACTCCCACGACGGCAGGACCACGGTCAGCCGGGGCGGGACGAACCGTCCGCCGTCGCCGTCGAGCTCCGCGAGCCGTCGGGCACCGTCGGCGTGGTGGTGTGCGAGGTCGACCGCGCGGCTGACGTCGGCGTCGGCCTCGGCGAGGGTGGCCGCGGTCTCGGCCAGGGCGACCTCGACGAGCGCGGCGCGCCGGGACTCGAGCGCGTGGGCGATGAGGTCGAGCAGCTCGGCGCGGTCGGACGGGTCCTGCCGACCCCAGTTCGCACCGGCCAGCGCGGTGCGGGCGACGATCCGCTCGAGCTTCGACCGGTCGGCGGTGCGGGCCGCGCGGAGCGTCTGGACGCCGAGCGACGACCGCGGCACCCGGGCGAGCAGGTCGGCCGCCCACGCACGGTTGCCCGCGGTCGACGGATCGGTGTCGGGGACGTTCGCGAAGGTCGCCTGCCACCGGGGTGCCCCGGGGTCGGCACGGCGGTCCTGCGTCCGGTGGCTCGCGGGGACGGTCGCGGCCGCGGCGGCGACGAGGTCCCGGAGCCGGTCGGCATCGTCGCCGTCGCCGTCGCCGTCGGGTGCCGTGGCGAGGTCGCGCAGGCGTCGGGCGAGGGTCGGGACCGCGGCGTCGAACCGCTCGGGGTCGACCACGGGGACGCAGACGACCACGTCCCCGACGTCGGCCCGGACGGCGTCGACGGCGGGGCCCGGGGTGCCGAGGAGGGTCGACACGTGCACCCCGTCGGTCACCCCGCGGCGCTGGGCCAGGACCCACGCGGCGGCGGTCAGCAGCGGGTCGTCGGCACCGAGCCCGATCCGGACGGCGTCGACCCGCTCGGGGTCGAGCGCCGCGTCGACCAGGCGGAGCCACGCCGCGTCGGTGTCGCGCGCGCTGCTCCAGGTCGCCTGCGGCTGGTCGTGGAGGACGGCGTCGACGTGCTCCCGCGGGCCGTCCGCGCCCCGGACGATCCGCACGGTGACGGGCGCACCCCCGCGAGCACGACGCCCCTGGGCCCAGGCGGTGACCGCGTCGAGCGCGCCCGCCGAGTCGGGCAGCGAGGTCGGCAGCACGAGGGTCCCGCCGAGCCCGGCGAACTCGTCACGGTCGAGCACGGCGCGGAAGACCGCGACGGTGAGGGCGAGGTCGCGGTGTTCGCCGACCTCGAGCGTCACGCCGGACCCCGGGCGGCCGGACGAGGTGGTGGACACGGCGGTGCGGTACAGCGGCACGAGGCGGTCGACGGCGCGGGCCACGGTCTCGTCGAACGCCCACGCCGACAGCTGCGGCACGACGACGCGGACGGCCGTGGTGACCTGGTCGACGTCGTCGCGGGCGAGCAGCTCCGACAGCGCCTGGAGCCGTCGGTCGCTCTCCGCGGTGCCGAGCACGGCGTCGCCGAGCGGTGTGACGTCGAGTCGCGCACCGGGCCCGGCTGCCTTCGCGAGCGCGCCCCCGAGCTTGGCGGGAGCCGCGTCCACGACGAGGTGTCCCGCGAGACGCCGGAGGATGCGTCGCGCGGTCGGCACCACGGCCCACGGCGCCATCGTCGCGAAGCCGCCGCCGAGCGTCACCGCACCGCGCAGGTACCAGGCGAGCGGCTCCGGGACGTCCTGGCTGAGCTGCTCGAGCGTCCGGGCGGCGACCCGGGGGTCCTCCGGTCGGACGACGCGGTCGAGGAACGCCCGCGTGAAGTGCAGCCCGCGCTCGTCACGCAGGACCTCGGCCAGGCGCAGGGCGCGCGGATCGGCCTTGCGAGCAGCGGACGCCGCAGTCCACCGTCGCGCGAGGGCGACGGCGTCGTCGGTGCAGTCCTGCAGTCGCGCGCTCGGCATGCCCCTGATCGTATGCCGCCCCTCCGACCCCACCTCGGAGGCTCCTGGACGAGCCGTCCGGGTCGTCCGAGCGGATGATCCTGGTGAGCACCGCTCGGCTGGTGGATACGCTGAGCGGCATGTCGACGGAGGGCAGCGGCGGCCACGACTGGGCCACCTGGGACGCGTACCACGATGCTTGGCGACGACTCGACCGGGCGCTCGACCACGCCGTGCAGGAGGGCGCCGGGATCTCGGTCCCGGAGTTCGAGATCCTGATCGGCCTGCACCGCGCACCCGACCACAAGCTGCGGGTGCGCGACATCTCGAGCGGGATCGGCTGGGAGAAGTCGCGCGTGAGCCACCAGGTCACGCGCATGGTCGCGCGCGGCCTCGTCGTCCGGGCCGACTGCCCGCACGACGGTCGCGGCAGCTGGGTGGAGATGACCCCGGACGGCCGGCGCGCGGTGCTCGCCGGCATCCGCGCGCACACCGAGGCGCTCGAGGAGCTGTTCTGGAGGCCCGTGGGGACGGACGCGGACACGCTGCGGTCCGTCAGTGCGCGCCTCGAGGACGCGATCGGCCCGGACGAGCACGAGGCCGTCGCGGGCTGACCGGCCGACGGGTCCGCGCGCGGGTCCGGTCCGCCCGCGGGTCCGGTCCGCGCGCGGGTCCGGTCCGCCCGCGGGTCCGGTCCGCCCGCGGGTCCGGTCCGCGCGCGGGTCAGAGGGAGACGCCGGCGAGGGCGCCCTGCTCCCCGCGCAGCCGGACCTGGACGCTCCTGATGTCGTCGCGCGGGATGTCGGTCGACGCGGACAGCCCGCGTGCCTCGGCGCCGGCGGCGGACCACGTCGCCACGGTCTGCGTCGTCCCGTCGGACCGCACGACCACGAGGTCGTACATGACCGAGCCGTCCGCCGACCACTCCTTCCCGCCGTACGAGCACCCCCAGTCGAAGCGCGTTCCCCACTGCTCCCCGCTCACCGCGAGGTCGACGTCGAGCCCCTGCGAACCGGTCATCGTGTAGCGGTCCCCCGGTCCGGTCGCGGTGGGCGACGCGGCCGCACGCACCGTACCGGTGCGGTCCCCGGCGGTGCCGACGGCGAGGCCGCCGAGCACGGCGGCGACGACCGCGAGCCCCGCGGTCGCGGCGACCCAGACCCGGCGACGCCGCCGACGGTGGCGGACGCGGTGCGCGACGGCGGCGAGGCTGCTCTCGGGGAGCGGGTCGGGCCTCCCGTCCGGCTCCGCGATCTCGACCGCCTGGTCGGCGGGGAGCTTGGCGAGGAGGCCGGGCAGTCCGACCAACTCGGCGACGGCGGCGGTGCAGCGCACGCACGTCTCGAGGTGCCGCTCGTACTCCAGCCGCTCGTCGGCTGGCAGCGAGCCGAGCACGTAGGCGGCGTCCCACTCGGCGTAGCGGTCGTGCGCGGTCGGGTCCACGCTCATCGGGTCACTCCTCGTTCCTGCAGTGCGAGCCGGAGTGCTCGCAGCCCGTAGTGCAGCCGCGACTTCGCGGTGCCCTCGGGGATGTCGTGCCGTCGCGCGATCTCGGGGACGGTGTGTCCCAGCCAGTAGGCGTCGACCACCACGCGACGGTGGTCCGGGGTCAGCGAGGCGAGGGCGTCCGCGACCACGATCCGGTCGAGCACGGCGTCCGTCCGGTCGGCCTCGGCGCGGTCGACCGGGTGCTCGGTGCCGTGCTCGCGGCGGTTCCGGGCGGACCGGGCGTCGTCGACGACGAGGTTCCTCGCGACCGTGAACAGCCAGGCGCGGGCGCTGTCGGGCGCCCGTTCGAGCACCGCCGGCCGCTGCCACGCTCGGACCATCGTCTCCTGGACGACGTCCTCGACGATCGAGCCGTCCCGCGTCAGGTGCCGGACGTACCGGGTGAGCGCGTCGCCGTGCTCCCGGTACAGGGTCGCCAGCAGCTCGTCCGCGGAACGGCTCGTCATCGTCACTTCGCCAGGTCGAGGGAGAACTCGACGGAGCCCTTCCCGTCCACGGTCACGAACCCGAGCGACGGGGCCTGGACGCCGTAGTCGGCGAAGGTGATCGGCACGGAACCGACGACCTGGACCGTCCCGCCCTTCGCGACGGCGACCTTCGCGTCGGCCGTGACGGGCTGCTGGACGCCGTGCAGGTCCATCGTCCCGGTCAGGGTGACGTCCTGCGCGGTGCCGTCGAGCGCCTTCGAGACGTCGACGGGCTTCGTCAGCGTGAACGTGGCGGTGGGGAACTTGCTCGTCTCGAGCGCCTTGTCGCGGAAGTACGCGTCGCGGGCCGCCTCGGGGGTGCTGATCTCGCCGACCTGCACCGTGACGGTCGCCTTGGTCAGCGAACCACCGGCGACCTCCGCCGTGCCCTCGACGTCCTTCGTGCGACCGACCACGTTCACATCATTCCCCTGCAGGACCTCGTGCACCCGGTAGCCGGCGTACGACGAGCCCTGGCTCTTCCAGGTGCCGTCCGCCTGGTCGGACGCGAGGGAGCCGGCCGACCCGGAGGCGGCGGCGCTGAGCGTGGGCGCGGCCGCGGCCTGCCCGTTGACGGTGTTCGCGTAGATGACCGGGCCGGCGATGGCGGCGGCGGCGCCGATGACGACGACACCGGAGGCGATGCCGATGATGACCTTCGTGCGTGTGCGGAGTCCCATACCCAGACGACGAGACGGGTGGGCGGATCGTTCACCGTCGTCCCGACGAGCGGGTGCGCGAGCGTGTCGCGACCAGGGTGGGCGCCGTTCCGTGGCCGCATCGCGTGGACGTGGAACGGCGCCGCTCCCTGATCGGGGGCGGCGCCGTTCGCGTGTCGTGCTGGTGGTGCGTGTGGTGCTGGGTGTTACTTGATCTGGGCGGTGATCGTGGCGGTCCCGACGAGCAGGCCACCCTTGACGGCGTCGGTCTTGAAGGTGCTGTTGAGCAGCTTCGCGGCGTCGTCGGAGACGTGGACCGTGGTGCCGGTCAGGATCGCGTTGTCACCCTCGAGCTGGAGCGGCTTCAGGGTGCCACCGTGCAGCGAGAACAGGTACGCGTTCGACACGGCGACCTGACCGTTGACCAACACGTCACCGTAGAGCTTCGACGAGCCCGGGTTCACGACGAAGTTCTCCAGCGTCACCGTCGTGTCACCGGCCGAGAGCGTCAGCCCCGAGTCGTCGTGGTCCAGCAGGCCCTGCACGTAGGGGCGGTAGTTGCCGTCCGGCGACCAGTACGTCACCGAACCGGCGGTGATCGGGAACGACACCGACCCGTTCTCGAGCTTCGCGTTGCCCGACACACCCGGGGTCAGGCCCAGCGAGGTCAGCGCGTCGGTGAAGCCCTTGTCGAGCGCGACCGCGGTGTTGCCACCCTTGACCTCGGGCACCGAAGCGACCGGGCCGGGGATCTTCGACGACGAGGACGAGACCGTGTGGATGCTGCCGTCGGCCTGCGCGGCGGAGACACCGAACGCGGCACCGCCCAGCACGAGCGCACCCGTGGTGGCGAGGGTGATGGAGGTCTTGAGGCTCTTGCGCATGTCTGCGTTCCTTTCGTTGTCGCGCTCGGCGCGAATCCCTGGATGCGCGCCGAACACACCCCGAACAGGGGTGGAGAACCAGCTACCTGCGGCTGGTGAGCGCTCCGGGTGTTTCCCGGCTTGTGCAGGTGATTCGACACCCCCCACCGAACGGTTTGG